>Ga0310695_10011742_pt1 | contig 12445 bp, 6 predicted proteins | sample RumenRJG_04DNA_FD_203882 | JGI IMG/M metagenome (GOLD analysis project Ga0310695, IMG submission 203882) | Bovine rumen microbial communities from Lethbridge, Alberta, Canada - RJG_04 (v2) (version 2) | ecosystem: Host-associated > Mammals > Digestive system > Stomach > Rumen | place: Canada... | reverse complement strand
TTATTGACGGTTACCCAGGCAAGTACGTCATCATGGCTCGCCGCTCTGGCGACAAGTGGTATGTGGTAGGTATCAACGCCGAACAGCAACCACTGAAGAAAACCATCACCCTGCCAATGTTCTCCAAAGACACTCAACTGCAAGTCTATAGTGACGACCCACAGCTCCAAGGCAGTGTCAAGACGGTGAAACAGAACAAGAAGCAGCAGATGACCATTAATATCCCCTGCAACGGAGGATTAGTAATTATGCAATAGTTTTTACAGCATAAAAATCGGCCACATGAAATTAATCCGCGGAACATGATACTGTTTCGCGGATTTTTGGTTATTTTTGCAACCTAAACCTCAAACTGACAACCAACTAAACAAAAAATATGATTAAACAACGGTTACTAACCTTAGGTCTAGTGGCTGCGTCCGCTTCGTTGCAGGCACAGAATTACTCCACCTACCTCACCACTCAACGTGGATTCACCGAAGTGACGAGCACTGACGACATCTTCGCCTCACCCGACAACTACTACATCCTCTGCTCAGCCGAGAACACCAGCCTCATCGTGGGTGTGGGTGCCTACGAGGGCAAGCCGGGATGGGCCAGCGAGGAATCGAAAGCACTGCGCTACATCTCTGCCAACACAGACCCTGTGCTCAACAAATCCAACTTCTTCACCATCGAGCAGAACGGTGGCTACATCGGACTGAGAAACGTTGTCTATAATTCCGACCTCTTCCAGACTCATGACAATGCTGGTTACATGTATGTCAACACCTTCACCGACCCAAGCCTAGATGAATGGAGTTACCTCACACCCACCTACCAGAACGGATACTGGATGTTCGAGAGCGGAAAGTACCCTATATCATCGGGCAACTGGGCATGCGGTTACCTTGGTCCTTGGAACAAAACTGTGGCTGCCGGTGAACCCATGGCGCTCAACCGCAGGAACACGGAAGGCGACGAGGCAGGGCACTACCGCCTCTTCCGTATTTCCAAAACCGACTTTCTGACCCAATGGGGCTTGCTTTGGCAAGCCGCTTCGGCCAACAACAAAATCGATGCTACATTCCTGATTACCAATCCATCGTTTGAAATCGACAAATCTACCAATGACCAACTTTCCGTTTTTGGCTGGACATTCGAGGGTTATGACGGTGATGGAAACGCCTTGTCTCTTAACGATGAAACAAAAATCAGAGATTATGGGATGTCGAACAAAGATGGACAATTCCTTTTCAATGCTTATAGTTGGTGGGCACCGACAATGAACATCAGTCAGACTGCAAGTAATATTCCAAGCGGTGAATACGAACTCTCGGCTGTGGTCTGCACATGGGAAGGGCGAACCGTGACCTTCACCGGCAACGAGACCACCATCACTACCAACGGTGTCAACGACGCGACAGGCATACCTGTATCGATGGACATCACTATCGGCAACGACCAAAAACTCACCATCAGCGCAGGAAGCACAGGCCAATGGTGGGTCGATGGACATAATGGAGAAACACAGACTTTCTTCAAACTCGACAATGTCCAACTCAAGTGCAAGGGACTGTATTTGAACGGTGTGGCACTTCCCCTGCCCAACGACAACACCACCCTATTGCTGCCCGACACTTGGTACTATCACAATGTCGCCTTCGGCACCGACTATCAACTCATCGGCAACATCGATGGAATGGTCTATACCACTGACGGGGACAAACTCATTTCTGCCATTACCTCTGAAACTGTCAGCAGGCAGATGACCTTGCCAAACGGGCGCATCTATTTCAAGACCAACCGCAATGACGCCACACTCAGCCTTGTTCCTGCACGTGAGGTGAATGAAAGTGACACTTTCACTGTAGTGGCATTGAACGTGGATGGACTTCCTAATAAAGTATTTACTATAAACCTTAATACCGATGGTCCAGGTCAAGAAGGAACAGCACTCATCAGCCAATATCTGGCATCGAAAGGATATGACTTCATCGGTTGTAGCGAGGATTTCAACTACCATGGTACGTTAATGTCATCACTCAATAAAAATTATAGTTCTGGGAAAGTGCGTGCCACTCTCAGTGTCGAAGGATTGTCATTGTCCATGCTGCTTAACGGCTTCCGCTTTGATACCGACGGTCTGAACCTCATCTGGAAAAACAGCACAGTAACTGCCGCGAACGAGACATGGACCCAATGGAACAGTATGGTTGAAACCGAGGGCAACCAATACGTGAAGAAAGGTTATCGCCACTACGACATGACCTTCCAAGACAACATCTTCGATGTCTATATCCTTCACATGGATGCCGGCAACACCAATGCAACTGCATCAAGAGAGTCACAGTGGAGACAACTGGCTGATGCCATCAACAGCGCCGACTCATCGCGTCCCAAACTCATTATCGGCGACACCAACAGCCGGTGGACAAGAGAGGACATCACCGCCAACTTCATGAACCGCCTCAACAACAACCTCACAGCATCCGACGTTTGGGTGGAGTTCTACCGTGGTGGCGTATATCCAAACACTAGTATGGGCGACCTCACAAACCAGAGCGACCCAACCAACTACACCAACTACGAGATTGTGGACAAAATCATCTACATCAATCCTACTGTCCCCAACACACCCCAACTCGTGCCTGTGGAATTCCGTATTGAACAAGACTACACCTACGGCAATGTCCAAGGAACCGACAACACCACGCCGCTTGGCGACCACAAGCCTGTAGTAGTTACTTTCAAACTTGTGACCCCAGGAAACCCACTGCCAGCCGAAATCAACCTGCCCGTCGACGGAGAAGACAACAGCACCATCATCGCAAACGCACAGGATGTACAGGCCAACGTCACCCTCAGCGGCCGCACACTCTACAAGGACAACTCATGGAACACCATTTGCCTGCCCTTCAACATGACGGAAGAACAAGTGAACACTCAACTGGCACCAGCAGGACTGATGAAACTCACTTCGACCGACTACACCGCCTCCACTCACACGCTGACAATGAACTTCACAGACGCCACAGAAATCCAAGCCGGTCAGCCATACATCGTGAAGTGGAACCAAGGCAACAACTCAGTGGACCCAGTCTTTTCAGGTGTCACCATCAACAACACGTTGGTTCCCACCACAACCACCTACGCCGACTTTATTGGAACTTACACTCCCGTCGTTCTCGAAGCCGGGGACAAGTCGGTTTTGTATCTCGGAGCCACCAATACACTATACTATCCCAACGCAGACAACATCACCATTGGTGCATGCCATGCCTACTTCACACTGAAAGAGGACCTCTATGCAGGTGAACCAGCCAACCAAGTCAACACCTTTGTACTCAACTTCGGCGATAGCGTTTCGGGTGTCGAGAATCTGCAATGGTCAATGCACAACGGCGAATGGTCAAAGGACAATGACCAATGGTACACCATCAACGGCGTCAAGCTCCAAGGCAAGCCTACCGAAAGAGGATTATATATCCATGGCAAAACCAAGGTTCTCATCAAATAGCAGATGAAAACCATGCGAAATAATAAAAATCGGGAATGTTCTCATTTCCGATTTTTTTATTATATTACTACGTTGTATAGCAACTATTTGGGAAAAAAGTGCTATCTTTGCAGATTGGAGTGTTGTTTTTACAACTCATTCAGAAGAGGGAGGTATCTGAAATACGGTATCATAACACGTTCTCCAAACATAAAGTATTACTTCAACAAAACATTATAACAAACTGGTAATTAAAGAATAATAAATATCACATTCAACACAGATGAACACTGACAAAAACACCATTATTGGGTTTGTTCTGATGGCATTGGTCGTTTTCGCTTTCATGATGTACGACAGCCACCGAATGAAAGAGAACGCCATTGCCCAGCAAGAGAACGCCATTGTGGAAGCCGCCGAGCAAGAGCAGAAAGAAGCACAGGAAGCCAAAGCGGCAAAAGAGAAAGCCGACAAACTGCTCGAGCAGCAGACCGACACACTCAACCCACTCTTCCAGGCCAGCACCAAGAACGAGGGTACCACCGTCATCGAGAACGAGTTGCTCCGACTCACCATCAACAACAAGGGTGGACAGCTCTGCAAAGCAGAACTCAAGGACAGCACCTACAAGACATGGGACAAGACAGCCCAGGTGGTCCTCTTCGACAATGATGACTCCAACCTCAAGTTCCTCTTCAACGGCAAGGAACACAACATCATCACTGACGAGCTCTACTTCACCCCCACCAGCCAAGACAACGGTTCTGTGACCATGAGGCTCCCCATAGCTGGAGGAAGCATCGATTTCGCTTACTCTCTTGTACCAGAGTCCTACTTGCTTCACCTCGACATACAGGCCAACGGTCTGGAAGGTTTCTTCCCCGCCAAGACCGACAAGGTGGATATCGTCTGGAACGAGAAGATGCGCCAGCAAGAGAAAGGTTTCTCATTCGAAAACCAGCATAGTACCATCGAGTACCGCGAGGACGACCACGACACCGAAGTTCTCAGTTCGGGTGGAACCGACAAGGAGGAGACCGAGTTCGAAAAGGGAGTCTATTGGCTCGCTTTCAAGGACCAGTTCTTCAGTCAGGTGCTCATTGCCGATGAGGCTTTCAAGGTTGAGAAACTCAGTTCCAAACAGGCTGAACGCGAGTCAGGCTACATCAAGACCTACGACGCGGAGTTCAGTGCAAACTTCGACCCCACAGGCAAGAATCCCACCAACCTCAACTTCTACCTTGGTCCCAACAGGTTCAACACCCTCAAGGAGAACGAGGCCATCCTTTACAAGAACAACTCAGCTGGAATCACCAAGGACCGCGACCTCGACCTTCAGTCGCTCGTTTATCTTGGCTGGCCGCTCATCCGATATATCAACCGTTTCTTCTTCGTTTACCTTTTCGACTGGATGACCCGCCTCGGGCTCAACATGGGTATTGTGTTGCTCCTGCTCACCATCGTCATCAAGTTCCTTGTGTATCCTCTGATGAAGAAGAGCTACCTCTCCAGTGCCAACATGAGGGTGCTGAAGCCCAAGGTTGATGAAATCAGCAAGAAATACCCCAAGAAAGAAGACGCCATGCAGAAAAACCAGGAGGTGATGCAGCTCTACAGCAAATACGGCGTGTCGCCTATGGGTGGTTGTCTGCCAATGCTCATCCAGATGCCTATCTGGATTGCGCTCTTCAACTTCATCCCTAACGCCATCGAACTCCGAGGACAGAGTTTCCTTTGGGCGAGTGACCTCTCCACCTATGACGACGTTATCCGTTGGGGCAAGCATATCTGGGGCATAGGCGACCACCTCAGCCTCTTCTGTGTGCTGTGGTGCCTCTCCACTGTTGCCAACACATGGATAAGCATGCGACAGCAGTCCTACTCCATGACCGAGGAGCAACAGCAGCAAATGGGTATGATGAAGTGGATGTCCTACCTCATGCCTATTGTCTTCTTCTTCTCATTCAACGGTTATTCTTCAGGCCTCAACTACTATTACTTCGTTTCCGGTATCATCTCCATCCTAATGATGTGGTACTTGCGGAAGACGACCGACGACGCCAAACTGCTACAGAAACTTGAGGAGCGCTACAAGCGCCGCCAGGCCGACCCGTCGAAACCTGGAGGCATGTCGGGCATGGCACGCCGACTCCAGGAACTCGCCGAACTGCAGCAGAAGAAACTTGAAGAGCAGCAACGGAAAAACAACCGTCAATAATCCAACCATCCTTCAAATAGAATTGTATATGAGAAGAATCATATTATCTGCCCTCATCCTTATGTCCGCACAAATCAGCACCGAGGCACAGAACACAGCTGCCCCCATCCTCCGTCAGCAACCCAGAATCGAGAACCGTCTGCTCTCACCCGAAGCGCTATGGGCTATGGGCCGCATCGGTGGTTCCAGTGTTGCCCCAGATGCCAAACAGGTGGCCTACAACGTGAGTTACTACAGTGTGGAACAGAACAAGAGCCATACCGTCGTCTATACCATCGGTACTGACGGAGAAGGCAACCGCCTGCTCACCAACGGCACTGGCAGCGAAAGCGCGCCACAGTTCATGAACGATGGACGCATCGCCTTCCTGGCCGCAGACGAGAACGGAACCACACAGCTGTGGGCGATGAACACCGACGGTTCAGGCAGAACACGCCTTTCATCATTCAGCAAAGACGCCGAGGATTACCTCTTCTCACCCGACGGTAAGAAAGTGCTTGTCATTCATTCCAACCCCTACCACGGTTCCATCGCCGAGAAGCCACAAGACCTGCCAAAGACATCTGGCTATGTGGTCAACGAGTTGATGTACCGCCACTGGGACGAATGGGTGGAGTCCGTTCCACAGCCATACATCTATACTTTTGAGGGAGAGAAGGTCAGCGGCGAAGGCAAGGCAGTACTTGGCAACGAGCCATTCGAATGCCCCATGAAGCCTTTCGGAGGTATGGAGCAACTCTGCTGGAGTCCCGACTCACGCTATGTGGCCTACACCTGCCGCAAGAAGACAGGCCGCGACTACGCCGTCTCCACCGATTCCGACATCTTCCTTTACGATACTGAGACAGGCACCACCACCAATCTCTGCAAACCCGCAGGCTACAAGGCTGCCGCCTACGACTATACACGCTCCTTGCAGCACCAGAGAGCCAACGACCCAGACTTCGAGCGCGACTCGATGCTCTTGGCCACCCATTGCCTCCGCAACCCTGCCCCAACCCCCAGCGACTACAACCTCGGCTACGACACCAACCCCGCGTTCTCGCCCGACGGTAAGTACGTGGCTTGGCAGAGCATGGCGCGGGATGGCTACGAGAGCGACCGCAACCGTCTCTGCGTCTATGAGATGAAGACGGGCAAGAAGACCTACGTCACCGAAAAGTTCGACAGCAATGTCGATGCCTTCGTCTGGGCGGCCGACTCCAAGACCATTTATTTCGTAGGCACCTGGCACGGCACCACCCATGTCTATGCCACCAACCTAAAGGGACAAGTCAACCAGATTACAGACGGTCAGTACGACTACACCAGTGTTGCGCTCTGCGGCAAACAGTTGCTCTGCGGCCGACAGTCGATGGCAGAAGCCACAGAACTCTACCTGGTCAATCCCAAGACCAAGGTCGTGACACAACTGACCCACGAGAACCAGTACTTCCGCGACAATATCGACTGGGGTAAGGTGGAGCCTCGTTGGTGCAAGTCGGTTGACGGCAAGGACATCCTCTCTTGGATTATCCTCCCACCGCACTTCGACCCCAATAAGAAATACCCTGCCCTGCTCTTCTGCGAGGGTGGTCCCCAGAGTCCTGTGAGCCAGTTCTGGAGTTATCGTTGGAACATGCAGATCATGGCCGCCAACGGATATGTTGTGGTATGCCCCAATCGCCGTGGACTGCCGGGATTCGGTCAGGAATGGCTGGAGGAAATCTCCACCAACTACACCGGCCGTTGCATGGACGACTACAAGAGCGCCATCGACGACGCCTGCAAACTGCCATACGTTGACAAGGAGCGTCTGGGCTGTGTGGGTGCCAGCTTTGGCGGATTCAGCGTCTATTGGCTCGCCGGCAATCACGACAAACGTTTCAAGGCTTTCATCGCTCACGACGGCATTTACAACCTTGAGGCACAATACACAGAGACAGAGGAGGCTTGGTTCACCAACTGGGACCTCGGCGGCGCACCATGGTTGAAGGACGATGCCACCATCCAGCGCACTTTCCAGAACTCTCCCCACCACTTCATCGACAAGTGGGACACTCCCATCCTCTGCATCCATGGTGAGAAGGACTACCGCATCGTTTCCTCTCAAGCCATGTCGGCATTCAACGCCGCCCGTTATCGTGGTGTGCCCGCGCAGTTGCTCATCTTCCCCGACGAGAACCACTGGGTGCTCAAGCCACAGAACGGCATTCTCTGGCAGCGCACTTTCTTCGCCTGGCTCGACCGCTGGCTGAAATAGAAGTGCTGGCTGAAAGAAAGATTTTCCTAGAATCTCCTAGCCCTAAAAAACAAAATAACACACAAATATGACACAAGCAATCCAAAAGACGCTGCGTGACTCCGCAGCCATGCGCTGGACAGCCCTTCTGCTGTTGGCGCTCGCGATGTTCTGCTCCTACATTTTCATGGACATCCTCTCCCCCATCAAGGACCTCATGCTCTCCGAGCGCGGTTGGGACTCCACCGCCTTCGGCACGATGCAAGGCTCCGAGGTGTTCCTCAATGTCTTTGCCTTCTTCCTCATCTTCGCCGGCATCATTCTCGACAAGATGGGCGTCCGCTTCACTATGGTGCTTTCAGGCGCAGTGATGCTCATCGGTGCCATCATCAAGTGGTACGCCGTCAGCGATGCATTCTATGGTAGTGGTTTGGAGACATGGTTCACCAACAACCTCAACTACATCCCCGTATTTGAAGAGTTAGGTGTCAGCCCCTTCTATGAGGGCATGCCCGCCTCTGCCAAATGCGCCGCTTGTGGATTCATGATTTTCGGTTGCGGTTGCGAGATGGCAGGTATTACTGTAAGCCGTGGTATCGTGAAGTGGTTCAAGGGCCGTGAGATGGCCTTGGCTATGGGATCCGAGATGGCCCTTGCCCGTCTGGGTGTGGCCACCTGTATGATTTTCTCACCGTTCTTCGCCCGTTTGGGTGGTCATGTGAGCGTGAGCCGTTCAGTAGCCTTCGGTGTGGTGTTGATGTGCATTGCCTTGATTATGGCCATCGTTTATTTCTTCATGGACAAGAAACTCGACGCCCAGACAGGTGAGGCAGAGGAAAAAGACGACCCGTTCAAGGTGAGCGATATATGGACTATCCTCACCGACGGTGGTTTCTGGCTTGTTGCCCTTCTCTGCGTTCTTTATTATTCCGCCATCTTCCCCTTCCAGAAATATGCTGTGAACATGCTGCAGTGCAACCTTACCTTGCAAGCCCCAGATGCCGATTCTTTCTGGGCAGGTTCTACAGTGACCATCGTGCAGTATGTCATCATGCTCATCGTAGCCGCCGCAGGTTTCGCCAGCAACTTCCAGAAGAAGAACAACGCAAAGTACGGACTGCTCTGTGTCTCTATCATCGCACTCGTCACCTATTGTTATATGGGTTATATGCGCCAGTCGGCAGAGTCCATCTTCGCCGTATTCCCATTGCTGGCAGTGCTCATCACTCCAATCCTCGGCAGTTATGTTGACCATAAAGGCAAGGCCGCCTCAATGTTGGTGTTGGGTTCGCTGCTGCTTATCGGCTGCCACCTCACCTTTGCGTTCATCCTTCCGTTGTTCAAGGCCAACGCTGTCGGTGGAGTGATTGTTGCCTATGCCACCATTCTGGTGCTTGGTTCATCGTTCTCCCTTGTGCCCGCTTCGCTGTGGCCCAGCGTGCCAAAATTGGTTGACGCCAAGGTAATTGGTAGTGCCTACGCACTTATTTTCTGGATTCAGAACATCGGTTTGTGGCTCTTCCCCTTGCTCATTGGCAAGGTGCTCGACAAGACCAATCCCGACATCGTCACAGGCCTGGCCAATGGCACCATCACCGCAGAGGAAGCCGCAGTGAGCTACGACTACACCGCGCCCCTTGTCATGCTGGCGTGCCTCGGTGTTGCCGCTTTGTTACTCGGTCTGGTGCTCAAGGTGGTAGATAAGAAGCGCGGCCTCGGTCTCGAAGAGCCCAATATCAAATAGATTATTCAGGAGATTTTATCGGGTAATCGGGTAATCGGATAATCGGGTAATTGAGTAATCGGGTAATCGGATAATCGGGTAATTGAGTAATCGGGTAATCGGATAATCGTTATTTCGATAATCTGAACATCCGGAAAAAGAAAAAACTAAAAAACAATCATAACTATGTTTCAAGGACAAACACAAACAACTCAGTTACAGACAAACAAAAACAGATAGAAACATAATAAAAACAAGCACTTACGGACATGACTCTTAGTTGTGTCCGTTTTTGTTTTCTATTATTTTGTTACTTTTTAGCGATTATTTGTTACTTTTTTTGTTACTCATTTGGCGGTATCAGAATAAAAGCCTATCTTTGCATCGGTAACAATTTAATCGTTTAAGCGTATGGCAAAGAAGAAACAGGCGAAAGCCAAAGAACCAATCACAATCAGATTCAAGAAACTCGCCAACGGCAATCAAAGCATTTACCTTGATTGTTACGTTGACGGGAAGCGCACCTATGAGTTTTTGAAGTTGTATCTTGTACCCGAAACGGATGCACAGGCGAAAGCCAAGAATAAGAACGCCCTACAGGCTGCAACGGCTTTGAAGTCGCAACGCATCATGGACATTGCCAACGGCAAAGCTGGACTACAGAAAGCCAACCGTTCCAAAGTACTGTTTTCTGATTACATGAAAGCATATAGAGGCATCAAACAGGCAAAAGGGCGGAGCGAAGAACACGCAAAGCAAATCGACAATCTTTGCAATCATTTACACGCCTATGGCATTGACAAAGTGGAGTTGTCGGACGTTGATAAAAAAATCTGTTTGGGATTCATCCAATATCTAAACAACACCGACCTTTCGCAGGGTACGAGATACAAATATTTCTCCATGCTTATCAGTGCTTTGAATTATGCCGTCAAAGAGGGCTATATCCCATTCAACCCCACCAATCAAATCAAGAATGAGGACAGGATAAAGAGGGCAGAAAGCCACCGAGAATTTCTAACCGTTGACGAACTGAAAAGCATGATGGCAACACCCTGCAAGAATGAGGCTGTGAAGAACGCCTATCTGTTCAGTTGCTTTTGCGGTTTGCGCATCAGTGACGTGAGGGCTTTGAAATGGGGTAACATCTACATGGACGCAGGGCAGTTGCGAATTCGTATCATTGTGAAGAAAACGAATCGTGAATTAGTCTTGCCAATATCTGATGAGGCAAAGGCTTTCATGCCAGAGAGAGAGGAAAAGCAAGATGATGAGCAAGTTTTCAACTTGCCTACTCTCCCCCATGCCAACATCGTACTTAAGAAATGGGCGGCGGATGCAGGGGTTAACAAGCACTTGTCATTCCACACCAGCCGCCACACATTCGCCACCATGGGTTTAACAGCTGGGGCAGACCTTTATACCGTGTCGAAGTTGTTGGGACACACGGACGTGTCAACAACACAGATTTACGCCAAAATCATTGACAAGAAAAAGGACGAGGCAGTTAACAAGATTGGCGCATTGTTCAAATAAAGCCGTTACAGGGCGTTTCATCCCCTCCATGGGCAAGTATACCACCGCAGGGGAGAAACGCCAAAACAGGGACGTATAACGGCACGATAAGGACACATCAACGTTTAACCGATAAAAACACTACAATTATGGAAATCAAAATCAGTGAAGAAACAAGAGCAATGATTGAGGCTTTGGCGGCGATTGATGCCAGTTATGATGCATTTATCAGCAAGGCAATAAGTCTGAATGACGGGGGCGATAGTAATTGGTACGTCGCTGAATATGACGAGGCAACGAATGAGGCATATAACGCGTTTATGATTGAAGCAACGAAAGCCGTGGGGCATTCCATTGCCCGATGGTTGCGTGTGGAGAATGGAGCGGTGACGATTTAACGCCGTGTGGGCGCGTCTCTCCCTGCTGACGGTGCACAATACCACAGGCACAGCGAAACACCCGCAGAGGCGAGAGCAGAGGCAATAAAGGGCATTAACCAAACAAGGGGACTATGACAACAAACGAAATAACACAGGTCTATAACGTTTTTCGCCAACTTGACTTTGACGGGAACGACATCCACAGGACGGTATGGGTAATGCGCACCGTGTTCGGGCTGAATCTTATCCACAGAGACGGGAAGTTGTGGCGGCTGGATGATTATCTAAACAAGTATTACGGGGAAATTACCGAGTATTTATCCGACAATCCGAATAAGCCTATATTGAGGAAATTGGTTGGGCTGATTCAGCGTTATAACGAGTGGATAGAGAGGGATGCAGCACCGTACAATAGCGTAATTATTAAAGCCTACGTAACTTTGCCCGACTACGTTAAAGCCCATCCGTATGGAAAAGACACGGCAAACGAGATAGAGGCGTTTTGCAGGTCTTTTAATGAAATCACATTCGGGCAAAACTTAAACCTGTGGCTAGATATGATTCTCGAACAACTTCAAGACGATACAACACCATTGCCAGCCTCAACGGGTGACACAGACCTCAATACGGGTTTGGCACCAATGGTTTTCCCTAAGGCTATCGAACGGGGCTGGATGAAGAAAACCACAGGCGGGGCTAAATGGCTGGGAACTGATGGCAATGCAAGCAAAGCGCAATTAGCGTATTTTTGTGGCAGGGTTTATGGCTACGAGTTAAACTCCAAAGTTAACGGGAATGCTGGGGGACATGTGCCATACGAAGCACTTCAAAGGTATTTCAACGTAACAAGGCTTGACAGGTCATTGAAGCAATGTTATGAGGCAAAGAAAGAGCAGCCATGGAGAAAAAT
>Ga0310695_10011741_pt1 | contig 12446 bp, 14 predicted proteins | sample RumenRJG_04DNA_FD_203882 | JGI IMG/M metagenome (GOLD analysis project Ga0310695, IMG submission 203882) | Bovine rumen microbial communities from Lethbridge, Alberta, Canada - RJG_04 (v2) (version 2) | ecosystem: Host-associated > Mammals > Digestive system > Stomach > Rumen | place: Canada... | reverse complement strand
TGACGATGGGCAGCTGTGGTAATAAATCAGAGAAAGTGCCTTTTGACAATGGCGACTCACTGGGAATAGAAGTTGACTCAACGCTATATGGTATCTGTGGCGAGGCAACCTCAATGAATATGTTACAGATGATTACCGATACGGGTGATACGCTGATGCTTGACATTTCCGCTGCCAAGGAGAACGACCAGGTGTTCGGTGGCCTGCAGGTGGGTGACCGCATGGCTGTACTGCCTAACGGTAATAAGACGGTGGCAAATACCGTGATTAACCAGACCACGCTGTTGGGTAACTGGGTAATGCCCAATCCTATTGACGGCAGTGACGAGGTGGGAATCAGTATCAAGGAAGGTGGTGTGGCAGAGAGCATTGACCAAGGTTCTATCATCTACCGTACATGGCGACTGAGCAAAGGACGCCTGGAGATTGTTCTTGTCCGTGAGGGCGGTAACGATGTCGAGGAATTGAACGTCTATGATATTCTGAAACTTACCGCTGATTCATTGGTGTATAAAGATGCTGAAGAAACCTTTGAATACGAACGTCAGAAGCCCAAGGAAACCTATGGCGAGGATGTGAAGTTGGAAGACTCGTCATACGACGACTTTAAGATGTAACGAGCTGTTGGAACCGTTCAGAGTACACATATTAGGCTGTGGTAGTGCCCTGCCAACGCTGAAGCATTTCCCCTCGGCACAGGTGGTGGAAGTGCGTGGCAAGCTATTCCTCGTCGATTGTGGCGAGGGTACGCAGATACAGTTACGTCGCTCACGCCTGCGTTTTACCAAGATTAGTGCGGTCTTTATCAGCCATCTGCATGGAGACCACTGTTTTGGGCTTATCGGTATGTTAAGCACCTTCGGTCTGTTGGGACGTACTGCTAAGTTGACGGTTTATGCTCCTGCGGAACTTGCTGACATCCTGCAACGACAGATGGACTTCTTCTGCCGTGATTTAGACTATGAGGTGGAGTTTATCCCTGTAGATACCACCAAGCAGCAGGTTATCTACGATGACCGTTCATTGACTGTGGAAACACTACCTTTGGAGCATCGTGTGCATTGCTGCGGCTATCTGTTCCGTGAAAAACCGTCGTTGCCACATATTCGTCGTGATGTGGCAGACTTCTATGGTGTTCCTGTCAGTCAGTTCAATAACATCAAGGCTGGTGCCGGATGGACTACGGAAGAAGGGGAGGAGATTGCCCACGGACGACTGGTGGAGCCTGCTGATGCTCCCCGTAGCTATGCCTATGTGAGTGATACCCGTTATATGCCTGCGCTCGCAGAATGTCTGCAAGGCGTGAATACACTCTACCATGAGAGTACCTACGGTGAAGACAACCTGCTGATGGCTCAGAAATACAATCATTCGACAGCCCGTCAGGCTGCATTGGTAGCCCGTCAGGCTGGTGTCGGACAGTTGCTGTTAGGCCACTATTCGTCGCGCTATGAACGTGAGGAAATATTGCTCAACGAGGCGCGTGAAGTGTTCGAAAACAGCCGTCTGACTAACGAAATGGATGTTTTTGACGTCTGAGAGTGATTTTTTTACCTAAAAATTTGGATTTAACAGAGATAATTCTTATCTTTGCACCAAATAATCGATTATTGCGTATGAAAAAATCATTACTTATATTTTCTATGTCTCTCACACTGATGCTTGCTGTGCCTTCTTTGGTGGCAGCTATTCCTGTGGCTCCAGGCATAGAGGAATTTGTAGACGAGGATATCACGATTACTGTTAATGGTCAGACCGTTACCGTAACAGGCGGACAGGGACAGACCTTGGAAGTTGTTTCTCTGACAGGTCGCCGTGTAATGGCAGTGAAGGTAGAAACCCCCGCTCAGAAGATTGAACTAAATGTACCAAAAGGTTGCTATATCTTAAAAATCGGAAAGGTAGTCAGAAAGGTTTCTGTTCGCTAATCGGACTACTCACCTTCGCAGCCTTTCTTCTAACGGGCTGTAGTAAGGATTATAATTTTAAGAACAAGGAAATAACAATGGAGGCGTTTTCTGATATGAAGGCGCCTACGTTTGTTTTTGACTTCCAGCAAATAGCCCAGTTAGTACGTGAAACAGCCCAGAAGGAAGGTACCGTCACAGCGTCTGACCGCCAGGTGCGCGACTACTATGAACAGCCCAATGTCCAGCTGTTGTGGGTTGACAGGGCAGGCGTTGACTGCCGTGCCGACTCGTTGTTAGCCCATCTGCATCAAGTGGGCGATATCGGTTTCTCTGAACAGGCTTTTTTTGTTGACGACATTGAACGTGATATGCAGCTGCTGCGCCAGTTGCAGTTTACGGAGGGTAACGGCGACATCAATCATGTTGCTGCCCGTTTGGACTATCACCTCACTAAAGCTTGTTTGCGCTATGCCTATGGCTATCGTTACGGCTTTATCAATCCCTCGCGCATCTTCAACCATCTGGATGAGGAAGAAAAGACGGAGACTTCCCGCAATATCGTCCGCTATCGTGGTCTCTTCGACGTCGATATGGAACAGGTGCCTGCCGACTATCATCTCTCTGTCTTCAGCAAGATTCAGCACGACAGCATTGCCCAGTATCTGAATACTATTGAACCACAGAATAAGTTCTACCACCGGTTGAAGAACATGCTGAAGGATGCTGCTACCGACGAACAGCGACAGCGCATCATTTGCAATATGGAGCGCACGCGCTGGCGTCTGCACCATCCTATACCAGAGACGGGCAAGCATATTATCGTCAATCTTCCTGCCTACCATCTCTATGCCTATGGCGACGACAGTCTGCTCCACATGCGTGTTGTCTGTGGTGCCTGGAAGACAAAGACCCCTCTGTTGACCAGTGAGGTGGAGTGGATGGAAGTCAATCCGCAATGGATTATTCCCCAAAGCATTTTGGAGAAGGATGTGGTGCGTCACGTTGGCGACAGTGCCTACTTTGCCCGCAACAATTACAGCATCTATGAGCGCGTAACCAATAAGCAGATGGAGATTGGCGAAGTTACGCGCAGTATGCTGCTCAGTGGTAAATATCGTGTAGCACAGAAGAGTGGCGACGACAACTCGCTGGGCCGCATCGTATTCCGCTTCAAGAACAAATTCTCCGTCTTCTTGCATTACACGTCGTCGCCTTCAGTCTTTAAGCGCGACTCACGTTCCATTTCCCACGGCTGTGTCCGTGTGGAGCGCCCCTTTGAGTTGGCGAACTACGTGCTCGACCAGCCCGACGAGTGGTTGCTCGACCGCATCCGTATTTCTATGGGACTGCGTGCTGAAACCGATCGTGGACGCCAGTATCTGCGTACCCATCAAGACGAGGACGACCACAAGCTGATAGGTTACGTACCAGTCAAGCCTCACGTACCTCTTTATATTATATATTTTACCTTGTGGCCAGACGAGAACGGCGCCCTGCAGACGTGGCCCGATATCTATGGTTACGATAAAGTAGTCTTACAGCATCTGAAACCATACCTGCTATGACGAAAGACGACGAACAGTTGCTGATGCAACAACTGACTGACCCCAAGACCCAGCGTAGGGCCTTCGAACGGTTGGTGCGCGAGTATAGCGAACAGCTCTACTGGCAGGTGCGCCGTATGGTGCTCAGTCATGAGGATGCCAACGACGTCATGCAGAACGTGTTCCTGAAAGCGTGGTCGCATCTGGATGACTTCCACCACGATGCAAAGATTTCCACGTGGCTCTATCGCATTGCCGTTAACGAGAGTCTGGACTTCCTGCGCCGTCAGAAGAACCAGCTGGTGGTGAGTGCTGACGACCAGAGTCAGAGCATCTCGCAGACGCTGATGGCCGACCGTTACTTCGATGGCGACGACACGCAGGCACTCCTGCAGGAAGCTATCGCACAGTTGCCCGACGTACAGCGCACGGTGTTCAATCTGCGTTACTTCGACGACATGAAATACAGCGACATCAGCAAGCTGCTCGACACCTCTGAAGGAGCACTGAAAGCATCGTATCATATCGCGGTGAAAAAGATTTCAGAATTTTTTAAGTTACGTGATTAAACTTTCAACATTTAGAAACGTCATATAAATAAAATAATAAGGAGTATGTCAATGACTAACGAAGAAAAGTACCTCAAGGAAAGAGTAGGGCAGGAGAATCCCTTCCGTACACCAGAAGGGTATTTCGACCAGTTTACGGCAAATATCATGGCTCAGTTGCCCGACCGTCAACCCGTGGAGAGTAAGCCTGTGGCCAAGAAGGTGTCTATGCCCATTCGCCACTGGTTTTATGCTGCTGCCTGTGTGGCAGCCTTGGTCGTCACAGCCTTCTCCTTCCATTTCCACACAGTTGACGATAGCCAACAACAGGTGGCCGTCACGGAATCGTATATCGATGAGGCTGCAGACTATGCCATGCTAGACAATATGGATATCTACCAGTTGCTGGCAGAGGAGTAATGAACGAAAAAAAAACTAAACGAGATGAAAAGGATTGTGACTATCAGCCTGTTGCTGATCATGACATTGATGGTGAACGCTCAGGATAAGCGCTTCTCGCCAGAGAAGTTCGAGGCAGACCTGAAAGCCTATATTACTAAGGAGGCTTCGCTCACGACCAAGGAGGCCGATAAGGTATATCCTGTGTTCTGTGAGTTGCGTGAGAAGCAGCGTGTCATCTACGACAAGATGCGCAAGTTTGGTATGAACAAGCCCGTGGGCGATGAAGCATGCAAGCAGGCCATTATCGAGTATGACAAGCTGAATCTGGAGCTGCGTCAGCTGGATGTTGACTACCACAAGAAGATGATCAAGCTCGTGTCAGCCTCGAAGGTCTATGAGATTATGCAGGCTGAGAACCGCTTCCATCGCCAGATGATGAAAGGTTGGCAGCATGGCTGGCAGAACGGTTGGCAGCATGGTAAGAAGAATGGCTGGCCGCAGGGCAAACAGCGCTAAGCCCGCAGCGTTCACAATGAGGACGGCGTGCCGTACAGACGTAGCGTCCGTGAAGCAATAACCAATGATGTGCCCGTGGAATATCCTCCACGGGTATATTTTTTACCAGTTCCCGTTCCACCTTCAGTGGGTTGTCGGCCTTCGCAGAAACCAGTCCTAAGCGATGACTCACGCGGAAGACGTGCGTATCGACAGCCATTGTTGACTTGCCAAAGGCTACCGACTGAATGACATTGGCCGTCTTGCGACCTACGCCAGGCAAGTCCAGCAGCTGATTCATGTCGGCAGGCACCTCGCCGTTGTGGCGCTCCACGAGCATGCGTGCCAGCTTCACCAAGTGTTCCGCTTTGGAGTTGGGGTAGGAAACGCTCTTGATGTACTCCACCACTTCATCGACTTCTGCCTGTGCCATTGCCTTGGCGTCAGGATACTGGCGAAACAGTTCTGGCGTCACCTGATTGATGCGCTTGTCCGTGCATTGTGCACTCAGCACCACAGCCACCAGCAGCTGGAAGATGCTGCCAAATTCCAGTTCTGTATCGGCCTCAGGCATCTCCTGGCGGAAGTAGCTGAGGATTATCTCGTAGCGTTGTTTCTTCGTCATCGTAATATTTTTTTTAAGTTTCTTGTTTATTATAAAAGAATTTGCTATCTTTGCAACATCAGTTGTTAACTAATTCAATATAAAGCTTATGAAAAATACTCCTACTCCCCACATTGGGGCTCAGTACGGCGACATTGCCGAGACTGTTATCATGGCGGGCGACCCGCTGCGTGTGAAACTCATGGCTGAGAAGTTTCTCGACAATCCCATTTGCTTCAACGAGGTTCGTGGCATGTTGGGCTACACAGGAACTTATAAAGGCAAGCGCGTCAGCGTGATGGGTCACGGTATGGGAATGGCTTCTATCGGTATCTATACCTATGAGCTTTACAACTTCTACGGTGTGAAGACCATCATCCGTGTGGGCTCTGCCGGTTCTATCAACAACGACCTGCATATTGGTGATTTGGCCATCGCTATGGGTGCTTGCACCAACAGCAACTATGCTGCTCAGTATGAACTGCCTGGTCAGTTTGCACCTATCGCCAGCTTCGACCTGGTGCGTGCTGCTGCTGAGTCGTGCGAGAAATTCGGCTACCACTACAAGGTGGGCAACGTCCTTTCGTCGTCTATGTTCTATCACGAGAACCCGCATACCGACAAGTGGATTAACATGGGTGTGCTGGCTGTCGAGATGGAGATTGCTGCGCTCTATATGAATGCTGCCCGCTCAGGCAATCGTGCCTTGGGCATCTGCACCATCTCTGACCATATCCTCACAGGCGAGGAAACCACCGCTGAGGAGCGTCAGAACAATTTCACCCACATGATGGATGTTGCCTTCTCGCTCATCTAAGCGACTTCTTGCGTGGTCTGTCGGCCTTTTAGAGGGGCAGATAGACCACGTATTTCTCCTTGAACCAGTCTTCCGAGAACCACTGGGTCAGTTCCATCGAGTCCACGATGCGACGGTAGGGCTGCAGCTCAGCCTGCAGATCGCCGCCCTTCAGACAGAGTATGCCATTGGGCAGTGCGTTGCGCTGCTCTTTGGCTATATTTTTGCGTACTATCTTCGCCAGGTCGGGTAGGGGCATCACGGCACGGCTCACGATGAAGTTGTACTTACCTTTCTCCTCCTCGCCACGCAGATGTTCCGGATGGCAGTTCTTCAGTCCGATGGCATTGCACACCTCCTGCGCCACGCGAATTTTCTTGCCCGTACCGTCGATGAGCTTGAAGTCGCACTCAGGAAACAGAATGGCGAGTGGAACGCCTGGGAAACCGCCGCCTGTGCCGAAGTCCAGAATCTTGGTGCCAGCCTTGAAGGGCAACATCTTGGCAATGGCCAGCGAGTGCAGCACGTGGTGTTCGTAGAGGTAGTCGATGTCCTTGCGCGAGATGACGTTAATCTTCGCGTTCCAGTCACGATACAAAGCGTCGAGCGCAGCAAATTGTTGCTGTTGCTCGACGCTGAGGTTGGGGAAATATTTCAGGATTTGTTCCATGTCGTTATTATGTTTTATCGTTATAACGTTATTCCGTGATTACGAAATTACCCGTTCATTGACAGCAGGAACTCCTCGTTGTTGCGCGTCTGTATCAGACGGTCGTGAACGGTGTTCATCGCCTCGATGGGGTTCATTTCGGCAATGTACTTACGCATAATCCACATGCGGTTCAGCGTGGTCTGATCCTGCAGCAGGTCGTCGCGACGAGTAGAGCTCTGTACCAGGTTGACAGCCGGGAAGATGCGCTTGTTAGCGAGCATGCGGTCGAGCTGCAACTCAGAGTTACCAGTACCCTTGAACTCCTCGAAGATCACCTCATCCATCTTAGAGCCGGTGTCTGTCAGTGCCGTAGCGATGATGGTCAACGAACCACCACCCTCGATGTTACGGGCAGCACCGAAGAAGCGCTTGGGCTTCTGCAGGGCGTTGGCGTCCACACCACCCGTGAGCACCTTACCAGAAGCAGGGCTGACGGTGTTGTAGGCACGAGCCAGACGAGTGATAGAGTCCAGGAAGATAACCACGTCGTGACCGCACTCTACCATGCGCTTAGCCTTCTCCAGCACGATGCCGGCAATCTTCACGTGACGGTCGGCAGGCTCGTCGAATGTTGAGGCGATAACCTCGGCATTCACGGTGCGCGCCATATCCGTTACCTCCTCAGGACGCTCGTCGATGAGCAGCATCATGATGTATGCCTCTGGGTGGTTGGCGGCAATGGCGTTGGCAATGTCCTTCATCAGGATGGTCTTACCGGTCTTGGGCTGTGCGACGATGAGTGCACGCTGACCTTTACCGATAGGTGCGAAGAGGTCGACGATGCGCACCGAGGGGTTTGTGGTGGCAGGGTCGTTGCAGAGTGTGAACTTCTCCTCAGGGAACAGTGGTGTCAGGTGCTCAAAGCTTACGCGGTCGCGTACCTCGTGGGGCTGACGGCCGTTGATGGCCTTCACCGTGCTGAGTGCAAAGTATTTCTCGTTGTCGTGTGGCGGACGAACGGTGCAGTCCACCACGTCGCCCGTCTTCAGGTAGTACTTCTTAATCTGCTGGGGCGACACGTAAATATCGTCGGGTGACGACAGGTAGTTGTAGTCGCTTGAGCGTAGGAATCCGTAGCCGTCCTGCAGGATTTCCAGCACGCCGTTGCCGCTGATGAGCTCTTCGAAGTCGAAGCGGTCAGCACGGCTCTCAGGAGCAGGAATGCGGTTCTCAATGATGTTATGTGACGGCGGCTGCGACATGGGGCGGTCGAAGATATCGAGCGATGGAATGGCGGCCTGATCCTCGATGGGCAGGTCCACTACGGGGATGAAGTCGGTACCATCACCGGGGTCACCCTCCCAGACACCGTCAGGGGTAGAGGCTTCTTGCATGGGTGCCTCCGTATTGCTCTGTGCCATCTTCTCCTTCAGCTGACTGATGAGCTGCTCCTCGATAGGCTCCGACGGCTCAGCGTTAACGGCCTCAGGAATGTCCGTAGCCTGCTCTTCGGCAGCTTTTGCAGCCTCCTCAGCTTCCAGTTCCTTCTTCGACTTGCGACCACGCTTCTTGGGTGCGGGCTTCTCTGCCTCTTGGTTGTCTGCTGTCGGCTCTTGGTCTTTTTCCTGTTCAGCAGCAGCGGCCTGCTCAGCAGCTTCCTGCTCAGCAAACAGACTATCGATGGTAGGCTTCTTCGCAGCCTTTTTCTTCTTGGTGGGCTTGGCGTCCAGGTTTTCACCCTCAGCGCCAGTTACGGTATATACCTTGTCATCCTTCTTGGCAATGCGGGTGCGCTTGCGCTTCGTCTCGCTGACGCCTGCTGCAGAGTTCTCGGCAGCCTTGTCCAGAATGGCATAGATAACGTTTTCCAGCTCGTCATTCTGCGACACCTTGACACCCAGCTCACTGGCTATCTCCAACAGTTCGGGGATAGAAAGTTTTTCTAATTCTTCCTTCGTGTACATATAAGTATACAGTAAATCGTTAATATTTCAAATGTGAAAATTGGGAATTTTGGGAATGAAGTGCTTGACGGACGTAAGCACATATCTCAGAAAATCGTTTGCAAAGGTAGTGATTATTTCTGAAACAGCCAAGTTTTTTGCATTTTTTTTCGTAACTTTGCACCCAAAACACGAAGTAATATGGAAATCAAGCAAGCAGAATTTTCCCTGTCAGCCCCCGTGGTATCCATGTGTCCGAAGGATACCAAACCCGAATACGCCTTCATCGGTCGTTCCAATGTCGGCAAGTCGAGCCTTATCAACATGCTCACCAACAACCGTAAGTTGGCAAAGACCTCGTCAACGCCGGGCAAGACGCTGCTCATCAACCACTTTATTATTAATAAGGAGTGGTACCTCGTCGACCTCCCCGGCTACGGCTTCGCTAAGCGCTCGAAGAAAGAGGTGGACAAGCTCGACCAGATGATTCGTGGCTACATCCTGCAGCGCGAGCAGCTGGTCAACGTCTTCGTGCTCGTCGACATCCGCTTGGAGCCCCAGAAGATTGATCTCGAGTTCATCGAGTGGCTGGGCCTCTCCAGCATCCCCTTTGCCATCATCTTCACCAAGGCCGACAAGCTCACCCCTAACAAAGCCCGTCAGGCCATGGAGGCTTACAAGAAGAAGCTCTTGGAAACCTGGGAGGAACTGCCCCCCATGTTCCTCACCTCCTCAGAGAAGAAAGACGGTCGCGACGATGTCCTCAACTACATTGAGCAAATCAATAATTCACTGAAAGAAGGGTAGGCAAGATTTTTTATCAGATTTATCTATCCCTTACTTGTTTTATTTTAGAAAAATATTCAGAAGGTCAGAAAGGAATAAGAAGAATGAAAAAGGCTTTTATTGTTGTGACTTTCGTATTGGGCGTGGCGCTGGTGGCGATGCTGCTGACCAAGCCGGAGCCTAAGGAGCATTATGATGCCATGATTGGACTGGCACAGAACGTGGTGGACCAGGAGATGACCAGCAACAACGTGAAGAAGACGATGGCTCAAATGGGTGCCGAGAAACTGGCGGAGCTGGGCATTGAAGGTGTCGATGCTGCAACACTGGAGAAGCTTGGCGCTGATGTGGATCTGACGGAGGTCACGGAGCTGGGTAAGGATATGGCGATGAACACGGCAGGCTTCTATCTGCAGAGTCACATGAAGGTGCATGACTACCATGTGGCGACAATAGGCATGCTGAACTACAAAGGCACTAATCTGCCTGTGACGATAGGCGTCATGGGGAAAGTGTTCGTGCTGGTAGATGAAGGGCAGGCAAGACAAATGTTGAGACAGTAATTACTGCTTGAAGACAAAATGAAAGTAGTTGTAGCCATAGACTCATTCAAAGGGTGCCTGACGTCAAAGGAGGCTAACCGGGCAGCTGCGGAGGGTATCAGGACTGTCTGGCAGGATGCCGAGATTGTGCAGGTGCCTGTCAGCGATGGTGGTGAGGGCTTCATGGAGGCATTCTATGCGGCTGTAGGAGGCGAGATAGTGGAAGTGGTGGTCAGAGACCCGCTGATGCGCCCTCTCACGGCTCGCTATCTGCTTCGCGACAGGTTGGCCGTCATAGAAATTGCACAAGCCAGTGGTCTTACGCTGCTATCGAAAGAGGAGCGCAACCCGCTGGTGGCGACAAGCTATGGTACTGGTCAGCTGGTGGCAGATGCTATTAAACGTGGTGCCCAGCACATCATCGTGGGACTGGGCGGTAGTGCTACCAGTGATGCGGGAATGGGCATGCTGCGAGCACTCATCGATGCTTTCGCTAAACGGGGCTCATGGGATGATGTCGAAGAAGTGAAGTCTGTACGGTTTACGATAGCCTCGGATGTGAAGAATCCGCTGTGTGGCGAGCAGGGTGCTGCCCACGTCTTTGCGCCTCAGAAGGGTGCGTCACAGGAAGATGTGCTGACGTTGGACGAGCGTGCCAGGAAGTTTGCGGAGGTCTCTGCCAAGCACTTCGGTTACGACCGACAGGATATGCCGGGTGCGGGGGCTGCAGGCGGATTGGGCTATGCTTTCCTGCAATACATGAATGCGGAGTGCAGGCCTGGTATCGAACTGCTACTTGAGACGATAAGCTTCAAGGAGATGGTCAAAGATGCTGACCTCGTGATTACGGGTGAAGGTTCTGCTGACAGGCAGACGCTGATGGGTAAGCTGCCGATGGGAATCCTGCAAGAAGCGGGCGATGTCCCAGTCTGTCTGATAGCAGGAAGAATCAGCGATAGAGAACAACTGCTGCAGGCGGGCTTTGCGCGTGTGGAGTGTATTAATCCTCCAGGCATCTCCCTTGAGGAAGCCATGAGGAAAGAGGTGGCTATAGCGCATATCAAGAGGACTATCGCAAACAGATGTACTTAGTGAAAAATGGTATAAACACTTTGCCATTTGGGAAAAAATAGTTACCTTTGCGGCTTGAAATAAGCCACACAAAGAAATGGTACCTTATCTTGACGTACAACATCTGACGAAATCGTTCGGCGCCCTGCAGCTGTTCAACGACATCAGCTTCTCCATTGGAGAAGGCCAGAAGGTGGGACTGATAGCCAAGAACGGAACGGGTAAGTCGACGCTGCTGTCGATACTCTCTGGCAAGGAGGGTTACGACAGTGGAAGCATCGTGTTTCGCAACGACCTGAAGGTGGGTATGCTGGAGCAGACGCCTAAGTTCGACCCTGAGGAGTCGGTGCTGGATGCGTGCTTTAACCATGAGGGCGATCCAGAGAAGGTGTTGAAGGCGAAGCAGGTGTTGACACAGCTGAAGATACGCGACCTCAGTCAGCCGATGGGACAGCTGAGCGGTGGTCAGCAGAAGCGTGTGGCGCTGGCCAACGTGTTGCTGACGGAGCCTGACCTGCTGATACTCGACGAGCCCACGAACCATCTGGACCTGGAGATGATAGAATGGCTGGAGGGCTTTCTGGCGCGTGGCAACCGTACGCTGTTGATGGTGACGCACGACCGTTTCTTCTTGGACCGCGTGTGTAGCGTCATCCTGGAACTGGACGACCACACCATCTATACCTATCGCGGCAACTATGCCTACTACTTGGAGAAGCGTCAGGAGCGCATCGACAACCGCAGGGCAGAGGTGGCACGTGCCAACAACCTGTATCGTACGGAACTGGAGTGGATGCGTCGTATGCCACAGGCTCGTGGTCATAAGGCCCGCTACCGCGAGGAGGCTTTCTACGAATTGGAGAAGGTGGCGAAGCAACGCTTGGAGGAGCGTCAGCTGAGGTTGAAGGCCTCGAATGTATATATAGGCAGCAAGATCTTTGAGTGCCAGTATATCTCGAAGGCGTATCCAATATCCAATAGCCAGGATTCAATATCCAATAGCCAAATCGTCATTCTCAAGGACTTCTACTACAACTTCTCGCGCTTTGAGAAGATGGGCATCGTGGGCAGCAACGGAACGGGCAAATCGACGTTCATCAAGATGCTGCTGGGACTGGTGCCTGTAGATGAAGGACGCATCGTGATAGGCGAG
>Ga0310695_10011736_pt1 | contig 12449 bp, 5 predicted proteins | sample RumenRJG_04DNA_FD_203882 | JGI IMG/M metagenome (GOLD analysis project Ga0310695, IMG submission 203882) | Bovine rumen microbial communities from Lethbridge, Alberta, Canada - RJG_04 (v2) (version 2) | ecosystem: Host-associated > Mammals > Digestive system > Stomach > Rumen | place: Canada... | reverse complement strand
TTGAAGTTCATAAGAACAGCTCAGCTTATGCAGAAACTCTGATAGCAGATAATCGTAGTTCTCTGATGGATTATCCTTCAGGAGAGAAAAACACATGACGATTTTATTCAGATCCTGCTCCGCTATCTGCTGTTTAAGCATTTCAAGTTCCTGCTCCGGCTTATTAAGGGCGGAGACTTCCTCCCAGTGTTTACCTTCGCTGTTATGCATAAGATACAGACCTGCTGCGCTTGTCTGGGTATAACCGTAGTAGGGAGCAGGCTTTTTTATATTTGCAAGACAATTAGGAGGGAGAGAGAGCTCATCCACAGCATACTTTATGAATTCGCTAAGCTTCCTTGAGTATTCACAGTCGTTGTAGGCAAGCACAGGATCAAGTGCCATATAACGGCGGATAAAGTCCGCACAGACCTCATGACAGTTCTTATAGATAACAGAGAACTGTGAATGCATATTTGCACATTCACAAATTTTTATCAGATTAGAAGCAAGTTTTCCGTATACATCAGATATATAAGATGCCAGTACTTCACGGCTATAGCGCATGAGCCTTGTACCGGCATTCCATTTACAGATTGGCTCACCCTTGTATTTCATGGAACAGTCACATAACGAGGCAACCACAAGTTTCTCTATATCAAGCGCTCTGGCAATTCTGCAGAACTCAGGTACAGTACATTTATCAAAAGCTTCATTCAGTTTCTGATGAGTTTCACTGTTACGGAAATAGATTTCATAGAGACTTGCCATCCTCAGGAAGTAAGGAGACTCTCTGTATGCAGGAGAAATGCCTTTTTCCTCAAGTTCAGGAATGAGTTCATCTGCCAGGGCTTTTAATGCATCACTGTCCTTCTGAGAAGCCAGGACTGAATAATACTCAAGATACAGCCGGATGATTACTATTTCTAAAGCTCTGTCAAAATCAACCCAGGAAGATGAGTTACCTGAATCAGAAGCTTTAACTTCCATGCAGAGCATATTCAGAGAACCGCAAAGTCTTTTAGCGCTATTGTAGCGTTCTAAGATACGTCTTATTTCTTCAAGTAAGGAAAGGCATTTTATGAAATGATGTAATTCCCTGGCGTCATCCTCATCTGGGCTCTCATTCTTCTTGATTTTAAGGATACATCCCAGAGAAAAGGATTCTGCCATATTTAAAATCAGACGACGGTTGGTTTTCCAGAACAGACGAAGTCTTACCTCATCATCAGTATTTGTACTGGCAAACTGACAGAAGGTCTCGTATTGTTTCGCTGACAGCTCAACATGATCAGATTCCTTGCCATAAAAGGCACGGTAAAAAGTTTCGTATAAAGAGCTTGCTCTTGAATTGATAAGAAATTCAAGTTTGTAAACTGCGAAAATTGGATAATAGTCATCAGGCAGACCATGCTGCAGGAGTCCGACTGCATTGTAGTTTCCCTGAAGACATGCCTGTACTGCATAGACAAGCGCTTTTTTCTTATTACCAACAGTTGCCATACCGCCAAAGTAATTTATAAAGGCGTTATGTACTAGCGCATCCGGCTCCTGGGCTTTGGCAGCGTGATCAAGCAAAGCTTCTTTCTTAAGGGTTCTGATATCCCCCAAACTGGTTTTAAGCTCCCCACGTCCGTAGCTCTTACCTGCCACCGCAAACTCATATTCCTTTCTGACGTTTCCGCTTAAAGCCTCTTTTAACAGAGCCTTTTCGTTTACATCAAGATGCGAATATGATTTGTTGTCATCATCTAAAGACCAGCTTACATATCGGCTTATTTCATCACTGTAGTTAATGCAGATTTCAGTACTCATAATCACGTCCTCATTATTTTCTTTAATTGTATTTAGAAAATCTCTCTACTTTTATGAGAACGTGAGATCTAATTTCGCTGTAGTGCAGTAGTGATTGAGATAAAAAAACACAGAGACAAGTCTCTGTGCTTCGTAGAATGTATGTGCGAGAATTTGAAGAACAGTTACGGAAGAGCTGTTTTCTCTGTCATGATCTTTACTTCAGATCACACATAGACTTCAGCTTTTCATTGTCTGCTTTAAGCTCCTCATAGATTCTCAGAGGATCACTGCTATCCTCCGACATGTCAAGATAAAAGACACGGCCCATGTGCTCATGAAGGAATCTGATGACATCACTGCGTTTACATGTTCTAAAAGATAAGAAAGAGATTTCTCTCTTAGAACCATCATGAACAGGCGGCTCCACAGAATTTAAACGGGATATTAGCTTTTGTGGAAGGTTTTGTTCCTTCAGGAAATCAGTGATGCCAGAATAAATCCTGGTTTGGCTGAAAGAATCCGGTAGGTACAACGCTTCACGATAATCATTCTTATCAAAGAAAACAGTGTAATTTCTTGTAAAGAACGTTAACTCATCGAGTTTAGGATTAGGATTCAGCTCTTTTGTAGCATACTGTTTTAAAAGAGCATAAGCCTCATCATCCAAACTGCTGAATTCAGCTTTATTCCCGGAATCCGCTTCAAATTCACAGAAATTAAATATAGAATCAACTGAAGACAGCTTTACGCACGCAAAATCCAGTGTAAGATCCTCGGAAATTTTGAGTATCGTGTCTTCTTTTAATCCGGTTTCCTTTATGAAGCTGTTTAATATCTCAGTCTCCTTATAAACACCGTCCTTAGGCTGATAGCTTTCAAGAGCAGACAGTTTTTTTAGAAGTGGCTCGTACTCCCAGTAAATCAGATAGTTAGTACCATGATCATCAGAAATACAAAGCGGTATTCCAACTGCAGGATGACGAAGATCTTCTACTAAGGTTATATCACAAAGACTCCTGCAGAAAAAAAAGGAAGAGAAAGGCGATTCAAGAATTGATAAATCGTTGTATCTGAATTTACTGAGATATTCATTTCTCTTCCTAACATAATAATCATTCTCTGATTCATTAAAAACATCTTTTGAGTCGGCTATTTCACCAGAATCAATCACAACCTCTTTTTCATTCTGCAGTTCATGATGAGGACTGGCAATCATTTTTCTGTCTATAAGAGACTCTACAAACTGAATATGCTGTCTGTCGACAAGCTCTCTTGGGAGGGTGTTTTGAGGGAGAATCAGATGAAATGTATTCAGTTTGGAAATCAGCTCAAGATAGTTTTTGCACTTAACCAGCTGATAATCAGTAGAGTTTGAAAAGTAATCAACATTAAAACTTTCAATATCTCCCCGGTTCCATCTGGACTCTGAGAGAAAACTGTCATTAAAAACATCTTGATGTTTTTTTAACCAGGATAAAGCGACTTTTTTAGGATTACTACCATCAAGGTTAAAAAAACTATATCTGATATTGTTTGGTATTTCATTGTAAAAGTTCTTTGGCAGTAACAGATAAAAATCCTCTCCCCATAGATTTCTGTATGGATTGAGGTAATAAAGATCACTGGATAAATCACAATAATCTTCAGAAAGCTTTAGGCCTTTTTCTGATAACTTACTGGTTAAAGTAACTTTAGTTATTTTTTCAAGGTTAAAAAAGGCTTTTGAAGATTTTCTATGCCATTCGGCATTCATTCCCTGATACTCGCCATCAAAGGTTAATCCGATTATTCCGTATGAGGAATTCATGGCAATGTATTTATATAAGCTGTCAAATGGAGAGTAATTTTCGTCATACTTCCCATAAGAGGATTCAAATGCGTTTTCAGATACATCCCTAATCATAAGAGGAAGAAAAAAGTAAGAAGCATCCGCTGTATAAAGTTTGCACAGGGTTCTGGTTTTAATGGCCTTTATTATGTGTTTAAGCACAGATGTGATTCTTTTGGCCTGTTTGTCATCCTTCAGAGACAGTCGTCTTACCAGATCATCCATACAGTCCTGTGCAATTTCCATTCTTTCTTTTTTTGATATAGTGGGTGTCAGGGAGAGAACTGAATCCTGTGCTAACAAATAAGGGAAGAGTTTTTTTGCCTGATCATAGTTTTTAAATCTGTACCAGAATGCCTGCGCTTTGGTATTAGCTCTGTACATCTCAATATATAGAGCATTGCTGTAATCAGGGAAGAATCTGCATAAAAGAGCGGAAAGATGAGCGACATTATTTTCAACGTAATTAAGATTTTTGCTGATCTTATGTGCCTTTTTTTCGGCGGAAAGTTTGCTTCCATCATCGTCGTATGTGTACAAATCGGCCTTTAAATAATGTCCAATGATATATTTGTTAAGACCAGAAGGAGCATTTATGAAAAGAATAAGAATCTTAAACAGATCCTGATCCTGTTTAAGATAAGACAGAAAATCTATATCATAATTATCTACTTTTTTGTTTTCTCCGGATTTCTTATATTGGTTTTGAAGATTTATCAGATAATCATGCGGATCTGAGTTAAAAGCCTCTATGTCTTCATCTGAGGATACATTGTATTTATCCTTAAGATTTGCAAAATCATGATCATATATGTTTTTATAAATCTTATCAGCTTTGCGGATTAATTTTTTTATCGTGCTCTGCGTAATGTTATTCTGTGTTGCCATATAGCTCATCCTCAGAAATAAAAATTATCGTTTCCTAAGATTATAATGAATGATGTTCTCCGCTTTTGAGAGAATGTTAATGAATTTATTTTTTATATTGAAAACACCTGTTATAGTGTTATCAATGCAGAGATTTTTCATCAATCCCGGGGTACTTCAAATTACGTTAGATGTTGGTATTACCTTTACTCATCGCTCTCTGCCTCCACCTGCTCCGGATAAGGCACCTCGATAGTGTCATTTTCAGGATCTTCTGCATCTGACTTAATCACAATATCCTCCGGGTAAAAACTGTTCGTGATGTAAGAGAGATTTCCATGATTGAAATCAGAGAAAATACCACCGTTGTTTGCAAGCGGATGACAGAGGTTTTAGGTGTAAAGAAGCTTGTGATAGCTGCTTATTTTCTGTGAGAGAGTCTCTTTATTTACCTTTTTGTTCTGAGAGATAATTTTCTTTATCTCCCTGTAGCGAAGATTCAGAAGGTTCAGCGTAAAAAGACCGCAGTCTCTGCTATCACCGATAATCATGTTTTCAGAGGAGCATTTTGGGAATTTATTCTCTCTTGCAGATCTGTAGGCATTAAGCCTCTCCCTAAGACCGTCATCCGGGGTCTCTCCACTGTCCCGCCACAGAATATGTGACAGATACTTCTGAACATATTCTCTCTGCACAAGCTCACTTAAACACTCTGCAGCTATGCCTGCTCTTCCTTTTTGTTCCTGCTCTTCAGCACGATTCAGAAGGATCTTAATAAGTATTGCCGCAGCAGAGCTAAGATTGAAACTGCAAATCGCAAAATCCTGAGTAAAACCGTGGCAGCAAATGGAGTGCAGAAACTCCTTTAAAAGGTAATCGTAATTCTCTGAAGGATTATCCTTAAATAGAGAAAAAGTCATAACGATACTGTGAAGATCCTGTTCTGCGATCTGCAATCTGAGCAGAGTCAGCTGATGATCGGCTTCGTTGTAAGGTGAAGCCGCACTCCAGTAATCACCATCGAGATGCCTTAGAAAATATAATCTGATTGCACTTGTGCTGGTATAGCCATAATAAGGTACAGGCTTTTCAACATCTGCAAGCATCTTTGGCGGCAGTCTATGCCAGTCCACAGTATGCTGAATGAATACACTTAACTTTGAGGCAAATTCACAGTCGTTATATGCCAGTACAGGATCAAGAGCCATATAACAGCGGATAAACCTGATACAGTCTGTATTGAAGCTGTTACCCAGAAGAGGATCTTTGGGATCTATAGTGACACTGTCGCAGAGCATCCTTAAAACAGAGGCAAGCTTACTGTATCTATCCGACAGATATGAGGACAGAGCCTCTCTGTTATAGCTGAAATAGCCCTTATCTGTAGTGCAGACTGGGGCTCCGTTGTAGTGTTTTCGCAGATCTCCTAAGGATGTAGCCAGCAGCCTTTCAATATCAAGATCTTTAACCGCGGCATAGAACAGCGGATCACGACATTTATTCAGCTTACGTATAAGGGCGTTATAGGTTTCACTATTTCGTATGTAAAGATCATAAAGCGCTATCAGCCTTAGTACATAAGGAGATTTCTCATACAAATCCACAGAGAGGCTGTCTTCTGATTCCTCAAATTCAAGGATGGTTTTCTCAGCGAGAGCTTTTAATTCCTCATGGTTATGTACAAAAGTACATTCCTTGTAATTCTCCAGGAATAATCTTGTAATCAGAATTTCCATGCTCTTGTCAAAAAGAGTATGAGAGAATGAGGGATCATCTGATGGGGCACAGACTTCTTTTAAGAGCATATTAAGCCAGCCTGTCAGAGTAAAGTTATGATGTCTTCTAAGATACTCACGAACTTTACAAAGAGCCTCCATGCATTTTACAAAATGAATAAGATCATCTGTGTCTTTCTCATCCGGACTCTGATCTCTTTTTAGTCTTGAGATACATCCTAATGAGAAGTCTTCAGCAAGGCACCTGATTCGTTCAGGAAAACCGTCAGATAACCCTCCCAGTTCATGACCTGGGGAAATGAAGGGCTTAACCAGCTCCTCGAACATTTTGCTCTGCTCTTCATTAAGCTCAATACGTGTAAAACCTTTTCCAGGTGCAGAAGGGCAGAAAGAGTAGTATAGATCCTCTGCATTAGTGTTGATTTCAAACTCAAGTCTATATGCTCCAACCAGAGGATGAGCGATAATTTTAAACGCATCAAGAAGATAACCTGCAGCATCATAGTTCCCCTGCAGAAATGCCTTGGATGCAAAATAAATAGCTTTTTTCCGATAGGGAAGTGTAGACTGCCCTCCACAATGGTTAACAAAGGCTCCATACACCAGAGCCCCAGGCACGTTTGCCCTGGCACAGTGATCAAGCATTGCCTCGGCTTTAATACTGCGTTCACTGCCCAGGATGCCTTCTATATCTTCTTGTGCAGGGTGAATTCGATGCTTACAGAACAGGAATTCTTGGTTGACGTTGCCGCTTAAGGCTTCCTTGAATTCTTCCATGCCTGAATATTTTTCTATATCAGAATATGAACAATTCATAGAGTCATGTAAATGACTCTCCTCACGCAGAGCATTGCTGTAGTTTATACAGATTTCAGTACTCATAATCACGCCCTCATGTTTTCTTTAATTTTATTTAGAGGAGCTCTCTGTCTTTATGAGAACGTGAATGAATTTTTATATCCTGTTCTAAATCCTTTGTGGATATGCTTTAGGAAGGGGAGGGGCGTGGACGGAAGGCGAACATTGTCGCCTTCCTGATTTGGTTTAGTCGCTGTCACCCTTTATAAATTCATAAAGATGACACTGCGTGAAGGTGGGAGCTAATGGGATAAGCTCATAAAGATTCGAAATTATCTTTTGTAATCTTTTATCTTCAATTCCTCAGGTATTTTTACACGCTGTTTAAGCATTTCTTCAATTGTTCCAGAAACCTTTAAAACACATTCTAGATTTATGTAAGGAATAGAGTTATCTATACCTCTATAACCGGACAAATATTTTATCGAATCTGTTTCAATGCCAAATCTTTCAGAAATTATGTAAGCTATCGTTTCCGCTTCAAATTCTTCAACATTCTGACTTAGACCTTTTCGATTTGGAATTTTTTTAAGGTCAAAAGAACCAAGATGACCACACAGAAAATGAGCAAGTTCATGAAGAATTGTCGTAACTTTTGATTCCTCTGATAAATGACTGTTTACAACAATATTGTGTATTACCTTCACAGGAATATATTCTTTCTTAAATTCAACCATCTGAAAAGAATTGGGGGTTTTATTTTCCTGTATATATCCAGCACTACATGAACCATGCTCTGCCTCTACATACCTGATTCCATATCTTTTTAAATTTTCGTGTAATAATTCAAATGAAAGACTATTTAATCTTCCTCTTGTACGGAAAGGATTAATAATATCCTCCGGTAAAGGATCTTTTCCTTCAGTATCGTTTAACTCAAATACAAATTCGACCGGACCAAAAGGTTTTAATATAACGAGAGGTCTCGCACCTGGTTTTATGCTTCGATTAAATTCTCTTCTCCAATATGTAGGAGTGGCAACATATAGACTCCCTGGTTTCTGTATGTGAAGTAACAGACAGTTAAAAGGAGAATAGTTATGGAATCTTTTAATGAACTCAAGCAGCTCATAGAAATCATCAGTATTTCTATATTTACCGACCTCATCGAAAAGTTCCTTAACTGCACTGATCTTGTCTGAGTTTCTGTTTTCAGTCATAAATAGCCTCTTGAAATATCTTAATAGTCTTTAAAGGTTTTCATCCTTTATGACTAAAGGTTTTTCTTAATCTTTTAGTATAGTATAAAGATAAAATCTCTCTGTTTTTATGAGAGTGCAAATTCATATGAAAGACATGGTAAAAAAAACACAGAAACTAATGGCTCTGTGCTTTTAATGAATACTCAGATTTAATGGAGATGAGGACTAAAAATCCTGCGCCTTGGCGTAATCCAGGAACATTTCCCGAGCATCAACCATTTTCTGATAGTCAGTCTTCAGTTCCTCGAAAATTCTTAGAGGATCACTGTTGTCTTCAGACATATCAAGATAGGTAACTCGACCCATGTTCTCATGGAGAAATCTAATTACATCACTTCGTTTATTAGTCCGGAAAGATAGAAAACAGAAATCCTCCCTGTATCCGGTCTTAGTATATTCATCCATCTGATCGAGAAGATAATCGACAGTATTAGGAATTTTTCTGAAATTCTTTCTGAATTCATCTGTACTTAAGAATAATTTTGTATCCCAGAATGAATCAGGAAAATACATAAATTGCCTGTTCTCAACCTTTTCAAAGAAAACATAATATCTTCTTACAGCCATGGTTAAGTCATCAAGTTTGGCATTAGGCTTTAATTCCTTTTCAGTATGATTTGCCAGAAATAATAAAGAATTCTCATCAAGTTCATAAAAATAGGTTCTTTCAGAAGAGTTTTCTTCAGGCTTTTTATAAAGACAGAATATATAAGAAATTTGGCTCAGAGGAAGACAGCATAACCTCATATCCATTTCATCTGAAAGTTTTTCAAACAGATTTCTCTCTCCTCTATGCTCATAGATAAAGTAATTTAATTTACGAATCTCTGGACGAATTAAGTCATCAACACTAAGTTTGTCTTCATCAGTGATATCCTGCATCGCCTGCATACGGTTGTATTCAAGGAATACCAGATAATTGGTGTTATTCTCTTCGGAAATGCATAAAGGAATACCTATACAGGTTTCAGTGACATCTCCCTCTAAATTGATTCTGCAGATATCCTTGCAGAAATCAAAAGCTACCCCTCCATCATCGGTTAACAGGGAAATATCGCTGTAACCAAACTTGCTTACATATTCTCTTGCTTTAGACTGTTTATAAACAAGATCAGATTCATGAAAAACTGACTTTGCATTGAACAGATAGTCAAACCTGAAATCCAGAAGCTGTTCTTTCTGAGACCCGTAATGAGGACTTGCAACCATATCATTATCTATAAGAGAACTTACAAACTGAGAATTCTGTCTGTCCACAAGCTCCCTTGGTAAGGTGTCTTTCGGCAGAACAAGATGATGATTGTAAAGCAGATCTAACAGCTCTACATAGTTCTTACACTTAACCAGCTGGTAGTCTGCCGATGGATCATAATAATCAAGATTAAATCGAATAATATCGTCGTTTTTCCATAATGGCTTTGAAGGAACCTCAGAATATGGATTGAGATAATCTATAGAGGAGATATAGTCATTTGCGTTTGTTTCAGAATCTGTCCAGTCTGCTCTAAAAACCTTCTCTCGTATATCAAGGGAAATACTCATATAGAATTTTCTTGGAAGCAGCAGATAAAAATCCTCTCCCCATAGGTTTCTGCATGGATTCAGCTTATATATATCATGGGTATATTCAAGATACCCCTGAGATTCCTTTAACCCTTCTTCTGATAACTGATTTCCTGCCTTTATACTGGAAATATCACCAGGATAAAGTAATCTCTTTTTACTGTTTTTATACCAGTTAATATTATTGCCTCTGAAATCAGACTCAAACTGAAGTCCAAAGATAACAAAGCTACGTGACTCACAGTGAAGATACTTGTTTAGCAGATCGTCTTTGGAATAACTTTCAGGCTGAATATCTATTTGCTCTTCATCAAATACATTTTCAGTGACATCCCTAATCATTATTGGCAGAAAAAAAACAGTAGTCTTTCCATCAGATAAGCGTTTAATCTGACATAAACGCTTTTCCCTGATTGCCCTACAGATCGCTTTTAGCTTATCTTTAACGTTTTTCTCGTTTTCTTTATCTTTGAGGTTAAGAGAGCTTACAACATCCTTAAAACATGTTTCTGCAATCTCTTTACGCTCTTTCTCAGTGACAACAGGTGCGGTAGCAACGATTGAGTCCAGCTTATTTAAATGGGGAAACAGTTCTACTGCCTTTTCATAATCTTTGAATTTATATCTGAATGCCTTGGCGCTGGTCTGTTCTCTGATTTTAAGGATTCTCAGAGCATCTCTGTCAGAAGGGTAGAACATATGCAGCAGTGAGGAGAGATGGGCAACATTCTTTTCAACGTAATTCAGGTTCTTGCTGATTTTATGTTTCTGAACTTCCGGGGAGAGAGAGACTCCGTTCTTAGCGGTTCTATATTTGTCTGCCATTACAAATCTGCCGATGTCATTCTTAGTCAGACCGAAAGGGGAGTTGAGAAGAAGCAGCAGGATCTTAAATAAATCCTCATCCTGTTTTAGGTAATGATGAAAGTCCTCAGAAAACTTGTCCATTTCAGGAATACCTTCAAAGAAATGACTTTCTGACTTTGCTGCTGAAGCTAAATCTTCGCTAGGGTTATGATCACGGTAATTCTCAAGGATCCTGTTGGCTTTCTCGTAAACCTTTTTCAGTTCTTCTTCGGAGAGTCTTTGGTTGTCTGACATGGGAATATCCTCAAAATAAAAATACAGGATGTGTAATTGTTATTTTGATTATATATAAAACCGTTCTCATGTTTTGTGAGAGTGCAGAAATTTAAAAAAAAGTTCTGTTATAAATAATTATCGATTCATTCCTAGAAATGCTCATATAAAAACCATGCATGGAACAGATCAATTTGATTAAATATGAAATTGAGAATGGTCAAACTTTAATAAAATATTTTTTTTTAAATCGAATTATGGAACGATAATCTTCTATATAACTTTTAGAAAATCTCCTAATGATTCAAATGTAAATTCTTTACTAATTCTGCAACAGATTCTCACGAAAGGATATAAAATTAATGACTGAAGTAACTTATGAAGACATTCCAAAAGAAGTTCAAATCGAACTGAAATCTTACGTGTACAGGCTTGTTGATCCTCGCAATGGACAAACTTTCTATGTTGGTAAAGGGAAAAATAATAGAGTATTTGACCACATCAAAGCAGCAATAAAAGGAGAAAAGCCAAAAGGTGATGAATACGTCTTACCCCCAAAATTTGAGACAATTAGAGCTATACACGAAGAGGGACTAGAAGTAATTCATATTATTCATAGATTTAATATGACCGATGCGGAAGCAATCCAAGTTGAAGCAGCACTAATCGATTGTTATCCTGGCCTAACAAACATTCAAACAGGACATCATCCTGAAAATGGCGTAACAAACATAAAAACTCTAATAAAAACCTTTTCACTCCCTCCTTTTGAAATTAATCAAAATGATAAATATATTTTAATAAAATCAACAGATTCTGTAATAGATGAAGCTCGTGAAAAATACCCTTTAGCCAACAAAGAAGAACTAATACAACATGCAATAAGTTATGCATGGAAACTCAACCTAGAGAAAGCAAAAAAATATAACTACGTTGTTGGTGCAATAAATGGCATTGTTAGGGGGTGCTACAAAGTAAACAAATGGAACAGAGTAGAGAATATGCCAGATAGGATTTATTTTGAAGGGGAAATTGCTGATTCCGAGTTTACTTCTAGATTTATAAAGAAACGTGTCCCTGATTGTTTTCGGAAAAAAGGTATGTCCAATCCTTGCTTATATGTGGATGAGAATTTCTGGAAAACAAATATACATGGTCAAGGGTAAGTGTTTTTTCTGATTTCTTGATAAGATTATATATCAATTTCATTTGTTAAATCTTATAGTTAATTCAATTTGTTTGTAATCATTTAAGAACTGTTTATATATGCAATCATCTAGATTATATCCTGTTGGAGCACACGTCATTATCAGAGATACAGAATGGAGAATCACATCTGTAAATGCTTGTGATATGAGTGATTATAGATTAACCTGTGTAGGAGTATCGGACCTTGTAAGAGGGAAAAAAGGAATCTTCTTTGCAAGCTTAGAAAATGACTTAAAGTTGTTGCTCCCTGAAGATACTGATCTAAAACAAGATAATTCTCCAGGATTCATAAGTTCAAAGTTATTTATCGAAGCGACTGTTAGATCAATA
>Ga0310695_10011735_pt1 | contig 12449 bp, 10 predicted proteins | sample RumenRJG_04DNA_FD_203882 | JGI IMG/M metagenome (GOLD analysis project Ga0310695, IMG submission 203882) | Bovine rumen microbial communities from Lethbridge, Alberta, Canada - RJG_04 (v2) (version 2) | ecosystem: Host-associated > Mammals > Digestive system > Stomach > Rumen | place: Canada... | reverse complement strand
AAGTGCAAGCCTCTAAGCCAATAAATTCGTCAAAATGGCTTAAATCACCTTGCACTTTGTTCGCTGAAAATCGCCTTCTACGCCTTTGTTTTCAACACCTCCCGATTTGTTGAGCAGACACTATATATTTTCTCCATTATTTATCAAATAATGAAATAATATAAATGGATAATTGCTCAGCCATTCTTTTATCAGAAAAAGCATCTCTTCCGTTTCGACAAGTCCAAATTTACAAAGGGATGCGTGGAGTGGAGAAAGCAAAAGACTTAGGAATTGTATCTCTGATAACATATTCGGATATTTTTGCTGTTCAACAGCACCGGTTCCATGCCCCATTTTCATTTTGCATAATAACCATCGGAAGCATTAAAGAGAATAGGCTTTTGTTTGTGCTGTCTTCTGCACAGCGGTGTTGCCTGCTGAATAATATTGCTGGCTTCATTTGATCAATCACAAATAATAAATACTCTATGCTCGGCGAGATAATTTCACATGAATACCCGCCAGACTCTCGGGATGTATCAAATATAACAGCTTCACCAAGCTTAACAATTTGGTCTAATGCATAAAGACGTTTTGATTCCTGAAAACAAAATGTTTGATTATCCGAATGGTAGGTTACGACTATATGAAAGCCACCGACAGATGAATCCCCACATCCAGCAACAACATTTGAAAAAGCACCATAAGTATATTCATGTATAGGCTTTCCTTTTGGATATGTATTTAGTCTTTCCTCTTGAAAGGCGCTAAAAGCCACCTGCGAACCAATCCATGCAGATGGACAGTCCTCACAGATTCCACCTTCTTTAATTGAATCAATCTGCAATTTTCCATCTTCAAAACTTGAAATAATAAATTCTATAGCATCATTAGGAGCGCTTTGATGTATTTCATATGCGAGGCTTACTACGTCTTGTCTCGAAAATGAGTGTCTGTCATATAGCTTGCGGAACAATTTGGTGGCATATAGAATATCATTTCCAGCAAACGATATACATATCTCGGGTGCAATGATTGTGCTTTTAACGATTCCGTATTGCTCAATAAAGGATCTTTGTTTGGCTGAAAAGTGCGCGCCAGAAATGCTTTCTTTAACGATCCGCGTATCACAATGAATATCAAGTCTTTCTGTCTCTGACCAGCTGGTTTTATACTTTTCAGCAAATACAAAACTCATGGTCTCCTCCTTTTGCTTTCCTCCACCAATCATTGCCAACAGAAATAATGCGGTTTAGGTTCTGCAAGTTACCAGCAAGTTAAATCACATCAAATCATGTGGCAATATGCGCAGAATTCTTATTCGCTTCAGACTTCAGACAATCACAATATGGAATCAGTAAAGAATCCTTGCGGCTGCAGCAGCTGCAGAGCTTTGACGAGGTACGCATACGCCATAGGATCAACGCTGCGGATATAATTGATTCGTTTCATTCCCTTAAGGGTGAATGCAAAATCTTTATATGCTTCAGGGTCAGAAACACGTTCGAAGGAGTCGGCTTTTGTCAGCAGGCAAGCTGCGAGGTACATGATTTCGCACGCCAGCATTCCTGCATTTTCTCCATTGATCCTGCCGCGGAAGATATGGCCTTGAATGGCGTTGATTCCGGTCAGATAATAGCGGTAATCATCCGGGCGAATCCCGTTTCGGCCCATAATGCAGAGGCAGCTTTGAATCGTATCCAGAAGCACCTCCTCTGGCTGAATGGACAAACCGCGGTATCCGGCTTCCAACTGGACCACATGATCGTACACTGTTGCAACGATCTGGTAATCGTCCATCTCCTGGAGCAATGTCCAGCAGTCAAACATCTGCTTTATGATTTCCAGCTCTTTATCAATGCCAAAAGGAATGCCTGTTGTATGCGGGGCAAAGGCTGTCAGCTTATCGCCGAGAACACAGTTTTTGTCCGGAACAGTCACGAGCAAGCTGTCTCCTTCGCTCATAAGCAGCCTGCTTTGCACCGGCTTAGTTATTAGCTTTGCATAAGGATTGTCCTCAAACACTACATCCAGCAGAATGCTGATTTCCTTTCCCTGTCTTGGCGAATTGAACAGAAAACGGAAATGCCGTTTTTCGATGCCGTTGTTCCCTTTGCGGATGTTTTCCTTTACATCCCGAAAAGGAAATATCTGACCGGCTTGCTGAATGAAGCCATCCACATCTGTGCCAGGCGCAACGATGATGTCTATATCCGTGCTCAACCGTCTCGGCTCATCCAACAGGATCAGCAGCGAGGTTCCGCCTTTGAAGATGAAAGGCATTTTGACACGGCACAGCGCTTCCAGCAAACCAAATGCGAAAACAGTCCTCTCCAGAATGGACGGATCTGCTCCGGTCTGCTTTCTCAGAGCATCAATATGTTCGCTTGTGTAATTCTCACGCTTCAGCATCCTCAATTTCCTCCAGTATCTTCTTCAACTCATCTTCTCTGCCGCGCCGACGGGCATACCGCATCATCTTTGTGGATTCAATGTGATATGTCTCCATTGCTTGTTTCAGCACTTCAGGATATTCTGACTTGCTGTATGCTGATGAGATCAGTTTATCACAATACATATCCACCAGCATTTTCTCCAGACAGATTTCATGCGGCGTAGTGGCAGATAAAGGCGCTTCGGAAATCATATCTGTTACAACAATGCAATCCTTTTCCCAGTACAGGGCATAGTCTGCTTTTTTCGGCTTATATAGCAAATGCTCATAGCCGAGTTCCTGGAGGAAACGGAAAACAAAAACACTGACGTCTTTATCCACCTGAATAAATACTGTGTTCTGTGCAACCAAATGATTCAGAAAATCATTCATCAGTGCCGTTTCAAACACCGTAAAATGAACTGAAGGATACCTATCTGATATTTGCTCTTTCAGTTTTGTTGCCAGATCAGAATAAGCCGGACGATACACCGGCTTTTCCCGCTCGTTTTGAACAACGTATACATTGCGCGCAACCTTTGTGAGGTTACCGCTTTTAAGCATTCCACAGACAGCCCAATGATACGAGCTGTTGCGCATTTGTGGGTAATCGCTTTTCAGAAGCCTGATTAATTCCTGATGGGAATAGCGATGCCCGGCTTCGAGTTTTTTAGAGGTCGCCTCATACCACTGCACGATTACTCACCTCCATTCTGCATTTCGGCAATTTCACTTCAATATTGCCATAATGCATTATAGCGCATTTGATTCAAATGGTCAATGCACATCGGCAATATCTTTTAAAATTGCCGATGTGCATTTTGCTGAAAAATGTTTTGGGCCACTTTCGTTGCGGAAAGTGGCCCCATCGCTTTTATCCTTTCGGCGGACACGGATCATTTCCGTGACTATCCGACGATTGGATCCGTCCATTCATGCCGTGGATGACCAGTTCTGTTTTTTGGTTTTGACTGATTTTTCGACCTGCATCCACAGCCTGCTGCTTTGTTTCGTAATGACCGCTCGGTCGCTGTCCACCGCCACGTTTGACATCCCATCCACCGTGGGGATTATGAACAACATGATGCGTTTCTCGTGCCATAAGCAATTTACCCCCTATGCGCTCTAGGGCAGCAGGTTGCGCATCCATCAGCGTCACTGTAAAAGCTCTTGGCAGCTTGTACAGCCTGGATTTCGTTGTCATAGTAGCCAACGAGCTTTTTGCTGCTGATTCGCAGTTCTGCTGCGTGTTCCGATGTGTGCACTTCATGATGCAAACCGGGATTCCTGGTCTGGTCGTTGTTGATGTAATACAGTTTCATTTTATTCGCCTTTCTCCATTATCGGGAGTCGTGTAGGAAACGGGTTATAATCCGGCGCCTGGATTATCGAGGGAAGGTATGCTGCGTTCCTCTCGCATAGTCATAATAGCGAACTTTCAATTATCCATCAAACTATATCGTTTAGATTTTGGTGGTATTATCATAAAAATCTCTTATTTATCTTGTTATGTTTAGAAATTGGTGGTATAATTGCATATTAAGATGGGGAGGTGGTGCGATGGGTAGACAGAAGTACCAAAAGTTGTTTGTTCTGCCCGACCAGACTGCGCGCCTTGCGATTCCAGAATTGGCTGTTATAAAGGACAATGCGCCTATCGCATCCTATGAAGTCGTTCATCAACGGTATTTCTCGGGAGGCTACCCGATCTGCCCTAAATGCGGCGGAACCAACACTCGTCCATTAAAGGTTGTGGATCGGCAGCTGAAAGACATTGTGGGAAGGCAAGAAAAAGCTTCTGACGTAATTGATCTAATTTTCCATCAACGTTATTATCGCTGCTTAACATGTGGCAACCGCGTTTTCCCCGAAAAAGTTTCGTTTGTTGAACCGGGAGTGCATTTTACCAATCGTCTTTCTGATATTCTTGCGGATGGTACGCTCTTCCAATCCTATGAGAAAGTATGCAAAGAATACGGCGTTCCTGCTTCCAAAGCATCCGTAGGAAGCATCATGCGCCGTCGCCTGCAATTCCGCATGAGCCAGTTACCGCCGCTCAAAACGCCACGAGCAATCGCCATTTTTGTTGTCAGGTTTTATCGGGAGGAATATCCGGTTATTCTTTCGCTCGATGATCATACAGTAAGATTCATTGATATCCTTCCAGGGTCGAGCGCAGCAGCATATTCCGCTTTCTTCTCCGGATTGGATCGTTCCCAAGTAAAACAGATCTTGATCGACCCGGATGAACAATTGCTTTCCTCCACACATACAGCATTTCCCAACAGTATAATCGCTGTATCAAAAGAATGTATTCAGCGGTTTACCAGAGAAGCATTCAAAGAAGTCTTTCAGGTCGAAGCCAAGCATTGTACGGTACCGCGGCTTTATTCTTCGCTGATCAACCCCGAAAAATTTTTACGAGAGGAAGATCATGAAAGAATAGAAAGAGCGATGAGAAAAAGGCCGCGGCTCCACGCTGCTTATATTGCTTACCAAGATCTGCTGAACAGTCTGGAGGGCAAATGGAATGTGGAAAAACTTCAGGAATGGGCAGGAAGCATGCCGGACTACCTTGAAGAATATGCAGAAGGCAAGCCCGTGGATCCTATTCAAGAGTTTGACATCATTTCTGATATACTCACGCTGTTTAGAAATGAAGTCAATCAGTATTTGAGTCTGAAGGAAGATCCAGCCCCTTCGTTAGCAGCAAGCACTGCGGCTATTGAGGAAGCGCTGGCAAACATGCCATACTGCATCTATGATGTGCTGCAAGCCCGGCTGTTGCTGAATACACCGAATGAATTGATTACAATCGGCGACAAAACATATCGGCTGGGAATACCGATAGACCAATTGGTGAGTAAGATATACGACGTCAACGATATGATTAGACAGAAAAGGGAGAATGATCGGGATGGATACGACACAGAAAATGAATCAAGTGGGCATTAACATCCAGGAGAAGGCGTCTGTCATCTGGAATGTTGCCAACAGCCTTTTTGGCGCATACAAGCCCCATGAATACGGCCTGGTTATTCTGCCCATGGTCGTGATCAAACGCTTTCACGATTGCCTACTGCCTACCCACGATGCTGTGGTTGCAAAGAACAAACAACTGACACAGATCGGTATGGCTGTTAAAGACCCTTTCCTGCTGAAAACATCTGGCTACAAGTTTTACAATACCAGTGAATACACTTTTGAAAAGCTGAAGGCCGATCCGGAAAATATCAAGGTCAACTTTGAAGCCTATTTGAACGGGTTTTCTGATAATGTGATGGATATCCTGGCCCGCATGGATTTCTTTACCCAACTGGAGCGCATGTCCAATGCCGGGTTGCTGTATCAAGTGATTACGGATTTCTGTACCGAAAAAGCAGACATGAGCCCGGAAAAGATTTCAGCTGTGGATATGGGCTATATCTTTGAAAACCTCGTTCAGCGCTTTTCAGAATCCTATGATGAGGAAGCCGGTGCTCACTTCACCAGCCGCGACATCATATACCTGATGTGCGATCTGCTGACTGATCGCATGAGCATGGCTGAGCCGGGGCGCATTTACACCGCCTATGATATGGCCATGGGTACCAGTCAGATGCTCACCTGTATGGAAGAACGGCTTTCGGCGTTGGATAAAGCCGCAAACCTGATCTGCTATGGGCAGGAGATCAATCCCTTCACTTTCGGTATTGCCAAGGCGGATATGCTGATTCGCGGCGGCGATCCTGAAAACATGCAGTTTGGCGATACCCTGAGTGATGATAAATTCAGCGGTATGACCTTTGATTTCGTAATCTCTAATCCGCCCTTCGGCATCGACTGGAAGCGCGAGGCCGTAAAAGTGGAAGCGGAAAACAAGCTGGGCAACGGCGGGCGCTTTGCGCCGGGCTTGCCACAAAAGAGTGATGGACAGATGCTGTTCCTGTTAAACGGCATTGCCAAGTTGAAGGATAAAGGCCGCATGGCCATTATCCAGAATGGCTCCAGCCTGTTCACAGGGGATGCTGGTTCAGGGCCCAGTGAAATCCGCCGTTACATTATTGAAAATGACTGGCTGGATGCCATCGTGCAGTTGCCGAATGATAGCTTCTATAACACCGGCATTGCCACTTATGTGTGGATTGTGACAAAAGATAAGCCAGTCAGCCACCTTGGGTCCGTGCAACTGATTGATGCAAGCAAGTGCTATATTCAACGTCGCAAGCCTATTGGCAACAAGCGGGTGGATATCACGAAAGAAGCCCGCGACCTGATTTTGAAAGCCTATGGAGCATATCGGAATGATTCCTTCAAGGCTGAGGTCGAGGGTGGACACAAGCTCGTAGTCAAAACCAAGGTGTTGTCTACCATGAGCCTTGGATATAACAAAATCACTGTCGAAAGCCCTCTGACCGATGAAAACGGAAAGCCCATTTTGAAAAAAGGAAAGATGCAGCCAGACGCTTCCAAACGCGACACAGAAAATGTGCCGCTGGATGAAGATATGGATGCATATTTTGAGCGTGAGGTGAAGCCTTACAGTCCTGATGCATGGATCGATCACGACAAGGACAAAGTCGGTTATGAGATACCCTTTACGCGTACATTCTATGAATATAAAGCGATTGAATCTGCATCACTTCTGGCTGCAAAGATCGAAGCACATGAACAATCACTCATGAGTAAACTCCGGGGGCTTTTTGGAAACGGTGGTGAGAATGATGCGTGATAGTGGCCAGAATTGGCTGGGTACTATTCCATCGACATGGGGGCTTTCCAGAATCGGCTCTCTCTATTCGCTACGCAATGAGAAGGTTAGTGACAAAGATTATCCCCCGCTTTCAGTTACTATGAAGGGCGTTGTACCACAATTGGAGAGCGCGGCTAAGTCAGATGATGGAGACAACCGTAAACTTGTGAAAATCGGTGATTTTGCTATTAACAGTCGATCTGACCGCCGTGGTTCTTGTGGAATCTCAGCTTACAATGGTTCGGTATCATTGATTAACACGGTATTAACTCCCAGAGGCGAGATGAATCCTGGATATTATAATTGGCTCTTTCATACTGTTGCATTTGCAGACGAGTTCTATAAGTGGGGTCATGGGATTGTCGATGATTTGTGGACAACACGTTGGCAAGAAATGAAGCGCATCGTTGTGCCTGTACCTTCGTCGGCTGAACAGCAAGCTATCGCTGCATATCTTGACGATCAGGTCATCCAGATTGATTCCATCATTGCGGAGGCACAGGCAAGCATCGAAGAATATAAGCAATGGAAAACTTCTGTTATCTTTGAGATTGTAACGAAAGGGCTTGATGCAACTACCGCAATGCGGAGAAGCAGTAACCCCGGTATAGGTATGATCCCTGCCCATTGGAAGGAAGCAAAAGTAAAGCAGGTAGCGCAAATCAATCCATCTTGTCCTGTAGGAAATCTTACACTTAATGACGAAGTTTCTTTTGCTCCAATGGAATGCATCCGTGCAGATCGTCGTTTACCCAAAACAGCGCCTCTTGCCAGTAACAATTCATCGTATAGTTCTTTCTTGGATGGAGATATTGCCTTAGCAAAGGTTACTCCATGTTTTCAAAACAGTAATGTCTGCATAATGGAGAATCTTGTAAATGGGTATGCCTTTGGAAGCTCCGAATTGTTCAATATACGTCCAACGAGCGTTAATCGACGTTTTCTCCTGTATTATTTTATGACAGAGACTTTCAAAGATGGTGGAGTAGCAAGCATGACTGGTGTTGCAGGGCTTCAGCGTGTTTCCTCCTCATATGTTCGGAATGCAGTTCTTCCTTATCCAAATGCCAGAGAACAAGCAGCTATCGTGAACTATCTCGATGAAAAATGTAGAATTATTGATGGCATCACGGAAGAAAAAGAATCATTGATTGCTGATCTTGAATCCTACAAGCGTTCTCTGATCTATGAAGTCGTCACCGGCAAACGAAAGGTGGTCTAATGCATGGAAGAAAATGAGAAGCTTTTCGAGAGCAAAATCGAGGAGTACCTAATCTCCCAGGAGGGCGGATGGCAGAAAGCTGACGATTCCGGCTATTGCAATCATGATTATCGCGGCATGGCGCTGGATATCGTCACCCTAACCGATTTTGTGAAATCTTCCCAACCCATGGCTTGGCGTCGCTTTGAACGCATGTGCACCATTGATCCTGTACGCCAGTTCTATAAGGCATTTGACAGCGCTGTGCAGCAAGTTGGGCTTGTGGATGTACTGCGTCACGGGTTTAAACACCGCGGTGTTCAGTTCTCCGTGTGCTATTTTGCGCCGGAATCCACGTTGAACGAAGTGGCGGTAGCCAATTATCAGAAGAACATCTGCCAATGTATCCGGCAGTGGCACTATTCCGAAACCAATACCAATACGGTGGATATGATGCTTGCCCTCAATGGCATCCCGGTGGTGGCAATTGAGCTCAAGAATCAGCTGACCGGGCAGAGCATCGATGATGCCAAGCGGCAGTGGATGTATGCCCGTGATCCGAAGGAACCATGTTTCAGCCAGAATAAGCGCATCCTGGCGTACTTCGCGGTGGATCTGTACAATGCTGCCATGACCACGAATATCGACCGGGATAAGACAATATTCCTGCCGTTCAATCAGGGCAGCAACGGCGCAGGCAATGATGGCGGAGCAGGTAACCCACAGACCAATGATGGGGACTATGTAACCAGTTATCTCTGGAAGGAAGTCTGGCAGAAGGATAAGCTGCTGGACATCATTCAGAAGTTCATTAACGTCCAAAAAGAAGAAAAAAAGACAAAAGGCGCGGACGGCAACCAGCGGATGGAAACGAAGATGAAGGTCATCTTCCCGCGTTATCATCAGCTGGATGTGGTGCGCAAACTGGTCGCTCATGTACGCGACAATGGTGCCGGACACAATTACCTGATCCAGCACAGCGCAGGCAGCGGAAAGTCCAACTCCATCGCATGGACGGCCTATCGCATGGCCAGCCTGCATGATGCTGACAACGAACCGGTTTTCACCAGCGTCATTATCGTCACCGACCGCCGGGTACTGGATCAGCAGCTGCAGGCAACCATATCCAGCTTCGATCATACGCTTGGCACCGTCGTTACCATTGACGAAAAGAAGAGCAGCTGGGACCTTCGCAATGCTATCAATGACGGAAAACGCATCATCGTCTCCACACTGCAAAAGTTCCCGGTGATTTACGATCAGCTTAACGAAACTGCCGGCAAACGATTCGCTGTCATTGTTGACGAAGCCCACTCCAGCCAGACAGGAAAGAGTGCTCTAAAACTGAAGGAGGGTCTCGCTGATATGAGCGATGCCCTGAAGGAGTATGCGGAGATCGAAGAAGCTGCCCAGGAAGAAATCGATAACAAGGACATCCTTGTTCAAGAAATGCTCTCCCAGGGGCGGCATAAGAATCTGTCCTTCTTTGCATTCACGGCTACGCCCAAGGGCAAGACGCTAGAAATCTTCGGTGAGCCATATCCGGATGGCTCCTTCCACCCCTTCCACATCTATTCCATGAAACAAGCCATCGAAGAAGGCTTTATTCTGGATGTGCTGGCAAATTATATGACCTATAAGATGTGCTATCAGATCGCCAGCAACACGCCAGACAACCCGGATGTACCAACTTCCAAGGCTATCAAGACCATCAAACGGTATGAGGAACTGCATCCGCATAATTTGGAACAGAAAGCCGCAATCATCGTTGAAACCTTCCGCGACATCACCAAAAAGAAAATCGGCGGCAAAGGTAAGATGATGGTAGTTACTGCATCCCGGTTGGCAGCAGTCCGTTATTATCATACCATCAAAAGATACCTGCGGGATAACAACTATGATGACGTGGAAATCATGATTGCTTTCAGCGGATCGCTCAGAGATCCGGATGATCCCAACAGTCCGGAATACACCGAGAGCAGCATGAATATAGACAGCAACGGTCATCCTATCCGGGAAAGCCAGACCAAAGCCGTGTTCCATGAAGAAGGCGACGTGCTAATCGTTGCTGAGAAGTATCAGACCGGTTTTGATGAGCCGCTGCTGCATACCATGATCGTTGATAAGGAATTGCGCGACGTGAAAGCTGTGCAGACGCTCAGCCGATTGAACCGGACATACCCGGGTAAAGAAGATACTTATGTGCTGGATTTTGTGAACCCCGTTGAACGTATCCGGGAGGCGTTCCAACAGTTCTATCGGGAGACCAGTCTGGAAGAGGAAATCAATTTTGACCTGATTTACACAACACAACGTATTTTGCATGAATATGGAATTTACACGACCGAGAACATCGAGAAGGTCACCAGCATCTACATCAATGAAGAAGTGCGGGCATCCAACTCCACGCAGTCCAAAATCTCTAATGCACTTCTTCCTGTTGCAGAAAAATACAATCAGTTGAATCAGGATCAGCGCTACCAGTTCCGGCGTGAAGTTCGCAATCTGGTAAAGTGGTATAACTACATCAGCCAGATTACCCGGATGTTTGATAAGGAGCTTCACAAAGAATATATCTTTTGTTCTTATCTTGTAAAACTACTGCCCGGCGATCCGACCATTGATTTCAATTTGGATAACCGCATCAAGCTGGAGTACTATCAGCTTTCGCAGACATTCCATGGAGCTATTGAACTGGAAGATGAATCCGGTTCATGGAAACCCACAAACCCTAAAAAGGGAGGAGCAAAGAAGGAGAAGCTCAGTCCACTGGACGAAATTATTCAGCGGATCAATGAGGAATTCATGGGCGAATTTACCGATGCTGATCGTGTCATCGTAGAGGATCTGTATAACCGTATGAAGAAAGATGAGGAAGTACAGAAAGCCGCACAGACTGACGATAAGCAGGTGTATCATCGCAGCGTCTTCCCTGGAATCTTCGATGATACCGCCATGGAAGCCTATGCGCAGAATCAGGAGGCCTACATACAGCTGTTCCAGGATGCGAAGAAATATCACGCTGTGCAAGCTGCATTGGCCGATAGGTTGTACAAGGAATTGCATGGACAGCAGCCACAGCAGTAAAAAGTCGTGTATTCAAATTTTCGTAGCATCTGAAGCATGTTGTGAGAGGAAGAAAATGAAGTACAAACTAATGATCCAGGCTTTAAGCCCGCTGGCTTTATTAACCATAATAAAGAATTTTTCATTCGTTGTTAGGGATGAATGCGGTAAAAATCTGGACACTGCTTCGTTTATCTCAGCAAATCTTCCATTGTTAATCGTTCTTGCCATTTGTGTTGTTTGGATTCTTTTTGCAGCCGCCGCTTTTCTATGGTTCAATTCCTTTAGATTTTCAGATAGAAAAGGCGGTTATACTATAAAGATAAAATGCAAAAAGGAAGAGGATAGCCTTAACTTTTTCCTGACGTTAATACTTCCATTGCTAATTGATGATGTAAATACATGGCAGGGTGCGATATTGTTTATTGTCATCATAGCTTTAATATGGGGTCTATTAGCAAGTACAAAGCTGTTTTTCGCAAATCCGGTATTATCTATACTCGGATATCGCTGTTATGAAGTATTCTTTCCCGAGAGCAAAGAAAAAGACAAAAAAGATTATATAGCAATTACACGCGGAGATTTCGATGATACACACAATACAGAGTATAAGGAAATCACCGATGAAGTCTTGTTTGTGGGAAGGTGAGAAAATGACAACAGCGGAAATGCAGACCCAAGTAAAAAGCATCATAGATAATGGATATGGGACCTCGGTATTTGCTGTGCTAAACAGTAATGAGGGACTATTAATAAAAAAGTTCCTGCCAGATGACACGCTAAAAGCTAAGATTGGTGAAATGCTTGAGGGAATACTCCGGAATAATTATTTGGATGAAGAAGCTCAGGTAGATTCTTCAGATAATATTGCTGATAACAGTAAGATATTCTATGAAATTATCCAAAGTGAATATTCCGGGCTCTGAGAGCAGCCTTTCCGCCGTTCAGAGCAACCTTTCCGCTCAATGAGTCCGGTGCCCCGTTCCACACAATGAGTCCACCTTTCCGCGGAAAGAGTCCGGTTTAAATCAAAA
>Ga0310695_10011732_pt1 | contig 12450 bp, 15 predicted proteins | sample RumenRJG_04DNA_FD_203882 | JGI IMG/M metagenome (GOLD analysis project Ga0310695, IMG submission 203882) | Bovine rumen microbial communities from Lethbridge, Alberta, Canada - RJG_04 (v2) (version 2) | ecosystem: Host-associated > Mammals > Digestive system > Stomach > Rumen | place: Canada... | reverse complement strand
AACATCCTGGCCTGCCTGGCAGCCAAACGTCTGGGCGTGCGCAAGACGGTGGCGCAAATCGAGAACATCGAATACGTCAATCTGGCCGAGAAGCTGGACATCGGCACCATCATCAACAAGAAGACCATCACAGCCTCGCATATCTATCGCATGATGATGGACACGGACGTGGCCTCCATCCACCGACTGACCATCGCCAATGCCGACGTGGCGGAATTCATCGCCCAGGAAGGCAGCGAAATCACCCAGAAGCCCATTCACAAGATGCATTTCCCCAAAGGCGTCACTCTGGGCGGTATGGTGCGCGACGGCGTGGGACAGCACATCAGCGGCAACACGCAGATCAAACCCGGCGACATCGTCGTGGTGTTCTCACTGGCCGGCGTCATCAAGGAGATGGATCACTACTTTGCCTCCCCCACCTCGGTCATCAACCGGCTCAAGTCCGCCCTGATCGACTGATATTGCGGCGACTGGCGATAAGACGTCCCTTTGCGCAACGCCGTCTCCAGAGGGCTTTGGGCGTGCTGATAGGCCGAGAGTTCGTTCTGTCGCTGCACCGCATGCTCGGCCAGACGCTGAATCTCGCGCTCGCGATAGCGGCGCAGCATGATGCAGACAGGCTCGAGCAACGGCATCACCACCCCGTCCCACAGGCTGTGGCCGTGAATCCACAGATAGCTCGTTTCCGGCGTCAGCCCCATCTTCAGCAGGTCTTCACGCACCTCGGGATAAGTCTTCTTCGCCTCGGGGAAGGCGTGTTGCAGGGAAGCCACACGGCGGTTCACCTGACGGCGCACATGCTCCAGCGTGGACTCCGGATGCTGGGGATTCACGTCGCGGAACATCACGGTGGAAGCCAGGTCCATCAGGGAGAATCGGCCGAAACGGTCGTTGCGGTAGCACCACACCAGCCACACCAGGAGCGGCCAGACAATGCGGCTGAACTCCGCCATAAAGCGCTCCAGATCGAGAATCTCGTGATCGTTGAGCGTGGACATCGTGCAGGCTGCATGCAGTCCGGGCGCCCAACACTGCAGATTCTCAATGGCATAGGCGTAAGTATGAATGACGTAAGGGGATTCGCAGACCAGACGGCTCACGGGCGTGTGACTCTGAAGCAGCCAGTCCATATCGGCATCCACACAGGCAATCATCCACTGGCCCAGACCTTTGCCCAGGTCGTTCATCAGAGCCGTCTTCTTACCCTTGCCCAAAGTGGTGCGCGAAGGCAGCATCACCTCGAAGCCGATCTGATCCGTCTCCCACTCGTCGAGCACGCTGCGCCAGAAGGAGATATCCTCATAGCTCTCCACATAGACCACAATGCGCTTCTTCGCCCCGGGAGGACGGAGGCGGTTGGCCGAAGCGATGTAGTCGCTGTTAAGATTATCGGTGAGACGTTTCACGGCGGGGAGCACACTCAATTGATGATGATGTCCGAAGCGTCCGTCACGCAGTCCATCCAGCCGTCCATGATGACGGCGGGAGAATGCGTCGTGAGAATGAGCTGCACGTTGGGGTTGATGTCGCGGATGAGGGCGATAAGGCGCTGCTGCCACTCGATGTGGAGCGAAATCTCGGGCTCGTCCATCAGCAGGACACAGGGCTCGCGGCGCTGCGCCAGGATGGTGAGCAGGATGAAGAGCATCTGACGCTCGCCGTTGGAGAGCTGCTCGATGGTAAGGATATCGCCTTCGTGGTTGAAACGCAGTTCGGCGCTGTTGCGCACAATCGTCTTGCCCGTAGCCGCCAGCAGCGTGTCAATGGTGTCCAGGAAGCGGTCTTTGTCGGCGGCGTCCATCTCTGCCATCACACCGGCCACACGTACGAGCAGCTCCCGCGTGATGGCCTGAGGCTCGTAGCCGCGCACCACATCGTAGTCAACGCTCTGAGCCCCTTCCGGTTCGTAGGTGATATGCACGGCCTCCGTGCGTCCGGCCAGTCCGTCCTCCAGACGGCGGATGATGGTGGACTTGCCCACACCGTTCACGCCGCTGAGCACGTTGACGCCCTCGCTCAGATTCCACTCCACACGATGCTTGCCGCTCCAAAGCGCATCGATCGTCACTCGCTTGATCCACTTTCCTTTCATGGCATTGTTCTTCTAAAAAATCAATAACCGGTAGCGCCGCTCATCCCGTCCACTGCCGGACGCGGCTTTTTGACGTCCTGCAACACGGCGGATTTGTAGCCCAGCTTCTCCAGCGTGAACACGATCTGCTCTTTGCCGGTTTTGTCCGTATCATAGATGAACACCAGGGCGTCATTTCCCCGAGGTTCTCCCTTTTCGCTGCCCAGATAGACTTTCTTCACCGCCGCCTTATGGCTCGGGGAGAAAGTGCCTTTCAACAACTTGACGTCCTCAACGCGAGGTTCCGTCCGGAGCACCAGCATCTTTACTTCTGCCTTCAAACTGAGGGCGGCAACCATTGTCAATATCGTGCAACATATTCTCTTCATAGTTCTGCGTATGTTTTCTTTCCTTTTATATAATAGCGCCAAAGCAGGCTCGCTGGCTTCAGGGGCAACACAGGTGCATCCCCCTCAGAGACCTCACAGTGCACGTCGCCTCTGCGGGCGTCACGCCGGCCCCGCAATACGGCCAAAGCACTTCGGCCCTGCCCCGTAAGGAGCATCTGCAGCGCAGCCAGCATGTCAAGCCACAGGCGCCAACGCTCCACACGGCGGTAAACGCCGGCGGGCAGATTCTTGCGCAGAAGCCAATGGTTGTTGCGGAAATTAAGGTAGGTCTTGCGAGCACTGCCCTGGGGCAAAGTGCCTCCGCCCCAATGATAGACCACGCTCTGGGGCACGCACACCACACGGCGGCCGCTGCGCCACAGACGCCAGCACAGATCAATCTCTTCCTGATGGGCAAAGAAGCGCCCGTCCAGACCGCCAACACGCCAATAATCCTCGCTACGCACCAGCAAAGCCGCACCGGAAGCCCAATGCACGTCGGCAATCGTGTCATATTGCCCCCGGTCCTCCTCCACCGTGCCGAAGATGCGCCCCCGGCAATAAGGATAACCCAGCGCATCGATATAGCCGCCGGCACCGCCGGCGTACTCGAAATGGGTCGGACGCCACTGGCAGAGCAATTTCGGCTGACAGGCCGCCACATCGGCGTGCGCTCGCATATAGTCCGTCATCGCCGAGAGCCAGCCCTCCTTCACCTCCACGTCGCTGTTGAGCAGGAGATAGAACTCATAGTCCGAAAGTGACTTCAGCGCCCGGTTGTAGCCTTCGGCAAAGCCGTAGTTCCGGTCCAGCACGATGAGTTTTGCTTCCGGCATCTCCTCACGCAAGAGAGACAGACTGCCGTCCTTGCTGCCGTTGTCGGCCACATAGACATCGGCGCCGTCGGAATATTTCAAAACGGAAGGCAGGAAACGCTTCAGCATCTCCTGCCCATTCCAATTCAATATGACTATGGCCAAGTCTGCCACGTCACTGTCTCGTTTTAGAATTCTACACCCACACCGGCGATGACACCCTGCTGAGCGCAACTGATATCTTCGCCCAAAAGGTTCTCGCCTTTGTAAACGCTGCTGTTGTAGAAGTAAGCCACTTTCAGGTTCAAAGCCTTCCAACCGAAGTTGATACCAGCCTCACCGCAAGCCTGGAAGCGACGATACTTGGAGGTATATTCCTCACCGTCAACTGTATAAGACTCGGTTGAAAAGAGATCGTTGGTTTCGTACTTCTCACCGCGTGTGGAACGTACGTAGGCCAACTTCATCATGGCGTTGGCACGGAACTTGGCACCGACGTAGGGCGCAAGGTGGAGATTGCCGAAATTGAAACGATAGGTCAGGAAGACGGGCACCTCGAATGAGAGGGCTCTCACGGTGACGTCGCACTGGTCTTCGCCGGTAGCTATTTCGGGATTGGTCTCCGTGTTGTCAATGCTGCTGTAGACCATCGTGGCACCGACCTCAACATACAGAGGCAGTTTCTTCGCCAGACGGATGCCTCTCAAATAACCGAAATCAAAGCCCCAGAACATGTCCTTGTCTTTCGTCACAGCGGCGTCGTTTCTGAACTTGCTGCCACCGAAGCCGGTGTCGCTGCCGGTCCACCAGGTGCCTACGTAGTCAAGCTGAATACGGTTGTAACCCTTCGCCACCACTTTGGCGGGAACGACATTTTCACTGACCTCCGTGCTGTCTTCATCCTGGGCACTGGCAGTAGCCGTCATGCCGAGCAACAGAACAGGGAGTATCCACTTCATAGTTTTCATCATGGTATCTTTATGATAATTTTTGTTAATATTCATTCATATCGCAGACAAAAATAGAAAAAAAAACTTATTTTCGCACACCTCCGGGCAAAAAAAGTTTAACTCCGCCCCTATTTTTGTTCATTTTTCCCGCGCAAGAGAGCCACATGACCCATCGTCATACGCCAATTCAACTCCACACAGGGGTTGATTCTCCCGTCTGCATCCACCAACATATCCACCCCCATCGGACCGGCATAAGAGAAGGCCCGAATGTCGTCCTCTTCAAGGCGATTCTGCCACCACTTGCGCCAACGCTGCACCTCCTCCTCGCTCGCCCATTGCATCAGGGCGGCATGCTGCTCCTCAGGAGTCACAAAATCGTGGGCAACGTAGCGTCCGGAGGGGCTCGTGCGGAACACCGACAGGCCTTCGTAACGCACCGCACCACTCTCCTCCACCGTAAACTCGAGGGCAAAATCCTGCACCCGGTCCATCCAGCGCTCACACACCACCGCACCCTCGCGCGCTACCGTATTCTGCATCCAGCCGCGCGCCGTCGGCGACGAGACCATCATCAGCCCCTTGCCGCTGCTGCTCCAGGGCGCCTTCATCACACAAGTCCCCACACGCCGTTCAAAGTCCTTGACCTCTTCCCACGAAGTGCAGACGGCCACACCGAGCCCCAATTCACGCTGCAACTTGCTGGTAAACAACCGGGAAGAAAGTGTACGCAGACGATCAAGGCGCTCGTCCGAGGGCATCAGCTCACGCCTCACACCCGCTTTCGACAGGCGGTACACCAAGGCCTTCGACCAGCCCCAGGGCACCACCTCCGTAATGTTTTTGTCCGAAAGATCCTGCCTCCAGTCCCACACGAGATCGTCTTCTCCGGCCCACAGGCGCGGCAACATCCAATGGGAGCGGCTGTAACGCTCGATGGCCTCCGGCGCCGTATAACCGGACAGACCGCTGGCCAAAGCCATATCGTTCTCCGGATTGAAGACGAGCAGGCGCATTTCCCCTTACTCTGCTTCGTCAATGACAGAGGCCGTAGGCACACCGTCACGGTCGCACAGGGTCACGGTGACAGCCTTCCCGACCACCAGATCCGTGTTGCATACCGTGCTGTCGTCCATCGCCACACACAGCGTGTCGGTGCCTTCGACAAGCATCAGATTATGCATCGAAGTGCCCTCGCCCACGTATGCCTTCTTCACAACGTCCTTGACGTCCATATCGGAGAGGCAAAGGCAGGTGTCGCACTGAGTCTTGCCGGCACAGCCGCAACTGTCGCAGGGTGAGGCGCTTTTACATGTACGGTTGCCGCAGCAACTGCTCATCACCGCTGCCAGCACAAACGCTGTCGTTACAATCTTTTTCATAGGATTAGCTTCAATGATTGCTTGATTTCACCGCAAAGGTAGAAAAATTATTGTTATTGACAAAAAAATATCACCCCTAGTCCGCCGTTTTGTTTGTTTTTTAATACTTTTGTACTTAATTATGGAACTGCAGCAGATCATTGACATCGTTCGGGATGTTTCCCGCCTGACGGACTCCAAACTCTATGAGGTTAAAGTCACTGAAAAAGACGGCCCCGCCAACATCGTCACCTCGGCCGACCTGGCCGTACAACAGGCTCTGATTGCCCGATTATCCTCACTACTCCCCGGATCGCATTTCCTGTGCGAAGAGGAGCATCTGGATAACCCCAAAGTCATCGACGATGCTCCGCTTTGGATTATCGACCCCATAGACGGCACGGCTAACTTTGCACGCGGCATACACGACTGCGCCATATCCGTAGCCTACAGCGAGGGCGGACAGGTGGAGATGGGCGTGGTGTATCTGCCGCGCACGGGTGAATGCTTCTCCGCTCAGAGAGGACGGGGCGCATGGCTTAACGGCGAAGCCATACACGTATCCGAGCGCTCGTTCAAAGAAAGTATTCTCTGCACCGCCATGTGTGTCTATCACAAAGAGAATGCACCGATTTGCGCCGGCATCATCATGGAGACCTATCTTCAGGCCAACGACTTCAGACGTTTCGGCGCCGCTGCCCCGGAACTTTGTTATCTGGCCGCCGGACGCGTGGAGCTCTTCTTCGAATATATGCTCTCTCCTTGGGATTATGCTGCAGCACAGCTGGTGCTCACCGAAGCAGGAGGTATTGTGTCCGACCTCGAAGGCCAGGCGCTCAACCCCACCCGACCCTCAGGCATTCTGGCCGCCAACAACGCAGAGAACCACGCCCGCTTAGTGGAGATCGCGGCCAAGAACCTCAAGCCCTACGCCCGCTATTGAGCGCGCCACCGTGTAGGCGGTGGTCCATGCAGCCTGAAAATTGAAGCCGCCCGTCACGCCGTCCACGTCCAGCACCTCCCCGGCAAAATAGAGTCCGGGCCGTTGTCTGCTTTCCAGCGTGGAAGGATTCACGCCCTGGAGGGCGATGCCGCCGGCCGTCACAAATTCATCTTTATACTTGCCCCGCCCGCTGATGCTGTAAACATCTCCGGTCAATGTGGTGACCAGACGGTTCATCTCCTTGCGGTTCAACTCGCCCCAACGCCGCACGTCGGAGCCTAAAGCGCGTTCTGTGAGATAAGTCCACAGACGCTGCGTCAAAGCGCCGACGGCGTGTGAAGCGACAAGCCTTCCCGGCTCCCGGCGCACCAGTTCGTTCATCATCGCACGCACCTCATCTTCAGCATGTTGCAGCCAGTTCACCATCAGCGAAGCGCGATAGCCCGACTCCGCGAGGAAGCGCGCGCCGTAGCTCGAAAGCTTCAGAATGGCCGGACCGCTCATGCCCCAATGGGTCATCAGCAAAGGCCCCGCTGCCGAGAATTTCGTGCCGGCAAGTTTCACCTCCGCCTCCACCACCGTGCCCATCAGCCCGCGAAGCGCCGCATCTTCTATATTGAAGGTAAACAGCGAGGGAACCGGCGACTCTATTTCATGCCCCAAAGCTGACAGCCACCCGAGCCCCTCGGCTCTCGGCGATCCGCCTGTGGTCACGGCTACAAAATCGAACTCGGAGAGTTGCGCGATATCACTGACGGGCGTCCCCGTGCAAATCTTCACGCCGTAGCGGCGCGACAACGAGAGGAAGCAGTCGATGACGGCATGAGAATCCTGCGCTTTGGGGAAAACGCAACGGTCCTCCTGCGTGATGAGCGGCACGCCGTGACGTTCAAACCACTGATAGGCGTCGCGATGGTCAAACACATTCATCAGGCGCTTCATCAGCCGATGTCCTCGGGGATACACGCTGCTCAGGTCCGCCACGTCTTCAAAGCTATTGGTGCAGTTGCAACGTCCTCCGCCGCTCACTTCCACCTTGGCCAGCACACGGCTGCTGCGCTCGAAGATGACGACCTCCATCTCAGGCATCATCTCCTTCAGGTTGACGGCAAGAAAAAATCCGGCGGCTCCTCCGCCCACGACGGCTGTTTTCATCCGATCTTTGTGTTTACGTCTGCAAAGATATGGAATTTACACGAAATGCACGCTCTCGCGCGAACATTATTTTATGTTGAGTTGACTCAAACGATCAATCGAGTTAACTCTGCACCCCATAGCTATTTTTCCGGATAACTATAAAAAAGGTTTTGGATTTTGCGAAAATGCGAACATCCACCCGAGTTGAGCGCAATGACAAGCTTGTTTGATCATTGCCGAGACGAGTAGGATGTCTGTGGAGCGAGGCTTCACGAAAATGCAAAAATGCGAAAATGCGGAAATGCGAAAACCGCCAGCGTTAAGCGCCAGCGGTCTTCTCTAATTCAGACGGGAGTTTATGAGTTGAATGTGAGCAGGTGTCAGTCTTCGTCCTGGATACCAGCCCATACGCTTGAGCAGGACTCTGATTGCTTTGAACTTCCCGTTGCCGAAACACAAATCCTGAGAGAACAAAAGCCTGGATTGTGATGACTTTATTGGATGTCCTCTGCAGCCTTCTTTGTAATAGAGAAGTGCGAGTTGCGAGAGCGTCATGGTGCGTCCTCCTGAGTCGGTTCCGGCAGGCGGAAGAGTCCTTTCCTTGCTTGCACCCATCCTCTTTTCTCCGCCTGTCGATACCACGTTGAATCGTCGCATCTGGCAAAGATTTCATAATCTCCCAAAACACTTATGGGAACTTCTTGGCCCCGATACTTCGTTTCGATATCCTGAAAGGCAGCCCGCCTCGCAGCCTCTTTGGCACTGATGTGTTTAACTTTCTCACCGAAGACCGCAATGACGCCATCTTTTACGCTGCGGGTGTTGAGGTTGAGTACGGTCTGTACGGCCATCGCGCAGTCAATGGCGATATCTATCCACCAGTGCGCCACGTTGATGCACTGCCTCAGTAGCTGACGATCTTCAGGCGTCCATGCTTCTCCGCGATGTACCTCGTCGCCGCCACTATTCCAAAGAGGGGCGAAACCATTAGCAATAAGCAGCAGGTAACAAAGGCCCATAGCCCTTTCGTCAGCACGGCTACAACAGTCCGAAGCCATGTCCCCAAGCGAGACCAGATAATCTTTAATATCTCTTCCCAGCTCAAGAACTTCAGGGATGCAGACGGCCCGGGCACAGCGTTCAATTTGAACACAGTCTTCGAGGTCCTGCACAGTTGGGATAGGAGCTCCTTCTTTGCGGAGTCCGTACTTTTCAAGGAGCGCGTTGCACTCATCAATTTCATCAAGTTTTTCATTTTCGTGGAATACATTGTTAAACGTTCTGAGACGGTCGGCGCACTCGCGCAGGAAAACGCGTTGCTCCATTGCCCAAGAGGGCGATTTATATTTTCCGTCCACCTTTTCATTTTTTCGCCGGGGCAAGATACTGAGGTTGCCGCGCGAGAATGTGCCGTCAGCATTGCTGTAGCGGAAAATGCGATACATCGGGTCATCCGTACCGCCCACGTTGCAGCAGATTTTCATCGAGCGCGTATAATACGTCACCTCCTTGTTCTGGTGCATATAGTCCTCGCCCGTGCCGTCATAGCTCTTCTTCATCATGTCCAGCAGATTGCTGTAGCTGGGCTGAGAGACTTTCTTACCGAGTTCGCCACATTCCGTACAACTGAAGTATATGGCACCGCCACCGTTCTTCTGCATCTGCTCCAACAGAGCGATCTGCGTCGGGAAGTTCTTATAGATGAAGACCTTGTTCTGCGGTTGCGCCTTCTCCTTGCGCTCTTTTTCAGAGAGCATGGCATATTGAGCCACTTGTTCGACAGACGCTCTTGTCTCACTCAATTCCTTGGAGAGAAAGAGTGTCTCCAGTTCCCTGAGCACCACGCTCTTGCCGCGTCCGCTTCCACCCATCTGCCATGATTGACCTGAAATCCAGCGCAGCGTGCCATCGTTGTAGAGCACACGGGTATTGTGCCCGAGAAAGGAGAGAATGGGACAAAGAAGCGTCATGACCTGATGTTGAGCTACAGGGTCAACGCCATCAATCAATGTCCGCGAGAATGGGTCAATGTCTTCGGGCACGGGCTTGCTCTCCAGCAGATTCTTCATACTCCAGTCTTTGGGGTCGGCAGGCAGGCCCGATTTCTCGGGCTCTGCTGCCTGCGGCGCGACTGGCGGGGCTTCTTTCGCAGCCTGCTTCGCTTTCTGCTCCGCCATCATCTGATTGATGACCGGTCCGACGGAGGTCAGGCGCAGCCGGGCTCTTTCCTGTGGCGAAGCGATTGTGTCTTGTATCACTTTCGTTTCAGCCATTGTTCTGCCCTCCTTCCATGATGTCCATATACACGGTGGGGCTGCAGACCTCCATCTTCGTTTCTCTCAGCTCGCCCGTTGTCGGGTCTTCTGCCATCATGTTGCGCGTGAAGCGGCGATAGGCGGGCTTGAAGCGCACGGGGATGACGTCGCCCAGTTTGCGTCCGGCATAGACGAAGTTGTCTATCTTCTCGTCGCGCAGCTCCAGCAGACTGGTCCACTGGGTGTTCTCGCGGTTGTCCTTGGGGCGAATCCACACATGCTGCAGGCGGTGTATCGAGCCATCGCTGTACTTCTGAGTCAGCTCGGCATCAATCTGAATTATTTCACAGTTTACAATCATTTTATTTAATTGATAATTGATAATTGACAATTGACAATTTATTATTCACTCTTTTCGTTTTCGTTATCGTTCACTACGCTCCCCTTTAGGGGGCTCGGGGGCCTTGAATGCTGCACGAATTCGGGCCTTGTCCGTCTCCTCTTGCTTCAGCAGCTCAGCGACTCTCTTCTCCTCCTTGCGGTCGTAGGCTTTCTTGTCGCGGCTGTAGCTCTTGGCCATGTCGTCGGCTTCGCTGCGGAAGTCGCGGTCTTTCAGCTCTTGGGCACCGGCGATTTTGTCACTGGCCTCTTCGATGGCAGTCAGCAACCCCAAAACGTCGCGACACTCCGTATGGATGTGAATGGCGCAGATGCGTCCTTTGTCGAGCACCACGCTGACGTTGCCGTTGGCGATGTCCGACTTGTGGAGCGACTTGGAACGGCGGCCGCAGTAGAAGTTCTTTTTGATCTCCTTGGAGACAATAATCTCGCCATGACCCATCTCCAGAGTGGCATTCTCTACTTTGACGTGAGGCAGTTCCACGCCCTCTTCTGTGTGAACGGTCAAGGTGCCGTTCTGGGTGATGCTCATGTCCTTGAGGTCGTCCTGACCGCAAACGATTGTATCTTTGATAATAGTTTTCATTTTGATTTAATTATTAAAAGGTGATTGATTAAAGATTAGTTGTTTACCAGTTCTCTCTTACTTCTTTCGGACTGTAGAACTCGTCGTGTCTGTAGTCTTCAATGAGTTTTCTCTCATACTCGGTGGGTATCAGCGGAGTGTCTCCCGCAAATCTACCCTCACGCATAGCTTTTTTGAGGTTTTCACTTTCCAGGGTTTGCAGCGCGTCGGGAAGCCCCACTTCGTAGCGGTTGAAGCGGATGCGGATCTCTGTCTCTTCAATGCCGCTCTTAACCACGTCGATATAGACGGGCACCGTCCTTTTGTCTGAGTGGTCGTGTTTCGATGCCGGATGAGGCACGTCGAATGACGTCTTCAGGCACTCGCGGCCGAGACAGGTCTCAGTCTTTCTTATTTCTTCTGGTTCCATACTTTTACATTTTTAATTTTACACATTTGTTTATCACACGCAATCGGCCGAATTGCGCTGCAAAGGTATGGCGAAAAAAAACGTCCCGAATGGCTCGGAACGTTTTGGGAAAAATTTGGGAAGATTTGGGAAGATTTTGGGAAAATAAGCCTTCCCTACTTCATTTTATCCGGAATGTTTGAGAAGGATTTTTTCAGTGCTCTCACCACGTTGCGACAGTCGTAAAACAATTTTTCTTCCTCCGGGTTCGGCTTATATTCATCCCATTCGTCAATCTCAATGTTGACAAATTTATAATGTTTGAATTTCCTGATATTCTCGTATTTGCACTCATATTTCGGGCGTGATTCAAAAGGGAGATTCACGATATATTCGCAGCATTGCTCAATGCCCCACGGGAAATTATTGTTTCCCCTCAACATACAGCACGGCCCCAGCCACATCTGATGATTGTGGAGCGCTTTGCCCTTTCCGCACAGTTGCAGCAGCACTTCTGCTATTGACTTTTCATCGGGTATGATAACCTTGTGGTCTTTGGTGATGAGTTGGAGGGTAGTTTTCCCTCCGATTTTCCTGATGACTATTTCGTGGCCCAGGAGTTCAACAATATCTCCGTTCTCTTTTTCAATCATTATCCTCGAAGACCGGGATTTTGTTGCGTCGTTGTTTGTCATTAAATATAATTGGATTGTTGTGTCCCCTCTCGGGGACGGGGTAATTTGAAAGAGGCGCGAACACCAATGATACGAAAAACTCGCCGAGCTGCTACGCTCATCCACGTTATCGAAACCACCAATGCTCACGCCTCGTTAGGTGTGAGCTTGGCAGCCTTCGTATTTCGTGGATTTCTTTTAAATGTAGCAGATTGGCGAGAAAATCCGAAAGCCTTAGGCTCTTTCTTCTATTGCAAAGTTATCTTAGCAAGATAAATATATCTGTACGTATATCTGTTTCTTTTTATATGCGTTAGAGATTAATATAAATTGCCAATAAGTGTGGCTTGAATAAATATACCTTAATTCCGCAGCACTTTAGTTTAACTATTTTTATAAGTTCCTGAGCAACAAAAAGTTGCCCAGGATTTTGCCATGTCAGATTTTTCACTTACCTTAGTGCTGCAAATCAAGACAAG
>Ga0310695_10011730_pt1 | contig 12452 bp, 15 predicted proteins | sample RumenRJG_04DNA_FD_203882 | JGI IMG/M metagenome (GOLD analysis project Ga0310695, IMG submission 203882) | Bovine rumen microbial communities from Lethbridge, Alberta, Canada - RJG_04 (v2) (version 2) | ecosystem: Host-associated > Mammals > Digestive system > Stomach > Rumen | place: Canada... | reverse complement strand
CATCGCGATGAAATACGGGGGTGTGTACAGGTCGTCGGCATATTCAAGAACACAGGTTGCAACACGAATTTTCGAACATTACGAACTCACTCCCATGTGGAGTGGGATGGTAGTGCACAAAGGAGTAATGTTTTCTGGCGAAAGGTTTTCATTAATCAAATTCCAGCATAGGTGGTAATGTGCAACCTTCCCTCTATCTATGTATATGTCACTCTTTATGTAAGGATTCTCAGGTCCAATGTTATTTTTAACAGTATTCTCCGCACTATGATGAACTACAATCCCATAATACTTAATTTCCTCATGGAGAAGATATGCGTCAACAAGTGGTCTGCCAAAGTAAAGCCCCATAGCCGCATCAAATGAAAATGTTCCCTGCGCAATCACGCCCTTGATTCCAAACTTAATTTTCAACGCCTCATGCATCATGCAGATTGCAGCTTTAGAAATAATATTAAACATCTTGGCATCTGTACCATTTACAACAACAAGAATTGAATCGGAAAACTGAGCAAATTTTAAATCGCCACTAAGTTGAAGTGGCTTGAGTCTGTTGTGCCACGACTTGTTGAAATCCACAAGAAGTGATTTTATTTCACTATGATTAGAGCTGAACACCCTGTTTTTAAATCCCATGAAGTCCGCATAAAGCACGAGTCGTGGTACATCCTTATCCCATTCTGGTTTACGCTTTGTTTCTACCTCTTTTAGAATTTTGTCAAGTTCCACGATTCACCGCCTGTCTGTTATCGAGAAATTCTTCATTTTCAACAGGGCACATGCGCCATCTATGATGAACTGTGAATCTCCATAATTGAACACACCCGTTAAGTCATCATTTAACGGAGGTTTTTGCATATATATAAGCCCATTTTCTATAATACTTTTGTCATCAGGGGGAACCGCCGCATATGAATAGCACAATTTCTCATCCTCATTCAGTTGTCCCGTAAAATCCTCATATCTATCATGGTTACAGATGCGATCATGCAAATTGACAGCTTGACCTATATAAATCAACTTTTTTAAAGATACTGTATCCTTTTCCTTATTGTAGGTACAACAATATACAAGATACACACCCCCATATGTCGGAAGCGTGTTCTTATTCTCATCTAACCGATATCCCTTAAACGTGATATTGTAGCTTTCCATCTCTACTGCTCTCCTCTTTTTTTGTTTGTTCTTTTGAAACCGAGGGGGGTGTAGTGTCATTCCCCGCAGATCGGACACTTGTCTTCATTTCCAACTTTTGCAGGATGTACAACATTATTCAACGCATGAACTTGCCCATACATATGATAATCTCGACATTCCTGTAAATAGGCTTCATGTTCCGAATCTGCCATCCTATACCAAAACCACACATATCGTTCTTTGTCTGCAAAATGTTCTTTTAATCTTCGATTCAAATCAGTAGAACGTCCGACATAAGTAACGATAAGTCGATTTTCCACACTCCGCAGTCCCTCTGATAACAAATAGTTTCCTATATGGCCTACGGGGATCTCGCGATCGATTACTTCAGAAGAGAATTGAAAACCACCTTTTAACTCTTTTCCCATTTAAAACATCCTCCTTATACTATTGTCCACGATGTCCCTGCGGCGACTGGGCTTGTCGTGCCAAATTGTGAATTTGCAGTTTTCGTAACGCATCCTCATCTCGATACTTTTCTGCTAACCCAACAGGGAAGTAAGTGTGTTTGATTGTATCCCACTGCACATCTTTATACCCTAAAGACTCTGCCATGGCCTCAAGCAATTTCAAACTTTTTTCATCAATATCCCGAGACCCATTTTCAGGCTTAGTGGCCTCTTCCAAAAACTCCTTATACCGTTGACGAACACTCTTGTTTTTATAAAATACGATATCTATCATATTCATGCATCGAACCGTAGTTTCATTCGGCAACGAAAAACGCATACCCATTAATGTTGCAAAAACACTATACTGTCTCTGTGTCCTCTCGTTACGACATTGCCACCACAATAAAATAATTGTAGCTACGATACCAGACAACAGAGCAGAAATTAACACCAGTACAACTTCCTTCATCCAATCATGCCTCCTTTATTCATACCAGGCCTCCATGGCCCTTTTGATACAGTTCTTGGGGCGACGCCCCGATCCGCACAGTAGCATCCGCATGGAAACTTCACCCGCACGCCGACGAAGAGCTCCACGCCCGCCGCCTTCACCCCACCAACAAACCTTCCAACTTCAACCATCTCTCACCATCATTTCAAATGCGCGGTACGTCACATATCACAATATGTGAAGAAATCCACGCGCGCCGATTTCAACTCACCAACAAACCTTTCTGCCATCCCTTTGCGAAAACAGGTCTGACAGGTTCTCTCACTTTTTGCCATAAGGTTTTGACGAGGCGTTGTCATCTCCAAAACCGATGCGAGGGTGTTTCCGTATCGGCGGCAAGAGTGTTCGGACAATCGTTTCCACGCCTTGCTCAACCCGAGTCAAACGTTGTTCGTGACTGGCAAGATTCTTCTTCAGTTCGTCCAGTTCGCGATTCTCGGCCCGACCCCTGAGAAGATACGCCTTTATGATGTTAGTCGCCCAAATGCGGAATTGCGTTGCCCGTTTCGAGTTGACCCTGTATCCTACGGAAATAACGACGTCAAGATTGTAGTACTCCAACGTCCGCCTGACTTGCCTTCCGCCTTCAATTTGAACCTGGGCAATTTTTGCCTAGGTTGCCTCTCTATCTAATTCTCCAGTTTTATGGCTCAAAGGGTCTGCCCCCATTGGCGGAGTAGAAGTGGTGGAGTAGCTATTTCACAACACAGGTGTCGGTCACATACGCGCAGAAACCCTTCAGCAGCGAATCCGGCACGCCGGTAAAGAACTCCACGCCCGCCGCCTTCAACCCATCAACAAACCTTCCAACCATCTCTTATCATCCCTTTTTGTCAAAACAGGTCAGAACTTTTTGGACAAAATCATTTCTTGCCGTATGGCTTAGTCGCATTGCCACTGTTGAAGCCGATTCGCTTGCGGGGCGGGTCTGGCGGGGCCGAAAGCTGCTGGACGAGGTAATTCATTCCGCCCTTAATCTGCTTGATGTCGCCTTCCACGGCATCCATCCGTCGTTCAAGGTTTCCAATTCGCTTGACCTCGTCAAGTCGATTCAGCAGCATCTCGCGGAGGATTCGCGTCGCCCACTGGCGGAATCGCGTCCCCTGAATCGACTTGACCCGATAGCCAACGGAAATGATAACATCAAGATTGTAAAGGACGACCTCCTGAACCTGGGTCTTACCCTTGATGGAACCATGTGGGGTGGTATGTGCAAATTTTGCACATACCTCTTCACGTTCCAATTCTCCCTCTTTGAAGATGTTGTTGATGTGCTTCGTAATGACCGTTCGTTCCCTTCCGAAAAGTTGGCACATCTGGCGTTGCGTCAACCACACCGTCTCACCATCGGTCTTGACAGGCAGTTCGCTCCCGTCAGGTGATTTGTATACGATAATCTGCTGATCCATGACCGTATCCTCCAGTTACTCGTTCACCTAGTCATCAATCGTCCGTCCAGCCTTCATTCGCGGCAATCACGTGGCTCTTCCCGCACGTATCGGTCACATACGCGCAGAAACTCTTCAACAGCGAATCCGGCACGTCGGCGAAGAACTCCACGCCCGCCATTTCAACCCGCCCACAAACCTTACAACCATCTCTTATCATCCCTTTTTGTCAAAACAGGTCAGACCTGTTTTGACATGGTGTCTTCAGCCTCGTCTCTGAATCAAGGACGAGGCGTTCTTCAAACATTAACGCAAGCCTCCCGAACCATGCGGCGTTCTTTGGCATGTTCCCGTGCGATCCATCGCTCGAAGATCTCAGACTCACGCCTCAAGCGCGCGTGATCAGGCCGTGGCGTGTCAACAAAGAAACGGTAGAACTTATTCTTTTCAAGTTCTCTCAAGAGTTCTGGTGTTATCGTTCGCATTTTAAAACCTCCTTATAATGCTCTTTCAAACCGCGTTGCCGCATAGTGTAACCTATTTGTTTCGGGGTGTCAATGGACACTTGCCGCCTCTTCCCATGGCGTGATATCGGCCAACAGAGGATGCTTTTGGTCTTTCGGCGATAGAATCAATGGGACTCCAATATCCGGCCACTTGATTCCAAGAGCCGGGTCGTCGAAGCGCATTCCTCGGTCGGCTGCAGGGCAATAGAGATTGTCGCACTTGTAGCTGAAAAGCGTGTTGTCCTCAAGGACGATGAATCCATGCGCGAACCCGCGAGGGATATAGAACTGCAGGCGATTCTCGCCTGTCAGTGTGACTGCTACGTGCTTTCCAAAGGTTGGCGAACCTTTCCTGATGTCGACAACCACATCCCACACCGCCCCGTGAATCACGCGAACGAGCTTCGCCTGCGTGTGCGGCGCGGCCTGCCAGTGGAGTCCACGCACAACGCCCTTCGACGAGAAGCTCTCGTTGTCCTGCACAAACACATTGTCTATTCCCGCGGCGTCGCGGTAGCGCTGTTCATTGTACGTTTCGCAGAACCATCCCCGCGCGTCGCCAAAGACGTCCGGCTCTATGATCTTGACGCCGGCGATGTCTGTGGAAGTGACTTTCATGAAACATTCTTCTAGTTTCTGGTTTCAAGGTTTCGGAGTTTCTGGTTCCGAAGTCCTTTATTGTGTGATTCTGGAACTGAAGGCACAGAAGATGAGGCTGGAGAATACGCGGCGTTCAGCAGCCACCATCCTTTGTCTTATGTCTTTAACCCTTTGTCCCCATCATGTTTCTTGCTTCTTCTTAGCCCTTAGCCTTCAAGGAGCAATATCCTCGCGTTTTCATTTTGGGCACAGGTCCCTTTTAAACACCATCCGCCCCTTGGCGATAAGACGAGGAGTGCGTCCCTTAAATCCTCCACAAAGGAAATTAACCTTGGGATTGTCTGTGAATTCATTTTGGACGCAGCCTAAATCCAACAACCCATATGTCATCTCATCAGACTGAATCGGCCTTGAAGCCACATCCGCAAATGCCCGCACCTTCACAGAAAACCTCTTACGATATTCATCAGAAAACCAGAAGACTGCAGGTACACAATACACATCTTCATCGCGATAGTCACGCCATCCTTCTGACCTTGGAGATTCTCCATGATCACTGATGAAGAATAATGCCGCAGGCCGTTTACTCTTCGCCAACACGTCTATCAATCCCCCTAGCACTTTATCCTCATAGCGGATTGCATCGTCATACCGATTAATTCTATCCCTCGCTTTTTCATCATATCCATTTAGAACATCAGCTTCAACAGAGTCTGAGAAAAAAGCTTCTTCCTCAGGGATGACATTCTGCACAGGATAATGCATCCCTGACAAGTGAATGAATATCAGACTTGGCCGCCCATCACATGACGACAACTCTCTTTCCAGCAATGGAATCGTTTTCTCGTCAAACACATTCTTTCCAAATTCATGCGCCACGCTAATACGTTTCTCACAACCATTGAAGATGCCGAACATAGTTGACGTCGTGTCACTGACGCTATATTGCTGGGATATTAAAACACATCTATATCCAGCTTCCCTATAAACTCCAGCCAATGTCCAGTGCCCCTTTGCAAGATCATCGAACGAAACATCTGTCAGTAATAGACTGAGTGCGCTAACAGTTGCAGGCTGAGTCCCCACAACATCTTTATACACCACAAGTTTACCACCTGCATGCAACTTGTCCATACAAGGAGTTGTTGATCGTGGGTAGCCATAAAGATGCCAATCATTGCAAGTGGCAGATTCGCCAAGGACAATGACGACATCGGGCGATTTGCCGTCAGCTTTCACCAACCGCAACGGCATCCGTTCATTCCTACAAGCATCTCTCACGCCTTTCATGCGCCTAAACGCAAGAACCGAACTTACAACGAAGTTCGAATACTTTGTCTGGGCAACTCCGAAGTGCCAATTCATCAGAACGCAATTAAATGCCATAAAAGGAAGACACAGGACAATGCCAACTATCGCCGCCCGTTTTGACCTCTGAGGGTAATGGGCAACAAACATCAATCTGGCAAACAACACAATGATGAGCAACATGAAACACATACACAGAACCGATCTAACGCTTACCGTCATTGACAAGAATCCCGCAATCTCTGAAAAAGTGGTGTTTCCTACGAGTTCCTGCCATATCTCTGCCAGATTCGCGTGAAACACATACTGCGTGTATATCACAGAGCTTTCGACTATTACGCATGCAGCATACATTGGCACTAGAATCCACCTTGACCATCTGCCAAGAAGGAATACAAGCGAAAGGGCTACAAGTGTGTAACCAATCACATTCCGAAATGCTACCCAACAGGAAAACAGGAAAAACTTGACTGGCGGAAGATCTACAGCCTGCCCGCCAAACTGGAATGCGGCATCACATGCGTTCAAAATAAAGAAAAAAATGAAAGCTATGACAATTGCATTCTTTTTTATCTTTAGATTACTCATCGCGTCACCTTGACCATAACTTAACACATGGGTATAAAGTCACAGAATCATAGAAAACTGATGAAATAAAATATCCTCTGTGCCTCCGCGTTAAAAAATTATTCATGTTATCCACCTTCCTCATACCCTGTATGAACCGCAGACCATTCAACGAACAAATATGTGAAATGCAACAAGGCACCATGCTGTAATGGTCGTAACTATAAGCATCCCAACCGCGGCACTACACATATCTTTTGCACACTTGGCAAATTCATTCCATTCTGGCGAAATATGGTCTACAACACGCTCAACAGCCGAATTGAACAATTCAGCCGCCATAATTAAAGGCCAAAGAATAATTAAAACGAGTTTAATCTGGAAAGCAACGTTGATAAAATATACGAGCATATAATGAACAACCCCTAAAACCATTCCCTGCCGAAATGCAGTTTCCCTCATTGCTACCTTCAACCCCGACAACGAGTATCGTATTGCCGACATCAAATGATTAATCTCATGCTTAATGCCCATTTGCATCCCTTTTAATTAGATTGTCTGTTGACAAATGATGAGATTAAGTTCTTAGTTAATTAGTTTCAAGGATCTTTATTTTGAGATCTTGGGAATATGGGAATGCGACATTGTGGACAGAGGACGGAAGCCAAAGGACAGAGGATTGGGCTGGATGATGCGCAGCGTTCAGCAGCCACCATCCTTTGTCTTCTGTCTTTTGTCCTTTGACCTCACCCACGAGTGTTGTTTCCTGGTGCTCTTTTGCCGACATTGACTCATCATTGCCTGACATTCGACTTCCGCGTCAACCCACCACTGCATTTCCTATCATAGCAAAACCAACTTTGAACTTTGAACTCCGAACTTCAAACTCGCCCACTGCCTAGCGTACTTCGTGATCAAGGATGCGCTTCAGTTTCTTCAACGGGAACGGCTCCAGGCCGAGGCGGCGAAGCGTTGATTCGGATACGTAGCTTATGCAGCCCGATGTGCGCAGATGCTCGCCCGAAACTGCGTATGCGGACCAATTGCCGAGATCGAACGCCTGGAACACACGCGGCGTGCGCGAGGTCCCGCGAGGGAAAGAGGCCATCATGAAAATCCACACGTCGGCGATCGGACGCTTCCCCTTCAGCGCTTCGGCCTGCGTGGAGACGTCCCAGCGATAGCATGGCGTTCTGCCCTTCTGCCGATACTTGTGCGTAACGGATTTCACCTCGATTGTCGTTCCAGACTTCATGGTGAGGTCAAACGGCGAGTTCACCGCACGCGCCGGAGGCAGGCAGCCCAGCACATCGCCCACCAGATACTCCGCCAGCATTCCCACATCGGAATCCTGCTCCGTCAGGTCGCCAAACGCCCAGCGGTAGAAGGAGAGCACCTGAAGTGCCTTGCCAAGTGATGTGATGCGGTTCATTAGTTGTCTGGTTTCGAGTTTCTGGTTTCTAGTTTCTAGTTTCTAGTTTCTAGTTTCGGGTTTGGGTTTGCTTGAACCACGAAATACACGAAATACACGAAAAATGTTAGGAGATTCTTGACGCAGAGGCGCAGAGATTTCAGGTTCTGACTAGAGTAGTTGTGAGGTTTAGGGTTGAGGCTGGGAGGTGCTTCGCGATCAACAGCCAAGATCCTTTGTCTTCTGTCTTTTGTCCTCTGTCCTAAACTTCAAACTCTGAACTTCAAACTCTAAACTTCGAACTCTAAACTACCCTTGAACGACGAGAACAAGAGAGCCAATGGATTTGCCGAGCTTGGGACGCTCAAGCGGCACAGTCACTTCGCGCGTCTCGCCCGCACCGGGCAGATCCGAGTAGTCGAGCACTCCCTGCGCGATGATACGCGGCGCCTCCTTCTCCGCCACCATCGTTGCAAGAGCGTCCACAGGCGCCGCGGCGATGTCGCCATACGAGACAAGCGCGGCGTCGATCATGTCGGCCCCTTCCTTCAGCGCGGCCTTCGCAGTAAGCTGCATTAGCCGCCTGAGCTTCTGCAGCGTCACAGGTTCGGCAAGCGAGACGACGAACGCGGTGTGCCCGTCGATGTCATCGCGGAAGAGTATGCGCTTGGCCCACGGTTCTTCCGTGAAGTCCGCCTTGCCCTTCTTCATCACAATCTGGCGCGAAGCAGATTTCCGGGCCGCGCCGGCCTTAGGCCAGATCAGTTCGACCGTGAGCAGATTGCGCGAGATTGGCAGACGTCGCTCGGGAAGAGACGTGATCGAAAGAGACTTTAGTGTGATTTCTACAGTGGTCTTCATTGTCGTGAGTTCCGGGGTTTCGAGGTTTAGAAGTTTCGGGGTTTAGAAGTTTCTGGTTTCGAGGTTTAGAAGTTTAGAAGTTTCTTGTTTCGAGGAAACTGCAAGTATCTTCCCATGGCGCGATATCGGCCAACAGAGGGTGTTTTTGGTCTTTCGGCGACAGAATCAATGGCACTCCAATATCTGGCCACTTGATTCCCAGCGCGGGATCGTCGAATCGCATTCCACGGTCGGCTGCGGGGCAATAGAGATTGTCGCACTTATAGCTGAAAAGCGTGTTGTCCTCAAGGACGATGAATCCATGGGCGAACCCACGAGGAATGTAGAACTGCAAGCGATTCTCGCCTGTCAGCGTTGCTGTAACATGTCTGCCGTATGTGGGCGAACCTTTCCTGATGTCGACAACCACATCCCACACCGCCCCTTGGATTACACGAACGAGCTTCGCCTGCGTGTGCGGCGCAGCCTGCCAGTGGAGTCCACGCACAACGCCCTTCGACGAGAAGCTCTCGTTGTCCTGCACAAACACATTGTCTATTCCCGCGTCGCGGTAGCGCTGGTCATTGTACGTTTCGCAGAACCATCCCCTCGCGTCGCCAAAGACGTCCGGCTCAATGATCTTGACGCCTTCAATCTCTGTGAAAGTGACTTTCATGGTACGCGGCTCGTGATTCGTGGTTTCGGGTTTCTAGTTTCGGGTTTCTGGTTTCGAGTTTCGAGTTTCGGGTTTCGGAGTTTTTGAGTTTCGGGTTTAGGCTGGGATGTGCTTCGCGTTCAACAGCCAAGAGCCTTTGTCTTCTGTCCTTTGTCCTCTGTCCTAAACTTCAAACTCTAAACTCTGAACTTTGAACTCTGAACTTCAAACTTTGAACTTTATAAGTGAGAGAGAGTCTGCCCCCATTGGTGGAGTAAAAGTGGTGGAGTAGCATCTTTCACAACGCGGGCGTCCGTCACATACGCACAGAAACTCTTCAGCAGCGAATTCGGCACGCCGGCGAAGAACTCCACGCCCGTCGCCTCCACCCCATCAACAAACCTTCCAACTTCAACCCCGTGCGAAAACAATTCAGCCATCTTTTCGTAGTGTCACCTTCCAAAAACCACGCGTACCGCCTTCACGGGCAAGTACACCCTTTGTCTTCAATGCGGCTATCTGTTTCTCGACAGTTCTTGGCCTAACATCTAAGGTTGATGCTATCTTACGGATTGCGGTCCTTGGATTCTCGATCAATATCTCACAAATGCGACGCTGTTCATTGGGAAGACCCACAAAGGAATTGTCCCCCCTATTGTCCCCCCCATTGTCCCCACTATTGGTTGCGGGGGCCGGGCGCCAGATGACAATGCGAAAGCGACCAGAAACCTCCTCCAAAAGAGGTTCCCTAAGCCCCTTTGCCTTGCATTCTTTCAGTAAATCGGTAAGTCCTGTCCCAATTGTCTCGATGTACTTCACCTGGTACATGGCGTGGGCGATTCGCGGATTCGTGGCAAACGACTCGTGCTTCTTGTACAATTCGGCAACGGTTATCGCGCGATGGATCCGTCCTGGACTAATGACCTCCACGCGATCCGAATAGACCTCAACCTGAATGCTGCCAATGCTCGCATAGTTTCGATGGGCGATTGCGTTGTTGACGGCCTCGGCGATCACCGTGTTCGGAATCTCGTCCACATCGTCCGCTGCCGCGCCGTGGCTATGTACTCCGGCACCATGATTCAGGTGTCGGCTGATGAATGCTATCGCCTGGTCAGCCATCAGAAACAGATCTCCCTCGACAAGCTCCATGTCAATGTTGGGCTTGCGCTTTTCCGTTCCTGGATAACACGCGCACTTTATAGCAGAACTGGGAAACGGTCCCTGTACGTCACGCCCGAACAGTAGCACACCTGCCTTCGTCGGCGCGTTCCGCTTAGCGTCAAACAAGTGCAATGACCGCAGGACGTCAACAACCGACGGGTTTGGTGGATATTTGGCCTGACGTATACGGACGGCTCTCTCGACAAACCAAGCGATTCGGGCCGCATCAATGTCCTCCAGCGAAGCATCGGCCAGACACTGATCTTCAAACGGCTTCTCCGACAAAATGCCGTCGTCAAGCATGATGTCGCGAAGGCTGTTCCGCACCTCGTCCAGCAGGTCTTCGACCGCCTGTTCCGGTTCCGTATCCTGATATCTGACGCGCACACGTTCTTTGGAAACCTTGTCCAAGAAGCGCGCTTCACGATCTTCTCGCTTCGAGTTGTCCGAACCTCTCACCATTACCAGTTTCGTGAGTCCTAGTTCACTGGCTTTGTCAAATTCTTGTTCCGTTGGAGACAATTCCCCTTCACGGCAATATCCATATCGATTCCCAATCAGGACAAGATAGATGTCACTTTTCTCGATTTCTCCCAGATAGACTTGTTGCGTAGATTTGTCCGAAGCCGGTGCATCTATCTCAAAGACAAACACTGTGAAATACAGCTTCAGTATCGGATCGGACTCAATCATCCGCTTGATTGCAGCCCGTTCGTGCTCGAATTCCTTCTGCACACTCGATATGAATAGCCGTTTCATGGCAACACTACACATCCGTTCACAAAATTAACTCAGACTCAGATGTTCAGTTCCAAAAATCACCAATCCAAGCGATCAGCCCAATCACGCGGTACGTCACATATCGCAATATGTGCAAAATTCCCCACCCGCCGTTGTCAGGGGCATAAAACAATTCCCACTGGCCATGATCGGAATCACATTCGACTCACAACTTCAACAATCCGCGCATTCTTCTCGTCATAAAGCTTTCCGCCTACTACCTTAAACTACTTCCCAATGTCCACCACGTGCTCCGCCCACACGATGAACAAGACCATGGGTTTTAAGCCATGCAAGATTGTTTTGGATTGCAGTTTCAGACACCCCGACAATCGCTGCTATTTTAGGAATTGCAATGAAAGAATCTTTCTTAAGAATATCGAGTATTCGCGAACGTGTTTCACCCAACCTTTCACCCAACCCTTCACCTAACCTTTCACCTAACTTTTCACCCAACCCTTTTGCCTGGGATGTTGCCATATTCTGCTCATGCCCCTTTGGTTGCTCATCGGTTACATTCTTAATCTCTTTCTGCTGGAGCGACGGCAGCAACAACCTCACTGTTGTTCTTTCTGGTCCATACTCTTCCCGTGCCAAGATTTCAGGCCACTTCATCTGCCGCCATGCCTCTCTTATCAAGGGGATGCCGCTGCCAGTTCGCTCTCCAACTTCAATCAAATTGAACATCTTTAATATCGTCGCATTGCGCGGATCGGAAACGCCCCCAGACATGGCCGTCGAAATTGGAACGCGGAAACCGCCCGGATTGCTTATGTCTAACGCTTCCATATCACGAATCAGAACAACTCCACGCGGCTGATAGTAATCCGCATTCACAAGACAATTCGCCAGTGCCTCACGAATGGCCTTGTGAACAGGCGTGTCATCTATGCGATCGCCGCCAATCATCTTAAACGGAGTCTTCAACGTCTGTGCAATGCGATTGTAAACACGAAAATAAAAGTCATGCACATTCCCCGTCCATTCACCGGAAGAGGAATACACCCGATCTGTCCAACGAGTGTCTGCATCAAATTTTTCACGGTAGTCAAGAAAATATGCAGGGAACTCACGTACGATGTCGTATTCGTTGCCAAACATCAATAGACCGGCTCGCGTCGGACGCAGCACGC
>Ga0310695_10011728_pt1 | contig 12452 bp, 11 predicted proteins | sample RumenRJG_04DNA_FD_203882 | JGI IMG/M metagenome (GOLD analysis project Ga0310695, IMG submission 203882) | Bovine rumen microbial communities from Lethbridge, Alberta, Canada - RJG_04 (v2) (version 2) | ecosystem: Host-associated > Mammals > Digestive system > Stomach > Rumen | place: Canada... | reverse complement strand
CACGCGGATCGTACTGCGAGTACGGCTTGGCCGCCGCTGCAACCTTTTCCTTCTCCTCCACAAGTTCAAGATTCTCTTCGCTTACAACATAGACATTGTTGTTTCTTTCCCTGGAATCCTGACCTGCCGACAGATCAAACTCATCAAAATCAGACGGATTTTGCATAGAACTCTCCAGTCAGCCGCACACTAGCCGATGGTGCGGTTAATATTAATACCAACATCCGCAATGCCGAAGAATGAATGTTTGCCGCAGTGCGGACATACATTAACCTGATTGTTCTTCACGCAGAGCACACCGCCGCAGCTGCAGATACCTATGGCACTGTCGTTGCCGCAGATAGGACAGGTCGGATGACCGTACAGCCTGTCGGTATTAACCTTAAGATTCTGGTAACCGTCCGCTGAAAGTTCAAAGTAATCGTCGTCAACCGGATAAGCGCCCTCGAGGGTATAGTCGTTGCTGTTCTTTCCGTTTTTCTGGTATTTGATCAGATAGTAGCGGCCGGTGGTCTGACATTTTGACAGTATAACGATAAAGTTGTCGTCAACCACCATTTCACCGGTGCCGTCGGCCTTCTTTACCACCGTTCCGCTGGTCCGGCGGTTAATATCGCCGTCAGAGGTTTGGGAGACACTCTTGCTTGAGGAGTTTATGGACTGGGAAATCCAGTCGAAGAACTGTTCAAAGGAACTCGGATCTGTATTTTCAAGAATATATACGTTATCCGTAAACTGTTTAAGAATTTTTGTATCAACATTGTTGCCGATGGACACTGCAACGCATAAAACCGATTCACTGTACTTTTCGCGCCACTTTCTGGCCGCCTCCTGAATATTGTCGGTAGGAGTGCCGTCGGTAAAAATGAAGACAATCGGACGCCAGTCGCCCTTTTCCTCATAGGTATTCTTTTTAACGCATTCATCGATATCCTTCATCAGAAATTCAAGGGCATTTCCAAGCGAGGTGCCGCCGCCGATAGGAAGATGCACGGAACTCAGACGGTAAAGTTCAGCCATTGACAGCAGTTTTTTCGTTTTGCCTGCAAAGGCGATAACGGACAGAACCGTGGTTTCAAGAGCATAGGGACTCTGTTTCAGGGTTCTGATGATGGTCGTTATTCCCTCCTCGACGCAGGCGATCGGTTTGCCCACCATCGATTCGGAACAATCGATTACTAAATATATAGGTAATCTTCTCATTAGTAATTACTCCTAATGCGTTTTTAGTTTTATCCTGTAAATTATTATTTTTATTTTTCTAATAACCGGGGGTCTGCATTTTCCTGCACCATACTGGAAATTTCCGGCTAACAATCTGTTATAACACGCAATTTTAAAATTTATGCTGTATTTCCGCAACAGATAAAACGGATTTAACCTGTTTCATGGTTTATTATGCGTTCCTACTTTTCCACCTTCATGGCGTAGGACATCAGAACCGTACTGTCGGCGGTATCAAGAGTAACAATATTCTCGCTGATATCCGCAAGCCACGGATCGCTAATCTTTGCCTCCTGGTTCGCCAGACACACCACCACCGAGGAAATGTTCTGCTTTCTGAGCAGCAGAAGCCCCTGGGTGTAATCATCTGTAGGTTCCCCGTCGGTCATTACAAAAACAATCGGTTTCCATGTCTGAATGCGTTCCTTTTCATTGTCCAGCGCATTCTGTGCGATTTCAGTCGCAGCCAGATTGAACGCGTCCCCCAGAGCAGTACAGCCGTAGCAGTTAAGCTGAGGCATGACAAATTCATCTATATCCGTAAGCGGTACCAGAAGTTCGGCCTTGTCACCGAAGGATATAAGCGAAAAATTGACCCTGTGAAAGGTCGAAAGATTTCGTTTGAATGCCGCTATGATAACCTGCAGACCGTTCTGCAGCGACATGATAGGTTCGCCGTACATCGAGCCCGAAGTATCAAGCAAAATATATATTGGTAATCCTTCCATGATTTCTCTTTTATGAAGCCTTTATATTCATGATCCAGCATAATGAAACACAAGATCTATATTCCCATGTGAATTTTATATCAAAATATTGATTAATTGCTTAAAAACGACAAAACGGCTCTCAAAATTGTGTATTAGATTACAAACTTGTTCCGGATGCCGCAGATAATTGAAATTCATCACTGATGAATAATCTTAACAGACAAATCCAATATTCCAACACAGAAACGTAAAGATCGTGTATCATTATCGCATATGATTCAAAAATGTTCGCAGAAGGATTGTGTCTATGGGTACCAGTGCCAATATCGAATTCAAACTCCACGACGGTTCAACCAGACTTTTTTTATCAAAACCAGGTTGTCCAGGTGAAACAGGGTTCCGTCTTTCGTCGGCGGATTTCTGGAAGCGCAGCAGCAGCGGCACCGTTGAAGCTCCGGATGAAAAAGCGGTTTTCGACTACATTGCAGAAAATCTGCACATATCAAAAATCAGTGAAAAAGATACCGGCTGCGACTATGACTATTATATAGATCTCACGGACTTTGCAAAATGCACCTTCAGCCCGCTCCCAAAGAGCGGAGAGCCGGTAAAGACATATCCGCTGACTGCGCTGTGCGCATGCAGCGACGGGAAATGCAACGATGATGTAGCCGGCATGATCAGAGAACTTTCAGACAGCAGCCGGGCATGCGGATGCGGACAGAAACACCGCCCTGACTCTGATATTCCTGCACGATCCTCCTGCACCTCCGGCAGCACAGGAAAAGACTACAGTTCAAATATTAAATGGGCGGTAAGATATTTTGAAATAGCTGAACTTGTCAGTTCCTGGTCTAAAGATCCGTCAACCAAGGTCGGAGCAATAATAGTCGGAGACAAGGGACAGATCATAGCCCAGGGATACAACGGTTTTCCACGCGGCGTTGAAGATCTCGAAGAACGCTACAATCACCGCGAAACCAAATACAAATTCGTTGTGCATGCAGAAATGAACGCAATACTCAACGCTCTGTACAACGGTTCATCTGTTGCAGGCGCATCAATCTACATCCACAACCTGCCGGTATGCCAGGAATGTGCCAAGGCAATCATCCAGTCAGGTATCTCCAAGGTGTTCATTGATACTGAAATTGAAGGAAAATGGCTTGATGCCTGGCAGTTCTCCAAGGTAATGTTAAGAGAGGCCGGGGTTCAGGTGTTCCTGCTGAGTGAAGACAAAACCAGACTGATTCATCTGGATTAAAAAAAAATAAACAGATTGGTTTATTTTTATTCAGCCGGTTGATTTGTTTTCTCATCTGATGATCTGTACGGGCTTTTCCCCGTGACAGAATACTGCAGTCCGTCCACCGCAGGCTTCTCCGGAAATCAGCACCGGAAACCGCCTGTTCAGGAAGCAGTCAATTCGCCTCGGAAAGTGAATATTCTTATTCCGCTCCTTTCGGTTTAGGATATGAATATGATTCCGCATCATCGAACATCATCTTCATTTCAGTAACATTGGAGGTATCCCAGCCGTCTATCGGCTGATTGAAAGACTCCGCTTTTGCAAACATCGCACTCATATCAGCAACATTGGATGTATTCCAGCTGCCCAGAGGCTGATTGAAGGATTTTGCCGCGGCAAACATCCCGCTCGTATTTTCAACACTGGAAACATCCCATTTGCCTATCGGCTGATTGAAAGATTCCGCTTTTGCAAACATCGCACTCATATCAGTCACATTGGATGTATTCCAGCTGCCAAGCGGCTGATTGAAGGATTTTGCGCCCCAGAACATTCCGCTCATATTGGTAACATTGGATGTATCCCAGCCGCCGATTGCCTGATTGAACGATTTTGCTTCTTCGAACATAACTTTCATATCAGTAACCCGGGAAACATCCCAGCAGCCTATTGCCTGATTGAAGGATTCCGCATGCATGAACATTCCTTTCATATCAGTGACATTTGAAGTATTCCAGCTGTCCAGCGGCTGATTGAAGGATTTGGCTCCCCTGAACATTCCGCTCATATCGGTGACATTGGATGTATCCCTGATATTCACATATTCAAGATTTTTAAAATCAAAAAATGCGCAGGCGAGGGAATGAACATTCGAGCCCAGTCTTATTTCAAATTCAATTCTTTTTACAGGAGAAACACTGTTCGCTCTCATGAAAGGGTTTGTTCTGTTTTGCTCTTCCACCCATTCATCGTAATATTCATCTTTCCTGCAGCTTCTGGTAAATTCATAATTAATTGTCAGCGATTCCAAATCATTGCCAATAATTCTCCGGATCAGTTCATCGGTAATATCATCCGGTGAATTCAATACCGGGTTTCTTTTTCGGTATATTTCATTTTCCGTTATTGAATCAGCATTGATTACAGGAACTCCGCAATATTGACAAAAATTTGAATCTTCAGCAATTTTTTTCCACATTTACGGCAAAACATCTTGTACACCCTTTGAATATTAAACCAAAATAATTTTAACATAATAAATTCAAAATTTACACTTTTCTTCAATAAATCGGATATTCATTTGCAAATGAACGGTGAAAGAGGTAAAAACCATGAAGTCAATAGGAGATACTCCCGACTGTTAACACTGATTTGCGCAGAAGAGCTGTCACGGAAAACGGATGTTCCGAAAATGTGCGATTTTATCCAGAAAGCGAACAGACGAATCTGGAAACAAGGGAATTGCCGGATCTGCTGTCGGCTCAGCCGGTCTTGAAACCGTTCTGCACATCCTGATTTTGGTACATGTGGATTCCGCTCCCCGGATCGTACCACACACTTGATACTGCAGCAGATCATGGAATTTCACCAGACAGAAAATACGAATGCAGGGCTCATAAAATAAAAATCCGCGGATCACGAGACCCGCGGATAATCACATTGCATAAACCAGAAAGCTACTTTTTGCCGCCCTTTCTGGACTTGGCATTCATGGTATTTTTACCGCTTTTGGTGTTTTTTGCCGCGGTGTTCTTTTTGTCCGCCTTGTCACCGGCTGCTTTTGTGCCGGCGTCATCCCTGTTAACGGTTTCCTTTTTATCAGCCGCACCTGCCGACTTTTCCTCCCCTGCGGATGAATCCGCATTTTCATCCTGCGGCAGAACCTTTGGATGAATCTTCTGGAAATACTTGTCAAGAATGCGGTCAAAGGCTCCGTCCTCAATCATCTGATCAAGCGCCTCTTCAATCTTTCTCTGAATATACTGAGGAAGCTTGTTTGAATAGGCAAGATAACGTTCAACCTTTTCAGGAAGCGCATAATCGGCAACAATCTGCACATCGCCGACGAGTTTCAGCTGCTGACTGAAATATGCGGCCTCCCAGTCGGTGGTGATAATACCGTCGATCTTTCCGTCAATCAGTTTTTTGAAAATATCCGTTCCGTCCTCGGAATATTCCTTAATCATAAGAGGATCGTCATCAAGGCGGTTGTCATAGCCCAGACTTCTGATTAAACCGATTGAATACGGATAAATATCCTGATAACGTTTGATTTTCAGACTCTTTCTGCTGCTGTGATACACATTGCTGGTAAGCTTTTCGATATACGGCCATGAGGATACCTTAAGAGCCTTTTTGGTACTCAGTGTTTTGGTAACACCGGGAATAACGTCCACATTGTTGTTCTCAAGCTCGAGCAGCGCACGGGAGTAGTCAAGCTTCTTGAATTCGAATTTAAGATTGGTCCTTCTCTGGATTTCGCGGAACAGATCAATATCGATTCCGGTCAGGATCTCCATTTCCAGATCCTCGTTGTACTCATAGTATTTCCACGGCGGTTCAATAAGGGAACCGACAATTACAAAATCCTTGGCATGCACAATAAAGGAGACAAATGCCAGCATAACAAACAAAGTAATTTTTTTAATCATATCCAACAACTAGCCAGGTAATAAAAAATTATTGAAATTAACAATTCATGATAAATACATTATAATTATAGTTTAGTACCGAACCGGTTTATATATTTTTCTTTCAATTTTGTTATGCATATAATAAAAGTAATATCATTGTTTTTAATAGCATTTTTTGCCGTTTGTCTTCAGTCATGCAATATGGACAACGTGTCAAGATCTCAGAACGGTCTGATTTTCTGCGTTAATTCCAATGTATCGATACTTGATCCGCAATCAAGCGAGGTTAACGTTACCTCCGCAACCATTGCCAAAAATGTTTTCAACCGGCTGGTCTCCTACAATCAGGAAAAAAACCAGTTCAAATCCGAAATCGCCACATCCTGGAGCATTTCGGAAAACCGTCTTGTCTATACCTTCAGATTAAGTCCGAAGGTAACCTTTCACACCACTCCGTGGTTCACCCCTACCCGCAGCCTCAATGCCGACGACGTGGTATTTTCCTTCCAGCGCCTGATGAACTACAGCAGCAAAAAATCCCAGAACCGGGCGGAAGCCGGCGAACAGACGGCAGTAATCGACAGCGAGGAGCAGGCTTTCATAGATGAAATCCAGCATATCAACTACAAATATCTGCTGCAGCTGCGCAAAATCGTCAGAAAGATCAAAAAGATCGATGACTATACCGTAAGTTTTATTCTGGCAGACAGCTCAGCCAATTTTCTTGCCATACTGGCTGCACCGAACTCGGTTATTCTTTCACGTGAATACTTTGAATCCCTGAGCGACAACCCGCGCAGAGAGGAGATTTTTTCCAATTCCATTGTGGGAACCGGACCGTACCAGCTTGTTTCCCACAAGTACAACGACTACATAAAACTCAAGAAAAACCCTCACTACTGGCAGGATCCTGAAAAACCTCTGCTAAGCAGACTGATTATTGATATTACACCGAATCAGGCAAAACGCATGAACAAGATCCTTACTGACGAGTGCCAGATTGCAAGCCAGCCGAGCAAAACCGTCATGGCGCTGCACGAACGCCTGCAGAAAAACTATTCATACATTGAATCCCAGAATACCGAATCCACGGTTTTCTATCTGAATACCTCCAAGGCGCCTCTCAAGAACGTGGAGCTCAGGCGCGCCCTTGCCTTTGCCTTCAACCGCGATCTGTACCGCAAAATCATATACGGCGAGTCCGGCGAACCAGCCAACAGCCTGTTTCCTTTCGCCATGAAGCTTGATGAGAATATCGACTACATTTTCAGCTACAACGTAACCAATGCAGGCAACTTCATCGACCGTTACAAAAGGATACACAAGGTCACCACGGTTCCGACCCTGACAATCTGGATCGAACAGAGCAACACCAAGCTCGGATACAACTCGGCCCGTATCGGTCAGGTTATAAAAAGAGACCTGAAAAAAATCGGCATCAACTGCAATATAATTGAAATGTCGGAAAAAACCATCAAGAATCTGCTTCCGTACCAGGGATATGACATCATCGTTTCCCAGCAGCCGTTCTCCAGACTGCTGCCGATGTACAGACTGTATCACAATTTCTCCTGCAGTTCCCGCGGCAGACCGACAAGAACCAACTATTCGTCCTTCTGCGACAAGGAACTTTCCGATCTGATCGGAAGCATTCTCTATGCAGCAATGGACGACGAAACCAATGAAACCTACAACAGGATCCAGGAAAAGCTGATACAGAATGTGCCGTTTATTCCGATTGCCTATAATTCCGACGCCTTTATCTATCACAAGGATATAACCAATCTGGTAAGCCTGCTCGTCAACGGCTTTGATTTTTCCCAGACCGGTTTTAAAGAGCACGATCCGGAGGAGCAATAATGTTTCTGATTATTTTACGCAAAATCATTCTTTTTCTGTGCTCTGTGATAGTGCTGCTCGGTCTTACCTTCTGGTTCCATGTGAGAGTCAAGAATCTCGGCGACAGCAATCTGTTCGATGAACTGATGATCTATCTGAACAGGATCTGCAGTCTCGATTTCGGCATATCGTCGGAATCCGGTCACAAGGTCCTGAACGAATTCATTCCGGCAATGATTGCATCCTCGGAGCTTGTGGTAATCAGCATCGTCATTTCTGCGGTTGTCGGACTGCTCTTCGGTTCCTACTCGGCCCTTCACAAAGATACGATTCTCGATTCAATGGTAACCAATACCAGTATTTTCTTTTCAGCAATTCCGGTATTCTGGCTTGCTCAGATCCTCATATCGGTCATATCGGTATACTTCGATATCATTCCGTCGCAGCACCGCATCAGTCCGCTGTACGATGTTCCGAACGTTACCGGTCTTATTCTGGTTGACACACTGCTGATCAGCGGAGAGGATAATTTTTCATCTTTCTTCAACGCACTGATGCATTTCCCTCTCCCGGTTATCGCCATGTCCATTCTGCCGGTTACGGAATTCATCCGAATAACCAGAAATTCCCTTTACGGCGTAATGCAGCAGAATTACATCAAAATCGCCTTCAGCCGAGGAAGATCGCCGTACTTTATCATACTGCACCACGCAATACGCAACGCACTGCCGAAAATATTCCAGCAGAGCAGCTCGATTATTTTTCTGACATTTACTTCGGTAATCGTGGTTGAAAACGCATTCAACTGGCCGGGAATCGGCATGATGATCATCCAGGCCATAAAAAACAACGACTACAATATTGTAAGCATCTATCTGCTGTTCGTCGGCATTCTGTTTATATTCCTAAACCTTATGCTTGAGGCTCTTGCGGAATTCTTTCAGTATTTTAAGTCCGGAGGAGTAAAGATTAATGGCTAAAACCGAATTTCTGGACATTAATGCCAGACGCAAGAAGGTGCCGTGGTGGCGTATATTCAGAAACAGCTGGCTGCCATGGTATGCTTTTGTAACTTTGGTAACCCTGGTAATCCTTATTGCCGTTTCGATTCTGTTTTTCGATCTGAATCCCTACGACCAGCAGTCCAGTGAATTTTTCAAGAAACCGAATATAACCTTCAGTTTCCGCGACGGTATCGGAAAACTGATCCTCGGTACCGACGATTTGGGACGCGATGTTTACGCGCGCCTGATGTACGGCTGTAAAAACACTTTCCTCTGTTCCTTCGGCGCCGCGACAATCTCCTATATCATCGGCATGCTGCTTGGTTTTATAACATCCGTGTACAGCAATCCGGTTACCGGTTCTGTACGCTATTTCATCCGGACCATGAATTCATACACACCGATGATTTTTGTGTTTGCCATCGTTACCGTGCTTGGTCCAAGCATCAAAAACACCCTTTGGGCCATAACGGTTTCCCTTGTTCCCCGGTTTACCAATATATGCTACAACCTGGTTGACTGCGAAAAGAAAAAGGAATATGTCAAGGCGGTTACGCTTGACGGCGCAAGCCCGTTCTTCATATTTAAATTCTCGATTTTCCCTAATATCAGAGATACCCTGATATCCCAGTACACCAAGGGTCTGACCATGGCGATACTTGATGTGACCTCCCTGGGATTCCTCGGACTGTGCGTAAAAGATCCCGAACCCGAACTCGGCTGCATGATAGCGGAAAACATGGATCTGGTTTATACCGGAAACTACTGGCTGATAGCTCTGCCGGGTCTGATGATTGTGCTGTTTGTAATCATGATCAATATCATCGGTGACGGCATCAGAACCTCTATGCATAAGGAGAGCTCATAATGGCACTCCTGGATATAAGAAACCTGAATGTGGACATAAAGACGCCGTCAGGCAACCTTCATATTGTGGACAATGTTGATCTGTCGGTTAACGAAGGTGAAATCATCGCCCTCGTCGGCGCTCCAGGTTCCGGAAAAACCCTTATGCTGCAGGCGATCACCTATCTGCGCAAGGAAAACATCAGTTTCAGAGCCGACCGTTTCAAAATCAATAACGCGGATCTGCTGCAGATGCCGTCCAAGAAAAGACGAAAGGTAATCGGAGAAAACTTTTCCCTGATTATGCAGGATCCCCGCAGCAGCCTCGATCCGACCCTGAAGATTAAATATCAGATATATGAAATGATGCCGAAGGATAAATGGTACCGCATGGACCGCAGACTTTTCGGTTTCATTACCAGAAAAAAGCTCGATACCGCCATTGCCACTCTGCACCGCACCGGCATCAAGGATCATAAGCGTATTCTGAATTCATATCCAAATGAACTTTCCGATGTTGAATGCCAGAAGGTTATGATTACCATGGCCATCTGCGCTGAACCTAAGCTGATTATAGCTGATGAACCCATCAGCAATCTCAGCATCTCATCGCGTCTTCAGATCCTGAAACTGCTGGACAAATACAACAAGAACGACAAAACATCAATTCTGATTATCTGCAACGATCTTGCATCCATCGCCAATTTTGCAGATTATTTTGCCATTTTCTACGGGGGCAAAATCGTTGAATTCGGATCAAGGCACCATATTCTGCACAATCCTACGCATCCTTATACCGCGTCCCTTGTCAGATCCATGATGATTATGGAGGATCCTGAACGCGAGTTCAATTACAAGGAATACCGCACCGCCCGCTCACCGGATTTTGCCCAGATGCCTGTCGGATGCCCTTACGGACCTTCATGCAGATATGCAAACCGCAAATGCAACAAGAGACCGAAACTGACAATAACCAAAAGCTTCCGCTATTTCTGCCATAATCCTTTGCCTCAGGGAGCTTTATTTCAGGAGGAAGACGATGACAGCTGACAGCAACACCCTGCTTGAACTCAGAAATATTTCTCTTTATGAAAGAAGCGATTCCCTGCTGAGTCTTTTCAGAAAAAAGATCGTCATCGACAATCTGTCCTTTAAACTGGGAGAAAACGAATCACTGGGCATTGTCGGCGATGAAAACTCAGGAAAGGATGTTCTCATTAATGTTCTCGCAGGCATCACCAATCCGTCAAAAGGTGAAATCTATTATTTCGACCGTCTTATAAAGGATAATATCGACGCCCGTAAACTTAATATCCGTCTGCTGTTCAACAATACCAACAATGCCCTGAATCCGAAAATGATTGTCAGAGATCTGCTGCAGGTTCCTTTGAAGCTTAATGTCGACATGTCGGATGAAGAACGACAGAACCAGGTGGATGAAATTCTGAAGCTTGTGGATTTGACTCCTGATATTGCCTATAAGTTTCCGACAACTCTTTCCATAGGTCAGCGCAAGCGTGTCGCACTGGCACGAGCCTTGATTTTAAATCCGAGGATTCTGCTTGCAAACAAGACCATGTCATCCTTCGATCCGCTGATGAGAACCTATATCTGCAGTCTTTTTGCAAAACTGAAAAAGGAAAGACAGATATCAACCATTATCTCAACATCGGATCTTGATATTCTGAGCAGAACCTGCGACAAGCTCCTGGTCATGCATCAGGGAAAAATGGTTGAATACGGTGCTGCCGATGAAATCATGAACAGAAGCACCAATGAAATCACCAGAAAACTGATTGCCAACTACCGCAATGAATACCGGTTCAAACTCAGTCAGCTGATCAGCTGAAAGCCGTTATTCGGACGATTAACTGATTTTTATATTTTCAACGCTGCGGATGCAAAAACAGGAAGCTGCTCTCCTGGAACAGTTTCCTGCCGATTATTTTTATATTTATGTTTCATGCAGCGGTTTAAACCCTGCTGCCGATTGAAATCCTACTTCAGAATTTCTTCAAGCTTTGCACTGATTGTTTCAACAGGCTGACATCCGTCAATAACAAAGAACTTGTTGAGACCGTTTTCAGCATCCTTCTTGTAGTAATCAATCAGAGGCTGGGTCTGCTTGTGATAGGTTTCCAGTCTGCTTAATACGGTTGCAGGCTGATCGTCAGGGCGCTGAACCAGATCTTCGCCGGTAACGTCATCCTTGCCTTCAACTTTAGGAGGATTGTACACGATATGATAGGTTCTGCCTGAAGCTATATGAACGCGTCTGCCGCTCATGCGCTTAACAATGTCCTCATCAGGAACATTCAGTTCAACAACATAATCAATTGAAATGCCGCTTGCCTTAAGAGCATCAGCCTGAGCAAGATTTCTCGGGAAACCGTCGAACAGGAAACCGTTTTTGCAGTCATCTGCAGCAATGCGGTTTTTGATCATGCCGATAATAATATCGTCGGAAACGAATTCGCCCTTGTCCATTTTTTCCTTTGCCTTGGCTCCAAGTTCTGTACCTTTTTTGATTTCGTTTCTCAACAAATCACCGGTGGAAATCTGAGGGATGGCAAACTTATTCATGATAAACTGAGCCTGAGTTCCCTTGCCTGCACCTGGTGCACCGATTAAAATAACTTTCATAAATACTCCCAACACATAAAATTTATGCGTTATTATACAATATTCGTCTGATTCATTAAACAACTGATTTTACAGTTCAACTTCATGCACAGCCAATCTGCGGGATGACAGATACGGTATTGCGCTCCTGAACAAATCAACCGAGGACGAGGCACTTCACCAGAAAAAAAATGCATATTCCGGATTATGGAGTTTCAAATCATGATTTCAGTAAACGCTCCATAATAACCTTTGATGCTATTTAAGATTGTTTAAAATCAACAATCCATCCTTTTCTTTTTTCAATAAGACTTAACTTTTTATA
>Ga0310695_10011726_pt1 | contig 12453 bp, 8 predicted proteins | sample RumenRJG_04DNA_FD_203882 | JGI IMG/M metagenome (GOLD analysis project Ga0310695, IMG submission 203882) | Bovine rumen microbial communities from Lethbridge, Alberta, Canada - RJG_04 (v2) (version 2) | ecosystem: Host-associated > Mammals > Digestive system > Stomach > Rumen | place: Canada... | reverse complement strand
GTTAAGCCCGCTTGCGCCGATGGTACTGCAATGCAATGCGGGAGAGTAGGAGGCCGCCACTTTTAAAGAGAGAAGCCCTATTATCAATATGATGGTAGGGCTTCTTATTTATTTCAAGAGGATGATAGAAAATGGCTTTACTTGTATTAAATGCTAATAGTCTGCGTCAAAAGGACAAACAATAACATACAAAAGGAACAATATGAAAAAACTGATTCTTTTTTCTTTGATTTCTCTCTTTTCTATCGCTAGTAGAGCACAAGATAGTGGTTTGAAAGGTGCTTGGACAGGAAAACTGAACGTATTTGGGAATGAACTAACGGTTGTGTTTCATTTTAATGGAGAGGACTGCACGTTGGACTCACCTGATCAGGGTGTAAAGGGCGTTCCTGCCAAGTTAGAACGTACAGTAACTGGCATCAAGGTTGCCGTTCCATCTATTAATGCCAGTTATGAAGGCGTTAATATGGGTGAGACTATTATGGGAACATTCAAGCAACATGGGCAGTCGTTTCCACTGACTTTAAAACCTGGCTTATTGAAGCGCAATCGTCCGCAGACACCAGCAATGCCCTATCCATACCAAACACAGGAGGTAAGTTTCAACAATGGTGATGCCATATTGAAGGGTACTCTTGTCATACCTGAAAACGCTTCTCGCCAGACTCCAGTATTACTGATGGTTACGGGGAGTGGCCTGCAGAATAGGGATGAAGAAATCTTTGAGCATAAGCCTTTTGCCGTGATTGCCGATGCCTTTGCCCGTGTAGGAATAGCTACACTCCGTTACGACGACCGCGGATTTGGAGAGTCCACTGGGGATATTGTTAACTGTACTACGGAAGATCTCAAAAATGATGCCCTTGCAGGTGTGCAATTGCTCCGTTCTCGCTTCGACAAGGTGGGTGTTCTCGGCCATAGCGAAGGCGGTACCATCGCTTTGATGTTGGCAGCAGAAAAGAAAGCAGATTTTATCGTTTCTCTTGCAGGTATGGCAGTATCAGGTAAAGAGACGCTTCTATGGCAGAATCGCCTTGCCCTTGCTGCAGCAAATATTCCCTCAGAAACGATTGATGTTTACTGCAGAGCTCTTGAGGAAGCCTTTGATGCCTGTATTTCTGGATCTGCTATGCCGTCGACCACCCAATATAACCTTCCTGCAACATTGGCGCAGAATCTTGCTGTTGTAACCAAGCAGCTTCAGACACCTTATATGAAACAATTCCTAACTTTAGACCCTCGTCCGCTACTTGGAAACATTACGTGTCCCGTTCTTGCCCTTAATGGAACCAAAGATATGCAGGTGGAACCTGAAAGTAATCTTGGCGCACTGCGTAGCGGATTGCAGAAGAACACTAAGAATAAATTGGAAGCAGTTGAAGGGGTGAACCATTTATTTCAGCATTGTAAGACAGGTATGCCTACAGAATATCAGAACATAGAGGAAACCATTGCTCCAGAGGTGTTAGAAAAGATGGTTTGTTGGCTATCAGATTTGTAGTTAACGTTTAATGATTATAGTTTTAATGATTTCCCAATAAATTTTAAATCCCAAAGCGAAACGATATAGCTTTGGGATTTTCTTCGTATTTTTGCAAACGTGAAATCGACGAGGACACAAATATCATCATTTGTTTTGTTGGCAGTATTCCTGCCGATGCTTCTGTTGTCGTCGTTACACTTTCACGAAGTTTCACAGCCCATAGAAACGGAGTGTTCCGACTGTGTGCACCATAGTTGTCACGGTCACATGACGACGACTGCTGTGTGGGCGCACGACTGCGTACTGTGTCAGTTTGTGACGCTGACGATGTTGATAGCTGCTGTGATGGCTGTCACGATATATGTTCATGTATGTAAGAAGAGTCAAGCCCAGCCTTTGTGCGGCTATTGTGCAGGCAGCTGTGGCTCCATCGTTACGCGAGGGCCTCCTACGATATGATCCCCCGACGGTTACATACATTAATAATATATACATTTATTATAATAGAAATCACAGAATGAAAGCAAAATACATCATTTTGCTGCTGTTGTGTATATGCACGGCAGTGGCAGCACAGAATGATAACAATAAACGTGAAACAACAAACAATAACCAGCACCATCATCATGTGGAGGACTCGGCGGACATCTTTTTCCGCCATCTGGACTTGAACGAAGTAATGGTGACTGGCGTGACGGGCGACACCAAGCTGAAACTTGCGACAGCACCCGTTAGCATCATATCGCCACAGGTACTTAGGGCGACGGCCTCGACGAACATCATCGACGCCATCAGTCATCAGCCGGGCGTGAGCCAGTTGACGACGGGCGGCAGTATTTCGAAACCCATCATCCGCGGACTGGGTTATAACCGCGTGGTGGTAATGAGCGAGGGTGTGCGCCAGGAAGGTCAGCAATGGGGCGACGAACACGGCGTGGAGGTCGATGGCAGTAGTGTGGGCAGCATCGAGATACTGAAGGGTCCGGCATCGTTGATGTATGGTTCGGATGCGATGGCCGGCGTCGTCATCATGCATGCGCAACCCACTTTGCCTGAAGGCGACATGCGCGCTAACGTCAGCACGGAATATCAGACGAACAACGGTCTCTTCGGCTATTCACTGCAGATGGCCGGCAACCATAAAGGCTTTGTGTGGGACGCCCGCTGGAGTCAGAAGATGGCGCATGCCTATAAAAATAAGTACGACGGCTACGTGCCGGGTTCGCAGTTCCGCGAGCAGGCAGGTCGCCTGATGCTGGGTGTGAACAAAGGGTGGGGGCACTCGCGACTGACGGCAACGGCCTACCACCTGACGCCAGGCATCATCGAGGGCGAGCGCGACCCAGAGACGGGAGAATTGGTTCATGATGAAGGGTGGACGGGTCATGGTTATGGAAAGACGCTGCCCTTCCAGCAGGTGAAGCACTACAAACTGGTATGGGACAACTCGCTGAACCTCTCGTCGGGCTATCTGAAGGCCATCATCGGCTATCAGCAGAACCGCCGTCAGGAGTTCGAGGAGTCGATGGATGACTACGAACTGTATTTCAAGCTGCATACGCTGACCTACGACGTGCGATACATCACCAACGAATGGAACGGCTGGAAGCTGTCGACAGGCATCGGTGGCATGTATCAGACGTCGAAGAACGAGGGCGAGGAGTATCTCATTCCCGACTACCGCCTGTTTGACTTCGGACTCTATGCTACCGCCACGAAGACGCTGAACGACCGCTGGACGCTGAATGGCGGTGTACGCTACGACCACCGCCGACTGCATGGCGACGAACTCATGGAGGACGGTGAAAAGCGTTTCACGGATTTCACTCGCCACTTCAACGGTGTGACGGGTAGCATCGGTGCCGTATTCAACGTGAACGACAACCTGAACCTCAAGCTGAACGTGGCTCGCGGTTTCCGTACGCCGAACATGAGCGAATTGGCCTCCAAAGGTGTCCACGAAGGCTCTGTGCGCTACGAACTGGGCAACCAGCATCTGAAGGCAGAATACAGTCTACAGGCCGACCTTGGCGTGGACTTCACGTCGCGCTACGTCTCGGCACAGCTGGCCCTCTTTGCCAACCGCATCGACAACTACATCTTCACCCATCGCGTTCTGGAAGAAATCGAATATGGATACCTGACCTACGCTTACACTCAGGGTGACGCGCGATTGCTTGGCTTCGAGGCAGGCATTGATGTTCACCCCATCCACTCGGTACACTTCTCCAATACCTTCTCGTATGTCGATGCCCAGCTGTTGCACGCCGATGCAGACACGAAGTTCCTGCCTTTCACCCCTGCGCCCAAATGGTCGTCGGAGTTGAAATGGGAACTTTTCCATCATACACACAGCACGGTCAGTTCACATGTTATGCATGAGTATCGCCATGATCATCCTAAGAACGGAGTGGCATTGAACAACCTTTACGTTGCCGCCGGCCTTGACTGCTATCTCCGTCAGACGAACATCTATCGTGCCGACGACACCGAAACCGAGACACCCGGCTATGCCTTGCTCTCGCTCTCCGCAGGCACCGATATCCAGATAAAAGGCAAGAAGATAGCCGAGTTGTATGTCAATGCCGATAACCTGCTGAACAAGGCCTACCAAAACCACCTGAGCCGACTGAAGTATGCCGACGAGAACGTGGTTACTGGTCGTCGTGGCGTCTATAATATGGGGCGCAACGTCACGTTTAAGGTCGTGGTACCGATAGCGTTGTAGTGAAATTAAACCATATTATTTGGTTTTTCGCTCGACTTATTCGTACCTTTGACCTTCGGTCTTAGGTAGGCGGCACCTCAGAAAAATCCAAATATATTTGGTTTTTCATTCGGTTTGCACTACCTTTGCACATATGAAAACAGAAGGATATAAGGTAAAGGAGTATGGACAGGCGGTGAAACGCTATGTCCAGACGATGGATTTGAAGGACGATGCCGCGCTGATAGCGGAGTATCGCCGTCGTCATAGTGAGCAAGAAGCATGGAAAGAGGTGCTGGACGGTATCCGTGAAGTGGGCATTCTGGACATGCAGTTGTTTATTCTGGGTACCCGTCTGGTAATGATTGTGGAAACCCCGCTTGACTTCGACTGGGACTCTGCCATGGCGCGACTGGCCACCTTGCCCCGCCAGCAGGAATGGGAAGACTATATGGCCATATTCCAGCAATGCAAGGAAGGGGCTACGAGTGATGAGAAATGGCAAATGATGGAACAAATGTTCTACCTGTACGAAAAATGAGAAAAGCATTATTGATAGGACTGGCGATGCTGTTGACAGTAGGTGCCACGGCCGGAAAGAAACTGGAAATAAAGGACCTGACGAGCAGCAAGTTTACTGCTGCGTCGATAGGGAGTGTGAAACCACTGGCAGACGGAGAGACCTATGCCCGTATGGGAGAAGGCTCGAAGCGTATTGAGGTGTTCTCGTTTAAGACGGGCAAACAGATAGGGGTACTGTTGGATGTAGATGATGTGAAAGGCGGACAGCTGGACCGTGTGGACGGCTACATGGTCAGTCCCGACGGCAGCTATGTGCTGGTGCAGACCAATACGCAGCGCATCTATCGCCATTCTAATACCGCCACCTATTATATATATAGGGTGTCCGACCACCAACTGACACCGCTGTCGAAGCATGGCGACCAGCAGACGCCGCTGTTCTCGCCCGATAGTAAGCGTATCGCCTTTGTTCGCGATAATAATATCTTTCTGGTCAGCAACTTGGATGCCCCTGAGGAGCAGCAGGTGACCACCGACGGTCGTCGCAACGAGGTGATAAACGGCATACCCGACTGGGTAAATGAGGAGGAGTTTGGCAACGACCGTTCGATGGTGTTCACCGCCGATGGAAGCCACGTGGTGTGGATTCGCTACGACGAGTCTGCCGTGAAGCAATACTCCATGCCTCTGTTCAAAGGCCTGTGTCCTGAGAAAAAGGAGAATGCCGACTATCCAGGCTTCTACACCTATAAATACCCCATTGCAGGCCAGCGGAACTCCACCTGCACGGTGTGGAGCTATGATATAGCCAGCAAACGGACGCAGCAGGTGCAGGTGCCCTTGGACAAGGACGGTTATATTCCCCGTGTTATCATGACCAGCCAGGCCGAGAAGGTGGCAGTCTATACGATGAACCGCCATCAGGACTGTCTGCGCATCTACATGACCAATGCCGCCACTGCGGAGGTGCAGATGGCTATCGAGGAAAAGGTGGACAAGTATGTCCGTGAGGAAGCGATGAGCGACATCCAGATAACCGACCGCCACATCCTGTTGCCCAGCGACCGTACGGGCTATATGCATCTGTATCTGTATGACCTCAATGGCAAACTGATTCGCCAGATAGAAGACGGAGATTATGAGGTGAGTGCCGTGTATGGCTATGACGAGAAGACGGGCGACACCTACTATGCCTCGCATGAAAACGGAGCCACCGAGCAGCAAGTGTGGGTGGCCCATAAGAACGGCAAGCGCGAATGTCTGACTCCGAAGGCTGGATGGAGCACCGCCTTGTTTAGCAACAATTACCGATACTTCCTTCACACCTGGAGCGATATGCACACTCCCACCGTCTGCACCCTTTGCAATAACAAGGGAAAGGTGCTGGAGACACTGGTTGACAACCAGAAGCTGCGCGACCTCTTAGGGCAATATCAACTTGGCAAAACCGAGTTGTGCGTGATAACGACGGCTGATGGTGTGCAGCTGAACGCATGGATGCTGAAGCCTGCTGATTTCGACCCCACGAAGCAATATCCCGTGGTGATGTATCAGTATGGAGGTCCAGGCAGTCAGCAGGTCAAGAATGCCTGGAACATCGGACAGGCAGGACGCGGTGCCCTGCTCGAACAATACCTCTGTCAACAAGGTTTCATCTGTGTCTGTGTCGACAATAGAGGAACGGGCGGACGTGGTGCCGAGTTTGAGAAATGCACCTATCTGAAGTTGGGTCAACTGGAGTCGCACGACCAAGTGGAGGCAGCCCTATGGCTGGCTGGGCAGTCGTATGTCGACAAGCATCGCATTGCCATCTGGGGCTGGTCGTTCGGTGGGTTTAACACGCTGATGGCCCTGTCAGAGGGTAGGGACGTGTTCTGTGCCGGCATTGCCATCGCGCCTCCCACCTCATGGCGCTATTATGACACCGTTTATACGGAGCGCTATATGCGTACCCCTCAGGAGAATGCCGCAGGCTATGACGAGTGTCCCATCAGTCGTGCTGCGAAACTTCACGGAGCACTTCTGCTATGTCATGGAATGGCCGACGACAATGTGCATTTCCGCAATACCGCAGAATATACCGAAGCGCTGGTGCAGGAAGGCAAGGATTTTCGTCAGTTGGTATATACCAATCGCAATCATAGCATCTATGGCGGAAACACCCGCAACCATCTGTATAAACAATGCATGGACTTCTTTATGGAGATAGTAAAGGCCCCTCGCAAATGAGGAGCCTTTTTTCTGTTTATTTCGCTCCAGGCTCGAGTACATCTCGGGACTCATCACATAGCGGTACACACCCGCAGAATTCTTGTCAAACTTCAGCAGCTTCTCTATTGCCTTCACTTTCATTGCCATAGTTTTAATCTCCTCTTAATTTTTAATGGTTAGTACTTTGTTGATTTTTTTAATTTTTTAATTATTACATTTTTACATTTTCCACGTCTCCATTTGCAACTTCCTTTTTACGCTCTGGGCAGGGAGAAATTTTTGGTGCACCTGAAAGATATTTTCCACTGCCGACGGTGCTCAGTCGTTCATCCTCATCGACAATGCAAATGTACGGAAAATTCAAACACAAAACAAGCCTTTTCAATTTTTATTTTCGATTTATTTGAAATGTTAAATAGGACAACAGACACCTAACACCCTAACGACCTAACAACCTAACATTAGCTATAGTTAGTGTCGTGCTCCTCACTTTACCTTTATTATATTTATATATATTATTATATATATTATAATATATATAATAATATATAAATTAGTAACACCCTTTCGCTCCATATCATAACAATCAAACATCCTAACGTTAGGGCGTTAGGTCGTTAGTTTGTTAGGGCGTTTTGTTTCTTTGCTAAATGGACATCTCGCCACGAATGTTGCGCTTCATCATCTCACGCACCTTGTCAGGATCGTCGTAGTGAGACTGGAGGAACATCAGTTTGGTGACGGCACTCTCGACCGTAGAGTCGTAACCGCTGACAACACCCGCTTCCTGCAGATGGTAGCCCGTGTCATAGCGTCCCATCTCGACGGCTCCCTGCATGCACTGGCTGATGTTGACAATCACTTTTCCGTTACGCGTACCTTCCTTCAGGGCACTGAGCAGCCAGGGGTTCTGGGGCGCATTGCCTGAACCGAAGGTGCGCATGACGATGCTCTTGAGGTTGGGAGTGTGGATGATGTGGCGTATCAAGTCTTCGCGCACGCCAGGGAACAACGAGAAGATGATGACGTTATTGTCTAAGCGGAAATGGGGAATCATGGGCTTCGTGAAGTCGGGCTTCAGGATGAGTTCATCGTGATAGATGATGTTGACGCCTGCCTCGACCAGATGGGGGAAGTTGAACGACTCGAAGGCATTGAACTCCTCCGCACTCTGTTTAGTGGTGCGATTGCCGCGTAGCAGATGACCTCCGAAATAGATGCCCACTTCCGGCACACGGGCACGACCCTGTTCGTCCTTGGCAGCAGCAATCTCTATGGAGGTGATGAGGTTCTCCTTGCCATCGGTGCGAAGCTGTCCGATGGGTAGTTGTGACCCCGTGAAGATGACAGGCTTGGTGAGATTCTCCAGCATATAGGAGAGGGCAGAGGCCGTGTAAGCCATCGTGTCGGTACCATGGAGCACGACAAATCCGTCGTACAAATCGTAATGGTCGGCAATGACGTGCGACAGGTCTGTCCACAGGCTTGGCGACATATCGCTGGAGTCGATGGGCGGGTTGAACTGATAGGTGGCTATCTGTGTGTCGAACTGTTTGAGTTCAGGTACGTTATTCAACAGATGCTCGAAGTCGAAAGGCTCCAGGGCTCCCGTCTGCGGATTACGGTTCATACCGATGGTTCCACCAGTATAGATTAGTAGTACTTTACTTTGCATGAGTGCAAAGTTACGAATAAATTTCTATGTCATGCTAACGTTTACGTTAATTTTTCTTCAAAAAAAGGATTTTGTTGCTGAGATATGAATTTATTTCGTTACCTTTGCATCCAATTGAATAATATCTCTAAAACAAAAAACATAATATGATGAAACAATTTAATGACAAGAACTTCGTGCTTGACAACGAGGTAGCACAGGACCTGTACCACAACCATGCGGCTAAGATGCCCATTATTGACTATCACTGTCACTTGATTCCCGAGATGGTTGCTAACGACCATAAGTTTAAGAGCATCACTGAGTTGTGGCTGGGTGGTGACCACTATAAGTGGCGTGCTATGCGTACCAACGGTGTTGATGAGAAATTCTGTACCGGTAAGGACACCACAGACTGGGAGAAGTTTGAGAAGTGGGCAGAGACCGTTCCCTACACCCTGCGTAACCCATTGTATCACTGGACCCATCTGGAGCTGAAGACCGCCTTTGGTATCGATAAGATTCTGTCGCCCAAGACCGCTCGTGAGATTTTCGACGAGTGTAACGAGAAGCTGAAGCAGCCTGAGTTCTCTGCTCGTGGACTGATGAAGCACTACAACGTAGAGTGCGTATGTACCACCGACGATCCTGTTGACGACCTGCACAACCACATCGAGTATGCCAAGCATAAGGCTGACGACGACCCCATGATGATTCCAGCATGGCGTCCTGACAAGGCGATGAACATTGAGGCTACTGAGTTCCCCGCTTACGTTGAGCAGTTGGCTCGTGTGAGTGGTGTTGAAATAAGCAAGTTTGCCGACATGGTAGATGCCCTGAAGAATCGTCACGACTTCTTTACTGCCAACGGTTGTAAGTTGTCAGACCACGGTATCGAGGAGTTCTATGACGAGGAGTACACCGACTCACAGATTGAGACCATTTTCGAGAAGGCTCTGCGTGGTCAGCAGCTCAGCAACTACGAGATTCGTCAGTACAAGCACTGCTTCCTGACCGTGATGGCAGAGATGGATGCTGATGCCGACTGGACACAGCAGTTCCACTATGGCGCTATCCGTAACAACAACACCAAGATGCTGAACCAGCTCGGTCCTGACACTGGTTTCGACTCTATCGGTGAGTTCAATACCGCCAAGGCAATGTCTAAGTTCCTGAACAAGCTGAATATGGAAGATAAGCTTACGCGTACCATATTATATACTTTGAATCCATGTGCCAACGAGGTTATTGCTACGATGCTGGGTAACTTCCAGGGTGGTGAGCCTGGCAAGATTCAGTTCGGTTCAGGTTGGTGGTTCAACGATCAGAAGGATGGTATGGAGCGCCAGATGAATGCCCTGTCAGTACTCGGCCTGCTGAGCCGCTTCGTAGGTATGCTGACAGACAGCCGTTCGTTCTTGAGCTATCCACGTCACGAGTATTTCCGTCGTATCCTCTGCAATATGCTGGGTAACGACGTAGAGAAAGGCCTGCTGCCCGACGACCGTGAGCTGTTAGGCAAGATGGTTGAAGACATCTCTTACAACAACGCTCGCAGATATTTCAAATTCTATTAATAAAAAAAGTCGGCTGTCTCATGCAAGATAGCCGATTTTTTTATCATTTTGACTTCGTCGAAAGTACTTTCGCTTGAAAAAGCTCAAAAAAAGTTTGGCTTTTTGCTCGCTTATTAGTACTTTTGCACCCGAAAATTTAAATAGACACAAAGACGAGTAGAAAAGTATGTGTGGAATAGTAGGATATATAGGTAAAAAGGAAGCTTATCCCATTTTGATTAAGGGACTCCGCAGACTGGAGTACCGTGGTTATGATTCAGCTGGTGTCGCTTTGATTAACGATGACGGCAACTTGAACGTCTACAAGGCGAAGGGAAAGGTTGATAATCTCTGTGAGTATTGTGGTGACAAGAATGTGAGTGGTACCATCGGTATTGCTCATACCCGTTGGGCTACGCATGGCGAGCCGTCATCAAGAAATGCCCATCCTCACTATTCGCAAAGCCACAATCTGGCCATCATCCATAATGGTATCATTGAAAACTATGCTGATATCAAGGAGAAGTTGAAAACCAAGGGAATTCAGTTTGTCAGCGATACCGATACGGAGGTGCTGGTTCAGTTGATTGAATACATCATGGTCAAGAAGAACATCTCGCTGTTGGAGGCTGTTCAGGTGGCTCTCTATCAGGTGATTGGCGCCTATGCTATTGCCGTGATTGACAAGCGAGACCCCAACCAGATTGTTGCCGCCCGCAAGCAGAGCCCGTTGGTAGTCGGTATCGGCAAAGACGAGTTCTTCCTGGGTAGTGATGCCAGTCCTATCGTAGAATACACCGATAAGGTGGTTTATCTGGAGGATGGCAATATCGCCCTGATTCGTCGTAATGAAGAACTGCATGTGATGAGCATTCTGGGCGAAGAGCAGGAACTGAAGGTTAAGACTGTAGATATAGACTTAGGTCAGATAGAAAAAGGTGGTTACGACCACTTTATGTTGAAGGAGATTTTCGAACAGCCTGAGTGTCTGACCAACTGTATGCGTGGTCGCGTGAATATGGAGGCAGACCATGTTACGCTGTCCGCACTGATAGATTTCCGTCGGCAGATGCTGGAAGCTAAGCGCGTGGTGATTGTAGCCTGTGGAACCTCCTGGCACGCTGGACTGATTGGTAAGCAGTTGATTGAAACCTATTGCCGTATTCCTGTCGAAGTAGAGTATGCTTCTGAGTTCAGATATCGCAACCCTGTAGTAGGAAAAGGCGATGTGGTTATCGCTATCTCGCAAAGTGGTGAGACCGCTGATACGTTGGCTGCCGTACAACTGGCCAAGGAGAAGGGCGCCTTTATCTATGGTGTCTGCAATGCCATTGGTAGCAGTATTCCCCGTAACACGAACACAGGTACCTATATCCATGTAGGTCCTGAGATTGGTGTGGCATCTACGAAGGCATTCACGGGTCAGGTAACCGTGCTCACCATGATTGCACTGGCGATGGGTGAGGCCAAGGGTACCATTGACCGCGATGAATATCTGAAGGTGGTTAAGGGACTGAGCGAGATACCTGATAAGATTCGTGAGGTGCTGAAGACCAACGAGAAAGTAAAAGACTTGGCACGTACCTTTACCTATGCACATAACTTCCTGTATTTGGGTCGTGGATACTCTTATCCTGTAGCTCTGGAAGGAGCTTTGAAGCTGAAGGAGATATCCTATATTCATGCCGAGGGTTATCCTGCTGCCGAAATGAAACACGGACCTATTGCGCTGATAGACTCTGATATGCCCGTTGTGGTGATTGCCACACATAACGCAATGTATGAGAAGGTGCTCAGCAACATCCAAGAAATCAAAGCCCGTCAGGGTAGGGTGATAGCACTCGTTTCGAAAGGTGACGAAACCATCTCGAAGATTGCCGATGAGACCATTGAGTTGCCAGACGTGATGGAATGTCTGGAACCATTGGTTGCCACCATTCCTCTGCAACTGTTGGCTTATCATGTTGCCGTTTGCAAAGGTAAGAACGTTGACCAACCAAGAAACTTGGCAAAGAGTGTTACTGTCGAATGATATAAAGGGCGGATCGTCAATGACGTTTCGCCCCTTTTTTTTAATATAATAATGGAAGAACTGAAACATGAGTGTGGTGTGGCGATGATTCGCCTGTTGAAGCCACTGGAGTATTACGAGCAGAAGTACGGCACATGGGCCTACGGACTGAACAAGCTCTATCTGATGATGGAGAAACAGCACAACCGTGGACAGGAGGGTGCTGGTATTGCCTGCGTCAAGTTAGGTACTGAGCCTGGGTCGGAATACATGTTCCGTGAAAAAGCTGAAGGAAAAGACGCCATTACG
>Ga0310695_10011722_pt1 | contig 12455 bp, 18 predicted proteins | sample RumenRJG_04DNA_FD_203882 | JGI IMG/M metagenome (GOLD analysis project Ga0310695, IMG submission 203882) | Bovine rumen microbial communities from Lethbridge, Alberta, Canada - RJG_04 (v2) (version 2) | ecosystem: Host-associated > Mammals > Digestive system > Stomach > Rumen | place: Canada... | reverse complement strand
TTAAGACAGGAGAGCCACACTTTATAAGGGATGAGGCTAAGAGCGTATTTAGCCGAAAGAAAGCAGAGTTTTTCCAAAAGTACTACACCTCTGGAAAGATACGTATCTACTATGAGGACTACGACAGCGCAGAACTTATAGAGGCTATACGCTCCATCAGCAGCCAGACGAAAGTAAAGGCAGTCTTTATAGACTATATACAGCTACTTAGCAGCAGAGCCTACAGGAAAGCGCACCTACAGCGCACGGAGGAGCTAAAGGAGATTTGTAAGGACTTAAAGAACCTCTCTATAGAAACGCAGCTCCCTATTATAGTGGCAGCGCAGCTAAACAGGGAGGCTAACTCCCCCTTAGAGCTACACTCCCAGAAGATAGCAGAGGCAGCAGACTTAGAGCGCATAGCGAATAAAATACTATGCCTCTGGAATACCTCTTTTGTGGCTCAAAAGAGTAAGGACAGCGCAAAGGAGTTAGAAGCTCTGGAGGCTAAGCACGGCTTTAAGTTAGGAGAGGGAGGCAAGATATACGCTAAGCTCACCAAGAACAGGGGAGGAGTAGTAGGCTTAGAGGCAGTCTTTAACTTCAACGGGAACACGGGAGTAATAGAGGGCAACTATAAGCCAGAGGCAGAGCAGGAGAGCCTACCCTTTGGAGCAACGGAAAGAGACGAAAGCGACCCCTTTTAAGCCTCATCTATGAAGTGGTACGAAATAGCTATACTTATACTCCTGTTACCTTTAGGAGCGTATCTTAGAGAACAGACCTACAGGAACGTACACGGGAACGCTACTATAGTAAGAGACCTCTCCAAGCTCTGGCAGAGCCTACAGCGATGGAGGAGCGACAGGAGGGAAAGGAAAGAATATAATAAACGCTTAAAGATAAAAGACAATGAAACCAGAGGCAGCGAAACAGGAGCTAAAGCGCATCACGGATGAGGCTTTAGGGATAGAAAGCAGCTTTGTAGAGGCTACCTTAGAACGGGGAGAGTACTATATCTATACGGAGGTATGGTATATCACTACGGAGCAGTTAGACAAGATACGGAGCAAAGTTACTATTACCTCCCTTTCCGTAGATGGAGGTAGAATAATGCTAACAGCAAAGATATAAGACGATGGAAAAGAAGATAAGAACCAGAGAGGAGGTAGAAGCGCAGATCCGAGCGAAGAACCCCCACGCAGATAACGAGGTAGTAGAGGCTCTTACTACTCTTTCCCTCACAGGGGAGGAGCAGTTAGCAGACCTAAGAAAGAGATACCCAGACACACCAGAGGAGGCTCTACAGAAGTACGCTAAAGACGATGAGGCTATAGCGCACAGCGTTTTAGATACGGAAATAGAGTTAGGTATGTGGGAAAGCGTATTAGAGGAGCAGGAGGAGAGCGCAGCAGAGAAAGCAGCCTCCCAGATAACGGCTAAATTTCACAGCTTAATAAGTAAATCAATATGGGACGAATAATAGCAGTAGCGAACCACAAAGGAGGGGTAGGGAAAACCACCTCTGTAGGCTCTGTAGGCTCTATTCTGGCAGCGAAAGGGAGACGGACGCTCCTTATAGATTTGGACGCACAGGCGAACCTTACAGCCTCTTTCCTTTCCGATGAGCCAGAACAGACAATATACAACGCTCTCAAAGGAGAGATAGCTTTGCCTGTTATACCCCTTAGAGAGAACCTAAGTATAGTAGCCTCCTGTCTGGATATGGCAGGGGCAGAGTTAGACCTCTCCCCACGGATGAGCAGGGAGTTTATACTTAGAAAACTCCTAAAGCCTATAGCAGGGCAGTACGACTACATTTTGTTAGATTGTCCCCCCTCTTTAGGTTTGGTAACTATAAACGCTTTGGTAGCAGCCACGGAGTTATTTATACCCTTAACGGCTGAGGCTCTACCCTCCAGAGGCTTAGCAAAGCTAACTAACATACTCCAGATGGTAAGGGAGAACCTAAACGAGAATATAACCCTCTCTGGAGTAATAATAACCAGATGGGAGAGTACTAACCTCTCCAAGATGGTAGAGGCACAGCTTAGAGAAACCTTTGGAGATACCATCTACCAAACGAGGATAAGAAAGAACGTAGCTATAGCAGAAGCACCCCTCTACGCTAAGGACGTAGTAACCTACGCTCCAGAGAGCAACGGAGCAAAGGACTACAGAGCCTTAACGGAGGAAATCTTAGCGCAGGAGGGTAAATAGGGAGTAATAGTAGTAAAGTAGTAACGATAATATAATATTACCAATTATGGCAGATAAGGAAAAATTAAAAAGTGGCTTAGCGAACCTTATAGGGGGAGCAGACAGCAGCGTAAGCAAACAGAGGCTACAGAACTTAGCAGAGAGTTTTAGCAAGCCAACGGAGCAGCCTGTTACCGATGAGGCTACACCAGAGGAGCAGACGGAGGGCGCAGCTCCCCAGATGGCAGTAGAACCCACCACCCTACAGGATGAGAGAGACCTACTCAACTCTATAGAGGATGAGGCTTTACGCAAAGAGTTAGAGGAACGGCTCTACAGAAAGAAACTCATAGGCAGGGGCAGACCCAGAAAGAACGACCAATTAGGGCGCAGGATGGACGGGTACGACCGCACCTCCCTAATTATCCCTGTAGAGAAGTGGGGAAAGGTTAAGGAGATAGCGTTAAGGGAAACGCTTACCCTTAAAGAGATTGTAGAGTTAGCTCTGGATATGGTAATAGAGCGATACGAAAGCAAGCACGGAGAGGTAAAGCCTCAACCCGTAAGAAAGAGAGATATAAACGACATTTTCTAAAATAGGAGACCCGATAAATGAAACAAGTATTAGGAGTAAAGCTCTACTCTCTGGCAGAAGTGGGAGAGCTGTTAGGGGTACAGAGACCCACCGCAAGTAAGTACATACAGCAGGGGAGGCTCAAAGCCACCACGATAGGAGGCAACAAGTACGTAAGCGAGGAGAGCCTTAAAGACTTTCTCCACGCTACAGACGCTAAAAAGTAGCTCCTTTGTTGAGGCTTATAATAGTAAACCCTCACTTTTGGAATACCTTTACCAGATGGAGCGTTATACCTTTGTTTGGTAAAGGCTATCCGAATAAATAGTAATAACGGAAATAATTGCTATACTTCCATAAAGTTTGCATTACAGAAGTTAAAAACTCTAAGGAGGAAAAGCAGCAGAATAATACTACTATGAGTAGCAAAGAAAGGAAAGAGAAGTTAGAGGCGCAGCTGTCCGAGGTAAGGCAGAAAGCCGTAGAGGTAGAGGCAGCTCTAAAGCACGAACAGGAGCGTAAGGAGTTTGCGCAGATGGTAGCGCAGGAGCGAGCCAGACAGGACGCTAAGAAAAGAACCTTTGCCAACCCCCAGACAGCAGACGAGGCAGAGGGGGACTTACCAACCTTAGAGCAGTTAGCCAACGGAGGCATACTACTACGCTCCAATAGCGGAAAGTGGAAAACCAGAGAGGAGATATTAGAGGATGGCACACTTTTAGAGAAACTACGGCTCTACTTTTCCTCTGGAGATATGGACGGATATTTCGGAACGGAGGGAAAGCTAACCAAACAGGAGATAGCGAAGATAGCAGCCTCTATTAGGACAAAGGAGGATAAAGAAGTAGTAGAGATTTGCTATAAGGAATACCACGCACTAAGGGAATACGGAAAGCAGCTACAATACTTCTTTAAGCGTTTTCAAGTTAGCTACTCTATGTTAGCCGTACTACTTAACAAGTGGGACAGCTACGAACAGAGAGCAGCCGAATACACGCAGGAGTATAACTCTTTAGGGACACGCACCATAGAAATAAACGTAACAGAGACGAAAGCGACCCAAATACCGAATGAGATATTACAGGGCGCACTAACAAAGTACGTAGAAAAGCTGAATAGCAGGGGCAGCTTTGACGGAGCTACGCTATATTTCGATGAGGCTACTACCTCCTTTAAGGTTAAAGTAGATGGAAAGGGAGGCTTATACTCCCAGATAAAGCAGGAGGAAAAGGCAGCTATAGAGGCTCTGGCAGACTTCAAAGCCTTTGTGTTGGCAGTAGAGAAGTACTTAGAGGCATCTGTATTGCACTTTATGCCTATATCTATCCAGATGAGCGTAGAGAACGCAGAGGAGGAACGCTATACCAGATACTTAGTTAAGAACCTCTCCTATTTCCGTAGCGAGCTTAACAGCCGTAAGGAGCAGGGAGAAACCATCACTCCAGAGGAGGAGAAAAGGGCAGTTATACCAGACTACTACGAAGTAGAACCCACAAAAGAGGTGTATAAAAGTTGTATAGTACTACTAAAGCAGTTATCTTAGATGGCAGAAATAAAACCGATACCACAGCATAAGGAGCTACCTCTGTTAGAGAAAGAACTACCTCAACACTTCAAGTTAGCCAGAGACGCAGCTTTGCAATTATCAAAGGTAGAGAGAAACCTCTTTACCGATATGGAGGAGGCGCAGAGCGGAAACTACATTATTTCGGGACTTACTAAGCAGGTAACAGAGTTAGACTTTACAGCCTTTACTTTCGCAGTAGGGCAGATCCTTTATAACCAGAGCTACCAGAGCGGAAACACAGACACTAACTCTGGAGTATCACGAAAGAAAGCGGATAAGGTAAGCAAGCAGTTAGGGACAGACACCTATAAGGGGGAAATTATAGTATCACTTAGCGAGCTTTGCCGTTTGGCATACGGAGCAGAACCAAGCACCGAGACAAAAAAGAAGATGGCAGCTCTTATAGATACTTTCCACAAAACCCCTGTAAGGGTAAAATTCCCAAACGGAGACGAAGTAGAGAACTACCTTTGCGTGAAGATGGGAAAGTACACCAGAGAGAAAGACGGAGCAGTATTATACGACCTCTATCTAAACCCTATCTTTGGCAGCAGAATACAAAACCAATTTGGCGAACTCCCACAGGATATAACGGCTAAGCTCTCCAACGTAACAAAGAGAAAGACAGCAGCGCACTACCTACTACTACGATGGCTAAGCGTACAGGATAAGAGGTATAGCCACACACTTACTATAGATACCATCATACAGGAGCTAAGGATGGAGGACGATTTTAAGAAAAGCAGAGGCAGGGCAGAAAAGCAGCTCCTTTCCATCTGTAAAGCTATGGTAGATGTAGGAATACTAAGCAAGTACGATGTAGAGTACAGCTCTGGCAACAGAAAGCATATACAGCGTATAACTTTCCACCTAAACCAGAACTTTATAAGGCTATCAAAGGAGGAAAAAGAGGCAGAGAATACCTCTAAAGGATGAGGCTATATCTGGAGCGCACACAATACACCCACGGGGACTATGGGAAAGCACCACCAGAGAAAGGAGAGGGGAGGTAAAGCCTCCCCCTTTTCCTTTCTTATAGATACTATAATATCTATAAATACTATAGGCTTTTTTGGCAGTTTTGCAAAGTGTTTTATATCAATAAGTTACAAGCAAAAAATAAATGTTAAATCCGCATTTACTACCCCCTTTTCCGCATTTACTACCCCCCTTTTCCGCATTTACTACCCCCTTTTCCGCATTTACTACCCCCCTACCCTCCTGTTACTTTCCTCTCCTTTGAGGGTATATTTTCCGAGTTTTCCGAGCCTCTAACAGGCGCACGAAAGTAAGTGTTTACGAGGTAAGCACTTTGCACCCACCAGAGGAGGCTCTCTCTTTCTCTGTTTCCATACTTAATAGCGTATCTTCTCTAACTATTTAGGCTGTTTCTGGATGAGGCTACACGAATTTTTAGACCTCTGGAGGGATGGCAGAAAGTAAACACATAGAAAGTAAACGGCTACCCTCTGGAGATACGACACCGCCAGACGCACAAAAACGGCTCTCTACGGCTTTATTTCCTTTGGGAGGTACAGACTACCCACCGAACACAACAAAGCGAACAGGGCGCAGAATAAAGGGCAAAATATACGCTCCATCATACAGGCGCAAAATAAAGCCTCTGGAGGCTCTTTTCTCCTTTGAGTGGATAAGTTACAGGGCAAACGCTTAAAAGGCGAACAGAACGCACGGGACAGAGCCAGAGCGAGCCTCAACGAACAGAGAGGGAACAGAGAGAAAAGGAGCAGCCTCTACCCTACTTTTGCCACCTCTCCAGATGGCACACTTAACCAGATGGCAGAGGAGCGATTTTACACCGAAAGGGGAAAACGCTAAGCCTAATTAGCGTTTACTTTCGTAAACACTTTGGCTTTACACTCTGGCAGCGCAAGCGACAGGGGAAGCTCACTACCCCCTATCTGGCACAAAACCCGACAGGGGCAGCCTAATACCCCAGAGAGTGCAGCGCACCCCACAGGGGTAGCCTAATACCCCTTTGTGGATAGTAGCAAGCTACAGGGGAAAGCCTCATCTATAACCATACACGGGAACAGGCGCACCGATGGAGAGCCAGACATCGCCAAAGTGGTACAAAAGTAGTACGCTTTTAGTACAGCTCTGGCAGATCTGGAGCTATCTAAAGTAGATAAAAGTAGATGAGGCTACCAGATAGAGCAGCCTGTAAAATGCCACTCCCAGAGGCTAAAAAGTGGTGTAATACAAAAAAATCACACGAAAATAGTATTTTTCTTTCCTTTTTATTTGGTAATTAAAATAAAAACACTACCTTTGCAACATAAAATAAATAGTAGTAACGAAAATATAATATTATGAGTAGTAAAAGTAATAAAGAGAGTAAGGGTAGTAAAGCAACCTCCAGAGCCTTAGTAGTGGTACAGGGTAAGGAGGTAAGAGTGGGTAATACCAATAATTGGAGAGGCTTAGTAGCTACCTTTATAGCCTCACAGGACGTAAGGGAGAGCAGCCGAAAACTCTACACACGGACGCTTAGCCAATACTTTGTATGGATGGAGGAACAGAAAAAGAGCCTCAACACCTTAACGAGGCAGGACGTATTAGAATACAAAGACTACCTACAGGAGCAGAGCCTTTCCTCTCTCACCATCAGCAGCTATATAACGGCTGTTAGAAAATTCTATGAGTGGGCAGAGGGGGAAAAGCTCTACCCTAACATAGCAAAGGGAGTAAAGACCCCACGGAGGCAGCAGGCTTTTAAGAAACAGCACCTAACAGACGCTAAGAGTAAGGAGCTGTTAGACCACTTCCAGAGCCTAAGCCTAAGAGACTACGCTATAGTGAACCTCATACTACGCACAGGACTACGCACTATAGAGGTAGTGAGGGCAGATATAGAGGATATTACCTTTAAGGGAGAGCGCAGAGTATTAAAGGTATGGGGCAAAGGGCACGGAGAGAAAGACGATTTTGTAGTACTTTCCGATAAAGCGTACCTCCCTATAAAGAACTATCTGGCAGCAGCACGGAGAGGAGCGAAAGCAGGAGAGCCTCTCTTTACTTCTACCTCCCACCAGAACGCAGGAGGCAGACTAACCACCAAGACTATAAGCACCATCTGTAAGGATGGCTTAAAGGCTATAGGATTGGACGGAAAGGAGTTTACAGCGCACTCCCTTAGACATACTACAGCCGTAGCGATACTAAAGCACGGAGGGCAGCTTACAGACGTACAGAGCGTATTAAGGCACACCTCCCCTGTTACCTCCCAGATATACACGGAGAGCGTAAAGGAGGAGCTAAGGTTACAGAACGCTCCCGAAATGATGTTAGACAATGCTTTTTAATAACCTCTTAAAAATTACAATTATGGAGAATAACTTTACCATCAGCGAGAGAACAGGAAAACTACTCGCTATCTACAGGGACTTTAACAGAGTAGTAAACGACCTTTGGCTATACTTCAAGCCAGAGGACAGAGAGGGACACCTTAGAGAGACTCCAGACGATATAGCGGAGAGGAGGTACAGACCCTTTACAAAGAGCGTGAACGACATAAACGAAAGACTATTAGCGGAGATAAGCACCAATATAGAAAACGCTATAGTTTTCGGGGACGATAATACGCAGATCTAAGACGATGGCAAACCCAGACGCACAGATAAGGGAGACCCCCACCGCCATAGCCACCGAAAGGAGCATAGCTATAAGCGGAGGGGGCAATACCATAAACGACAGCTCTATAATACTACGCTTTCTCTCCATCATAGAGGAGCAGAACAGGACTATAGCGAGGCTACAGGAGGAACTATTTAGGCTTAAAGGATATGAGTAAAGTAAACTACCCCAAAGACTTTGAGAGCCGTTATAGCTACGATGGCAGTATAGACTACTCTAAGGAGGTAGAGAAGTGGAACACGGCTACCAGAGAGGGCAATAAACAGGCGCAGAGGGAGCTATTAGACCGCCACGGAGGTATTATAGCACTCTTAGCGAAAAGGCAATACCAGAGGGATAAAAACAAAGGAAATGTATAACGGCAAAAATTTTACAGATATGGAAAATAAAGAGGCAAAGAGCGAGGGTAAGGAGCTTAGAACAGCCTTTAACTCTCCCAAGTTTATGAGCGTATTAGAGACCTTAAAGGCAGCGCAGGACGCTATAGAGAGCCTGTCAAGCTGTTACGATGAGGGGGACAAAAAGAGAGAGGCTCTTAACGAGATAAGCCACACTATAGAGACGGACTTCTACAGCCTCCTAAGTGGGGTAATAGGCAGCGACTTTGTAGAATGTGCGCAAAACATATTCAAGAGCAGAACAGCCTAAAAGGATGAGGCTATGAGCGAGGAACGGAAAGAGCTTAGCAGATACACGGATGAGGCTTTAGCCAGAGAGTTAAGGCTTAGAGGCTATGAGGTGTATAAGTGGGACAAACTACCAGAGTGGAAAGACGCTACAGAGTGGAGCGAACCCAGAAAGGAGCAGAGCTTAGAACGATGAGAACGGAGTACTACAGAAACCTACACTCTAACCCCTCTATACGGCTAAAGTGGTTTGTACCACTAATAGAGCGAGCTATAGAGACAGGAAAGGAAATAACCACTAAAAAGGCTATTTCCCTTAACGGCTACGATTATACGCTATACTTTACCCCTGTAGTAAGGACAGATCCAGACGGACAGATAAGCCTTACCCTAAAGTGGAGGGATGAGGGGGAGAGCTACACCCAGACTATAACCATAGTACAGGAGGAGAGTAACCTTATATCTGGCTCTTTCGTTTACTATTTCCTCTGTCCGTATGGTTATAAGAGTAGGCAGCTCTTTTATATTGCCAACAGATGGAAAAGCAGGAGGAGCTTTAGGCACAGCTACAACAGCCAGAACCAGAGCCACCTCCAACGCTCCTTTAACCACTCCCCAGAGCCTTACAGGAGGTACGGAAAGGAACGCTACAGGGGAGAGCTTACACCCTACGGGAAACGCTGTCTAAGGTTTGAGGAGAAAGAGGAGCGAGCAGAGGAGGCTTTTCTGGAAACAGCAGCTAAGATATTTTTAAGATACAAGAAGTAAAACCAAAATAGTAGTAATATGGCTTTAGGACAATACCAACAGGAAAGTAAGAAATACCTCTCCATCAACCACGGAAAGGTAGTACAGGGAACAGGAGAGAGTAAGCAGCTCTTTTCCTATGTGGATGGCACTATAGAGGCTATCTATACTAAACGCTCCACGTTTGGCAGCGAGGTAGTAACACGATGGTACATAGATTTGCGAGACGGAGCAGACCTATACTCCCTTTGCCTCCCTTACAGCTCTGGAGTATTCAAAAGTATTATTCTGGCTCTGGCAGCAGACAGGGAGCTAACAGCCTCAACCCCTGTAAGGATAGAACCATACGAGGGCAGGAACGGCTACACAAAAGTAGTGGTTTATGCCTCTGGAGTAAAGTTAGATTGGATAACTAAGCAGCTACCACCACAGGAGACTATAACCATAGGGGGCAGACAGGTAAAGGACGATAGTAAGCAGATGGAGTTTATTACCTCCTTAGTGCAGACCATACAGGGCAGAATAAACAAAAATACATAAGAAAGCGTAAAATAATAACGAAAATAAAGGTATTAAAGAAAAGATTTGTTACCTTTGCAAAAAATATAGGAGTTAATACGATGGCAAAGACAGCGACCAAAGTACAAGTAAGCAGCGTTACAGGCTTAACCCCCACGCAGGAAAGAGCCTGTAGCCTGTTAGCGTCTGGAGCTAAGACAGCAGAAGTAGCGCAGAAGTTAGACGTACCAGAGCAAACTATATACCTTTGGCAGAAACAAACTACCTTTGTATGCTACTACAACAAACAGCGCAGCGTAATAAAGAACGCAGCAGTACAAAGCCTGTTTGGTTTGATGGATGAGGCAGTAACCGCTATACGGGAGAGCCTCAACTCTACCAACGAGAGCGTAAGACTTAAAGCAGCCTCCTATATCATAGACAAGCTACAGAACGTAGAAGTAGGAAAGACGGACATAGTAGAGGCTGTTAGGGCAGAGGCTACCTATTCAGATACGGAGGGATGGGGCATAACAGAAAACGTTTTCCACGAAAGAGAGTATAGGGACAGGCTAAAGGAGTTAGGAGTACAGGAACAGGACTACCAGAGCAGCCTAAAATAGGAGTAACGGGAGTAATAGTAGTAACGGCAATATAGAAAGTAAATACTACCAATTATGAAAGATATAACCAGATTTATACAGACGGAGCTTAACCCACGTATCTACGCACATATACCGCAGATATTTCCAGAGCTACACTTCACGAAGAAAGGAGCGAAGTACGTAAGCAGCTACCACCCAGACGGAGGGGAGGGAACAGGAAAGAAAGAGGACAGGAGCGTAGTAACGGAGAAACAGCCTACTAAAGTATTCGACAACACCAGACAGGAGGCAACGGACGTTATTACCCTCTTTATGGAGAATAACCGAATAACGGAGGTATGGGAGGCAGTAAATAAGCTCTGTAACATAGTGGGTATATTGCCACCAGAGTACACTCCAGAGGCTAAGGAACGCTATAAGCAGATGGAGCAGAGGCGCACGGCTTTAGAGGCATCACACCAGAGGCAGAAAACGGCTCTCTTTTCCCCAGATGGCAGCGCAGTACTTACCTACCTACGCTCCAGAGGATGGACGGACAGCGAGATAAGAGAGGCAGAGTTAGGCTATATTTCCACGGATGAGGCTACCACCATAAACGCACAGAGGAGCGTAGGAGGCTTTTATACCCTCTCTATTCCTTTGCGCTCTAGCTCTACCCTGTACGGCTTTAAGTTTAGGACGATCCAGAAAGAGACCAACGGGCAGGACAAATATACCTACCTCTACGGGACGGAGAAAAAAGGAAACCTCTTTAACCTTACAGGCATACAGCAGACAGACGGAGCTATAGTAGTAGTGGAGGGAGAGTTAGACGCTCTCCACGCATCAGTAAGGGGAGTTAAGGGAGTAGTAGCCACAGGAGGAGGAAAGCTCACGGAGGAGCTACTAACAGCAGCCACCGAAAGAGGAATAAAGCGTATTACTCTCCTGTTTGATAAAGACGAGAGAGGAGCTAAGTTTGTACGGGATAGTATAGACGTAGCGCACACCAGAGGGATAAGCGTATTAGTAGCCACCTACCCAGACGGAGAAAGCCTCAACGATGGCACACCGATACACGATGTAGATGAGTACTTACAGGCGCACAGCGCAGGGGAGCTACAGCAGCTTATAGACAGAGCCACCTCTGGCAGTAGATACCTCTTAGACTACGTTATAAACGAGCATATAAGGCAGTACGGAGAGGAAAACCTTACAGACGCACAGGAGATAGAGCTAAGGGACAAAGTTATAGCTCTGGCAAACAACACACCGAGCGAGATAGAGCGAGATATTATATTTTCCTCCTATGCTGAATGTTTCAACGTAGGAAAGGAGCAGCTCTTTACAAAGGAGGCTCTAAGGGCAGTAGCAGACCGACAGCGAGCAGAACGGAACGCACTAAAGCAAGTGGAGGCTACCAAAAAGACGCTTAAAGAGGCTACAGCTCTGGCAGAGAAAGGAGACGCACAGGCAGCTCTCCAGATGATGGGGGAGGCAGCTCTGGAACTTCGCAGGATAGACAACAGGGCGAAGTATAGCCACCTCTTAGCACTCCCCACGGAGGAGAGCCTGTTACAACGGCTACAGGATAAGCAGGGGGAACTACCTACCCTCTATGAGCTTTCCAACGGCAGGGACACGGAGCAGCTAACTTTACCCTCTGGAGCTATTACCTTTGTGTGCGCTCCTACCTCACACGGAAAGAGTACGCTACTCCAGAACTTAGCTATACAAGTGGCACAGGGCAAAGGGGACGGAGCAGTACTATACTTTACCTTTGAGGAGGAGGGGGACGCTGTTACCCTCCAGATGGTAAATAAGTACATAGGTACGGAGCTTTGCCGAAACTACAGCTCCAGACAGAGCAACAATATAAGAGCGTTAAGGGACTACTTTAAGACAGGAGAGCCACACTTTATAAGGGATGAGGCTAAGAGCGTATTTAGCCGAAAGAAAGCAGAGTTTTTCCAAAAGTACTACACCTCTGGAAAGATACGTATCTACTATGAGGACTACGACAG
>Ga0310695_10011721_pt1 | contig 12455 bp, 11 predicted proteins | sample RumenRJG_04DNA_FD_203882 | JGI IMG/M metagenome (GOLD analysis project Ga0310695, IMG submission 203882) | Bovine rumen microbial communities from Lethbridge, Alberta, Canada - RJG_04 (v2) (version 2) | ecosystem: Host-associated > Mammals > Digestive system > Stomach > Rumen | place: Canada... | reverse complement strand
GTGTTAATTTATGGTGTAACTTATTTCCATATTTTTGCACCAAACATTATTTATTATTGTTTAATTTTATAGTAGAAAACTATGACAAAAGAAGAAGTGTTACAGAAAGTAACCGATTATTGTAACGAGAAAAGTTACACCAGTGCAACATTGACGGATGCCTTTAAGGACAAGTTTGCAGACCATTTCCAAAAAGCCAATCCAGATGCCGACATTAATGACGAAGCGATTATTGCTTCTATGAAGTTTGCAATCAACACGGCTTTTTCAAGTGCAAGCGACATTGTTACATTGAAGACTAATGAGTGGACATCGAAAGAAAACGAATACAAAACTCAAATCCAAGATTTGCAAAAGAAAGTAAAAACCCCGCCAACTCCACAAGACGAACCCAAGTTACCCGAAGAGGTTGCCAAGCAACTCAAAGAGTTACAAGAGTTCAAGGATGCACAAAACAAACAAGAAAAGTTTGCCAATGTGATGAAACTCGCAAAGGCGGGAATCCGTGAAGATTTACACGCATCATTCGACAAGTTTGCAAAGAAGTGTGTAATTGACATGGGCAAAGAGGACAAGGAGCAAGCTGACGCTTTTAGGGCTGAGTTCCAAGAAATTTTCAAGGACACAATTGGTGACATAAAGCCGCTAACGCCCGTACAAAGTCAAAAGCAAGTTGATGACATCATTGCTTCTGTTCCTAAGATTAAAGTTTCTTAATTATCAATAACAAAAAAAGGAAAAAGACACATGGTAACAAATTTGGCTTATTTCTATGAAACCTCGAAGAAAATTCGTGGTGGAAAATGGGTTTGGGTCAAGGACAGCAACGGTGAGGCTCGTAAGAACGTGCTTCTCGGTGGCACTATCCTCAATCCCAAGAAGGGTTTTGACCATCTGTATGCAGCACAACTCGTACAGTACACGCCCAATGAAGGTTGCTTGATTTTCCGTTCTTTCGCTTTGAAGGAAGATGCGGCAGCAAGCGCAACAACTTATGTTTTTAATGGTGATGGTTATAGCGATGCTCCCGAAGTTGGCATGGTTGTAATGGTTGCTCCCGATGACGTGACCACGGAAGGTCAATCCGCAAAGATTACCGCCGTTGTGTATGACAAGACAAACGAAAAGTTCACCGTTACGGTAGATACTACCCTTGGCGCACTTAGCGCAGGTGCTATCATCGTTGAAGCAACTGGCACTGCTGCTGCTGCTGACGCAACGGTTCTCGTTCCCAATCCCAACACATTTATTGAGGCAGACCGCGATTTGCTTCCCACAGAGGGTTATGGTTTGGAGAACGCAAACTACTCTATCTCTACCGTCTATGACAAGCAGGCTTGGATGGTTCGCATGCAGCCCCTGCCCAAGTATGTCGTCGCTAAGAATCGTTCTTACATTGACGGTATCTTCTGGATTTAATTTCTACTATTGTAGATATGTTACACTAAAGAAAGAAAGGAAAAAAGAATATGGCAAACGCACTTAAATACCAATGGTCGCCCGACGAGGCGATTGAAAAACTCTATCGCAAGGGTTTTATGGATGGTACAAACGTTGGCTTCTTGCAAACTTTGATTGACAATGCAATCGAGATTGAAGAGAATGCTTTCTTCTGGCAAGAGCACTTCCGCGTCGAGGGCAATGAGTATCAAGTTGACCTCGCAGACTTGAAGAAGAACCCCGCTTGGACTGTCCGTCAAATTGTTCGCCGTAGCGTTCCTATGGCTGACGCAATGGCACCGCTCTCCGAAACCATGCAACTTGATGCAGAAGGCGGTGAGGAAAAGACTGGCTCTATCTACCAATATGGTAAGGGCTTGTTCGAAACCTCTATGTCTAAGGAAGAGTTGAAGGCACGTCTTCGTGAACTTGGTTCTGACCAAAGTCTCATCACGGGCTTTGTTCGTGGCGTTGCAGACCTCGTAAAGACACACAACCTTCGCGTTTCTAATATGGCCGCTATGACACTATCTCGTGGTGGTGAATATGGAAACACAATCAATCTTGGCACTGTTCTTGCCCCCAAGACCACACAAGGCGCAAGTGGTGTTGTTGCAAACCAATCCGCTTACATTCCTCTTGCAAACTACAAGACCGCCGGAGCAAAGGTTTGGACTGATGCCGATTGCGACATCCCCGAGCAAATGATGAAGATTGAGTATGACTTTAAGGAAGCAAACTTCATTCCCGATAGCACTCCGTTCGAGTGGAACATTTCTTGGGATATGCTTGTAAACGTTCTTATCAAGAACGCCGCTTTCATTAAGGAAGTCAATCGCTATCTTGCTCTTGGCGCACCCGACAAGGTTATCATCGTACAGAACGGCACATCTACAACTGATGTTGGTTCTATCACAGTTGACCAACTCATTGCTTATAGCAATTGGGAACTCGCCAAGATTTCGCCCATCCGCATCGTTCGCGAGCAACAAACCGTACAAGGCATGACTACTTATCATACCGTAAAGGGTTGGAAGGAAGGCGTGGCAGTGCTGCGTCCTCGTGGCTATGCAGGTGTTCTCGTACATGCACAAGTGCCCGATGTTGAACTGATGCGCAGTGGTGAGGTCAACAAGACTATTGACTTCTCTCTCGCAAGGGTTCAAGGCTTCTTGCACGTGATTAACAAGGCTACTCCGAATGGTATGTTGAAGTCCTATCACACCGATGTGATTGGTCGTTATGCAACCGTTCTTAACGAATCTCAATATCACGTTTGCGTAGATACCACAACTGCTGATGCGTAACATTGATTGAAAGTGTTTTTTGGTTAGTAATTAGGTTTAGAAGATTGTAACGACGATGACGGTACTTGAATGGTTGAAAGCATCAACAATGTATAGTTCTTTTGAGGAACAACATTTCATTAAGATTGCAATGGATAGGGGTGTTGACCCGCAAGCCGATGTGTATGACGAAACGCAAGTTTCCAAGAAGCAAAAGGACTTGATGGACGCAGACCTTATTTACATGGCAGTTTTGAAGCGACCATCCGATACCGCCTCGTTGTCGCAATCACACAATGGTTATCAAAAGACCATTGGTTCGGAACGCGATTTCTACCAAGACGAAAAGATTAAGTACGCAATCCGCATTTACGAACAATACGATGACGAGAAGGCTGGAATACTTGAAAGTATAAAGCGTAAGATTCGATTCATTCCAATCGTTGACGTAGATAGACTCACGGTATGATACGCGATGAAATACTTGAATATCCCTACACTGGCACAATCAAGCGTGTGGTGAAAGGCAAGGGTGACAATCCAGACACAGAGGTTACTTTGTACGAGGGTGTGATGGATGAACACATGGTGACGAGCGAAGAGGGTAGAACCCTTCAAACGGCATCATACATCATAAGCATCCCTCTTACAAAGGACACCGAAAGTGGCAAGTGGATTGTTCCCGTCAAGGGTGACAAGATTTCAATAACCCGCTATGATGAAACATTTTCATTAACCGTAGATAATGCAGAACCTTCACAACTTGAAGGCGTAAGCATTTATGCTTCAAGGAATAGTTGGTAAGTTGCTATGAAGAAGTCGCAAGTTATATTTGACTCAAATGCTTTAATGAAGGTAATGATAAAAAATCTTACCGAAGAGCAGACACGTAGGCTTGTGGCTTATGCCGAGGACAAGATAAAGGAAATTGGCGACCTAATCCAATCATACCATAGCGCAAACCACATGGACAGGACGGGGAACTTGCTTAACTCATTGTGTTGGGGTGTATCGTATGACGGCGAACTAAAGGCAAGCGGATTCTACCGCGAAGCAAGTTCTGTCAAAGAGTCGTATCTTCACGAATGGGGTGATTATGCTGGCACTTTTGTTGTTGATGGTCATGCAGAAGCCGAAAACTACATACAAAAGTATGGTAAGGCTGGTAGTGGCAATGGCTATTGGAGAGTGTTCTTTGCAATCCTCGCGCCCTATTGGGGTTATTGGGAAAAGGGTTTTACAATGGTACATGGGTTCTCAAACAACAAAGGAAATTCTAAATTTAGGGGTTCTACTTTCAAGAGATTCGCCGTAATGACAGAGTTTTACGATGTTATGTCAAAAGAATTGAAACCAGCAAAAGTAACGCCAGTACGTATAACCAAGAGCATTGAGTACTCACCTTCTTACGATTGGAAGGGTAAGCCCAACAAGCAAGGAAAAGCAAAGACATACCATGTTACAGGTACTCTTGAAAGGTGGAACGAATCTGGAAGATACAGAAGTCGAAGGGGTAAAAAAAGAAGGTAAGCAATGGTTGACGAATCACGCATAGGCATATACAATTACGTTTACAACTTGCTATATGGGGTTGTAACGGAGAATGTGTACTCAATGAATGAGCCACAAGAATTGACGGACAGCGACACAAAAGATGGATTTATAGTCATTAGTGTTGGTAGCATCGTTGATGAAAGTGAGTTTTCGTTGCACGCCTATGGCGGTGTTCGTGTTTTCATTGAAGCCTACATACCCCCAATTAGTCGTGGTCGCTTGGATAAAGTGAAATACAAGGCTATGGAAGATGCTATCAATGCGGTTATCAACGAAGAAATTGCGAATGGTACAAACGCAAAGTATTCCATTGAGCCAGATAGGATTATTTCTTCCGACATTGGGGAAGATTCCAATGGGAACAATATCTTTTACTTATTCATTAAATCGTTCATCGTAAACATAAGTTAGATACAATTAAGTAATAATAAAACAAATTTGGAGGAAACAAATTATGGCAAAAAAAACAACGTTAAAACCAGTTAGTTTGAAGTACGGAACAGTTGGCTCTACTGCCTCTACTGCACTTATGGGTGTTTTGAAGGGCTTGACAATTAGCCAAGACGAACCCGATTCAACCGAGATTGAGGCTGAATTTTACGACAGCCCGTTTGACATCTTCTATGATGGCAACCCCGTCACGCTGACGTTTGAGTTGGCTAACTACGACCTCTCCGAGCTTCCCGCTCTGTTTGGTGGTACTTACAACTCATCTACCGGCACGTATGAGGGTGCTGCAAGTGCATACACATCGGAGCACTCTTGGCAGCTTGACTTCGGTCGTGGTTTCGCCGCACTTTACATCTACAAGGGTCTTACAATTGGCACATTGAAGAAGGACGCTGATGGCGCACTGAACTATAGTGTTACCATCACCGCACTTGTTTACAATGATGGCACTGACGACCACATGTACAAGATTGTCGCTGGCTCATAAATCTTAGGGAGGGCTTAATATGGCAAAGAAAACAACCATAAAACCAATAGCCCTTGGCTATCGCGAAGTAGGTAGTGGTGATGAATACACACCGCTCATGGGCGTATTGAAGGGTCTTACGCTTAGTCAAGACGAGCCTGATAGCACGGAGATAGAAGCCGAGTTCTATGATTCCCCATTCGACATTTTCTATGAGGGCAATCCCCTTACAATGTCTTTTGAACTTACGAATTATGACTTGGAGGAATTACCCCCATTGTTCGGTGGTTCTTTGGACGCGGAAGAGGATTACGAGGGAAACCCCGTTGCCTATACAAGTGAGTGGGAATGGCGGTTGGAGTTCTCTCGCGGCTTTGCTGCGCTTGTGATTGCAAGGGGACTTACCGAAGGAACGATAAAGAAAGACGCAGATGGAGCGTTGAATTTCAGCGTTACAATTACGGCTCTTATCTATCGTGACACAAGTGTAAGCCCAGCGAAGGACGTAATGTATAAGATTGTTGCCGAAATACCACCTACGTTTACCAATACGGTAAAGATAAACACGTCCGAGAGAACTGTACAAGATGGTGGTGTATATACTACGCAAACACCGCTTGCTGACCTCTATCTCTATGGCGACCACCTATTGAATGCGTCACCATATATTGAGAAGGTGGGTGTTCCGGACAACCCGATACATCCAGCATCACAGAACAGGGGTGTAGTCCATTTCTACATTGAAAATAGCATTTCTGAATCTGGTGACGAGTTCGAGGTTTACAAGGACGCAGATGATGACACGCCGTGGTTTAAGATAGCCAACCAATAGGGCGCGAGTTAAGACAATGAAAAGCAACGAGGGTGCATTATAGGGGTGTCCCCTGTGATGCACCCTTTAATTAAATAATAAATACAAGAAAGGTAAACAATATGGTTAAAGAAATTAACAAAGAACAAGAAGAAAGCGAGTTTAAAGATTTTCCAATAGACATAAAGCGTGACATAGTAGATATTCTTAACGACACGCCATCGTTGGTAACACTTGGCGATAAAGAGTATCGCGTAAAAAATATGCGATATTATTCGTTATATAGAATATCAAGTCTTGTGCTAAATATGCGCAAAAATGACGAATCGCTTGATACCGACCAAAAGATTATCATGGCACTTTGTACGGATTTGGATGCAATGTGCGAGATTATGGCAGTTGTCTTATGTAACCATTTGTTTACGCCAGACGACATACACGGCTTCGATGACGTAGATTCCGTTATGTCAAGAAACGATAAGTTAGTGCAAGTAATGAAGGCAAAAGTAATGAATAGCACGTTTGATACTAATCAATGGGCTGCAATTATACTTGGTGCAATTAAAAGCATTGACTTGTCTGGTTTTTTTTTACTCAAAAAATCGGTGAGTACGCTTACGGATTCTCTTCTGACGAGGAAGAAGAAATCGGAGGAGACAGCATCACTGTTTATGGAAGCACAGTCGTTAGTGACGCAAGCGACTTCCTCCGCGCATTCACACAATACCGATTAGATGATTACCTTTATCGCCTTTCAATAGCACAAATACAATTTATGTCAATAGATAACACACATACTAAATACTTGAAGGGCAAAGACAAAAAGGCTTGGAGTGGGTTTAAGGACGCATACGAGTCAGCCCAGAGATATGCCCATTTTACTAAGGGTTTTTCTATGCCAGATATGGGTGGCGCAAAAGAAATAGAAATACCAATACGTAAACCAAGCAAAGAAAAAGATAATAAAACGACCAAATAAATATATACTACTATGGCAGACTACAGCCCAACCATTATATCAGCATCGCTTAATGACAACGAGTTAAAAACATCAATAGACAAACTCGTAAAATATGTAGGCGACCAATCTCTTAAAATGGCGCAAGAGTTTGACGCTGGCGTTCGGCTAATGATAGAAAGTTTAAAAAGCTTTGACAACATTAAGCAAAGCGGCGGTAATTCAAGAGCCAAGTTGCACGACGAAGCGACAAAGTCAATTGAACGCGAAGTAAATGCTTTGGACAATTTGGCGAGAGCGACCAGTAGGTCTGTCGGAAGAAAGGAGATTAGGCACGATTATTTCCAACTTGATAGCGACATAGATAAGCAGTGGTCATATATTATCGACCTTAACAAAGACGTTAATGCCCAATTACAGCACATGATTGAGCATGAACAAAAACTTATACAAGAAAAAGAGCGCGAGGCGCAGGTTACAAGAGAGATACAACAGGCACGAGACACAAGAACAGGTGTAAGTGGCGAAAGTCTTGGGTGGGGAGACGTTCACCAAATGGAAATTCAGTCTCGCGCCATACTGTCCCAACAAACAAACGTAAAAACCACCACCGCGTCTTATTCCGAACTTGAAAAAGTTGTTGCAACGTATCTTGGCGTTAGTGAACAAGAGTTGAACTTACAAATAAAAAAGAGCGGTTCTTACAACGCCTTAAGTTCTTCTTTAAAAAACATGCGCGCAGCCTATGCTGAAATGACAAAAGAAGAACGAAGCGGCGGAGCGGGACGAAACCTTGCTGAAAACATACAAAGGGTTCAACGCGCCGTGCAACAAGCACAAGCGCAAATGAATCGGCCTGTTAGTTTAAATGCTGCACTCGGTTTAAGCGATAAAACACTTGACGATATTGCATACAAGATTCAAATGCTTCAACGCTATCGTGGTGGTTTAGACGTAGAAAAGCAAACAAATGATATTAAAAAGGTTAATGACGAAATTGACAAGTTAAATGATAAACAAAAAAAATTAATAAACACAAACAAAGGCCTACTTGAATCCAACAATGCGCTTGCTCGCTCTTGGAACTACATGAAGAATCGCCTTGCGTTCTACTTTACCGTTGGCGCAAGTACAGCATTTGTTCGAAATCTAATTGAAGTTCGTTCACAATATGAAATGAACGAGAAAGCACTGGGCATTCTTATAAATAGCGCAGAACGAGGTTCGCAGATATTTAAGGAACTTTCCGAAATGGCACTTGTCTCGCCATACACTCTTATTGAGTTGTCAAGTGCCACTAAACAACTTGTCGCGTATGGCATCGCCGCAAAAGATGTGGTGGACACCACACGAAGGCTTGCTGATATGGCTGCCGCCGTTGGTATTCCAATGGAACGCCTTACTTATGCACTTGGTCAAATTAAGGCGTATGGCTACCTTAACAGCAGAGACCAGCGCATGTTTGCTAACGCGGGTATTCCATTGGTACAAGAACTTGCAAAGCACTATACCGAACTTGAAGGAAAACTTGTAAGTACAGCAGATGTTTACGATAGAATTAAGAAAAAGTCTGTAGAGTACGCCGACGTCGTTCAAGTAATAAACAAAATGACAGACCAAGGGGGTAAGTTTTTTGATTATCAGGCAAAAATGGCGGACACAATGAAGGTTCAGCTTGCTAATCTTACGCTTGCTTGGAACAATATGCTAAACGAAATAGGCTCTGATTGGCAAGGGTTTATTACATCTGGAATAAAGGGATTAAAGCAATTATTTTTAGCGTGGAAAAGTGTCAACAAAGCCATAGAAGATATGGCAATTACATTTGGCATTGTAAAAATTTTACAATATATCACAGTATTATCTGGTCTTGGTCAAAAGTTTGAACAGCTTGGTAAATTTGTGGGAGGGTCAGCAAAACAACTTGGAGGTTTTGCAAATAGCGCAAAAGCGCTATTCAGTTCTTTGTCGGCAGTTGCATCAAATCCTATCACGTGGGTGGCAGCGGTTGTATATGTTTTTACCAGCCTAATCCATCATATACACAATGTTTCTGAGGCAGCAAAAGAAATGAATCGAGACATTGCGAAAAACGCCCAAGAGGCCGCAGATTCTCTTGAAAAATATCTTAGCACGGAAGGCACAAAGTCAACACGCGCATCAGCAAAGGCTGGGAAACTTGGTAGTGTAGATGCGACAAAGGCATTTGAGGATTTACGCGAACAAATAGAATTATCCAGTGATAGCGCAAACGAACTTATTGCGCCATTGCTCAAAATTGGTGATGCGAACGAACGCCTCACGGCGGCATTCGATTTGGCCGACAAGATTGAAATTGCCACAAGAAAGTTGTCTGGCTTAAATGAAGAAACTTTCAAGGTTAGCCAAGATGGTTGGCTTAATGGTTTGTTCGGTGAGGGACTTGCAGAGGACGTTGAGGATTACGTTAATTACGCATTTGGAAAGGGTTGGCAATTATATAAAGGTCAGTCACAAGCAGAGGCGGAACGCGAAATGGGGTTGCTTGCAAAAGATATGGCTCAGGTTTTAAAAGATAGGCTCGGAGCAGATATTAACGACCCAACCATTCTGAGGGAAGCTGTAGAGCGATTAAGGAAAGCCATAAAAGACAAAAACCCCCAAATAAAAGGTGAAGTTGCGCAATGGTTTGATGTAAAACTTGACCAGTTACTTTCGGAACAATTTGGAAGCGCTTATGACAAAAATAGGTCGATTAATCAGCAATTCCTTACAATATTAAAGAGGGATTACGCCTCTGCGTTCTCAGATGTAACGAAAGACATATTGGGCGACACGGCTACTTGGGGCGAAGCGCAAGAGGATGCAATAAGAAAGGCTGCTGCGGAATTAAAGAAAACAACGTTGCCGATGTGGCATTCTACTATTGACCAAATGGTTGCATATATGAATAGCAAAGATTGGCGCATTCGCATTGCAACCGAAATGAATATAGCGTCATTAAGCGACTTGCAGCAAGAATGGCAAAATCGCATGTCATCATTGCCAAAAGATGTGCAGGCCGTACTTAACCCATATAAGCCGAAATCTAACGAGACGTTGTCAAAGTGGGCTGATGACCAAAGACAGTCCATACAAGGACTTAATAAGGACATAAAGGCATACGAGGCAGATGCGTCAAGTTTTTCAAAAACGCAAATTGAAAATTTAAAAACAGAAAAACTCGCAAGGGAAGAGGCGCTTCGTGTATTCAATCAGCCCACTGCGACAAAAGAAGACGTAAAAGCCCAAAAACAAGCAGGAAGTGAGTTGCAAAAGGCGTTAAAGGAAGAATTGTCGTTAATAGACAAGGTTCGTAGCGACTATAAGAAACTTACGAAAGACGGAATTGATGCTACTACGGCATTAAAGACTGCAACAGGCGGTTTCGACGAAACGCTTTCTTATATCAATGCGGTACTTGGCAAGTATGGTATTGGTAGGCTTGACCTTACAAAATACGCAGGTGTATCAAATCCGACCGCAATAATGACATTGTTGCAATCTCAACTGGATGCACTGCAAAACTCTGGCCTTGTGAAGCCCGCCGAAATAAAGGATTTGCAAGTTAAGTTAAAGGACTTGAAGGTCGAATCTCTAACGTTTAATCAAGAAACTCTAATAAAGAGCCTTGACAACGAACTTGGCAAGATAAAGGACGAGTACGAAATTGCAGTTGAACTTGATGCCAGTCCAGAATTAGGCAGCGCATTTGCAGAAGCGTTTGACCTCGGAATTTCGGAATATCCACATACAATAGATGACGCCATAAGCAGAGCACAAAGTGCAATAAATAAAGCACTTGGCAATGCTGGCTATTCTGGTTTCTTTGACATCCTAAAGGGCAATACCGAGGAACTTCGCGATTCAATGGGTCAATCCATTGATAGTAATCTTATCTCTGCCGTGGAAAAGGCACAAAAGGAGATACGTTCTTTGTGGAAGAAAGACGCGCAAGAAACCATAAGTGGTTGGGATAAGTTGCTTGAAAAGTACGCAGAGTACGAGTACAAGCGCAAGAAAATAATGGAAGATGCAGAACGGGAAAGGCAACTTGCAAGGAAGCGTGGCGCAACAGACGAACTTATAAACGCCATAAACACAAAAGAACGTAGAGACCTTGCAAAAAATGATTTTGAACGCTATCAACAATCACCAGAATGGATTACGGCAACTGGCGACCTTGCAACTCTTACCGACAAAGCCATTTCTATATTAATAAGCGACTTGGAGAAATACAAGGCTTCCGCTAAGAATCTTGACCCAAAACAAATAAAGCAAATCAACAATGCGTTAAAGAGTTTATATCGCGAACAACGAAAGGGTAATCCGTTCCTTGCGATAGCAAACGCATTGGACGAAGCGAAAAGCAAGGCGCAACCATTCATTGACGAAGTAGAAAGGCTCAAACAAAGACAAGATGAATTAACTCGCAAGCGTGCTGGTGCAGAGGGTGGCATCTTTATTTCAAAAGAGGAACTTGAAGAACTTGATGAATTACCGCAAAAAATTCAAGAGGCAGAAGATAAGGCAAGGGAATTTGGTAAGGTTTCTGCCACACAAATAGTTGAGGGCATACAAGGAATGGTTGGTGCAATCAACCAAGTTACTGGTGGCATTTCCGATATGTTTGCCGCATTTGGTAACACGGAGGCATCTGAAAACATAAAGAAGGTTTCGCAAGTTCTTGAAAAGGCTGGTAGTTTTGCCGCGATGGGCGCACAAGTTGGTGGCGGTTGGGGTGCTGCTATTGGCGGTATCCTTGGAGGATTATTTGGTGGTCTTACGGCTTGGGCTGATGAAATAAGCGGAAATGCTTCAATTACAAAACGCATAGAATCAAGTGAAAGAGCGGTTAAAAGATTACAAAACGCATATATAGACCTTGAACACGCTGTTGAAGATTCCTATGGCACGGAAGAGTACTATTTGCAAAAATTAGCAAATGCTAATAAACGTGCACAACTGGAACAATTAAAAAGGCAATTATATCTTGAACAAAGCCGTAGCCAAAAGAGAAAAGACCAAGACAAGATACTTGAATTGCAAGGTCAAATAAAGGAACTCGAATACGAAATATCAAACAATCTTAAAGACATCGTAAATGATTTCATGGGAATATCAAGTGTTGGCGATGCAATTGAAGATATGGTTGGTAATATTATTGACGCACTAAGAAGTGGCGAAAATGCAATGTCGTCATTTGATGAAAGCATTGATGATATGATTGCAAACATGGTAAAAAAATTGTATTCTGAAAAAATACTTGGAGATTGGTTTGAAGATGTTTGGGGTAAGGTTGAGCAAGATGTTGCTGGTAGAACATCCGTTTATGAGAGAGATTTAGGCCACTTGGAATCTTGGTGGGAAAGGCTTCAACAAGAGCTTGCTGACCAAAATGCACAAGCTTATACAAACGCTCAACTTGCTTTGTGGCTTGACAAAGATTGGTGGAGTCGCTATGGAACTCCA
>Ga0310695_10011718_pt1 | contig 12458 bp, 10 predicted proteins | sample RumenRJG_04DNA_FD_203882 | JGI IMG/M metagenome (GOLD analysis project Ga0310695, IMG submission 203882) | Bovine rumen microbial communities from Lethbridge, Alberta, Canada - RJG_04 (v2) (version 2) | ecosystem: Host-associated > Mammals > Digestive system > Stomach > Rumen | place: Canada... | reverse complement strand
AAACCGCCTAAAGCATTTGACTTTATGGCTACAATCCAGCATATTTTAAGTATGTCAAATTCAGAATCATTTTTTCACAAATTGTTTGATTCATTGATCGGCGGAAAAGATGCCGATGCAGCCAGAAAAAAACAACTCAAAAACATAGCAAAAGTTCTTTCAAAAACTCACTTTAAATTCTATAAGCCGGGTTCGGATCAGGCTCTTCCTGTCATGGGTAAATTCTTTTACGATTTGTACAAGGCCCTTTCCAGCTCTCAGATTCTGTTCAACAGCCAGCCGAATCCAAACTATTACAAAGATGTTTGTATCAGTTTCGGGCTTTCCGACAATCAAAAGGCACTTGTTGAAGAGCTTTCCGAAGAAGCCATTGTCGAGAATTCCAAGAAGATGCAGCTTGCCCAGCTCCGCGAAAAAGTAAAGACCGACTCGGCAAATTTCGCGGCAGAGTTCGACCAGGCAAAAATCCAAATGATTGACGGCCTTTATCAGCAGCTGCTTCTCTTCAAGTCATTCTGTACTTTCGACTATTACTTTATTCTCAAAAAATTCGATTCCACAATCCGTGAAAACGAATTCAGCAAAGCACCAAAATTCAATCCAATCGACGCGTCTTATATCGCCGAGGATTTAAAGGACTTCCTTACAGTTCTTTACTCAATTCCTATCAGCTCAGATTGGTCAAGTCTGCTTCAGCTTCTCAAGGCCATGCGTGGCGGGAACGAGCCGATTAAGGCAGCTCAGTGGTCAAAAATTATCACACGCCTCAATCAGATTCGCACATCGCGGGTCTTTGAGATGATAATCCAGCTCACAACAAAAAATCCGCTCTACGAAGTCAAATACGAAGAAAAACACGAAACCATCATCGAAACTTACATTGATAAAATCCGGAACGAAGCTCAAACCGCAATCAAAAAGGTCGAAAGCGCGCAGAAGAACTCAAAGGCTGACGGTCTTTTAAAGCAAATCTTCGGAACAACCGAAATCGCTTCGCTGCAAAACTATACGGATGAGCAAAGCGCATACTTCCTCAAAAAGGATCTCGGTGGTTTTGAATTCACCAAGCCGCTCAACTACCTCAAAGCATTCCTTATTGAATATGTAAAGCGCGAAGTCCGACAATACGCCGACTTGGTTCTTGTCCGCGGTAAATGGACAACCTCGCCACTCACGGCAGAAATGAGCGACGCTTACAATGCAATTCTTGAATATTCAGAAAAAATTACGCTGTTCGACAAGGCACTCTCCGAAGAAGACGGAGAATACGGCAAAAAGCTCAAGACTTTGCTCCCACGAGCAGATCGCGACAAAGAAGCCGCAAACATCATCAGAACAACGTTGCGGGATATGAACAACCTCGCTCGCGAATTCATCGTAAACACTACAAAACAGCTTATTATATTCGGCAAGACAACAAAGCTTCTCATCGAAGACTACCAGAAGCAGCGGCCAGAGCTCATGACAAACTGGAAGGAGCTTGAACGATTTGCCGAAACACCAATCAAGGAACTCGGCGTTAACGTCTACAAAAAGATTTATCTTGTAGTTCAGTTGATGCAGGGCTTGGTCGGAAGCGGGGCTTAGGCAATCACCCAGAACAAAAGCATCGAAAGCACAGACCCAGTTGTAATAAAAGGCACGAAAGGTATCGCAAAAATTGGTCTGTGCACGATTTGCTTTTTCTTAAGCTTGCCTAGCACAGCCAAACTCAGATAATAAAGAACACCTGTCAAAGCCGCAAAAAAAGCGGCTATTATATTCATATAAAAGCCAGTATACAAAGCCGAATAAATTCCAAAGAGCAAATCAGCATAATCAAGCGCACCAGCGGTGAGAACACGAGTGCAAAAATAAACCAGAAATGCAGACGCAGCCGCAAGAGAAAGATTCTTTAAAAGCGGAAGCCACGGACCAGGAACAAACCCAAACCGCACTCCCAAGACCGAAAAAGCCCCGAAAGCAAGAGCCAGCAAGGAAATGCGGAATTTGCGAGCATCCATAAAAGAAAGCGGGATTCCAAAAAAAATATAAACGACGCTAAGAATTAGCAGATTCTTATTCATCAGGAATCCTAACGCATGATTGAATCAACAAGTTTTTTGAATTCCATATTCAAAGAGAGCTTTGAGTCCATTTTTGGCATTTCCGTGACATGGAAAGTGCCGTCAGAATCCTGAACAATCGCATCCGGCATTGCTGCAAGCTCTGAAACATGAATATTTCCCTCAACTCCCAATTGTGTAAACATAAAAGGCATATTATCTCCAAAAGAATCAAGGACCTCGACTTCCGCAACATCATCAAAATCTTCGGCATCTTCGATTTCTTCAACCTCATCGACACTTTCAGATGCTGGAACTACAGGCTCCTCAAATGTGGTGATTTGATTGTCGGCAACTTCTTCTGTTTTATCAAGTATTTCTTCTGATTTTTTTTCATTTTGAGGATTCGGCCCATACATTTTTTCATCCTCGTCTGCTTCGTCAAGCTCCGAATAATCAAGCGGATATGCGATGAAATTTTCCGCAACAGAGTCATCGGTATCATCATCGACTATCTCAGAAGAAGGAACGCCGAATTCGATTTTTTCCAAAAGATTCTCATCTTTGTATATCTCATCGTCAAACTCGACGTTGCTGTCCAAGAGACCTTTTATATAAACTTCGGGATCGATAAATTCCTGCTCGGTATCTTTTTTTGTCGGGTCAAAAGCTTCAAGCTCTTCAAGGTTTGAATCCATTTCATCGACAGTGCGGGCAACATCCCTGAGCTTTTCAATGTCATGAAGCTCTGAAAATGACGGTTTTCGCTGAAGTCCATCGGCATCAATCTCCAAGTCATCATTGTTATTTGTCCAGCGTGGCGGCTCATCAGGAAGGGCGGCCAAATTTTTCGCCATTTCTATGTTGTATTCTTCTGCCTCGGTGACTCGCGGCAAAACTTCAAATTCTTCCTCAAACTTATGAACCAAATCTTCTTCGGTAATTGTAGAGAATTGTGTCAAAGGAGCGTCATTATCTTCAATGCGCCCGTCACCAAAGCGAAGTTCCTCCCTAAAATCAGCAATCGGCTCCAGATCCTCACTGACATCAGCCTCAGAAACAACCCCGCCCAGCTCTTCAAGTTCTTCTTCTGGGTCAGCTTCTTCCGCTTCTTCCAGAGATTCCACATCTTCGACAGCCTCAACATCCTCTGGCTCGGCTTCGTCCACCTCTTCCAGTGGTTCTACATCTTCGACAGCCTCAATATCATCCGGCTCGGCCTCTTCCACTTCTTCCAGAGATTCTACATCCTCGACAGGCTCTACATCTTCCGGCTCGATTTCTTCCACTTCTTCAAGCGATTCAACTTCCTCGACACTCTCAGCATCTTCCAGCTCGGTCTCTTCCACTTCTTCAAGCGATTCAACTTCCTCGACAGCCTCTACATCTTCCGGCTCGGCTTCTTCTACTTCTTCAAGAGCCTCAACTTCCTCGACAGCCTCAGCATCCTCTGGCTCAGCCTCTTCCACTTCTTCTAGAGATTCAACTTCCTCGACAGCCTCTACATCTTCCGGCTCGGCTTCTTCTACTTCTTCAAGAGCCTCAACTTCCTCGACAGCCTCAGCATCCTCTGGCTCAGCCTCTTCAACCTCTTCCAGTGGTTCTACATCTTCGACAGTCTCAATATCATCCGGCTCGGCCTCGTCCACTTCTTCAAGGGATTCTACTTCTTCAACGGCTTCGACATCTTCCGGCTTGGCTTCTTCCACTTCTTCCACTTCCTCGACCGATTCAACTTCTTCGACAGCCTCTGCATCCTCTGGCTCAGCTTCTTCTGCTTCTTCCAGAGACTCTACATTCTCGCCAGTTGGTAACGCCGTATCACTGCTACCTGCCACATTCTCCCTGCCAACTGATACTGCATTAATCTGAATTTTTCCGCTTTCTAGAATATCTTCCAGGGATGAGCGCACAATTTCTTTAAGCTCGTCGGCATTTATCGCTGGAGCTGCAGAAGCGGCAATCGCTGGCGAGCCTGCCACACCGAATGACGCTAGCATTTCCTGCCAGTAGGTTTCAAAAATCGACTTGAATTCTGAGGCGTATTTCTCGCCCTTCTTGCCGAGGGATTTCAAAATCCGCTTTTCCAGCACGGGCTTTTGCTCAGAAAGATAGGCTGGGGTCTTGCCTTCGCCCATTTTCTGATAGCCGACAAAGAATTCATTCTCATAACGGCGAACTTTATCCCGAATCACTACGATGTCATCATGTTTGAGGCTGAGAATCAAGAAAATCGCCAGGTAAAGCGTGACAAATGCCGTCGCAAGAAGCAGAATCCGTATGTATGGCGGGAATTTTAATTCAGCTTCGTTGTAAAGGAAGGTGATAAAGCCAAAATCTTCTCTCGGCTGTTTATATGAAAACGCGCATAATGAATTGTTCTTGGGCGGGTCCAGAAGTTTGAGCAGGCCAGCAAAGTCAGATGGGAATTTTTCTTCGGAGGTGGCAGGCGGCTCTTCTTCCGTTTTTTCGACAGGAGCAAGCTTACAGAAATTCTCAGCATTTGAACGCCAGTTGGCAAGGATTTCTTTTTGAATCGAACTCTGGCCGTAATTTGGAAGCCCGAACACAAATCCGCCGAATCCGTCCGTCTTTCGCACGGCATCACGCGCGCTCGTAATAAGCGTGGCGGCTCCCTTCACATCAATCAGGTTGCGGTTGTACAAGAACTGGCTGAAATTCAAAGCGTCACAATAGAAAAGAATCGTTCCAATCAGCTCATTCTGGGGATTGTAGAACGGATGCGAAAAAATTATGCGGTTCTTCTCGCCGTCCTTGATGACCCGCACTTTTTTGTCATAGTTATCAGAAGTCTCAAAGACCTTTTTTGCACGCACTGAATCGTAATTAAGTTCATCGATTGAGTCGTAATCACGATAAGAAATGCCGTTTTTGCCTGAAATTATGTCAGAAGAAAAGGTGGAAAAATAAACGTTCCGGCCGTTGTCGTCGATTATTCGGATACCAGTGAGGGCCGCTGTGTTCGTGACCAGCTGAGAACGCAAGACCTCGCGCTCTTTTACATCGGAATCATCTGGACGCGACAATGCGTAAGTCTTTACCTCAGAAGAGATAGAAAATGCGTCAAAACGCTTCATGAGAATATCAAAATATTCGTTTTGAGCCGCGGCAATCTCCTCGATTTTTTTTTGCTTGATTTCCTGCACAATCGGCTGATAAAAATTCACTTCAAGGAGATCAAAAAGCCCCGAAAAAGCGACTACCGTGAACGCGCAGAATGCAAGAACTGAAATAAGAAGACTGAAAGCGACCTTCTGGCCAGAAGACATACTTTTATCTATTTTCGGCTAATTTTAACATAAAATCAACTGTAAAGAAAAAAGCCTTGCGGATTTCGGGGAAGCACTGAGAATTTTTGTAATATTGCCGTCCAAAGAGAATTTCTGAGACCTTACAAATGTAATTTCCCCGCCTGAGCAAAAAGTGAGCACCAAATTTTTGTAAGATTGTCGTCCAAACGAAATTTCCGCGACCTTACAAATGTAATTTCCCCGCCCAAGCAAAAAAGTAAGCACTAAATTTTTGTAATATTGCCGTCCAAACGAAATTTCCGCGACCTTACAAAAATTTGTTGCTCGTCCAAGCACAAAGTCAGCGAAATCACAAAATTGCTCAAATGCCGAGTTTTGCATTTGCTGAACAATGCAAAACTCGGCATTTGGACAGATTCACAATTTGAATTAGCCTGCGAATTACGATAAAATATCAGGCATGGATTTGATAAATCTCGAAGAAGAAGAGAATAAAAAGATTCGCGCTTTGCTCGTGGGCGCACCCAACGCAGACATTTCTGAGCTTTGCGGCCTTGTAAAAACACTTGGCTACGAAATTGCGCGCTCCGTGATTTTGACACGAATGGAGCAGAACCCGGTCTACGGATTCGGTAAAGGCAAGGCCGAGGAAATTGCCGCGCTCTCAAAAGAACTTGAATGTGATTTAATTATTTTTGACTTTGAAATCTCACCGCGAAAGCAGCGCAACTGGGAAAAACTCGCAAAAATTCCGGTTATTGACCGTCAAGAAGTGATTCTCCGCATTTTTGCAAGCAGGGCACAGACAAAGGAAGCCGTGCTTCAGGTTCAGCTTGCTCAGCTCGAATATGCTCGCCCACGACTGGCCCACTCTTACGGCGACATGGCTCGTCAGCGTGGCGGCAACTTCGGTTCAAAGGGAAGCGGAGAGACTCAGCTGGAGCTTGATATCCGAAAAATCCGCGAGAAAATCCAGCAGCTCAAAAGAGAGCTTGAACAGGTCGTCCGGGACCGTGAGACTCAGCGTAAACGCCGCGAGAAGATTCCGCTTCCAAGCTGTGCACTGGCGGGCTACACCAACGCGGGCAAGTCCTCACTTTTGAATGCGCTCACAGGCGCAGACGTTTTTGTTGAGGACAAGCTTTTTGCCACCCTCGATCCTACGACCCGAAAACTGCAGCTCAAATCTTCTATTAAAACAAGCGAAGAAGAAAAGGGCTTTGGCGCGAACATTCTTCTTACGGACACGGTAGGATTTATCTCCAACCTGCCCCACTCGCTCGTCAATGCTTTCAAATCCACCCTGGAAGAGGCTCAGCGGGCAAATCTCATTCTCCTTGTGCTCGATTCAAGCGACGAAAAGGCCGAATTCCAGTACAACACTGTCGTAAAAGTCCTTGAAGAAATCGGGGCAGAGAACACTCCGAGAATCGTCGTTCTGAATAAAATCGACAAGCTGGCGGACAATCCAGCTCAGCTTGCAAAGATGACAAGTCTCTTCCCAGACGCAATAAAAATCAGCGCGAAAACTCATGAAGGCTTTGAGGAACTTTCGGCAAAAATCTGCGATGAGCTTTTGGGTGAGGAACTCAGCTACACAATTCCGATGGACAAGCAGAATCTTCTGAACGAAGCGCGCAAGACCGGCATCATTCTCGAAGAAAACTGGCTCGACGACGGAATTCACATCAAAATCAAGGGCGGAGAGCTTAAAAAGAATCCGCGTCTTTCAAATCTTCTCGCCCCACACGCAGAAAATCCTGAGCTGGCCGCAAAAACTCAGCCCGAGCCAGAAACTTCCGGCTTCAAAAAGAAATTTGGGGCGGACTGGTAAGAAAACGGAAAGTGGAAAACGGAAAATTGAAATCTAAGAAGAGGTAAAGTTATGCGGAATCTTAATAAAGTTCTTTTGTTGTTGGCTAGTGTTATTCTTATTTTTATTACTGGGGTTACGGCTATTGCCGTCTGCACCAAGAATGCACATCCTGGGGTGGGATTGCGGCGAGAAGACCCTTCACCTCGGTCTGTTTCTGGGGAAAAGACGGCCTACAACAATATCGGGCAAATCCGCGTGTTCACAAAAGAGGACGAGAATGCCGAAAAGAGCGTGATTGTCCTGATTCCGTGGCTGGAATACGACGGCACAGACCATGCATTTTACGAGGAGCTTGACCGAAAGCATCAGAGCATAAAATTGATGATTACAAACTTCTTCTCGAATCATACAAAGTCCGAGCTTCTGGAGCTTGGCGAAGAAAAAATCAAGAACGAGCTAAAAGCCCAGGTGAACGAGACGCTGGTTCTCGGAAAAATCAGCGAAATCTACTTCAACGACTATCTTTTTTTGGACTAGCTGCAACCAAGCAAAGCAGATTGTGTCTAAATCAATAAGGAGTCAAAAATGGAACACATCACATCGCCTGCGGCACAGGTCATCATCTCGCTTATCCCAATCGTAGGCATTTTCATCGGCGGCACTGTCATTTTCTTCGCGCTCTTGTGGATTCATCACGAGAACAAGCAGAAAATCCAGTCCGGAGACAAATCAAAATTAAACTTCAACTATAAGGCGGCCACCCTCCTTTCCGGTCTTTTGCTTACAGGAATCGGAGGAATGCTTTCGGTTTTCTTTGCTCTTTTTGCTGGTGTTTCTCCTTCACTTTTGGGCGGGCTGATTCCACTCACAATTGGAGTGTGCCTGCTTTTGTTCTACAGGCTTTTCGACTGGAACAATGACTCTCGATCAACTGATAATTAAGAAACGCGACAATGCGTTGATAAAAGCTACATTATCAGGTGACTCAAAGGCATTTTCTAAGCTTGTTTCCTACTATAAAAAGCGGGTTCGGGCTTTGGGAATGAGTTTTTTTAAGAACGAGGCGGACACAGAGGATTTTGAGCAGGAAGTTTTCTTAAAAGCGTACACAAACCTTGCATCCTTCAAAGGCGATTCTTCCTTTCTGACATGGCTCACGTCAATCGCTTACAACACGGCGGTGAACGCAAAGAGCCGAAGAAAGGAATACCTTCCGATTTCAGACGAAGAAAACATTGAGGACGCAGGGTTAACGCCCGAAAAGAATCAGATCCGAAAAGTCACTGTGCTTGCCGTGCGAGAGGCGGTCAAGGATTTGCCAGAAAAATTCAAAATCTGCGTGGAACTGTACTTTTTCTACGACAATTCACATGCCGAAATCAGCAAAATCACCGGGGAGCCAGTCAACACGATAAAATCCCATATTTTCCGTGCGAAAAAAATCCTGCGTGAAAGATTAAGGAGCTATTATGAAGAATGAAACTTGTGAAAAAACAATGGACAAATTTCTTGCCCTCGACAAATACGAAAGAATTCCGCTCGGAGTAACGCTCCACTTCCTTGCCTGCAAAAAATGCCGCACACAGGCGCGCTACCTAACACTGGCAGAAAAGTTTGCAAGCGAGCCAATCCGAGCCACGCCAATCAAAGACATGCTCGAAAACATCCCGATAAGGCCGGTCTCAATGGCAAAGTGGATTATTTCCGGCATCATTATGATTTTGATGATGGTGATTTCAGGAATCTTCCTAAACAAGGCCGAAACATCAACGTTCGCAATAATAATGAACATTAACTTCGGCCTGATAATCACAGCCTACTGCACAATCTTCGTCGCAACAAACATGGATTTCTTTATAAAGAAGATAGAAAAGAGATAAAAACAAAAAAATCCCCGCTTCCATACGGGGATTTTCGGTTCCTTAGTTCCACAAGTTTTCCGGGTTTACCTGTTTGTTGTTCTTGAACACTGTGAAATGCAAGTGCGGACCTGTACTCATGCCTGTGCTTCCGACTCGGCCGATTCGAGTATCCTGCGTAACGTAATTTCCTTTGTGACAAAGAATCGCGCTCATGTGGCCGTAAAGTGTCTTGTAGCCTGAGTGATGAGCGATGATCACGTAGTTTCCGTAAGTTGAGTTGTAGCCGGTTGCGGTTACTTTTCCTGGCAAAGCGGCGTAAATGTTTGTGCCTGTAGGACAAGCCATATCAACGCCTGAGTGATAAGAACGTGCTCCGGTGAAAGGACTTGCTCGCCATCCAAAAGCCGATGACCTGTACCATCGCGCACGGATTGGCTTTCGGAACAAATCGCCGTTGATTTCCTGACGAGTAACCCAGTCAAGCTCGGCATCAGGAACAAAGATTGTAGTGCCAGCGTTAATGGCCGAAGCAAGCTCGATGTGATTTACGGCAGAACATTTTGCAGCATCAACCTTATATTTCTCGGCGATGGACTCAATAGTCTCGCCGTCTTTTCTTACGCTGTAAAGGATTCCTGGCATTGTCGGGATTTTAAGATAATCGCCAATTTGCAAAAGGCGTGAATTTCGAATGTTATTCACAGAAATAATTGTGTCGGAAGTGATGTCAAACTGCTCCGCGATACGACCAATCATGTCGCCAGAACGGACTCGGTAGGCAAAATAAGAAAGACTGTAAGAATCTTCAAAAGCAACAGGAAGAGAATCATCTTCACCGCCCTGAGCTTCGGCAATTCCATCCAAAACTTCTTCTGTAACAGGAATCGTAGGACTTTCAAAACCGCCCTGTCCGTTGTTCTCAGATTTTGAGGAGTGATTCGCAAAAACCACAGTACCAGTCAATACAAGCGCACACACACCAAAAGTGACAGAAAAGCACTGCACGGCATTTTTGACCGACATTTTTTTGATTGTATCCTTGAATCCCCAAAAAACTTTTTTCATTTTTTACCCAACCCAATCAAGTATGTTTCAAAAGACTCCGAGCGACATGCCTGCGGCTTGAACCCCTTTGCTGCCGTGAAAACTTCACGCATTTTTTTAAGCAAAGCCTGCTGATCTCCGTTCTGGAAAATCTTGACGGCGAAATTACCACCAGTTTTGAGCATCGTCTCCGCATACCAGATTGCCATCTTTACAAGCCCTTGTGATCGGGCTGTATCAACAACACGGTTTCCTGTGGTGAGCGGGGCTGCGTCACAAACTACGAGGTCAAAAGGACCTTCCGCCTTGATCTGGTCAAAAATCTCTTTTTGCTGCAAGTCGCCCTGGATAAAGACAAGATTGTCGCCCTTCACGCTCTTGGAAAGCGGATTCAAATCGCACGAAACGACCTTGCCGCTACCTTCCATGGCACGGAGCAAAAATGTTGTCCAGCTTCCTGGAGCCGCCCCCAAATCAAGAACCTTGTAATTCTTCTTAATCATGCCGAATTTCTGGTCAATTTCCTGCAATTTATACACGGAGCGAGCTGGGTAGCCCTCCGAGAAAGCTTTGCGAGACCAAAAATCAGGTTTTTCATAAGAATTTGCCATAAAAAAACTCATAGAAATCACACTCCGATGATTTCCACATACTTAATTGTCGGTAAGATTAAATCAGATTTTAGCGAAAAAGTGAAGTGAAATCTTCATTTGACAAGTGATACACGATATTGTATTATAGAAGAACTGATTTCATAAACTAGGGGAAGTCTGAAATGGACAAGAATTTAATTATGTTCATTGGTCTCCCGGTTGCAGGAATCGTTCTTGGATGGATTATTCGATGGTGTTATGCCAGATTTCAACTATCTGCGTCAGAACAAAAAGCTGAACGCTTAAGACAGGATGCAATAAAGGAAGCAGAAGCACAGAAAAAAGAAATTTTGCTCGAAGCAAAAGATCAAATCATTCGTGAACGAAAACAGCAGGAACGGGAAGATCGTGAACGACGCGCGGAGGTTCAGCGATACGAAGCGCGTGTAAGCAAAAAAGAAGAGCTGATTGACAAACGAGCCGAAGAATTTGACAAAAAAGAACTCGAATTCACAGACCGTGCCAATGCAATGAAAAAGCGAGAGGAACAGCTTCGCACTCAGGAAGAGCAGTACCGCAAAGAATTGGAGCGGATTTCTGGTCTTTCTGCACAAGAGGCAAAAGATTTAATAATCAAGAATCTTGAAAACGACGCTCGCCACGATGCACAGGCTCTCTTGAACAAAATCGAACAGGACGCACAGCTTTCAGCAGAAAAGAAAGCTCAGGAAATTCTTATTTCCACAATCCAGCGAATCGCAACAGAGACCACAGGTGATTTGACAGTCACTACTGTTTCATTGCCAGGCGATGAAATGAAAGGCCGAATCATCGGTCGTGAAGGACGCAATATTCGTGCACTTGAAACACTCACAGGCGTTGACATCATCATCGACGACACGCCAGAAGCAGTCGTTATCAGCTGCTTTGATCCAGTTCGCAAGGAAATTGCAAAACAGTCGCTTGAACGCCTTGTTACGGACGGTCGCATCCATCCGGCCCGCATCGAGGAAATCGTTCAGAAGGTCACTCGCGAAATTCAGCAGAAGATTTACGAAGAAGGCGAAAAGGTTCTCTTCGATCTAGGAATCCACAACATGAGTCAGGACGGTGTTCGTGCTCTCGGAAGATTGTACTTCCGCACAAGCTACGGCCAGAACGTGCTTACTCACTCAAAAGAAGTTGCCGAGATTGCTTCATTGCTTGCAGCCGAAATCGGAGCAAACAAAGAGCTTGCAAAACGCGCTGCCCTTCTCCACGATATTGGTAAGGGCGCAGAAAACGATTCAGATCAGAACCACGCAGAGGTTGGTGCTGAGATGGCTCGTAAAATGGGCGAAGATGCAAAAGTCATCAATGCGATTGCCGCACATCACAACGATGTCGAAGCCACCACAATTGAGGCTGTTATCGTTCAGATTGCCGATGCGATTTCTGCAGCACGTCCAGGTGCTCGCCGAGAGACAGTTGACAACTACGTCAAACGATTGGAGAACTTGGAAGAAACTGCCGAAAAGTTCAACGGTGTCGAAAAAGCCTATGCTATTCAGGCTGGTCGCGAGCTTCGAATCCTCGTTAACAACGAGAAGATTCCAGACAACGAAGTCAAAGAGCTTGCACAAAAAATTGCCAAACAAATTGAAACGGACATCCGTTATCCGGGCCGAATCAAACTTACAATGATTCGCGAAACACGAATCGTAGAATACGCAAGATAAAAAAAAGGGGCTGTCCTTAAAGTTGAAATATTTTCAATAAAGGGCAGCCTTTTTTATGTTTAAATGAATTTTGTAGATTTTCGTTTATTGTTTTTTTTCTTAGGCGTT
>Ga0310695_10011717_pt1 | contig 12459 bp, 14 predicted proteins | sample RumenRJG_04DNA_FD_203882 | JGI IMG/M metagenome (GOLD analysis project Ga0310695, IMG submission 203882) | Bovine rumen microbial communities from Lethbridge, Alberta, Canada - RJG_04 (v2) (version 2) | ecosystem: Host-associated > Mammals > Digestive system > Stomach > Rumen | place: Canada... | reverse complement strand
TAAATACTGGTCATGACAACGGCAAAGAAGGCGAGGGAGGCTCCGCCGATCGTATAAGCGGCATATTTTCTGCCGGCAAAGGAACTCTCGTGGTCCGCATAGTGAGTGACCAGAGGAATCGTGACTAGGGAGAGCAGGTCATAGAACATGTATAATGTCGTCATGTTGGCAGAAAAGGCAACGCCCAGAGTGACTCCGTAGGTCATCACATAGAAGGCAAAAAAGCTGTTGCCCCTCCTGGTGTGGGACATGTATTCAAAGGCATACAGCATGACCAGGGGCCACATGAGGGAGACCATGACCGCAAAAAGCCTTGCAGGTTCATCCGCCCTCAGATCAATGGAGAATCCTCTGGTAAAGCTGTACAGGGTCGCACTGACAATGCCCACCTTCCACAGACAGATCCAGGTCAGGATACTGGTGATGCAGACCACCGCCATCGCATAGGCATCCCTGACCTTTCTGTTCTTAAAGCCCAGCGGAATGATCAGATAGCCGCCTATGATCGGCACCAGAATGGGAATGATCAAAATCAATGAACTCAAAACGCTATCCCTCCTACCACTCGGACACCGAAAAGTCCGGCCAGAAGTGCAACGATACACAGAGCGATCATAGCTCCGTTTACAAGGAAGCCGGGTTCGGCAAACCCTTTTTCACTTTCAAAATCATTCCCGGGGAAGAAAGCATCCACAACGATCGGGAAAAGATATCCTGCTGTCAGAAAGGCCGATACCAAGAGGATTGCGGGACCCAGGATGGCGAAGATACCCGGTGCCCCGGAAAGAGCAGCCGCCGCGATCTTCCACTTACTGACAAAGCCGCCCATGGGAGGAATACCCACAAGAGACAGGGCTGCAAACATAAAACACCACATGGTAACAGGCAGCGCCCTGCCGATTCCCTTAAGTTCCCCGACATGGTGGGCATCCAGCACGATGATAAAGACACCTGCCGCCAGGAAGAGACAGCCCTTGGAACTCATATGGCTGATCACCTGCAAAAGACCTCCCCGCAGGCCGTCCTCGCTGAGAAGAGAGAGGGAAAACAGGACATAGGAGATCTGGCTGACCGATGAATAAGCCAGGCGCTTTTTAATGACCTTCTCCTTGAAAGCCATAGTGGAACCCATCAGGATGGTCAGGAGCGCCAGACACATCCATACAGTCTGTACCCAGGTGCCTCTCAGAAAGTCGGCGCCGACGCAGAAGTAGACAAGACGGATGATGGCCACGACACCGGCCTTTGTGATGATACCGGAGAGCAGGGCCGATGCGGGTGCAGGCGCAATCGGATGGGCGGTCGGAAGCCAGCCGTGCATGGGATACATACCGGCTTTGGTGCCGAAGCCAATGATACCGACCAGGATTATGATCAGGGCCAACTGCTCATGTCCGGCTATCTTTGCGCTGTCCAGAAAGCCCCCGTAGCGGAAAGAAACCGTTCCCGCGGCACAGGTATAGACATAAAAGACAGCCAGAAGACCCATCAGAGCGCCGGCAATGGAGTAGAACATGTATTTCAATCCGGCCGTGACAGACTCTTTGCTCATCTCATGCATGACCATGGGAACTGTGGAAAGGGTTGCCAGTTCGAAAGCAAAATACAGGGTCACCATATCCGCGGACATGCACACTGCCATCATAGCCCCCAGAGCTATGAAAAAGAATGTGAAAAACATGGGGGTCCGTTTCTCGTGCTCCATATAGGTGAAGGAGTAAAAACACACGGCAGTGAAAAGGATCAGGACAGCCGCCAGGGCAAATCTTCCCAGATCATCCAGTGCGAAGGAAAGCACAGCCTTCTCCGAAAAATGCAATATCTCCACCCGCTCAGCCCGTATCATGGCCAGGATCCCAAGGAGATCTGTCAGTATCATGATCAGGCCGCATACTAAGCGGTGGTTCTTTTTATCCCGCAGCGGGACAATGCCGCTGAGGATACCGGTGATCACCGGATAAAGAAAAGCGATCAGCTGTATCATTTCATTCTCCCTATGTTTCTCTTATCCAAACATTTTCAGTCCCTGGGTGATCAGATTGATCGCGACCCAGGAAAAGAGTCCCAGGAAAAGATTGAGCCCGCCCAGGACCACCATCGGAATATTGTATAAGGGCCGGTGGTGCTGTCTGATATTTGCCTTGCTCACAGTTCCGCGCGGATCCGAGTAGATCCTGATCAGGGTCCTCATAAAATACACAGCATTCAGCAGGGAACTGGCTGCCAGTGCCAGCATGACCGCGACCAGCTTGACATGACTTCCGCTCTCAACACCTGCCAAGGCAAACTGAAGTTTCGAGGTAAAGCCTGCAAACAGGGGGATACCGATCATGGACAGGGAGCCGACCAGAAAGGCCAGGCCTGCATCCCGGTTTCTCAGTGCGCTCGCCTCCAGTTTTTTAAATAAGAGACTGTTGTCCGAGACTTCCGCGAGGCGGGGGGTTGTCAGAAAAAGCATGGACTTGGTCACCGCATGCGCCATGATATGGAAAATCGCTGCCGTGTAGCCCACAATTCCGCCGATGCCCATTCCCATGAAAATGTATCCCACCTGGGCAGCAGAGGAAAATGCCACCATTCTGTTGATATTGTCGGCATGCATTGCCTGAATGGAGCCGATGACCATTCCCATGATACCAAGCACAAGGAAAATATTTCTGATCGGCATTCGTTCAAAGACTTCCAGGCCGATCGCCCTGTAGATAACCTTGATCAGAAGCACTATGTATGCCTTGGACACCAGGGAAGAAAGGATACTGGCCGAAGTAGGTGTTGACCAGCTGTAAGAATCCGGCATCCAGAAATGAAAGGGGAAGAGACCGGACTTGATGGAAAGTCCGATTGTCAGGACTCCGGTACTGAGTGTCAATACCATAAACATTTCGGGATCCTGCGCCATCTCTGCGATGGTTTCCTGCATGGGAACCATCAGAAGATGACCGGTCAGATCATAGAGCAGGACCACGCCCAGCAAAAAGAGACCGGATCCCAGAAGGTTCAGGATCATATATCGCACAGCTGCCAGCGTTGTGCGTCCGATCTCACGAACGATCAGAGAGCCGCAGCTTGTGAGAGTAAGGATCTCCAGAAATACATAGCCCGAGAAAAGGTCATTGGTCCAGAGAATGGCCATCAGGGACGCCGTCATCAGATTGAGGATGGCGTAGTAGAGGTTGACCTTGCTCTCGTCCATATCCGTGTCGATATAGCGGTAGCCTGCCAGAACAGAGACGATCATGATGACCATAAAGAGCACTGCCAGCAGAGCTTCCAGAATGCCCGCCCTGAGCTCATTGCCCCAGGGTGCCGGAAATTCGCCCATGGGATAGGTAACTGCCATCCCTGTGGTCACGGTATACCACAGGATCGCACTGCAGACGATCAGCAGAAACACTTCATAAAAAATCGTATAATACCTGGCTGTTCTCCCTTTCAGCACAAAGCACAGCGAGCCGGAAAACAGACTCAGGATAACGGTTATCATTGGAAAATTTCTGATAATATCCAATTATCTGTCCTCCATACTGTGCACTGAAAGAATGTAGATCTCATCCAGGTTCAAAGTGTGATACCGTTTATAGAGTCTGACCGTCAGGGACAGCATAATGGCTGTGACGGACACAGACACAACGATGCCCGTCAGGACCAGGCCTGCCGGCACCGGGTTGATATATCTGGCAGGATCTGTCACCCCGTCCACAATGATCGGCGGCTTTCTTCCTTCGATATAACCCATGGATGCCAGGAACAGAAACACACCCGTGTCCATGATGTTCATCCCGATCAGCTTCTTGATCAGGTTCTGATGGAAAAGCAGCATGGTGAAGCCGATTCCGAACAGAATAATAGCTGCCGCCTCTTCATAATTGATCAACAGATTCTCAAACACCGCCGACACTTCCTCTCTTGAATAAGCTGTAAAAACCGAACATGGTACAGGCAACGACCAGACCGACTGCAATATTGAGGGGCAGAATGAGACCGCCGCTCAGGATCGCCCCCGGGATTCCCTTGGGAATGTGATTGTGGAGGTGATTGGCCCCCATGAAGAACACATACCCTTTGGCGAAGCTGTAAAAGGCCAGTGAAACAAAAGAAATGACCATGGACACCTTCGCTGTAAAAAAGCTGTCCACCAGTTCAAATCCGAAGGCCGACTCAAAGATGATCAGACCGGCGCCCAGCACCGCGCCTCCCGAGAATCCGCCGCCGGGTCCGTTCTGTCCGTTCAGCAGTATATAGATACCGAAAACGAAGATACAGGGGACGATCAGGACTCCCACCTTGCGCATGACGGTATCCTTTGATACGTCAAAATAGGCGTCCTGCTCGATCTGGTAATAGTCATCGAACTGGGAATCCATGTTCTTTTTGTCCTTTTTCAAAAGGATCATGACGCAGAGAAGCGCCGCAAACAGTACATGTGATTCTCCGAGTGTATCGAAGGCCCTGTAATCCAGGATCATACCTGCCACAATGTTGACGGCGCCGGTCTCTTCCAGTCCCTGTTCAATATAGCGGTCGGACACCTCCACCGCCCTGGGGTTCTCTTCACCATACCTGGGAAGGAGATTGACCGTAAAGAGCAGAACGCCGATCAGGGCGATGCAGCTGACAATGGCGACCCCTGTGTAAAACTGATAAAAGCCCTTTCGCTCGGCGCTGATGACCGCCTGTGACAGGCCGCTGGAAGTCATCTCTTCATGTGCTGCCCGGCGGTCCCTCTTTACCTGCTCATGATTTTCATCCGGCTCAAGACTCCCGTCCATGATGTTTGCCATGACATCATAGTCGCCGTCGAGCCATCTGAAGAATTTATTTTTCAATTCTCTCAGCTTCATGCCCGATTGCCTCCCTGTCTTTTCTGTCCTGTTGTCCCGAGTGGATCATCCCGGTCGTTTCATCCAGGTTCTCACCCGCGTCCTCGATACGGATTTTCTTTAAGGTCATCAGGAACAAGGTACCGCTGATTCCCGCGCCTACAGCCGCTTCCGTGATCGTCAGGTCCGGCGATTCGAGCAGGATCCACACGACACACATGATCAGGCTGTATGCCATAAAGATGATCACGCCCTGCAGCAGGTTCTTGTTCAGGTTGACCGCAACGGCACAGATGATCAGCAAAATAAGAAGCATTATTCTGAATATTTCGATCAGAGTCATTTGTCTTCCTCCGTTTCCGCCGCCAGCTCTTCCCTTTTCACATGGTCGTACAGATGCGGGTTGGTAAAATATTCAACCTGGATCAGAATGTGTGAAGATACGGGGGAAGTAAACCACATGAAAATGATGATGAAGCACAGTTTGAGCTCCCCCATGTGGAATCCGTCACCCAGGATAACGGAAAGTGCAACCAGAAAGAGTCCCAGCGTATCGCCGACACCTCCGGCATGAACGCGGTTCATGATGAAACCGAAACGGTTTGCTCCCAGCACAGCTGCAGTGAAACAGACCATGGCTGTGATCAGGCAGAGAGCACAAAGTCCAAATCGAATCCATGCAAAGATCATTCTTCCGCTCCCTCCTTTCCGTATTCCGCGCCTGCATCTGCGGCAGTTGTGACCGCCGATCCCTTTTGCCGGTCAAATTTCCCCCGCGTGGGATTTTTAGGTATATAGGTCGCACTCAGGATCAGTACCGTGATGAAGCTGATCAGCGCATAGAGCAGGGCCACATCAAACAGATAGCTCTCGTTCAGAAAATAGGCCAGAATGCAGGTACAGGCGATGACCATAGTGCAGATCATATTGATGGACAGGATTCTGTCTGTCACCCTGGGTCCTATGATGGCGCGAAACAAAGTGATCAGCAGCAGAATGCTGAACCAGATCAGAGCTCCCAGAAACAGGATCCGGTATGCGTTTTCAATACTCATTTTTTCTCTTTCTCCCCGATATCTTCTATTCGCATACAGTCGCATACAGCCGCATACAGTCGCATACAGCCGCATACAGCCGCATACAGCCGCATACAGCCGCATACAGCCGCATACAGCCTTTCAGAACACGCCGCACATACAGCGGTTCTCTGTAATGCCGGTTTTGCAAGAGCGCTTCACTTTATTTTCCTGAGAAGCTTCACAAAAGAGGACTCATCGATTCCGTCCCCGAATTCACGCCGCAGGCAGTGGACCACGAAATGGTCGCCCTCCTGAAACAGAGTGATCGTTCCGGGTGTCAGGGTGATGGAATTTGCCAGGAGTACATTCTGAAGCTGCGTATCAAATCCGGAATGAAATTCGATGATTACCGGATCGGGCGGATCCGCCCTGTAGACCATGCCGCACATCTTAAAGGCCGAAACAATGATTTCCCAGATCAGATTGAAAATATACATCAAAAAAACCGGAAGATTTCGGAGTACACGTCTTTCAACCGAAGTCGAATACCCGATTACCCGGTTTGCAAAAAAAGTGACTGCAGACGCAATCACCACTCCAAAGATCACCAGCTCAAGTGTGACCCTTCCGTTCAAAACAATCCAAAGCGCAAAAAGAAACAGCCACATGGTCCTCTCTCCTATCGCGTTACCGCAATTGTCCGGAGCATTCCTCCCAGACAAGACTGTTGTGAATAATGCATAGTTTATTTTCCCATGTCGGTGCATTAATGTCAAGAAATGCATAAAAATGACTTGCGCAGAGCCTCAAATGTATTCACTTTTGACCAAAAAATGCCAACAGACCAAAATCTGATGACAAAAAAGTTTCTTGTTTTTGATAGTCTGCCTGACGGGAAGCAGTTCATCCCGGGATTTCCTTTTTATCTCAGTGGGGAAAAGGATAGAGCAAAATGCCGCCAGGGGGTGATCTTCATGATCCTGAAGCAACTCAGAGAGCTTTGCTTCCGAACCGTCTGTAAGCGGAAGCGCGAAATCCGGTGCCGCCTTTTTTCTTATTCTGTTCCATATCGAATTACAGGCGGGTCTGTACTGCAGCAATTTGTTCTCTACAGCTGCGGGGGATTTTGATGTATAGTTACAGTACAGACCCCCTCGAATTCGAGGCGTTTTTGCGCGATTTTCAGCGCAAAAACCCGAGTGGAACGGCGTTCGCCCCATTCGCGAAGCGAATTCAGCATGGGCGAACGCAAGGGGCTGTTCATTAGCTGAAAAGTTCATAATGCGACAGCCCCTTGTTTGGTTTGCTATGTTATTTGGTACTCAGAGAGACTCCCGGTGAGGCTCGATCAAGTTGTCGCTTTCGGGATCACTGAGGATGGAATTGTACGGCACGTTATTCCCAAGTATTTCCTGAACGGGGTAACGGTATTTAATGGTATTTACTTCTTTTTAATAGTTATCATTTTGAGCCCGGAATCCAGTCCGACTGTGATCCCATCTGCATTGCTGGTATATCCCTCGGGAAGATTCAGGATTTCAACATTCAGATCCTGAGCGTCCTCTGTGTAATAGGAAGCCATTCCGTCTTCACCTGTTGTGAGTATCTCGTCGACAGTATCGGAGAACAGATGGATCTGTATGTCAGGATAAAGATTATTGTCTTTGTCCCTGACAAGAAAAGTGTAGGAGGCAATCTGTTTTCCCTTGTAATCGCCGCCCATTAATGCTGTGACGATCTTCTCGAACTCTTCCCCACTCTGGAATGCGCCCGTCCTGGCATAAGCAATATTGCCATTGCGGTCAACAATGTAGGTGGTGGGAAAGCCGCCGACTGTCAAAGAGTCGATCGATTCGTTTTTCATTCCGACCGGGAAAGTAAGCTTGTGTTCCTCTTTGTATTTGCTCATATCGTCCATGCTGTCCAGAGTAAGATCTCCGGATACAGCAACAATTTCCATCTTATCCTTGTATTTCTCGTAGACAGCTTCCATTTCCGGGAATTCTTTTTCACAGGGACCGCACCAGGAAGCAAAAATATTGAGGACGACGACCTCATGATCCTGAAGCAGTTCTGAGAGCTTTGCTTCCGAACCGTCTGTAAGCGGAAGCGCGAAATCCGGCGCCTTCTGTGCGAATGATGAAGACAGGTCAGGGGCTGCCATTTTTTCGATCTTGCTTTGGATGAAAGCTCTGAGAGCAAAATAACCTGCAGCTCCCAGCACTACAAGCACGATCAGGATAATCAGGATCACTCTTCCGGCACCGCCTTTTTTCTTGTTCTGTTCCATTTTTGAATACTCCTTTTCCGTTTGTCTTATTTCGACAAATCATCTTCCTCCTTCCATTATATTTGGCATCACATACGATATCAACTCTCCGATGAAATCGGAAATTGGGCAGACGGCTTTCTTTTGCGGCAGTCAGGCCATATAATTTAACCATCGTATCAACCACCGGATACCAAATTTTGATTATGATAAAAATCGCTGCCGGTTACAGTCACCAGGCAGCGAGGAGCGCGAATACATCTCGGGTTTCAAGGGGGGCTGTACTGTAATGAATACATCTGTGAAACACTCTTTCTCTTTTCCAAACTCAAAGATATGGAAGCGGTTGCCGGCGGGCATTGTCCTGGCTGCCGTTTTATTCACAGTTCTCCCGCGAACCTTCCACGTTGCCTGTTATGCTGCCGCAGCCCAATCCGGCCGGTACGAGTGGGAAGACGCACCCTCTCCCGAGGAATATGACGAAGTAATTGCCATTGTCCACACCAATGATGTTCACGGTTTTATTGAACATGAGCCTTATGTGAAGGGTTTTTCCGATCAGCTGAAGGCCGGGGGAAAATACGACCTGGTGCTTACTGTCAGCGGAGGTGACGTCTATACCGGCGGCTATGTTGCGGCGCACGGATATGACGGAGAACTGATCCCGGCTCTGATGAGCAGGGTATATGATGTGATGACCTGCGGAAATAACGACGAGCGCCTGCCCGGCAATTCCTACGCCGTTGCGCTTCTGGCAGCATTGTGTGAAAGCGAAGGCCTGCATTGTCTGGCAGGAAACCGGGTCATCGGAGATGAGCCTTTTGATCTGAAGTCCTACGCAGAGAGCTATGAGCCGGTTATCGGCGCCGCGGATTTTGCGGCTCTGTATAAGGCGGTCGGCCTGCGTCCGGACGGAAGTCTGGACTGGAGCCGGCTGGACCTTGATTCTTACAGCGGAAAAAAAGGGGATCATCCCATGCCCGGCAGCCTTGTCGTGACCACCCGCAAGGGAACAAAACTCGGTGTTTTCGGTATTAACGTGCTGGGAGAACCGGAAATCTTATGGAAAGGCACTCCGACCATCGAAACCTGCCAGCGGCTGACGGACGAACTTCGCAATGAGGGATGCACTACCGTTGTCGGTATTACACATATCGGTTACCCCCTGGATGATGAAACATTGATGGAGACCTTCGGGGCCAATGATTCCAATTCTGTCCAGGTGGCGCTTCATACGACCGGCATAGACGCCATTGTTGACGCGCACTCGCATACGATTATAAACAATGGATACGGGGTCACATACGGCGGAACTTACATCAATCAGGCCTATGCCTACGGACAGGCGATCGGACTTATGGAGCTTTACCTGAAAGAAGGAAAAACTGTTGCCGTGCGCGGCCGTCTGATCCGTGATTTCAGTGATATCACACCGGATCCGCAAGTGCAGAAGATGGTGGACGATATCATGGCGCGGCTGGACCGCGACGGCTTTACCACTGTACTGGCCCACAGCAGCTTCCATCTCAACGCAGACCGGGTCAGCGCAAAGGATGAGGGAGGTGCAGTCCGCATGAACGAAACCAACCTGGGGGATCTGGTGGCAGACGGCCTGCTCTCCATCGGAAAAGACATGACCGGCGGGAAAGCGGCCATCGCACTATTCCCGGCTTACAGGATGCGCTCCTCCCTTGAACCCGGCGATATCAACAAGGGAGACATATGCAGCGTGTTTGCGACATCCATACCGGTTTATGAGAAGCAGATGAATGCGCAGACACTTTTCGAATGGATCAGTGACTCCATCAAGTACGCTGGCATCCGCGAATATAAATATTTCCGCCAGATCAGCGGAATGAAGGTGGAATATTCCGCGGGGGAAAAAGAAAACACCATTTACCGCCTGACCATAGGCGATACCGTCATATATGAAAACGGCGCCTTTTGTGTGGATGACGACTGGAGCGTGGACTGCGTTTACGGCCTGACAGATCAGACAAACATAGATAACTCAGATCCCGGAAATATGCTGATTCCCAATAATAAAGAATTGATCGAACGCTTCTGCCAGTACCTGGAAAAGGAGGAGGAAACAATCTATCCGGACATCATAGCCCCCGATGGACGCATCACGCCGCATTGAAAAAAAGCCCCATGCCGTGGGGTTTCCACAGCACAAGGCTTCTTTGGTCTGCTATGTTGTTTTGATCCTCAGAGAAGGCCGCGGTGACGTTCAATTAGATTGTCATTTTGAGGTTCAATGAGGGTGGGAATATACAAGCACTTTACTATTCGTACTCTAAAACCGGATTCTATTTCTAACCTGTTCAGGTTTTATAAATATACGATTTTGACTTCCAGTGATACCAGTTATCCTGATTCCACAGGGTATACGAACTGGTGTTATCAAATTGTTATCAGGGACGTGTTATCACTATCACTTCCGTCACATAAAATCATGTCCCGATTATCAATTGATTTTTTCATCACTACGTTCCTGTCATAGTCAAAGTTATTCATTATTGTCATGACCTGCTCTGCTGTAATTATCATCCTCACGCATTGTTCATTTCCTCAACAAACTCCCGTTCATCATCAAACTGAAAGATTGAAATACCATTTGCACCCAGATATCCGATAAACTCCTCCTTGCTCATATCCGCAATCTTAGCACAAGCCCCAAGTGATGCTTTGTTCTGGAAATAACAACTCAGGGCTGTTTCCCGTTTCCCATGGTTTTCATACTCACAATTCTTCTCAATTACTGTCCTTCTTCCCTGCGGTTCGCCATATGTCTGAATATCCTGAAAGTCCTCCATCAGCCCTTCCATCAGGCTATCATACATTTTACTCATAATTACCACCCTGCCTATTTTAGACGCTCCCGCTTAATCTTCTCAACAATCGTCTTAATCTGATTTCTTTCAGACAGTTTAATATCCCAGAATGTTCTGAAATCTTACGTTATGTGCAGTCCTTTACCTTATGAATCGCGTTTTTGATTATTTCCAGCTCTTTAACACTATCTGAACTATCGTTATCATAATGTTAGCAACTACATGTTATCACTGGATTATAATGGCGTAACAGAGGTAAAGCCATACTCCTTCTTTAATCGTTCTAAAATCTCATACGCGACTGGACAGACTGAAACAGACTCCAGAAAAGACAGCAGACTTCCCATTCGATCCGGCTGATCTGTATATGGATACTCTTTACAACTATCAGGCTTATGATCGCCCAGAAGGCAGTTACCATCTTCCTGTAAAAAATCGCAGGGTACGCTTTTTGTCTGATAGGCATGTTCTTCTGCGTCAAGCTGTTCCTTTAGATACCTTGTTCTGAATTCAGCCTCCGACAGTCCAAGCATAGCTGCATCTTTCCCTACTTCATCAACAGGAATCGATCCACAATAACATTTACAACAATTTCTGCAACGGCTGCAATCATACTCAGCAAACAACTCATGATGCAGGCGAAAGAACTTTTCATCGAGTTCCTCCGGATTCGCATGTATCTTCAGCCAAGTACGGAATCGATAATTTGCCTTTTCATTCTTTTTGGCGTAAAAAGTCAGTTTCCTTGGACGCAACATATTTCGTTACCTCGTTATTAATACAATTCTTTTTATTGCGCGCATTACAAACCTCGGTATAAAACAGGGATTTCTTGTTCGACGCTCATCCCGTTTTCATCTACTGAACACCTCAATGCTGCTATTGGAACACCAGCTTCTTTAACCTCCAGCAGAAGATCTGCGAAATATGGATCAGCCTCCCTGTTGGCAGAAAAAGAGTCTGCATCATTCCGGCAAACAACGAATAACAGCCGAGGATCCTGTCCACGTTTCTTCATCCACAAGAGCGACGTCAGTCTTTTATTCAGTGCTGTTGAAGGAATCTCCGGGAGATAAGCTACTCTGTTTTTTATAAATGAAGTGCCCATCACCTGAATCATCAGGTCATGACTCATTCTGCTCATCGCAAGAAGCATCATGCATTAGCACGCACAGCGTGCTGATTCAAGTGTTATCAAATTATTATCAGGGATGTGTTATCAACCCTCAGGGGTTTCTCCTTGTAGTCATTAATCGACTCACAATTCTGAGTCTTTCTTTTCAGCCTCCCCACCCATAAAGCGGCGAAATTCTGCTTCCAGCTGTTCCCTGTTCGGCAGATATAGTTGGTAATGGCTCACAAACACCTGATTCGTAATGTTCTGCAGCGCATAATGCATCACCAGCTTGTCCTGGTAAGCACCAAGGACAATTCCTATTGGTTCTGTGTCTCCCTCCGTATTCATTTCTTCCCGATAATAATTCAGGTAGAAATTCATCTGCCCGATATCCTCA
>Ga0310695_10011716_pt1 | contig 12460 bp, 12 predicted proteins | sample RumenRJG_04DNA_FD_203882 | JGI IMG/M metagenome (GOLD analysis project Ga0310695, IMG submission 203882) | Bovine rumen microbial communities from Lethbridge, Alberta, Canada - RJG_04 (v2) (version 2) | ecosystem: Host-associated > Mammals > Digestive system > Stomach > Rumen | place: Canada... | reverse complement strand
TCAGCAGGACCGTTGTCCCGGTAGAATTGATGCGCTTGATGATCTTGAAGACCTGCTTTACGATCACAGGTGCAAGGCCCAGGGACGGTTCATCAAACATAATGAACTTCGGTTCGGACATCATCGCCCGGCAGATAGCGAGCATCTGCTGCTCACCGCCGGAAAGCGTCCCGGCCTGCTGTTTCCGGCGCTGGCCGAGGATCGGGAAGAGGTCGTACATCTGCTGGAACTTCTCTTTGGCGTTCCCTTTATACTGGAGACCGCCCATGATGAGGTTTTCCTCGACTGTCAGGCCTGCAAAGACCTTCCGTCCCTCCGGCACCTGGACAATTCCTTCCTGAACGATCTTATGCGGAGCTTTCGGCAGCGGAACACCATCCCAGAGGATCTGGCCTGTAACAGCTTTGACCGTGCCGGAAATCGCGTTCACAGTCGAGGTCTTTCCCGCGCCGTTGGAGCCGATAATACTGACGATCGTCCCGTCTTCCACCTTGAGATTGACATCATGAAGAGCCTGAATATGCCCGTAATTTACTGAAAGATTTTTGACCTCAAGCATATTATTTCTCCTCCTCTGGTTCGTCATCATCCTCACCCATATAGGCAACGATGACGTCGGGATTATTCTGTACCTCCTGAGGTGTCCCGGATGTCAGGAGCTCACCGAAGTTCAGTACAAAGATCTTGTGGGAAAGCGTAGTGACGACCTTAAGCCGGTGCTCGATCAGCAGAATGGTCAGCTTCTTGATATCCATGATCTCTTTGAGGAGCTCAATAAATTCCTCAATCTCGATCGGGTTCAGGCCGGCTGCCGGTTCATCCAGGAGAAGCAGCTGCGGGTCGGAAACGATCGCCCGGGCGATCTCCAGCTTTTTCTGCATTCCATAAGGGAGGCTGCCGGGGCGGTCATTGGCAAATTTTTCGAGGCCGACCAGTTCAAGGCATTCCATGGCCTTTTTGTGGTTCTCGCGGTCCACCCGGTGAAGCTTCGGGAGTCCCAGCACCGCGTCAAGGATGGAATAGGAAGCACGGGCATCCAGCGCGGACTGTACATTCCGGACATTATCCAGCTGTGCAAACAGGCGGATGTTCTGGAATGTACGTGCCAGTCCCATTCGGGAGACATCATGCTGCTTCATCCCGGTGATGTCTTTCCCTTTAAAGAACACCTTCCCGGAGGTCGGCGTGTAAACACCGGAGATGATATTGAACATGGTTGTTTTCCCGGCGCCGTTCGGACCGATGATGGATGTGATGGAACCAGGTTCAATATCCATGGTGACATGCTGGATAGCTTTGACACCGCCGAAATTGATGGATACATCCTGGCAGGATAAAATCGGTTCGCTCATGTTTCCCTCCTATTTCTTACCCGTTTTTGCTTTGACGGAGGCTTTGATGAGCCTGAACAAATCAGAGATCTCAAACTCACCGAACAGGCCGTTAGGCATGAAGTTGATGACCACAAGGATGATCAGACACTGGATCATGGTCCGCAGGTTGCTGGCGGTACGGAGCATTTCGGTCATCACGCTGAAAATGGCTGCCATCGCCACCGATCCGGTCAGACTGTTGATGCCGCCGATGAAAACAATGCTGATCCATTCGATGGATTTTGCCGAGCCGAAAGAGTTCGGATCAATGTAGGAAGTGGCGAAAGCCAGCATCGCGCCGGAAAGGGCGGTCAGGCCGCCGGCGAAGACGAACGCGATCATCTTTGTGCGGGTCACGTTGATCCCCATGGAAGCCGCGGAGATCTCATCATTCTTGACGGCGATGCACTGCCGGCCGAGTTTGGAGTTCTTGAAATTCAGCACAAGGTAGACAACGATCGCCAGGATCAGAAAGCCGCTGTAGAGGTTGATCATGCGGGGTATACGGTTGATGCCCTGGGCACCGCCGGTTACCTGGCTGAAGGTATTCAGCACTGCGACCACAGCTTCACCGAACAATAGTGTGATCAGCGCGACGTAGTCTCTCCTCAGCTTCATAATCGGCATACCGACAAAGAAGGCAAAGAGCATCCCTCCCAGCACTGCGAGCAGCAAAACGATCACGAAAGGAATGGTGGTCCTGGTCGCAAGGATCCCGGCGATATAAGCACCGACACACATGAAGGATGCCTGTCCCATGGAAAACATCCCGGTCAGACCCATCAGAATGAACATGGAAATAACCGCGATCATGGTGATGATAACATTAAGAATAACAGTAGCGGTATACGTCATGGCAGGCCCCCTTTATACCTTTTCCTTCGTGAACTTGCCGCTGATACCCTGCGGGCGGATCCACAGGAAGATGATGGCAAAGAGGAATGTGCAGGCAGGCTGCAGGCTGGAACCGGCAAAGTTGGTCATGAAGACTTCGAGAATACCCAGCAGCAGGCCGCCGTATAGAGCGCCGCTGATGTTGCCGAGGCCACCGAGAATGGAAGCGGTCATCCCTTTCATGACCAGATCCTTCAGCTGCGGATAAAGGATGTATTTCATCCCGCATAGCACACCGGCGACAGCAGCCAGCATACCGGAAATGAAGAAGGTCATTGCCGTGACAGTGGATACATTGATGCCCATCAGCCGGGCGGTATCGCTGTCCATGGAGAGTGCGCGGATGGAAACACCCAGCTTCGTGCGGTACAGGACGTAAACCAGGATCAGGATCCCCACTGCTGAGGTTGCGAGCATGATCACATCGGTAGTGGCGATCGTCAGTCCCAGCGGGAGCCTGAAATAGCTCTTTTTGAAGAATTTCGGGTAAGAATAGAACGTGCTGGCGAACATGATGACGATAATGTTCTGAAGCAGGTTCCCCAGGTTTGAAGAAGAGACAAAAAATAACATTGCGCTGCCCTTGGTCCTTCTCAACCTTTCAAAACCTAAGAACTGGGCGATGCAGGACAGCAGCCCACCGAAGATGGCCGTGATGGCGATCATCGGGAAAAATCCGAGGTTGAACTGCTTCGCGATGATGAAACCGAAATATGCCGATACGACCATCACACCGCCGTGTGAGAAGTTTGAAAACTTCAGAATACTGTAGATCAGGGTAAAGCCAAGGGCGATGATCGAGTAGACCGATCCCAGGGCGATCCCGTTGATCAATAATTGAAAGTAATAAGTCAATGTCATTTCTTCTTCCTTCCTCCGATATTCAGTGCAGCAGCGGGCGCAAGGCCCGCTGCTGATCAATTCAAACGGATCGGTGATTTACGGGAAGAGGAAGCCCTTGTATTCCTTCACACCATCGGTGATCTCATAGATCGCCATGCCCAGACCCAGCGGGGAGTGGGTCGCAGCGTCTTCAACATAGTTGTCACTGCAGAGGACGGAGAGGCCGCTGATGTTTTCGAGGGCGGTCTTGATCGCATCGTGATCATACGGGGCGCCGGCATTCTTGATGGCTTCAGCCAGAACGTAGGCAGTGTCATAACCGTTGATGGCTTTGATGGTGACTTCTTCGCCGAAGCGGGCAAGATAGTTAGCCTTGAAGGTGTCCAGACGAGGATCGGACATGTAGGCGGCAGACTGGAAGTAAGCCTTCTTCATGATGGTAGGATCATCGAGCAGGGAGAGGAACGGATCGTTCATATCCATCGCGCCGGCATATGCCAGATCCAGACCGAGCATGTCAGCCTGCTGGACCATGATGACGAGCTTGTCAGTGGCATTCGGGCAGTAGATGAATTCAGCGCCGGAATTCTTGATCTTGGACAGCTGGGTGCTGTAATCCTGATCGGTACCGTTGAAGGTCTGGGTAATGGTGATCTCTTTGCCGAGCCCTTCCCAGGATTTGACGAAACCATTGACGTTGGCAACAGCGTAAGCATTGGACTGATCCATCAGGATCGCGGCTTTGGTCAGGTCTGTGTTCTGAGCCAGATACTGGGCCATGATCTCAGCCTGCTGCGGGGCATTGCACTGGGAGATCAGGAAGGTGTAAGGATATACTTCACCGGTTCCTTCAGTGTCCATGACGGCACGCGGATCGGACGGCATACCGGCAACAACGACACCCTTCTCTGTAGAGATCTCGATCAGAGCCATGAAGATCGAGGAAGCATCGGTAGACAGCACCGCGACAGCGTTGTCGACATCCACGAGGCGGGTGTAAGCATTGATGGTTTCCTGCGTATCGTTCTTGTTGTCATAAGAGACGAACTTGATCATATCGCCGTTGATACCGCCGGCAGCATTGATCTCTTCGAAAGCCAGGATCGCACCGTTGTTGATGGCGTTGCCGGTAACGGAGCGGTTGCCGGTCAGGTCATTGATACCGCCGATAACGATCTCATCGGCAAAGCAGACGGCAGCCATGCTGAGGCACAGAACCGCGGCTAAAACAAATACTGCTAATTTTTTCATTTTTTCCTCCATTTTTTATAAGGCAGATGCCTTTTTACCAACAATTTACTCAGAAGATATTCGCCGCGTGGAATGCCGCGATCTCTTCGTCACTGAACCCGAGTTCATTCAGGATTTCATCATTGTGTTCCCCGAGAGCCGGCGGTGTCCGGCGGATCGTTGGCGGGGTCTCACTGAATTCGATGGGAGTTCCGATGGCTTTGAATTTTCCGGCGACGGGATGGTCGATCTCTTTGATGATCCCGTTGTGGACGACCTGCGGATCGTTTGGCAGATCTTCATAGGAATTCACCTTCGCGCACCAGATGCCCACAGCCCGCATCTTTTCGAGCCAGTATTCGGTATCGTGTTTCACCAGTCTGGACTCGATCACAGTGTGAAGCTCATCCCGCCGGGTCATCTTGGCCTCGTTGTCGGGCATCAGGAGCTCCATATTGGGCTCACCGATGATCTCGCCGAGCTGCTTCGGATTGTCACCGGCATTCGTGGAAAGAACCATCCAGCCGTTGGCTGTTCTGTAAACCCCGTAAGGGGAAGCCTGCAGTACATGCCCGGAATGGTTATGAGGGCGCTGCGGGACGATCCCGGAGTTCAGGTAGTACGCCAGTTCCTGAGACTGCATATGGATCCCGGAACTGAGCAGGTCGACAGCTACCCGCTGTCCGATACCGGTCTCTTTTGCGTAGTGAAGCGCTGAAAGCATTCCGATCACCAGCATCAGGGAACCGTATACATCCACTTCATAGATCCCGCCGGCAACCGGACGTCCGTCCACGTCGGGACCGATCATGGTGGTCAGGCCTGAGAGCGCCTGTGCCAGCAGATCCTGCCCGGGAAGTGCGGCGTAGGGGCCGGTCCGTCCGTAACCCAGAGCTTCGCAGAAGACGATCTTCGGGTTCAGAGTTTTACAGTAATCGAATCCGAATCCCAGACGGTCCAGCGCTCCGGCACGGTAGTTGGTCATGACCACGTCCGATTCCTTGATCAGCCGTTCGATGATCGCTTTTGCTTCCGGGGCTTTCAGGTTCAGGGACATGGAGCGTTTATTGCGGTTCATCGCAAGGAAGAAAACACCCTCACCGTTCAGGCTGTCCAGGTTCTGGAAATGGCGGTTGAAATCCCCGGAGCCCTGCCGCTCGATATTGATGATCTCCGCACCGAGATCACCCAGCAGCTGCAGAGCAAAAGGCCCCTGCGCAAAATGCGTGAAGCCCAGGATCTTTACACCGTCAAGCGCGCCGGCCATGATCTTATTCCTCCTCAGCCGGATCATCCGGAGAGCCAAAGAAGCTGCGGCGGCCGATGTACTGCTTGTCGATATAGAAAATCAGAGTCTCACCGTTCTGGTTCAGGACATTTACATTCCACGTGATCACGCCAAACTGATCATTCTTGATATCCTGGCCGACGACTTCAGTTTCACAGTGAACAGTATCACCGGGATAGGTCGGGTGAACAAAACGTACTTTATCCATACCATAATGGATGGAAGGCACCTTGGACGGTGTAATCTCTTTAGCAAAGAAACCATCGGCAACGCCCAAGATCAGGTCACCCTGCAGGATGCATCCATGAACGGACGGGTGCTTTTCACAGTACTGCGCGTCTACGTGAACAGGGTGCGTGTTATCGGAACAGCCGATAAACAGGCGGATATCCGCTTCAGTCATGGTGCGCCCGCTGGTCACCTGCTTCTGGCCTATGACATAATCTTCAAAATACTTGTAACCCGGCATATTTTTCCTCCATATGGTTCGTCAGATTCAGTTGTTATTTTTGTGCGTTTCACAAATTTAACACGAATTAAACAAAAAAGGATGTTATATCTGATTTGAATATAACACCCTTCAGGAAACTTGTCAAGCCAAGTTCACACGAATTTTATTACTTTTGTGAATTATTACGCCTCGTTTGTTATTAATGTCACATTAAATTCATGACAGAAATTAACAATTTCACTTGTAGATCGCTCGCAGACCCATGTTTTAACTTTTTCAAGGGAGGAAAAACTGTAAATTCCGTTGTTTGCTCCTGCCTTATTGGAATCGGCCATCAGGATCACGTTATCACACATGCTGAGGACGATGTTCTTCATACGGGCGTCAAGACCCGAAGATGACAGCAGCTCTCCTTTATCGGAGATTCCCCGGATGCCGATGATCGCCTTGTTGAATTTATATGCTTTCACGCTTTCCGTAGTCTCCACGCTCAAGATGGAATTCAGGCGCCGGTCGATCTGTCCGGGAAGAACAAAGATCGTATAATCCGTATTGACAGTGACCCAGTGCACGATTTCCACACTGTTGGTGATGATCGTCAGCCGCTTGGGGAGAGGAGCTCCGCAGGTGAAGATATGAGGAACGGTCGTGCCCGCGTCCATATAGACGATATCATTTTCTTCCAGCAGCGGAGCGGCGAAGATCCCGATCTGAGCTTTCGCGTCCATATTTTTCTGCTTCCGCTCGCCGTAATCAGTCGTTGCCTGCGCAGCTGCAATAACTTTGCCGTATTTTTTTTCCACAAGACCATGTTCGGCGAGAGTCTGCACATCAGACCGGGCTGTATTGGGGTGAATACCGAAGTAGGAGCAGAGTTCTTCGATCGTGACAGAACCCCGTTCCTGTATATATTGTTCCATTTGTTTAAGACGAGTTGCTTTCATCTTTTCCCCCTGTATCAGCTGCCGGTCATATTATGTCATATGCCATTTAACAGCATTATTGTGAAATTATACGCGAAAACTCGGAGATGGTTAACCTTTTTATCCTAAATCACCTTTTTTCGCTCCAGTTCATCGATCTCTGCCGGGGAATACCCCAGATTCCCGAGGATCTCCCTGTTGTGTTCACCCAGCCCGGGTACCGTTCGTGAAACACAAGGAGGCGTTTTGCTGTAATAAACCGGCGTCCCGACGGATCTGAACTTCCCAACCCGCGGATCATCGATTTCCCAGATGATACCGTTATGGAGCACCTGCGGATCGACGGCCAGGTCGGCATAAGTGTTGACTTTCCCGCACCAGATGCCTTCGGCGTTGAACTGTTCCAGCCAGTATCCGGTGGTCTTCGTGCGGATGACATTCTGGACCCGGCTGAAGATCTCTTCCTTGTTTCTGAGCCGAGCGGCTTCATCCCCCATCAGGGCATGCAGCGTATCGATCCCGAGGATCTTTTCCAGCACTTCCGGCCGATCTCCCGAATTTGTAGAAAGGACCATGTATCCATCCGAAGTCGCATAGACCCCATACGGCCCCCCCTGGAGCGGATGTCCTGAATGATTATGCGCACGCTTCGGCATGATCCCGGTATTGAGATAGTAGCTGAATTCCTGCGACTGCAGATGGATCCCTGAACTCAGCAGGTCCACAGCGGTCTTCTGACCTTCTCCGGTCATTTTGGCATGATAAAGCGCGGAAAGGATCGCCGTTACGATGATCATGGAACTGTAAATGTCGATCTCGTAGATCCCGATCGTTTCCGGCATCCCGTCAGTGTCCCGACCCACCATCGTCACCAGCCCCGAGACCGCTTGTCCAATGATGTCCTGCCCGGGAAGATTGATATAGGGGCCGGATTCTCCATATCCCAGCGCCTCGCAGTAAACCAGCGATGGATTGATCCGGCTTGCTTCCTCATACCCGAAACCAAGCCGGTCCAGGACCCCCGCCCGGTAATTGCTCAGCAGGACATCGGAGTTTGCGATCAGTTTTCGGATGATCTCTTTCCCTTCGGCGGATTTCAGATCAACGGTGATGCTTCGTTTGTTTCGGTTCAGCGCGTAAAACACCGGGCTTTCCCCGCCGAAATTTTCCCTGCGGTTGAAATTCCGGTTGAAATCCCCTGTCCCGGGCCGTTCCACATTGATGATATCCGCGCCCAGATCCCCAAGCAGCTGCAGGGCAAAAGGCCCCTGTGCGAAATGGGTAAACCCAAGGATCCTGACGCCATCCAATACTCCTGCCATTTTCCGAACCTTTCCGATAACTATTGCCAAATCATGTAAGTTAACAAAATTCAAGCTGTATATAACGGTTATTTATAGATTTTACAATATTTTTATAATTTTCACAAGTTATTTATTGTGATAATCACAATTATTTTAGTCATTATTTTTAATGTTATTTTCATCATGCCGGGGATCCGCATCATATCGAAGCCGATGATGGCATCCCCGGATAAACTGCCGCCGGAAAGAGTATAATAAGATCATGAACAAATTCTTCGGTCACCTGAAAACTGTCCTGATCCACCGCCATCTGGTCTTCAGATTCTGCTGCAAAGCGGGGATTCCCTGGCAGGGGCTGGTGCACGATTTGAGTAAATTCACGCCGGAGGAATTTCTGCCTTCAGTCCGCTTTTTCAAAGGGACCTCATCCCCCATCGGTGAAGAACGGCGGACCAGGGGATATTCATCCGCCTGGCTTCATCACAAGTCGATCAACAAGCACCATTGGGAGTATTGGGTCGAGTTCAGGGATGACGGAACAGAATATTATGTGAAAATGCCGATGAATTATGTGAAAGAGATGATCTGCGACTGGCTGAGCGCCGGAAAGACCTACAACCGAAACACCTGGCAGCCTCACTACCCGCTGAATTACTTCCTGAAACACGAGAGCTATTACAAACTGAATCCCGAAACAAAGGACTTTGCGCTCAAAGTCCTGCATATGTTCAAAGATGAAGGGGAAGAAAAAACGCTGGCATGGCTGGCAAAGCAAAAAAATTACTGATCCTTAAGACCGGATTAAAACGGAAACGGCAGAGAAGCAATCTCTGCCGTTTTTGCTGTATCAGAGCACCGTATTTCTACGGCTCTTCGGATTTTGCTTTTTTCTCAGCCTGGTAATCTTCGACAGCCTTGCAGGCTGCTTCCCAGTAAGCCTGTTTATCACCATTCAGGCGGACCTTGAAGCCGGAGCGTTTTTCAACATCACTGATGACCTGCATCAGGGAGATGGCCAATTCCTTGGCAACCCCAAGCGGCATAAAGAGATAGTTTTCATCCACGATTTTATGCGCATCAAAGACCGGCGGTGCATTGAAATCGGTTTTTTCGATATTCGGCGCGGTGCATTTGGCATCAAGGATACATACCAGATTCTGGATACTGACGGTGAAATTATTTACATAAGAAGAATTTGACATCTCCCGCCTCCTTTTCAGTCTTCTTCAGGATGGCTGCAGGGTCCGAGGTTCAGATTCTTTCCGCAGACAGGACAGAGTCCTTTGCAGTCCTCTTTGCATACCGGTGCAAACGGAATCTCCATCACCAGATATTCACGGACAAGATCCTGCAGGTCCATATAGCCGCTTTCCGGCAGGAATAGTTCAGCCTCTTCATTTTCCCGCAGATAGTGGAAATAAAACAGTTCCTCAAAATGAGCGTTCAGAGTCGTGTGAAAAGGTTCCAGACAGCGGGTGCATTCAAGATCTGTCTCTCCGCTGCAGTCTGCTTCGGCGAGGATCCCCTGCTGAACCTTGCTCACACGAACGGCACAGTGTATTTTTTCGGCATGCAGATCGTCATCGAGTTCCATGGAGGGTTCGTCAATGGTGAATTCGCGGTAAGTGCCGACAGGTGCGTTGATCAAAAAGCCTACGTTGATTCGATAAGGATGATTGTTCATAATATCCCTCCCTGGAATCATTATAACAGGGAAGATACCGGGGAAGAATCAGAAATTTATTATAAATTCGGAGATGCAAGCCGGAAACCGGCGGACGGATGAAAGATCGCTGCCTTTTCCGGGAGCTTTATTCATGGAACATCGGCAGGATACGTCCGGATGATCCGGATATCCGGTAAAACTTTGGGAGGCAGCCGGATTGCATCTATAATTGAAGCAGGAGAAAACAATGGACCAGCATTATGATAAACGTCTTGTGACAGCGCCTGCCTGGATGGAGCGCTTCCGATGTCTGGCAGGTGACTGTCCGGAAGTATGCTGCCAGCAGTGGAACGTGGATGTTGACCCGAAGCACGCGGAAAGCCTGCGGCATATAGAAGATCCGGAACTGCAGAAACTGATGGACCGCGTTCTGCGGACAGCGCACATCCGGAGACCCGGATCCCGCCATACTGATACGATCCACCGGCTCCAGCTATTATCTCAGCCAAACCGCTGCTGCCCGCTTCTGAACGAACGGAACGAATGCCGGCTGCAGAAGAAATACGGAGCCTATGTACTGTGCGATACCTGTTACTTCCACCCGCGGACCTTCTGGCAGATTGATGAGCAGACATTCCTCAGCGCCTGTCTTTCCTGTCCGGAATGTGCCCGAATGGCGCTGATGGATGAAAATCCGATACGGTTTTCCGAATTTGAGGCAGAGATCGATCCGACCGCTGAATGGCTTGAAACCGAACTGATCCGCGACCCGGAAACGCGGCAGCTGCTTCTGGAACGATCAAAGCTGATCAAAAGCATCTGCGGCCTGCTGCAGAACAGGAACCTCTCTCTTCCGGAGAGGATCATACAGGCACTTGATTTTCTGGAAAAGGGAGAAAAAGCTGTTCCCGATGAAATCCTTCCCGCCGAACCTTTTGACAGCGTAACACTGATGTCAAGATTTGCAGAGATCTTTGACCCGCTCAGCGAAGCTCTCGAAAAACCCGCACAGGCATCCGCGGCATTCATGCATTCTCTGGCGGGCGGGAGCGAAGAATATGCGGCTGTTCTTGCCGGCAATTACAGACTCGGAAGGAAGATCTGGCTCCGCTTTGCGGAGAAATATCCCCGGACGGAGGAAAACTTCCTTGTTCATTTTGTGTTTTCTGATCTTTTCAAACAGTTTTACCGTTATCAGAATGAGGACCTGTCCGCAACAGATATTCTCCGTCATGAGTCCGCGCTGCTGACCGCATGGTACTGGTTCTTCCGTGTCCTGTTTTGCCAGGTTTCCCTGAAGCATGGAACAATGGACGCGGATCTGTTCCTGAAGACCGCTTCTCATGCCGATAAACTCTTCTGGCACTATCCGGACTGGTTTGCCCGCTGTGCAGACAGAATGAGCGATCTGACGGCAGCAGAACTGCGCCGGGTCATTGTTTCGCTGTAAGATTTCAAGCTGTTCGCTTTTGCAAAAATCTGATATGATATTATTAATGAGTATGGCGGTTGCGGATTTTACCGTTTTGCCATGATCTGAAGAAAGAAGGTCTGATCCCCATGATGAATAATATTCCTGATGTTAAACTCGGGCTGATCGCGGTTTCCCGTGACTGTTTCCCGATCCGCCTGTCCGAAAGCCGGAGAGCTGCCATCGCGGAAGCATACGGCGAAGGACTTTATACCTGCCCCGTCACCGTTGAAAACGAAACTGACGCTTTGAAAGCGCTGGACGATGTGAAGAAGGCCGGATGCAATGCAATCGTCGTTTACCTCGGCAATTTCGGTCCTGAGACACCGGAAACACTGCTTGTCCAGAAATTCGACGGTCCGGCAATGTGCATCGCAGCCGCTGAAGGCGACGGCGACCTGATCAACGGCCGCGGTGACGCTTACTGCGGAATGCTGAACTGCTCCTACAACCTCGGGATGCGCCATCTGCGCGCGTATATCCCGTCCTATCCGGTGGGCACAGCTGAAGAATGCGCGAAGATGATCCGCGAATTCATCCCGATCGCCCGCGCGATCCTTGGGCTCAAGGGCCTGAAGATGATCACTTTCGGTCCGCGGCCCCAGGACTTTTTTGCCTGTAACGCTCCGATCAAAGGTCTGTATGAACTGGGTGTGGAAGTTGAAGAGAACAGTGAACTTGACCTTTTCGTTGCCTACAAACAGCATGAAGGTGATGAACGGATCCCGTCCGTCTGCGAAGATATGGCAAAGGAACTCGGCCTCGGCGGCAACCGTTATCCGGAGCTGCTGCCCCGCATGGCTCAGTTTGAACTGACCCTGCTGGACTGGGCAGAAGCCCACAAGGGTGCCCGCCAATATGTCGCTTTCGCCGACAAATGCTGGCCTGCTTTCCCGGAACAGTTCGGGTTTGAACCCTGCTATGTCAACTCCCGCCTGGCTTCCCGCGGCATCCCGGTAGGCTGTGAAGTCGATATCTATGGAACGCTTTCCGAATACATCGGCGCCTGCATCACAG
>Ga0310695_10011715_pt1 | contig 12460 bp, 11 predicted proteins | sample RumenRJG_04DNA_FD_203882 | JGI IMG/M metagenome (GOLD analysis project Ga0310695, IMG submission 203882) | Bovine rumen microbial communities from Lethbridge, Alberta, Canada - RJG_04 (v2) (version 2) | ecosystem: Host-associated > Mammals > Digestive system > Stomach > Rumen | place: Canada... | reverse complement strand
AGAAGGGATTTTCCCGTTCGTTTGATATTGCTGCAGCACTTGCAACAAGAAAACTTGAACGACATTTAACCATTCTTGCAACAATCGGTGGTGTTTGTCCATTCTTAGGTTTGTTCGGAACAGTTGTTAGAATTTTGTACACCTTCCAAGATTTGGCACAAGCAGGAAACCAATCAGCAGCAGTTGCATACGGTATCGGTTCTGCACTTATCGCAACTGCCTTCGGTTTAGGTGTTGCTATTGTTGCGGTAATTTTATACAACTATTTCCAATCAATGGTTGCAAAATATGAAGATGATTTCCAACTTGTAAAATTGTTATTCCTTTCATTTGCAGATTCTGAAGAAGAAGTAAGTGCAGGATTTCAACAAAACGTAGCATTGTAAAACAGGTGATAAAATGTCTGTAAAAACTTCAAATTCCAGAAAAAAAGCGGTTTTTTCGGAAATTAACATAACTCCGTTGACTGATATTTTCCTTGTTTTGCTCATCATAATGATGGTTGTTGCACCGACATTTCAGCAAAACAATAACGAAATTAACATACCTGAAATAAACAGCGGACTTGCGGTTGAAGAAAAGAATGCAACGGTTTCCATAACTAAAGAGGGAGATTACTATCTTAACGGCGCTCCTATTAACATAGAAGATTTAACTCAAGCCTTGATTGACTTAAAACCGAATCTAAAAAAAGCGCAGGTTCTTGTTAAAGCGGATTCTGCCGCAAAAAGCAGAGATATTATGGAAGTTATGCGTGCTGCCAAAGAGGCTGATTATGAAAAGTTAACCGTTGCGGGTGAACCTTTGACCAAAAAAGAACAAAAAACTTTAGCACAAAATTCTTTTAAAGAAGAAGATATTCCGGTTACTTCAGAAGAAGAGGTTCAAATAAATGTTGTTCCCGTATCTGATAAAGAATCTGTTTCTTCGGAAAAAAGACCTTTTGCGGAAAAACCTCAGCCGAGAAGTGAAAAATCCGATTTTTCAAATACAGATTGGGAGGAATAATGTCTCAAAAAAGAAAAGTTTTCAGTGATATAAACATAACACCTTTAACGGATATTTTTCTCGTTTTACTAATCATAATGATGGTTATAGCACCTTTGTTAGACCAACAGGGTTTGTCTTTAACAGTTCCCGATAATGTTGAAGCGAAAGATGTTCAGGAACATAAAACCGTTAACGTAATGATTGACGATGAAGATAAGTTTTTTATAAACGATGAAGAAATTGCTCCCGAAAAACTTGAGGAAACAATAAAAGAACTTGCAAAAACAAATACGGAAGGAGTTGTTATAGAAACAAGCGAAAATACAACTCACGGAGCGATGGTTAAAGTAATGGATTCCGCAAGAAACGTCGGAGTTAATGCAATTTCCGTTACGGAAATATAATTAGTAGTTAAAATATCTGTCAAAATCCACATCATCAAAACAGCACAAAAGTTTGAAAACTTCGTCGTTTTCGTCCATACGCTGAAATTTGTATTCATCAAATTTCCACAATTTCGGGCTGATTCCGATTACTCTGATGATATTTTTTTCGTATAAAATTTTTAATTTTTGTTTAACTACTTCTATGGGAATATCAACCAATTTGGATAATTCGACAGCCGAAATACCTTCTTCGTGAGAACATCTCTCCGGAGTCATAAACATAAGTTCCATTCCGACCTTTTTCAGGTCATTATCTTGTATTTCGCTCTCATATTCATTCATGGTCGTCACTCTATACAACCCCCATGTCGTCATTTTTCATAATAACTTTAATTTTTTTTTAATCCATCATACATTTACTTTAAACTTTTTAAATAAACTATGCTTTAAAAATAATTCTCTATTGTAGTTTTGGATTAATTATTATAGAATTTATTAAGGGTTAGACTGTTTTATATTTTGGAGAAATTATGCCGGATAAAAAGAATAAAAAAACTGGTAAAAATGCAGAAGTTCAAGAAACTGATATTTACGATTATTTAAAATATATAGAAGAAAAAGCAGATCAAAACGATAAAAATCTGAAATTTTTATCCGAGCAGCAAACCGAACAAATGAAAGAACTTATTCAAACAAAAACCGATAATTTGAGAAGTTTTTTTGAAGAAGCAATCAGGCTTCAAATAGAAGTTATTAGAAATAACTATGAAAATATAATTTCTAACAACAAATCTTTTTATGAAAGTGAATTAAAAAATAAAGAAGAAGAATACAAAAATCTTTTAAATCAAAAAATTGAAACTCTTAAAGAAACTTATGAAAACGATTGTCAAAAAAGGATTTTTGAAAGTTATACAAATACAAAAGCAGATTTTGATAAAATCCTTGAAAATAATTTAAAAAAATATAATTTTGAAAAACAAGAAATAATTTCCGAATATGAAAAGAAAATAGAAGAATTAAAAGAAAATTATATAGCAAAAGAGAAGTTTACTGCAGACGAAGTATATGCAAAAACAAAAAAAGAATGTGATGAAATTTTATCTTCTGAAATAAATAAATTTGGTACCGAAAAACAAGAAATTTGTGCTAATTATGATAAAGTTATAAATGAATTAAAAAAAGATTATGATATTCAACAACATAAATTTGAAGTTGAAAAGAAAGAAATTTGCGGAAATTACGATAAAGTTATTAACGAATTAAAAAATAATTTCACTATCCAACAAGAAAAGTTTGATAATGAAAAGAAAGAAATAAGTTCTTATTATGATAAGACTATTGAAAACTTAAAAACAGATTTTGAAGGACAAATTAAGAAAACTTCAGATGAAGTTTATAAAAATGCTAAAGATGAATGCGATGAAATTTTAGACAAAACCGTAAACAAATATAAATTTGAAAAAATTGAAATCTGTAATAATTATGACAAAATCATAAATGAACTTAAATCAGATTATGAAGAACAACAAGATAAATTTAAATCTGAAAAACAGGAAATTTGTGCTAATTACGACAAAGTTATTAACGAATTAAAACAGGATTATGACGTTCAACAACACAAATTTGAAGTTGAAAAGGAAGAAATTTGTGAAAATTATGAAAAAGTTATCAATGAATTAAAAGATAATTTCACCATTCAACAACACAAGTTTGAAGTTGAAAAACAAGAAATTTGTGAAAATTATGAAAAAGTTATCAATGAATTAAAAGATAATTTCACTATTCAACAAGAAAAGTTTGATAGTGAAAAAGAAGAAATCTGTTTAAATTACGATAAGATTATTGAAAATCTCAAATCGGATTTTGAAGAACAAATAAAGAAAAATTCCGATGAAGTTTATTTAAATGCAAAAGAAGAATGTGACGACATTATAACCGCCGAAACCGATAAATTTAATGCCGAAAAACAAGAAATCTGTGCAAACTACGATAAAGTAATTGACGAGCTAAAAGAAGATTATGATGTCCAACAACATAAATTTGAAGTTGAAAAACAAGAAATTTGTGAAAATTATGAAAAAGTTATCAATGAATTAAAAGATAATTTCACTATTCAACAAGAAAAGTTTGATAGTGAAAAAGAAGAAATCTGTTTAAATTACGATAAGATTATTGAAAATCTCAAATCGGATTTTGATGAACAAATAAAGAAAACTTCTGATGAAGTTTATTTAAATGCAAAAGAAGAATGTGACGACATTATAACTGCCGAAACAGATAAATTTAACGCTGAAAAACAAGAAATTTGTGAAAATTACGATAATATAATTAAAAAACTTGAACAGGATAAAAAAGATATTTCTTATGAATACGAAAGACAAATACAACAGTTAAAACTTGATATTATTTCTTGTGAAGATGAATTTAACAGCCAAAGATTAGAATCAGAGCAGTGGCATAATAAAAATCTTGAAGAAAAACTAGAAGAATATAAAAATAATTATGAAGCGGAAATTGAAAGACGTTGCAAAGAAGCATACGAAAACGGAATAGAAACCGCCTCAAGAGATTATGAAACACTTCTTCATGACAAAACAGAAGAATTTAATAATTTAATTGCAAAAAAAGATGAAGAAATAAACAGAAGACTTTCTGAAGCCTATGAAAACGGTAAATCAGAAGCAGAATCCTGGCATAACGATGTAGTAAAACAAAAACTTGAAGAACAAGCGCAATACTTTGATGAAGAAATAAGAAACGCAAGAGAAAAAGCAAAAGAAGAACTTTATGAAGAAATGGATATCGCTGCAAGAAGAAACGAAGAAGAGTTGAAGTTATTCCAAGATTATTATGAAGAAAAACTAAGACCATTTAAAAAATTCATAAAAATTCAAGAAACAACAGATAAAAAAATTAAAGAAATTCAAACGAAGTTAAGTAACAGATTTAAAAAAACCTTTGAAAAAGATGAGGGTAAAAAATAAGTTATGAGCGAAGTTAAGGTTTCCGTAATAGTTCCCGTATATAACGTAAAAGAGTATCTTCCAAAATGTCTTGACAGTATAATCAATCAAACATTGAAGGAGATTGAGATAATCTGCGTAAATGACGGCTCAACCGATGGCTCCGACAAAGTTCTTGAAGAATATGCAAAAAAAGACTCAAGAATAAAGATTGTTAACAGACCAAACGGAGGGCTTTCAGCCGCAAGAAATACCGGAATGCCTTATGCTTCGGGGAAATACATAGGTTTTGTAGATTCAGATGACTACATTGAACCTACAATGTACGAATGGATGTACGGAAATGCGGAATGGTACAAATCGCAAATGGTAATTTGTGCTGTTCATAAAATAGACGATTCTACGGGAATTGTTTTTGATGACGACCCTTATTATACTTTGGGTTATTTCCCGAAAGATTTAAATAACAGAACTTTTACCCATTATGATACAAAAGAATTTTTTCAGGATTTTTGTGTAATGGCTTGGAACAAGTTATATCTTAGAAGTTATCTTGAAGAAAAAAATGCAAGATTTCCTGACGGATACATTTTTGAAGACGGACCGTTCTTCACGGATATATTTTTCGACATGGAACGCATTACTATTGTAAGAGATTTTCTTTATTATTATCGTGTGAACCGTGCAAATTCAATTGTTTGCAAAGGTGACAAAAATTTTACCGATATTTTTTACGTTGTTTCAAAAATGCTTGATAATATGAGAAAAACACCTTATTTTGACGAAATTAAGATGTATTTTCTCAGAAAAAAATTCAAAGATATGAGATACCGTTATCAGGTTATCAAAAACAAATACAAAAAAATGTATTATAAAAAATGGAGAGAATTTTGGCTGGGTATTGATGACGAAACCCTTCAGCCGGAATTATTTAAAGAAAGATATCCTTATACATACAGAAATATAAAACTTGTAAAAGATAATTCTTTTAACTCATATCAAAGAGAATTTTTAATAGAAAAAATTAAACATAAAATTATGGAAATTTTGTATATGAATCCTAAAGTTTATACATTTAAATATAAAAAATTCCATTTTTGTGTAAAAAAACGTCCTAAAATTTTTGATTGGTGGTATGACAAAGACAGAATGTATATTGCAATATACTGGCTAAAAATAAAATTCGATTTCTCTTTCAAATATAGTGAATTGGAAGATTGGGAAGATTCCGTAAAATGAAGAAAAAAAAGTCGGTTCAATCTAATTCTGTTAAAGTTTCTATCATTATGCCTCTTTGTGATGTCGAATTATATTTAAGACAATCTGTTGAAAGCGTTTTGAGGCAAACTCTTAAAGAAATTGAATTGATTTGTATTGATGACGGCTCAAAAGATTTTTCTCTTACGGCAGCAAAAGAATATGCAAAAAAAGATTCAAGAATTAAAATTATTTCTTTAGACAAAACGTACGGACAAGCATACGCAAGAAACAGAGGCATTGATGCAGCTCAAGGTAAATACATTGGGTTTGTTGATGGTGACGATTGGATTGTCGAAAATATGTTTGAAAAATTATATGAAGAAGCAGAAAAAAACAATACCGATGTTACCTGCTGCACCGCTGCTCTTTTTAACGAAATTCTCCAAACTTACGATTATGCCGATGAGTATTACAATTTATATATGATTCCCTCATCTTTTGATAACAGGGTTTTTACCCATGAAGATACAAAAGAGCTTTTGATTGGAAAAATCAATATTGCTCTTTGGAACAAATTGTACAGAAGAGATTTTTTAAACGAAAATAACATAAGATTTCCCGAATATTTTATATATGAAGATATGCCTTTCTTCTATGATATTTGGTTTAAAGCAAAAAGGATAAGTTTGATAAGAGATTTGGGATACTTTTACAGAGTAAATCGTTTAGGCTCTACCATGTCCGATATCGGTGATAAAATTTTAGACAGAATTCCAATGATTGAATTAACATATGAAAAATTTAGGCAATTGGAATACTTTGACGAAATAAAACTTCAATTAACCTCTTGGATTATTGATGACTTATTTCACAGATATACATTGGTTGAACCAAGATACAGGAAAGAATTTTTCTTCTTAATGCAAAAAATGTTCAGATGTCTTGATTTAAAAGGCATAGATATTGAAGACTTATCAAAAGCGTATTGCTATAAAGAATTTTCAAATATTTTGAAAATGAGTTACGAAGAAATGAATAAATCCCTTACAGATACTTACGTCAGGGCAAAAAAGACCGAACACGAACTGAAAAGTGCAATGAAAAACAGTAACTATCAAACGCAGTTGTATTACGAAGGTGTTATAAAAAAGATGTGGGAAGATAATGAAAAAAACCTGCAAAAACAAAAAGAAATACTTGAAGAAGAGTACAAAAAAAGATTAAACACAGAAATAGAAAAGTACAAGAAAGAAAAATAAATTGCCTAAAAAGGTATCAGAACAAAAAAGCGGTAAAAAGAAAATAAAGCCATATATAAGCGTAATAATACCCGTTCATAATGTTGACAGGTATATTGAAAATTGTCTTGATTCTATATTAGCTCAAACTCTTAATAATATAGAAATTATCTGTATTGACGACGGCTCGGAAGATAATTCCTCTAAAATTTTGGCAAAATATAAAAAATTCGGAATAAAAGTTATTTCCTTAAAAAAATGCTGTGGTCAAGCACACGCAAGAAATATCGGATTACAAAAAGTAACGGGAGAATATATCGGATTTGTTGATGCAGATGATTTTGTCGACAAAACTATGTTTGAAAAACTCTATAAAAAAGCAAAAAAAGAAAATGCCGATATTGAAATGTGCGAGGCTAAAGTTTTTGATGACGAAGAAAAATCATCAAAAAAAGAAAAGGATTATTATTCATTAAATTGTTTTCCACCGATTTTCAGCGACGGAACATTTTCCCCCGAAGATACCGTTGATTTTATAGAAAAAATAAGTGTTACTATATGGAATAAAATATATAAAACATCTTTCATCAAAAATATTGACGTAAGTTTTTCCGACGGATATATATACGAAGATTTACCATTTTCATTTGAAGTTTACACTCAAGCTGAAAAAATCGGAATAATAAGGGAACCTTTGTATTTTTATCGAACAGATACAGAAAATTCTACAATGACCAAAAGAGGCGCAAAGGTCTTAGATAGAGTTGATATGGTTGAAAAAACCTTGGAAATTTTTAAAAAGCAAAAATATTATCCTAAAATAAAAAATAGACTTGTTAATTGGGCAATTCACGATTTATTTTACAGATTTTTATTAATCGACAGTAAATATCAAAAAGAATATTTTTTCATGATGAAAAAATTATTCAAAAGTATTGATATGTCAGATGTTAACGAATATTCATTATACAATTATTATTATCCTTATTTTTATGAAATATTAGAAAAAGATTATAATGAATCCATAAAATATTTTTTAAACAAAGAAAACATTATCAACAATTTTAAAAATCCTATTAAACATTATCTTAATAATGAATTAAATTATGCAGGATATAAAAAGTACAAAAAAATACAACCGCAAAAAGAAAAAATAGAAAACCTATGTGATTTAGCAAAAGAAAAAGAAAAATTGAAAGAAAAGTATCGCAAAGAATTTGAACAAGAAAAGGAAAAATTAATTGCTCAATATAAAGCAGAAATTGAAGAACAACGCAAAATGTACAGTAATATGTTAAAAGAACAATTTAATTTTCAGCAGAAGAATTTAGAAAAAATAAATTCTTTAAAAAAAAAATGAAATAGAGGAAAACAATATGGAAAAACCCATCGTTTCAATAATACTTCCCGTATATAATGTTGCACCGTATTTAAGGCAGTCTTTAGACAGTATTATCAACCAGACACTAAAAAATATAGAAATCATTTGTGTTGACGACGGTTCAACAGACGAAAGCGGAAAAATTCTTGATGAATACAAAGAAAAAGATTCAAGAATAAAAGTTATACACAAAAAAAACGGCGGCACAGGCGCTGCAAGAAACGACGGTTTAAAACTTGCAACGGGAGAATGTATAGGTTTTGTTGACCCCGACGATTGGATTTTGCCGAATATGTATGAAAGACTGTATTCGATATTGAAAGAGAAAAACCTTGATATCGTTATGTTTACGCCTGATGTTTTTAATGATGAAACTCAAAAACACGAAGGCTTTTTATACTTTCAAAATTCTAATTTCCCTGATTTTTTGGATAACAGAATATTCAGTAAAGACGATATTTCACCTTTTTCATATCCTATGTGTGTTTGGAACAAACTTTATACAAAAAAACTTTTTGATGAAAACAACATAGATTTTGCGGAAGGTTTGGATTTTGAAGACCATAAGGTTATTTTTAAATCTTTATTTACTGCAAAAAGAATTTACTTTATTCGTGAAAAACTTTATGTTTACAGACATTCAAGAAAAGGCTCAATACTTTCGGATAACGATACGAGAATGTTTGACCATATAAAAATATATGATATCGTAGAAAATATTCTTAAAGAAACGGGAAATTGGGAACAGTTCCATTTTGATTTTCTGAAATACAAAGTACACAATATTTTGTACTACTATTCAATGATAAAACCTCAATATAAGAAGGATTACTACAACAAAATGGTTGAATCACTTCGTTCCACTCCGATGAGCGAAGAAGAAATGACCGAATTGAGTTGGAATTATCCTGAACTTAGAAAAATTGTTGAAGGAAGTATTGCTTATAAAATCAAGCAAAGAGTAAAAAAAATATTGGAAAAGGATAATTAATGGATTGTCATTTATTATCACACGGAATATCAATAGAAAAGACATCTGTTCACGATTGCTGTCTTATGAGAGGGGAAGATAAGGGAAGACCCTATATTATTGATATTACGGATAATCTTGTTGATTGGAAAGAACTTTTTTTAAGGAAAAAACAATTAAAAAATATCAAAACCCAAAATGAAAGCGATTGTAAGGGTTGTTTGGCTCTAAATGACGAAGAATATGATAATGATGATTACATTTCATACATAAATTTCAATCATTGGAATATTTGTAATTCAAAATGTATCTATTGCTGTGACGAATACAACGGCGGAGATAAATATTTTAATGTGTTACCTTTGATAAAAAATTTAATTGATGAAAATTATTTTAAGAATAGCGGAGAAATTACTTTTCAGGGCGGAGAACCTACTATTTTACCCGAATTTGAAGATTTATTGAATTTATTTATTAACCAAAAATCTAAAATCAGAATACATTCTTCGGGAATAAAATTTTCCGAAGCGGTTAAATCCGCATTATCAAAAGACCTTGTAACCATTGTAATATCACCCGACAGCGGAACATCAAAAACTTATCAAAAAATCAAAAGAGTAAATTGTTTTGACAAAGTTTGGGCAAATATTAAAAATTACGCACTTGCGCAAAAATCACCCGACAAAGTAAAAGTAAAATACATAATTATTCCCGGAATAAACGACACTATTTATGAGGTTAACGAATGGTTTAAAAAGTGTATTGAAAGCAAAATCAACAATATTGTTATTGAAGTTGAGGGCGGTTTTGCTTCATCTAACAAATATGATGTTCCTCAAGTTTGTATGCTGATTGATTATATGATTTATACGGCAGAAAAAATCGGTTTAAACCACGAATTTTACGATAACGCTTTTTATTCCGTTCAAAAACGAACCATGCCCGAAACCTCGCCTGATTTATTGAAAAATTCAAGATTATTTACGGAAGAATACAATAAAACAAAAGAAAATTATAAATTTCAAAACAGAAATTATAATTGTGATTAATTTTAATAATTTGGTGCAAAAAGTTAGTTATCATGCTAAAATCAAAGCAATTGGAGAAAAATTATGATAACAAATGAAGATGTAAAACACGTTGCAAAATTGGCAAGATTGGAACTTTCGGAAGAAGAAACCGAAAAATATTCAAAACAATTAGGCGAAATTTTAAAGTACGTTGAACAAATGAATGAAGTTGATACAACAGGTGTTGAACCTATGCCTCACCCTATTCCAGTTGTAAACGTTATGAGAGATGACGTTGTAAAATACGAACAGACGAAAGAAGAATTGATGGCAAACGCACCTTGTAAGGAAAACGGCTTTTTCAGAGTACCAAAAATCAGTAAATAAATAAAATTTCGGAAAGAACGGTTATGACTAAATATATATTTATAACAGGCGGTGTTGTATCTTCACTCGGAAAAGGAATTGTAGCGGCAAGTCTCGGAAAACTTCTTAAAGCAAGAGGTTTTTCGGTTGTTATTCAAAAATTTGACCCTTATATAAATGTTGACCCCGGTACTATGAGCCCTTTTCAACACGGAGAAGTTTTTGTAACCGATGACGGTGCGGAAACCGACTTGGATTTAGGACATTACGAAAGATTTACCGACACAAATCTCGGTCACATAAACAACGTAACTTCTGGAAGCATTTATCAAACCGTTATTCAAAAAGAAAGAAAAGGTGATTATCTCGGAGCAACAGTTCAGGTTGTTCCCCACATTACAAATGAAATAAAATCAAGACTTTTACAGGCTTCAAAACAATTTAACCCCGATTTTCTTATTACTGAAATCGGCGGAACAATAGGTGACATTGAAAGTTTGCCGTTTATTGAAGCAATCAGACAATTCCGTTCTGAAGTCGGTTTTGGAAATTCGCTTTCAATTCATGTTACACTTTTGCCGTATTTACCGACATCGGGAGAAATAAAAACAAAACCTTCTCAACACAGTGTTGCAACCTTGAGAAGTTACGGTATTCAACCCGAAGTTCTTGTTTGCAGAACTTCGCATTCAATTCCTAAAAAAGAACTTGAAAAATTGGCTCTGTTTTGTTCCGTTTCAAAAGATGCGGTTATTGAATGCCGTGATATGAGCAGCATTTACGAAGTTCCTCTTGCTTTGGAAGAACAAAATCTTGCGGGAGTAGTCCTTAACAGATTGAATGTTGCGGATAACCGTGACCCCGATTTAAAAGATTGGATAATGCTCAATGAAAGAATAAAAAATCCTCAAAAAACTTTTAAAGTGGCGATTGCAGGAAAATATACAGAACTTTCGGACGCTTATATATCGGTTGTTGAAAGTTTAAAACACGCAGGATATGAACATAATGCAAATATAGAAATTAAATGGATTGCATCAGATAAATGTACCGATTTATCAAAAGCAAAAGAAGAACTACAAGATGCAGATGCACTCGTTGTTCCGGGGGGATTCGGAGTCAGAGGTATTGAAGGTAAATTAAATGTCATAAGATATGCAAGAGAAAACAATTTACCGTTTTTGGGATTATGCCTCGGAATGCAATGTGCCGTTATAGAATTTGCAAGAAATGTTGCGGGTTTTGAAAACGCAAACAGTACGGAATTCAACGAAGGAACGCCTTATCCCGTTATCGACCTTATGACGGAACAAAAACACATAAGCGGTTACGGTGCGACAATGCGTTTAGGAAAGTTTGAATGCCGTGTAAAAAAAGGAACCAAAGCTTACGGTGTTTACGGCGAAGAAGTTATATTCGAACGTCATCGTCACAGATACGAAGTTAATAACGAATATAAGCAAAAAATAGAAGAAAAAGGTCTTGTATTTTCGGGAGTTTCTCCTGACGGAATGCTTTGTGAAATGGTAGAAATACCACAAAACGATTGGTTTGTAGCGTGCCAATTTCACCCGGAATTCAAATCAAGACCTGAAAGACCTCACCCTTTGTTTAAAGGTTTGATAGATGCTGTTGCAAAGAGAAAAGGAAGATAAATGAAATATAAAAGTTGCAGTTTAATTGAACACGGTTTGGATTTTGATGCAAATGCAATTAATCTTTGCTGCAGACATACATCAGAAAGTTATAAATTAAAAGAATTAATCAGTAACTACAACGGCGAATTGTTAAATCTTGACAGATATTTTGCTCTAAAAAGATATTACAGAGAAAAAATGAAATCAGGAGATATTATTCCCGAATGCAAAGATTGTATATATCTTGAAGAAAAAGAATACGATGATGAAGATTACATAGATACGATTAACTTTAATCACGGAAATGCTTGTAATT
>Ga0310695_10011713_pt1 | contig 12461 bp, 5 predicted proteins | sample RumenRJG_04DNA_FD_203882 | JGI IMG/M metagenome (GOLD analysis project Ga0310695, IMG submission 203882) | Bovine rumen microbial communities from Lethbridge, Alberta, Canada - RJG_04 (v2) (version 2) | ecosystem: Host-associated > Mammals > Digestive system > Stomach > Rumen | place: Canada... | reverse complement strand
GCATAGACTGCAGGTATTTTAGGCTTGTTTCTAGGAACCAGATTAGCGTCTCCGACCCATCCGACTGTTCCTCCAGGTGAAACCACCATATAATGCATAGGCAGTATTTCCATTCCGGAAGCCTTAACAGCCGGTGCGGCCAATGCCTGAGCGCCGTTAATCCAGTATGAGTTTCTTGAGTTTACAAAGCTCATGTAAAATATTGCATCGGCATAACTGCTCACGCTGCTTGTATTTCCAGGGAAAATGATAATTGGAACCGCAATGTTTTCTGACAGGATCTTACAGGTGTTGTCCACATCATCACCGTTGACAGTGGAGCCTCCAATCATGATTCCGTCACTGCCTCCTTCAATAGCCTGAGTGGCAATGTCCAAGGCCTCCTCCGGAGTCTGTTCGTCAGGATCGATTAAAGTAAAATGAAGTTTTCTTGTTTTCAGAATATCTCTAATATAATTTTCAACGTCTTTCATAAGAATACCTAAAAATAGTTTTGTATAAAATAATATTTAATGTTTTAGAAAAAAATAGTAAGAATTAAAGAGAATATGTTTATCCTCTTTGTTCTTTTGCTTTGAATCTTAATCCTTTGTAACCGCATTTTCTACAGGTTGTAGCACCAGCAGGGTTACGAGCATTACATTTTAAGCAGATTTTAACATTGAACATTCTGTTTTCTGCTTCTTCAAATCTTGCCATTAATAACTCCTCCTTAATAATCGTGAAAATTGAATAAAACTAAATTGTTATGCTATACATAACTATTAATTAATTATTTTGATTTAATAGTATTTAAAGGTTTAGTAAAAATGAGTTAAAATAAGAAATTTTGATTGAAAAAAATAATAAAAAAAGATTGTAAGTGAAAATTACAATCTTAAATGTTTATACGAAATCACTTGGTTTATCTCCGTAACTGTCTCCACCTGAAGATCTGCTGCTTGAAGATGAACTACTTACAAAATCACTGTAACTGTCCCCATAACCAACAGAATCAGAAGATGACTCAGTAGTTTGTGTAGGAGTACTGGATTGTGAAGAAGATGGAGTTTCAACAGCAGATTGGGTCTGTTCAACAGCGTCCACAACTTTACCAGAACCTGTATCATTGGAAGTTGTGTTGTCAACCTTGAAGTTGTCACTTGGATCATGGTACTTTATGCTTTCCCAGCAGCTGAATGCAATATTCTTATCGCTAGACTGAATCAATAGGGAGTCATTATACTGGGTATTCTCAACAAAAATTGAGTATGTACCATTTTTCTCATAGATTACAACATTATCTTCCTTAATCTTTTTAGAGCCTGTTACAATACTGTTTTTAAGTTTTTTCATTTCTTTTACGCTTGATGATGCTGACAGATTTGATGAACTGGTAATGTTTAAATTATCGTCCGCATCATTATAGTAAAATATTCCCTTCTTATCCGCTTTAGCAGTAGCATTCGGAACATCCGGAACTTTCATATAGGATGATTTGCTTAAAACGATTGTAGTTTGGTCATTTGTTGTTACAGTAGGATTATTATTTAACAAGAAAAAACCTGCAATCGCTGCAAATAATACAATCACACCAATTATAATAATAATTTTTTTAGATTCCATAAAAATTCCCCTCATTTACAGTCGAGATTCGCTTTGAGCCAATATTATATTGTTTGCATCAACCACTTGAACATCAACCAATTTGATATTGTTTTTATCTGAAGTCGCAGAACCCAACACAAATCCGCTTCCTATCTTTTGAGCATCTGAAACAAGAGTTTCGGTAGATTCAACCAATGTGCCTGATTCATCATAAAAATCAGCAATTATCTTGCATTTGGAATTTGCAGGTACCGGATTCACTGTTCCCTCAACAAAGTATGAATAGTTCCATGAGGATGACTGTTTTCTTACGTCCTCCACCTTGAAATCTGTTATATTCAGACTTATATTTCCAGGATCAATTTGTACATCTGACACCTCATCGGTTCCGCCATCGAATGGATGGAATACGAAAACGCCCACAGCTGCAATTAAAATAACTGCAACAGCGATTATTATCGGAATTTTATATGTAATATAAAACGGAGGCTTATTTTCCTTGACAATTTTAGATGCGTCTTCAACTAACTTATCAAACTTGCCTTTAGGATCTTCATGAGAATCGATTACAGGCCTATTCTTTAAGAATAATTCAAGACCGCCCTCTATTGCAGAATCATCAATCTTATATATCAGGATTGGAATTCTTCCTGAAAACGCAAAATCCACTTCAGTGTTGACAAAATTGGAATTCTTTGAACTTTCAGAAAAAATCAAAACCATAAGCTTTGATTCGTTAATGGATTCCATTATTTCATCAACCATGTGCTTCACTCCGGCGTCACGACTTTTTATCCAACATTTCATTCTATTGCTTTCTAAAAGTGTGCAGATTTCATTAGCAATTTTTTGGTCGTTTTCATCATAACACAAATATACATCATGAGCCATATTATCCACCAACACCTTTTATATTGTCACTTTCTGTAGAATGCAATACTTTACCGCTTCCGTCCCTCAATTCCACTGAAACCTTAGCGACGTTATTATCATTAAGATATGCGGAAGCCAATGTATTGCCTTCAATATCTCCTACTTTAGTCTCATTACTATTAACAGTCTTGCCCGATTTGTCCAAAAAGTCAACATGAACAACATTGTCTGAAGAATTGCTCAAATCAGGGGAGATTGTTCCAAATACGAAATAGGAATATTTCCAAGAATATCCTTTACCAGTATCATCATCCATTTCAATGAAATCTATGAAGATTCCAGTTTCATTTGCATCGGCATTGTTGCCTCCGCCTCCATTAAACAACATGAATCCGCCAACAACGGCAATAATTGCAATTACCGCAATTGCTATATATAATGATGTCCTTTTAGGAGGTTCAGGAGGTTCGATTTCATGTGGTTCAGGAGGTTTTGGGGGAACAATCGGCTTTTTCCCCTCTTTACATAACCTGTCCACGTCTTCAAGCAATTGTGGAAAATGATCTTCAGGATTAGAAGATGCATCTAGCCACTGGCAGTGCCTTAAATAAAACTCCATTTTACCTTCGGGAAAAGTGTCATCAATTCTGAAAGGCAAAATAGGAATGTCTCTGGTAAAGGCATTGTCAATCTCTTCGGTAACATATTCGGAAGCATGAGAATTTTCAGAAAACACTAGCAAAACAATTTTAACACTGTTTAATGCATCAATGATTTTTTGTGAATAATTTTCACTGGTTTTAATCTCTTTGGGAGCCATCCAACAAGAAAAACCATTATTCTCCAAGTACTCATGAATCTTATCAGTAATTTCTGTGTCTTTACTAGAATAACTTATAAAAATATCCTTAGACATATCTCCACCTATAAAATTTTACCTATATTACTATTCTCTCTTTTTTAATATTTAAATTAAGCTTTAAAAAATCATTCAAAATAATAATGTTTCAGATTCATTAATTTTTAGAAAAAAAAGATAAGTGAGAATATTTTATTAAAATATTCCCTTTTTTATGCTTTGGTTGTTTTTTTAGAGTATTTTTTAGCGGATTTCTTGATTGTAATTGTTGATTTTCCGGAACCGCTGTATTTAAGGGATATTGGCTTAACTACCACTTTGTGTTTGCCTACGGAAAACTCATTGGTGAAAACTCCTACAATACCCTTGAATTTGCCTACCTTTTTAGACTTAAGGATGAAAGCCTTATATTTCTTGCCGGTGTAAATCATTAACTTGACCTTAACGCCATTAACGCCCCTCTTGGTTTTTTTGTCAAGTATCTGGAAGGTAATCAAAGAACCCTTCTTACTGTTATCCCTTTTCTTGACCTTGAACTTCAAGACCTTAGGCTTGATGATTTTAAGAGAAGAGGTTACATCCTTGCTTGCATATCCCTTATGGTAAACGCTCAGAACAACCTTATGAGTCCCTTTGGACAATCCCTTAATCTTATAGGTTGCCTCACCATTCCTATCGGTAACAACAGTAACAGTCTTGAACTTGTTTCCGGTATAAACCTTCAAGGTGACTTCCAAATTACCGATTGGCCTATTGGCAGAATCCAAAACCTTGATTTTCCAAACACCCCTATTAATCTGGAAACTCCTAACAGAAGAAGGCTGAATTTTGACAGGTGCCTTATTGACAGTAACCTCAATAAACTTAACATCAGCATAATGGTTTTCATCAGGAACAGAAGTAACTTTCAAAGTATATTTACCCGGATCAAGATTAGAAACCATAATCTGATTATTGGCATAACTTATACGAGCTTCCTTATGGCCTGCAATCTCCATCTTTTCAGTGGAAAGGCTGCCTCCATCAACAGTAATGTAAGTGGAACCGGTAGCGAGATAATTGAACACAATGGAAGTATATGATTTAATCTCGGATGCAACCTTATTAACGGTTATATTTCTGGATGCACTGACGGATTTGTGATTGGCATCCGGAGTGGATATAACTATCAACTTATAAATTCCCGCAGCAAGATTGGAAACTGAAATTACATTATTCTCATATGTTATTTTAGCGTCAACCTTATTTCCGGATTCATCCAAAACACTGATGTTTTCCTTGCTGATGCTGCATCCTTCAGAATATACTGATGTAAAATCAGACCCTCCATAGTCAAATTCGATAGGATTGATTAAAGTAACCTTTGAGTCTATCTTGTTGACTGTAATGACAGCAGTTCCTGTTGAAGCGTAATGATTTGCATCCGGAGTGGAAGTTACTGAAAGGGTATAGGTTCCGACATTCAGATTAGAAACAGTAATCATGTTGTTTGCAAATGAAATATTGGCCAATGGCTGACCGATTACTTTAATATTGCGATACTCAACAATACCTCCATTCACAATTACAGTTGTAGAACCTGATTGAGCATAATTAAATGTCACATCATTGACATTGACTTCAGAATCAATTTTTCTAACAGTGACATGAGCAGTTCCATCAACGCTTTTGTGGTTCTCATCAGGATTTGATGTGACACGCAGAGTATATGTTCCCGCATTGAGACCTGAAACGGTAATCTTATTACCTGTCAAATTAATTAAGGCACCTTCTGGATTGCCGTCGATTGTAACATTTCCCACATTTCCCCCGACAACATTGACAGTAGTGGAGCCTGAATCAAGATAATCGAATGCAATGTTATTGTCAAAGCCGACGCTGGAATATACTTTATTGACTGTGATGTTACAAAGAGCAATTACGTAATCGTGAGCTGAATCAGGGGTTGTAACGACACGCAGCTTATATTTACCCGCATCCAAACCGGAAACGATAACTTTATTATTAGCGTCCAGAGAAATGTTTGCATTCTGGCCGATTACTGTAATGTTTGCAATATTGATGCTGCCCCCTTCAACAGTGACAATTGTGAAGCCTGAACTTCCATAGTCAAAAATTATCTCTTCAGGACTGAATGACACTTTTGTAGTATCCTTGTCGCTGATGACAATATTCTTAAGTTCACCAGGCTCGAATTGCTTATAATCTCCGTTGACAGTTGCAATAACTGAGTATATACCTGGAGTGAATGGCATATTGTATGTTGCAACACCATCGCTATCTGTTATTGCAGTATCATGCAGGTCATTAGAACCACTGAATTGAAGGTCAACTTTCACATTACGGTACATATCACCATTTTCAGGATTGTATAATCTGATTTTCAAAGTCTTGCTGTAATCCACCTTGGTAACGTTAATTGCACCAACAAGTTCTGAAATTGTGAAACTTAAATCAGCAACATTAATATCAGCATATAAATCAGCCACTGTTGCTGATACATTATATATACCAGGTTTAAACTGATTGCAGTTATAACTTACAATTCCATTTGCATCAGTCTGTGCAGAATAGGTAATGTTGTTTGAAAATACTAATTTAACAACTCCATTTTTTGGCTGGTCGTTGTATGCATCCACCAATTTAATCTTTAACGCTGTATCCTCATAGTATTTGCCTTCCTGAGTTATTGTTAATTTTCCAATATACGTATTAACACGAACATGAGCATCAGCTGATACGGGCTTGTTATAATCGTCCCCTTCAAAACTAACTCTCACCGTATAATCTCCCAATTCGGTGAAATAAGTTTTTACATTGAATGTTGCAATACCTTCGGAGTCTGTGGTTTTAGTTACTTTTGTCATACCTATTGTAAATGAAACGTATTTATATTTCAATGGAGAACGAATATTTGACAGATTAGCTATCAAAATACCATTTTCATCCTTTACAATTGACAGATTATTGACAGTTAAAGTCGTATCATACTGCCTTATGATGACATTGGAAGTGATTGACAATGGATTGTCATAGCTATCACCGGCAAAGCCAATACCAATTGTGTGGCTGCCCAATGATGATAGGTAATCTGTGACCTTAATCAATGCTATTCCTTCTCTGTCGGTCAATACCGTATGATTTTCATTGTTGATTGTGAATGTGACGTTTTTATTTGCAAGTACTCCCCTTACATCACTCAAGACCACGCTTACATTGCCTTCTTCACCCTTATAGATATATGTTTCATCCACATCCAAGTTAACATCCCATCTTACAATGACAGTTACATTGGCAGAAACAGGATTATCATAATTATCCCCTTCAAAAGCAATGTTGACAAGATATTCACCAGAAGAAGTTAATAGCTCCTTGAGGGACAATGCCGCAAGACCATAACCGTTAGTGTTGATTGTCCTTTTAATATTGTTCACTGTGAATATCAATCTTTTGCCGGACAATACACCTCGCACGTCAGACAGACTTGCAATCAGGCTTCCATCTTCACCCAAGGCTATGGATACATTATCGGCATTCAAAACTGAATCGTATCGGATTATGACATTGGAATTTCGGGAAACGGAATTATCCCAACCGTCACCTTCGAAGCTGACACCTACAGTATAGCTTCCTGATTCTGTCAAGTAATTTTTAACGTTGATGGAAGATATACCTTCTGAATTAGTAGTGTTAGTATATTTGTTGCCCTGTATTGTGAAGGATATTACCTTATTTGATAAAACCCCTCTTGAATCTGATAGTTTGGCATTTATAATTCCATCCTCCCCCTTATGAATCGATAAACTGTTGACTGTCAATGTAGGAGAATATTTCTTAATCACAATATTAACGTTTGCTGATGAGGCATTATCATAGTCATCACCAGCAAATGATACGATTACCGAGTAAGTATTTGCCTGCATGAGATAATTTTTAACATTGAACTTGGCAATTCCGTTGGAATTGGTAGTGTTTGTGTAATCCCTGCCATCGATTGTGAAAGTCAAAACCTTATTTGCCAATGACCCACGAGCATCGCTTAATGTTGCAGATAGTATTCCGTCGGTTCCTATGTAGACTGAAATGCCCTGAACATTAATGGAAGAATCATATTTATTTACAACAACATTCACATTAGTTGAAACGGGATTGTTTTCACTATCCCCCTCAAATGAAACACCGAAAGTGTAGGTCATCGCTCTAGTCAGGTACTCTTTAACGTTTAATGTGGCAATACCATTAGAATTGGTGGTTGCAGTATTTGAATTTCCATTAATTGTGAATATAATGTTCTTATTTTTAAGCGCCCCTCGTGAATCGGACAGTTTGGCTGTTAGAACAGCATCTTGGGTAATATAGACTGATATTCCGTCGACCATTAAAGTTGAATCGTATCTGATTATGACATTTGAACTGGCTGAAACCGGATCATTGAATTTGTCACCATCAAAACCAACCAGTATAGTATAGATTCCGGATTTTGTCAAGTAATTTTTAACATTGAACTTGGCAATACCATCAGAGTCAGTGGTATTTGAATAGAAAACATTATTTATTTTGAATTTGATGTTTTTATTTGTCTGTTGATTGTCTTTTGTTGATAGATTAGCAATGATGATGCCGTCATTACCTAACTTAACAGACAAATCATTAACGTTCAGTATAGATTCATATTTAATTATGACATTTGCATTGGTCGATGCTTCTTTGTCGTAACCATCACCTGCAAAACTAATATTAACACTATACTCATCAACATCAGTCAAATCATCTTTAACATTAATAGATACAACTCCTTGCGAATCAGTAGTGCCTGTCCTCTTTTTACCATTTATATTGAATGTTATGAGCTTATTGGAAATTGCTCCCCTTTGATCAGACAACCTTGCTGTTAAAATAGCATCTTTTCCCTGAACAACTGATAAGTTATTGGCAGTTATTATTGAATCATATTTATTTATAATGACATTTGCACTTGTTGAAGTAGGATTATCATAAATGTCCCCCTCAAAATTAAGATAAACTGTATATGGGCCTGCAACAGTTAAAAAATTCTTAACGTTGATTGAAGTCAAACCGCTGGAATCGGTTGTGTTAATGCATGTGTTTCCATTAATTGTAAAAATAATGTCCTTATTAGCCAATGGTCCACGAGAATCAGATAAATTAGCAGTTAATATTCCATCTTCAGTAATGAAAACATCCAGATTGCTTGATTTTAAGATAGAATCATATCTAACAATAACAGTTGTATCATTTGAAACGGGATTATTGACATTGTCTCCAGCATAATTAATGGTAACTGTGTAAATTCCTGATTCAGTTAAAATACCTTTAACGTTTATTTTAGCTACTCCTTGTGAATCAGTAGTTTTAGTGTAATTATTTCCATTTATTGTGAAAATAATGTCTTTATTAGTCAATGGTCCACGAGAATCAGATAAATTAGCTATAAGAATACCATCATCGCCTAAAACAATAGACAAATCATTCACTGACACATAAGAATCATATCTTAAAATAACAGTAGAATCAACTGAAACAGGATTATTAATGTTATCTCCTAAAAAATAAATATTTGCATTGTAAATGCCTGATTCAACAATATAACTACCAATATTTATCGATGAAATACCATTATAATCTGTATTATTAGTAAAATTATTGCCATCGATATTGAAGATAATTGTCTTATTTGTTAATTGACCACGAATATCAGATAGATTAGCAATTAAAAAACCATCTTCGCCTACAATAATAGATACATCATTAACGGTTAAAACAGAATCATATCTAATTATAAAAGTAGTGTTAACTAAAACTGGATCGTTTACCCCATCACCCTCAAAACAAACTAAAATTGTATAAATTCCAGATTCAAATAAATAATCTGAAATTTTAAATGAAGTAAAACCATTTGAATCTGTAGTATTATTATACTTAGAATCACCAACGAAAATCGAAATAATTTTATTCGATAATGCCCCAAACATGTTAGACAAATTAATATTTATAATTCCCTCTTGACCGGACATAATAGACAAATTATTTACTTGAATTATTGAACTGTAATAATAGTTAATATTATCTGGAATGACATCAAAAATACAATCAACAACTGTATAATTTATACCATCATACTTATAAATTGAATTTCCTTGATTAGCAGTATTATTTGTAAAATTACATTTCTCAATAATACTCCCATCAATTAACTTAAAGTAAATTGCACCACCAGCACTTGCAGAATTATTTATAAAATTACAATTCAAAACAACACCCTTACCATCAAAATAAATTACCCCTCCATTATTAATAGCATGATTACTAATAAAAATACAATTTTCAGCACGGCCCCCAGACATAGCACCACCATTTGAACCCGCAGAATTGCCAATAAAAGTACAATTCACAGCAGAACCCCCATTCATAGCACCACCATCGCCACTTTTCGCAGTATTATTAATAAAAGTACAATTCACAGCAGAACCCCCATTCATAGCACCACCATAGTTACCCGCAGAATTGCCAATAAAAGTACAATTCACAGCAGAACTATCATACATAGCACCACCATAGTTACCCGCAGAATTGCCAATAAAAGTACAATTCACAGCAGAACCACTCATAGCACCACCATAACCCCTCGCAGTATTATTAATAAAAGTACAATTCACAGCAGAACCACTCAAAGCACCCGTAACACTATCATAATTATTAACAAAAGTACAATTCACTGCAGACCCCCGCATACAGCCTTTATTACCAATAAAACTACAATTTACAACAGAAACGCCACGCATATTATAACCATTATTATTCCTAAAAATACAATTTACTGCAGATGCCTCGTAAATAGCACCAGCAGAATTACCAATGAAAGTACAATTCACAGCAGAACCACGACCCATAGCACCACCCCCATAAGTAGCGGAATTACCAATAAATGTACAATTGATAGCAACAATATTCGTAGTCGCTCCACCAATCGTGGAAGCACCACTCGTACTTGAAGAAATATTAATAAACATACAATTCAAAGCAGTACACTTACCATATATAGCACCACCAGCCCCATTAGTACATTTAGTATTTTGAAATATAATATTTTTAAAAATAACATTACTATTTGATACCGAAAATAATCTTACATTACTCCCTTCAACAGTGGCATTATTAATTCCAACAAAATTCAATCGTTTACCTACATTAACAGTACTAGTAAATGAATAATAACCATCAAAAATAATGGTATCTCCTTCTTTTGCACTATTAACACAATTTTGTATTTCATTTGAAGTTTTTGGAGCAGTATAATTAGTACTAATAATCTCATCATTATTTTGGTTTAATTTTTCACTATCAAGAAACTCCAATCCAAAATCTTCAACATTATTTACAGAAATTTCATCTTTATTATTTAAATTGCATAAATACTCTTCAGTAGTTTCATTCAAATCACTTGCGCTTGCCGAAGCAACAAGAATTATTGCCAGCATGCACATCAACAATAAAAATACACTTGATTTTCTATTCAAAATAAATAAAACCCCCAATATGTATAATAATTTTTACATCTTATAATTAAAATATTCACAATATTATTATATTTAGAATTTAAAAGTATATATTTATTAGTATAAAGAAAATACTTTAATAATTAGCAGAAATTACCTGATCTTATTCCATTTTGATTTTTTTAATCATCATTTTTTTAAGTTAAAGACATCCATCTTTGCACTAAATGACCGAATATATCCGATTATTTTATTTAAAGATTAAATAATCAAATAAATGTCTCCAATAGACTTAAATAACATCTATTTATAATTGTAAATGATGAACTATTTAAATTAAATCAATTGACATTATACACTCGAAAAATAGTAAAATTACATTGAAAAAAATTATAAAATAAATAATAGAACAGAAACTAAAACTCAATTTTTAGAAAAAAAAGATAAGTGAGAATATTTTATTAAAATATTCCCTTTTTTATGCTTTGGTTGTTTTTTTAGAGTATTTCTTAGCGGATTTCTTGATTGTAATTGTTGACTTTCCGGAACCGCTATATTTGAGAGATATCGGCTTAACGACAACCTTGTGTTTGCCTACGGAAAATTCATTGGTGAAAACTCCTACAATACCCTTGAATTTGCCTACCTTTTTAGACTTAAGGATGAAAGCCTTATATTTCTTGCCTGTGTAAATCATTAACTTGACCTTAACGCCATTAACGCCCCTCTTGGTTTTCTTGTCAAGTATCTGGAAGGTAATCAAAGAACCCATCTTTTTGTTTTCCCTTTTCTTAACCTTGAACTTCAAGACCTTAGGCTTGATAATCTTAATGGAAGAGGTTGCTGGATTGGCAGAGTATCCATTATGGGAAATGCTTGAAACAATCTTGTGAGTTCCCTTGGACAATCCCTTAACGTTGAAGCTGGCCTCACCATTAGCATTGGTTACAATACTGACTGTCTTGAACTTGCTTCCAGTATAGACTTTTAAAGTAACCTTAATGTTGCTCACAGGCTTGTTTTGAGAATCCACAACCTTGACTTTCCAGACACCCTTATTGAGTTGGAAAGTTTTAACAGAAGAAGGCTGAATCTTTAAAGGAGCCTTATTGACAGTTACTGTTATGAATTTAACATCGGCATTGTGGTTCTCATCAGGAATTGATTCAACACGCAGAGAATAGGTACCAGGATTCAAGTTGGAAACACTAATCTGATTATTGGCATAACTTATGCGAGCTTCCTTATGACCAGAGACTTCCATCTTTGCACTTGAAAGGCTTCCGCCATTTACAGTGATGTAAGTGGAACCTGTACCAAGATAATTGAACGCAATTGAACTGTATGATTTGATTTCAGATGAAACCTTATTCACAGTAACGGAAACATTGGCAGATATGGAGTTATGGTTGGAATCCGGAGTGGTAATGACAGTCAAATTATAAACCCCAACGTCCAAACCTGAAACACCGATTACATTATTGTCAAAAGTTATCTTAGCATTTGAATAACCTGGAATACAAATGTTATCACGGGAAATGCTTCCTCCAGTGATAATTACAAAAGTAGATGATGATCCAAGATAATCAAAGACTATATCCCCACTAAATGTGACTATTGAATCT
>Ga0310695_10011710_pt1 | contig 12463 bp, 7 predicted proteins | sample RumenRJG_04DNA_FD_203882 | JGI IMG/M metagenome (GOLD analysis project Ga0310695, IMG submission 203882) | Bovine rumen microbial communities from Lethbridge, Alberta, Canada - RJG_04 (v2) (version 2) | ecosystem: Host-associated > Mammals > Digestive system > Stomach > Rumen | place: Canada... | reverse complement strand
CTCACCCACGGGGGGCTGGACATCGGTTTCCCGGATGAGGTGCGCTGTTCGCCTGAAATGTGCCGGAACGTGGTGGACAAGGTCGGAAAGTTCAAATTTATCGCGGCCCACATGGGCGGCTGGCGGAACTGGGACCGGGTCCCGGCATGCTATGCGGGAACCGGCATCATGATCGACACTTCTTTCTCCATGGGGCGTCTGGCGCCGTTAAACGACGGGTATTACAAGACGGAGGAAGAACTTAAACTCATGACGCCGGAGGAATTCGTGTCCCTGGTGCGGGCTGTCGGCGCGGAGAACGTTCTCTTCGGAACGGACTGCCCCTGGTCAGGACAGAAGGAGTCGATGGATGCTTTCCTGGGCCTGCCCCTCACAGAAGATGAGAAGACCGCGATCCTCGGAGGGAACGCGGCCGGATTGCTGGGACTCTGACGGTTTTGTGCAGGGCTGCCGGAAATACCGGCTGCAGAGAGCCGCCCCATCTGATCACATCAGATGGGGCGGCTCTTCTTAAACTGGTTCTTCTTCAGGCTCTTCTTAAACAGCTGTACGGCAGGCTCAGATCGATGCCAGGTCATCCTGGGAGATGATCTTCAGGCCCATGCCCGCGAGCTTCACCTCCGCGGCCTTTGTATCCGCGACGCGGAACACCATGAAGGCGTGGCCCGGATTCTTGATGCCGGTGAAGGCATACATGTACTCGATATTGACCTGGGCGTTTGCGAAGTAGGAGAGGACCTTGTCCAGGCCGCCGGGAATGTCCTCGACCTCCACCGCGAGGACCTTCGTCAGGCTCGCGACAAAGCCGTTCTCCTTCAGGACATTCGCCGCGTCGTAAGCATCGTCCACGATGATACGCACGATGCCGAAATCCTTGGTCTCGGCGAGGGAGAGCGCGCGCATGTCGATGTCGTGGGCCGCAAGCACGGCGGTCATTTCCTTCAGCTTGCCGGGACGGTTTTCCAGGAACACGGAAATCTGTTTGATACTCATGGGGCGCCTCCTTTTTAAATTTTTCTCTTGTCGATGACACGGACTGCCTTGCCTTCGCTTCGGGTGATGCTCTTCGGAGCGACGAGGGAGACCTTTGCCTTGATGCCGAGCATGGACTTGAGGCCGTCCACCAGCTTCTTCTGGCGCTCGGAGATCTCGCCGACGTTGTCGGTGAACATCTCGGGCGTCATCTCGACCTGGACATCCAGGGTGTCGGTGTTGTTGACACGGTCGACGATGATCTGGTAGTTCGCAGCGTAGCCGTTGTTCAGGAGCACGGTCTCGATCTGGCTCGGGAACACGTTGACACCGCGGATGATCAGCATGTCGTCGGTGCGGCCCTTCGGCTTGGTCATGCGGACGTGGGTGCGGCCGCAGGAGCATTTCTCATGGGTCAGGGTGCAGATGTCGCGGGTGCGGTAGCGGATCATCGGGAAGGCTTCCTTGTCGATGGCCGTGAAGACCAGCTCGCCCTGAACGCCGTCCGGAAGGACTTCGCCGGTTTCGGGATCGATGACTTCCGGGATGAAGTGATCTTCGTTCACGTGCATGCCCTGCTGGGCGGAGCACTCAAAGGAGACGCCGGGGCCGGAGAGCTCGGTGAGGCCGTAGATATCGTAAGCCTTGATGCCCAGGGTCTTCTCGATGTCCCTGCGCATTTCCTCAGACCAGGCTTCCGCGCCGAAAATGCCGGCCTTCAGCGGAATGTCGTCGGGGCCGTAGCCCATTTCCTTCATGGTCTCCGCGAGGTAAGCCGCGTAGCTCGGCGTGCAGCAGAGGATGGTGGCCTGCAGGTCCATGATGAACATGATCTGGCGCTCGGTGTTTCCGGAGCTGGTGGGGATGGTGAGGCAGCCCACCTTGTGGGAGCCGCCGTTCAGGCCCGGGCCGCCGGTGAACAGGCCGTAACCGTAGGAGACCTGGCAGACGTCTTCATTGGTGCCGCCGGCTGCCGTGATGGCGCGGGCACAGCACTCTTCCCAGAGGTCGATGTCGTGGAGCGTATAGAAAGCGACGACGCGCTTGCCGGTGGTGCCGGAGGTGGACTGGATGCGGACACAGTCCTTCAGCGGGACCGCCAGCAGGCCGTAGGGATAAGCCTCCCGGAGATCAGCTTTGGAGAGGAAGGGGAGCTTTTTCAGATCATCCACAGACTGGATATCGTCCGGGGTGACGCCCTTTTCTTCCATCTTTTTCCGGTAGTAGGGGACATTGTCCCACACGTGACGGACCTGCTTCACGAGACGCTCGGACTGGATGGCCCGGATCTCTTCGCGGCTTGCGCATTCGATCGCTTCCTGATAATACTTTTCCATAAAATTACCTGTGATACCTTTCAATTTGGCTGATGGTGTTTACTGGTTCTTACCCAGCCGGAATGCCTTTTTGTTCATCTCGAGGAATTTCGGGGGTACGTTTGCCTCCAGGGAAGCCATCCAGGCCTCCTCCGGAAGATCGAAATAATGGGACAGTCTTCCGAGGAGGACGATGTTGACAGCCTTTGCGCTGCCTGCTTCCTCCGCCAGCGCGAGGCAGTCAAGTGCGTCGACCTTTGCGCCGGAGGCTTTCAGTTTTGCGACCAGATCTTCCGGATAGACTGCCGCGCCGGTGATGACGGGCATCGGGTCGATCTGCTGCGTGTTGGTGACGATCTGGCCGTCCTTCTTCAGGTACGGGAGCCAGCGCGCCGCCTCAAGGATTTCAAAGGATACGATAAAGTCCGCTTCCCCGAGATCGATGACCGGAGAGCATACCCGGTCGCCGTAGCGGACATAAGTCACGACGGAACCGCCGCGCTGGGACATGCCGTGGACCTCAGAGACCTTGACGTCATAGCCCTGGGAGAGCAGCAGGTGGCCCAGCAGCTTGCTGGCGAGAAGAGAGCCCTGTCCGCCGACACCGACGATCATGATGTTCTTTGTTTCCATGTTCAGGCCTCCTTTCCCGTGCTTTCAAACGCGCCGAAATTGCAGAGCTGGCTGCAGACATTGCAGCCGACACAGAGCGTATTGTCCACGTGTGCCTTGCCGTTCTTTATGGAGATGGCCGGGCAGCCGATGCGCATACAGGACTTGCAGCCGATGCACTTGTCGGTGTTGACCTTCAGCGGCGGATCGTGCTTCACATACTTAAGCAGAGCGCAGGGCCTGCGGGAGATGATGACAGACGGCTCAGCTGCGGCAAGCTCTTCCTTCAGAACCTTATCGCATTCCGCGAGATCGTAGGGATCCACGACGCGGACGCGCTCAATACCCATCGCATGGCAGAGCTTTTCGAGGTCGATCTTTCCTGCCGGATCGCCCTTGATGTTGTAGCCGGTGGTCGGATTCTGCTGGTGGCCGGTCATGCCGGTGATGGAGTTGTCGACGATGATGACTGTGGAATTCGACTGGTTGTACGCGATGTTCGCGAGGCCGGTCATTCCGGAATGCATGAAGGTCGAATCTCCGATCACAGCCACGGTATGGCCTTCGCTTTCAGCACCGCGGACCTTGTTGAAGCCGTGGAGCGCGCCGATGGAAGCGCCCATGCAGAGCGTCATCTCGATGGCGCCCAGCGGGGGGACCGCGCCAAGGGTATAGCAGCCGATATCTCCGAGGACAGTGCACTTGTTCTTCTTTAAGGTGTAGAAGAGGCCTCTGTGGGGACATCCGGCGCACATGACGGGCGGACGGGCCGGGACCTGGTCCTCGATGGAGTAGGTTTCCGGGGTGCTCTTCCCGAAGGCCTTCGCGATGAGGTTCTGGGAGAACTCGTCGATCATCGGCAGGATATCCTTGCCGGAGACTTCGATGCCGAGGCTTCTGACGTGGTTCTCGATGATCGGATCGAGCTCTTCCACGACCACAAGCTTCTGCACCTTCTTCGCAAAGTCCCGTACCAGACGGACCGGCAGCGGGTTCGCCATGCCGAGCTTCAGGATGCTGACGCTGTCTCCGAAGACTTCTTTGACATACTGATAAGAAGTGGAGGCGGTGATGATGCCGATCTCCGTGCCTCCCATCTCAACACGGTTCAGGGGCGTGGTCTCTGCATATTCAGTCAGGAGACGGGTGCGCTCCTCGACGATGGGGTGGCGCTTCTTCGCGTTGCCCGGCATCATGACATACTTTCCGATGTTCTTTTCGTAGGGCCTGTCCGGAACGGTGCGGGGACCCGGCTCCACGATGGACTGGGAGTGAGCCACGCGGGTGCACATCTTTAAGAGCACCGGCGTGTCGTACTTCTCGGACAGCTCATAGGCGATCTTCGTGAACTCCAGAGCTTCCGCGGAGTCCGACGGCTCCAGCATCGGTACCTTGGACGCGATCGCGTGGTGGCGGCTGTCCTGCTCATTCTGAGAGGAGTGCATGCCGGCATCGTCCGCGACGCCGATGACCATGCCTGCGTTGACGCCGGTGTAGGACATGGTGTAGAGCGGGTCGGCAGCCACGTTCAGGCCGACATGCTTCTGTGCGCAGAAGGAGCGGCGGCCGGCAAGGCATGCGCCGAATGCGCATTCCATGGCGACCTTTTCGTTCGGGGCCCACTCACAGTAGATCTCATCATACTTGGCGGCTTCCTCGGTGATCTCCGTGCTGGGAGTTCCGGGGTAGCTGGAAATGAAACACACGCCGGCTTCATACAGTCCTCTTGCGACTGCCTTGTTGCCGAGCATAAGCTGTTTCGCTGTTTGTTCCATCAGACTTCCTCCTTGAGTGTATTAATGCATATTATACCGTATAAATGTATAAAAGCAAGCTTCGCTTCCCGGTATTCCTGTGGGAGACAGCCTGGATCCTTTGAGGGTTGACATTCCCGGGGAATGGCGGTAAACTACTTTAGCGGTTTAAACCAACGATGGTTTAAACCATTAAAGTGAGTTATAGCAGAAAAAATAGAATTTGTGAAGGGGGAAAAAACAAATGCCGATCACAGATCTGCTGGAGAGAAACAGCAAGCTGTACGGGGGCGAGGTAGCTCTGGTGGAGATCAATCCGGAGCTCAAGGAAGATCAGAGAGTCACATGGAAGGAGTATGAGCTGATCCAGCCTACGTCGGCCACGTATTACCGCCGCCAGATCACCTGGTCCGTGTTTGACGAGAAAGCGAACCGTGTCGCCAACATGCTTCTGGAACGCGGGATCCAGAGAGGCCAGAAGTGCGCAGTGCTTCTCATGAACTGTCTGGAATGGCTCCCCATCTATTTCGGGATCCTGAAGACCGGCGCCCTGGCGGTGCCGCTGAATTTCCGCTTTACCGCGGAGGAGATCGACTACTGCCTGAAGGCTTCGGACTCCGACGTCCTGTTCTACGGCCCCGAGTTCATCGGCCGCATCGAGGATATCGCATCCAAGCTGAAGAACAACATGCTTCTGTACTTTGTCGGCGATCCCTGCCCGACCTACGCGGAGGATTATTACCGTCAGTCGGCGAACGCCTCCTCCATCGCGCCCAGAGTACTTGTGGAGGACACGGACGATGCCGCTATCTATTTCTCTTCCGGCACCACCGGCTTCCCGAAGCCCATCCTTCTGGACCATACCGCGCTGATGCAGTCCGCCCGCATGGAGGCCGCGCATCATGAGACGAAGAAGAACGACGTGTTCCTCTGCATTCCGCCGCTGTACCACACCGGTGCCAAGATGCACTGGTTCGGCTCCCTCTACACGGGAAGCCGCGGCGTCATCCTGAAGGGAAACTCGCCGGAGGTCATTCTCCGCACCGTATCGGATGAAGGCTGCACCATCGTCTGGCTCCTGGTGCCGTGGGCCCAGGATATCCTGGCGGCGCTGGATTCCGGAAAGCTGGATCTGAAGAACTACCGCCTGAGCCAGTGGCGCCTCATGCACATCGGCGCGCAGCCGGTGCCGCCGAGCCTCATCCGGCACTGGCTGAAGTACTTCCCGAACCACAAGTACGACACGAACTACGGTCTCTCCGAGTCCACCGGCCCCGGCTGCGTGCACCTCGGCATCGAGAACATCCGCAAGGTCGGCGCCATCGGCGTCCCGGGCTTCGGCTGGAAGTGCAAGATCGTGGACGAGAATGACAATCCGGTGCCGCAGGGAGAGATCGGCGAGCTCTGCGTCAAGGGCCCGGGCGTCATGAAGGAATACTACAAGAATCCGAAGGCCACCGAGGAATCCATCAAGAAGGGCTGGCTCCACACCGGCGACATGGCGCGCCAGGACGAGGAAGGCTTCTACTATCTGGTGGACCGCAAGAAGGACGTCATCATCTCCGGCGGTGAGAACCTGTACCCGGTTCAGATCGAGAGCTTCCTCATGGGCAACTCGAAGATCCACGATGCGGCGGTCATCGGACTTCCGGATCCGCGTCTCGGCGAGATCGCGGCGGCCATCATCCAGGTGAAGGAAGGCCAGACCCTTACCGAGGACGAGGTGAACCAGTTCTGTATTGACCTCCCGCGCTACAAGCGCCCGAGAAAGATCATCTTCGACAAGGTCCTCCGGAATCCCACCGGAAAGATCGACAAGCCGAAGCTCCGCCAGATCTACTGCGGCGAACGCCTCGTGGAGAAGCAGAGCACATCCTGATCCGGCGCGGCCGGAAAGCCCCGGCGGACAGCATGGAAACAGATGCCGGGTACGCCGGCGCAGAACAAAACAGAAAAACAGCGGATTGCCGCAGGCAGAGTCCGAAGGGACCCGGCCTGCGGCAGTTTTTTCTGCAGGCAGACGCTGCAGGCAAGGCCGGCCCGATCGAAAGCCGTCGGGGAAATCGTGTTTTCACAGGAATTTCAAAGGATTTTCATAGGAAGTTAAACTATGCCGGAGGCTTCTGAATTATAATGAAACCGGAGCCGCGGCCGGGCAGACCGGGAAAAAGGTTCCGGCCGGAGGTCTCCGGGACAGAAGAAATACAGTACTTCTGACACAAAGGGAGGAAACAGCAGAATGAGGAAAAGATGGATGATGGCGGCGGCCTGCCTTACGGCCGTCAGCATGATGATGAGTGGCTGCGGAGGCAGCACCGCTTCCCAGCCGGCACAGCCGGCACCGACAGAGGCTGCACCCGCAGAGACAGGCGCCGCGGAGCCGGCAACGGCCGCGGAGGAGTCCAAAGCGGAGGAAACCGCCGCGGAGGAGACCACTGCGGCGGAACAGGGGGCCGGGGCAGCACTGCCGGAGATCACTCGTCAGGGATTTCTTCCGGCGGAGAATGAGGCGGCTCCGGAGGTGAAGGCGGAGATTCAGGATTATACCGTGGACGCGGATCTCGGGAACGTGTCGAACATCGGTGATTATTATTTTGAGGACGATGCGAAGAAGATGCTGGCGGAGAACGGTTTTTTCGTCTCCCAGTACGGTTCCTACGAATTCTGGGAGCCTTATGAGAGCAACCGCTATGCGATTATGCCGAACTTCGTCACCGTGGATTCGATGATGCACACCTACCACCTCTATTTCTCCATGCTGCAGAAGCAGACGGAGAAGAATTTCCTGGCGGAGCGGCTGAAGAAGCTCAGCACCGCGATGCTGGAGAAGAGCGAAGCGCAGGTGAAGGCGCTGGCGGGGACCGAGTGGGAAGATGCCGCAAAGCGGAATGTGGCATTCTTCGCCGTGGGCGCGCGGCTTCTGGACCCGTCGGCAAAGACGCCTGAGGAGGTCGAGGATGTCGTCAAAGAGGAGCTCGCGCGGATCGAAGCCCACAGTGAGATCCTTGAATCCGGACTCACCGGAGACAACGAAGATTACACCCAGTACATCGTCCGCGGCTACTACGAGGGCGATGAACAGCTGGAACCCTATTTCCGCGCCATGATGTGGTTCGGCCGCCTGAATTTCAGGCAGAGTGAGGAAGATCTGGACCGGAGCGCCCTGCTGATGACCATCGCCATGGACGACGAGGTCCGGCAGGACTGGGAAGCCATTTATCAGGTGACTGCCTTCTTTGCAGGTGCCAGCGACGACAACGGGTATTTTGAGTACGCGCCCCTGGCGCAGGAGGCTTACAGCCAGGACGTCACTGCGGAGAAGCTTGCGGGCGATGCTGACGGCTGGAAGAAGTTCCACGCGATGACGGCACAGCTGCCGGCGCCGCAGATCAATTCCGTTCCCATGGACGATGTCGGTACGGACGCGGATCATGTGGCTGAGAACCAGGGCTTCCGCTTCATGGGCCAGCGCTTCTCCGCTGACGCCATGATTTTCCAGAACCTTATTTACAATAAGGTGGGAGAGAACGGAAAAGGCGAAAAGCGACTGCTTCCCGATGCCCTGGATGTCCCGGCGGCATTCGGCTCCGACGAAGCCATGAATATCCTTGAGGAGAAGGGCGAGACGGAGTACGCGGGATACACGGAGAACATGCGGAAGCTCCGCGAAGGCCTTGCGGCGGCACCGATGACCTTCTGGAATGCAAGCCTGGCGAGCCGCTGGGAGTACACCCTGCTTCCCACCCTGTGGGAAAAGAGCAGCGGGTATCCGAAATTCATGCAGAATTCCAACTGGGCCCGTAAGAATCTTGTGACCTTCCTCGGAAGCTACACCGAGCTGAAGCACGACACTGTCCTCTACGCGAAACAGGCCGTCGCCGAGATGGGCGGCGGGGATCTTCCGGAACGGGATGACCGGGGCTATGTGGAGCCGGAACCGGAGGTCTACCGGAGACTGGCGGCGCTGACCGGCGCCACCGCGGACGGACTGGACAGTTACGGGCTTCTTTCGGCAGAGAATGCGGAGAGTCTGGGAATCCTTAAGGAGCTTGCGGAGAAGCTGCAGGTCATCTCGGAGAAGGAACTCCGGGAAGAGACGTTGACGGACGAAGAATATGACCTGATCCGCTGCTACGGCGGAAGCCTGGAGCACTTCTGGAAGGATGTGTCGAAGTACGAGACGGATTCCGAGTACAGCGTTGCCACGAAGGAGTTCCCGGCAGCCATCGTCACCGACGTGGCCACGGATCCGAATGGACGGGTCCTGGAGCTTGGCACCGGCGAAGCGCTCAGCATCTATGTGATCGCCCCGGTGGACGGGAAGCTGAAGATCTGCAACGGCGCAGTCTACAGCTTCTATCAGTTCCCGTATCCCATGGACCAGCGTCTCACCGATTCCGCGTGGAGACAGCTGATCAGTATCCAGCACGGCGACAACTATGAGTGGACCGAACCGGAATACCAGATGGAGAACTGGACGGATGGATTTGTCTTTTACAATAAGTAAGGATCCCGGAAACATAGGATCCGGGAAGAATGAACCGCGGACCGGCCGGCGCCGGTCCGCCGGTCTGACGGCCGCCGCGGCAGCGGCGGCCGCCCTTGTATTCCTGCTGACCGGCTGCGGCAGGATTCCCGGAAATCCGGCGGAAAGCTCAACTTTTCCACAGGAAAGCGCTTTGGCTGAGGAAACAGCCGTGCATGCGCAGACGGAAGCTGTGCCGCAGACCACGGACATTCCTCCGGACCGGGTGACGTGGCAGGAGACACCGGACACGCCTCCGGACTGGGTGACATGGCAGGAGAAAACGGAAGCGGCGGACCTCGACGGGGACGGGACAGCAGAGACGCTGACCCTGGAAGGCCGGAGTTTCACAGCCCGGCGGGGGGAGGCCCTTCTCTTTGAAACGCCGGAGGAATGGCAGACAGCGGATCTTCTGCATGCCGACATCGACCGCGACGGGACGGAGGAGGTCCTGCTGCTTGTCTGGAAGCAGGGCAGCTACGGGGACTACCGGCCCTTCTGGGTGGAGGAGAACGACAGCGATCTCTCGGAGCACATCTTTATTTACAAGTGTGACCCGGACCGGCTCCGGCCCATCTGGATGTCCTCTGCGCTGGATCTTCCGGTGCGGGACTGGACCGCAGACGCTGAAGGCCGGCTGCATCTGACGGCGCCGGACGGGTCAGAGCAGGCCGCGGCCTGGGAAGGCTGGGGATTGAAATATCTGGATGAGGCGGAGACAGACACAAGGGCAGACACAAGTGCATGCACAAGTGCATACACAAGTGCATGCACAAGTGTAAACACAAGTGCATACACATGTGCAGAGGGATCCCGGTATGTTACGCTTCTTGCCGTGGGCGACAACATCGCCCACCCCTCTGTCTATGAGGCTGCCCGGGTCCCGGGGACCTGGGAATTTGACTTCAGCCCCATCTATGAACGGGTCCGGGAACGGGTTTCTTCTTATGATATTTCTGTGGTGAACCAGGAGACCATCCTGGTGGAAAGCCCGGCGGAACGCAGCGGATACCCCCGTTTCGGAACGCCGGCATCCATGGGGGACGCCCTGGCCGGGGCGGGCTTCGACGTGGTGCTGGGCGCCACGAACCACGCCATGGACAAGGGGCCGGAGAAGATCCTCCGGACGGTCAGCTGGTGGCGGGAACATCATCCTGAAGTCACGCTGCTGGGACTCCATGATTCCGCGGAAGACCAGGACAGGATCCCGGTGATCGAGAAAAACGGGATCCGCATCGCCATGCTGGACTTTACTTACGGACTGAACGGCTTCGGGCTCCCGGCGGACGCGCCGTATCTCGTGGACCTGCTGCCGGGGCCGGAACTGCCTGACAGCAGGACCGGAGAGGGCGGGGACCGGTTCACGGAGATGATCCGGCGTGCGGAGCAGGAGGCGGATGTGACGGTCTGTTTTCTGCACATCGGCACAGAGTACGCGCCGGAGCCGGATGACGTACAGATCGAGACCGTGCGCCGGGCGGTGGATGCCGGTGCCGATGCAGTGATCTGCGCCCATCCCCACGTGGTGCAGCGGAGTGAGCGGATCCGGACCCCGGAGGGAAATGCCGGCGTTGTGTTCTACAGCCTCGGGAATTTCATGTCGAACCAGACGGATCCTGCCACATTTCTCGGCGGCGCGGCGGAGCTCCGGATCGTGAAGACCGGGACGGCAAAGGCCGGGGAAGCGCAGGCTGCGCCGTCAGAAACCGGGACGGGACAGGCGGCACGGATCGAGTCTTTCCGCATGATCCCCACGGTCTGTCATTTCCGCACGGGAGAGACGCAGGTGTATTTTCTGGAGGATTACACGGACGAACTTGCCGCAGAACACCAGGTCCCCGAGGGAACGGAAAAAGGAATGTTTCTTACCACGGAAGCGCTCTGGAAGCAGTGGCAGAAATCGACAAAACGATGGTGACGGGGCGTTGTATACATACAGCAAGAAAAAACATTTAAAAAAACTGAAAAATGCTGTTGACAGGACAAAAACAGGCGCTATACTTGATGTATACAACAGATACGAAATGTTGATCTGACACTGAAAACAATCAATCTTGCGCGATAATAAAAAAGAAAAGGGGAGCAGACGATGGCACTTTTAAATTATGATGTTCTGAAGAAGTCCGGCTATGATGGTTACATCCTTGAGAAGGCACCGGTGAAGGTGCTGCAGTTCGGCGAAGGAAACTTCCTCCGCGCCTTCGTGGATTACTGGTTCGATATGTCCAATGAGAAGGCAGGCTGGAACGGCAAGGTCGCTCTGGTACAGCCCATCGCCCAGGGCCTCACGAAGTTCGTGAACGACCAGGAGGGCCTCTACACCCTGTATCTCCGCGGCTCCGAGAACGGCGAGAAGATCGACCGCAAGAGAGTCATCTCCGTGGTGGACGCCTGCTACAATCCCTACGACACGGCGGACTGGGAGAAGATCAAAGAGATCGCGAAGAGCGATGACCTTGAGTACGTCGCTTCCAACACCACCGAGGCCGGTATCGTCTACGATCCGGAGAGCAAGTTTGACCAGGTCCCGCCCACTTCCTTCCCGGCGAAGCTGACCGTCCTCCTCTATGAAAGATTCAAGGCCGGCAGGAAGGGCGTCGTGATCCTTTCCTGCGAGCTGATCGACAACAACGGCAAGGAGCTGGAGAAGTGCGTGAAGCAGCACATTGCTGACTGGGGTCTGGGTGAGGACTTCGCGAAGTGGATCTCTGAGGAGTGCCTGTTCTGCAGCACCCTGGTGGACCGTATCGTCCCGGGCCGTATCCGCGACGCGAAGGAAGTCGAGGAACTGAACAAGATCAACGGCTACGAGGATCAGCTGCTGGATGTCGGCGAAGTCTTCGGTGTCTGGTACATCGAAGGACCGGAATGGCTGGCTGAGAAGCTTCCCTTCAAGAAGAGCGGCCTGAACGTCCACGTGGTCCCGGAGGTTGCCCCCTATAAGAAGAGAAAGGTCCGCATCCTGAACGGATCCCACACCGGCTTCGTCCTTGGCGCATATCTGTCCGGCCAGGAGATCGTCCGCGACTGCATGCACAACGACACGATCCGCGGCTTCATGAACAAGCTCCTGTTCGACGAGGTCATCCCGATCCTGCCACTGGACAAGGAAGACTGCGAGAAGTTCGCCGCAGCGGTCTCCGACCGTTACAACAACCCCTTCGTCGACCACCAGCTGATGAGCATCTCCCTGAACTCCACCTCCAAGTGGAAAGCAAGAGATCTTCCGTCTCTCCTTGAGTACGTGGAGAAGTTCGGAAAGCTGCCCCAGGCGCTGTGCATGG
>Ga0310695_10011709_pt1 | contig 12463 bp, 13 predicted proteins | sample RumenRJG_04DNA_FD_203882 | JGI IMG/M metagenome (GOLD analysis project Ga0310695, IMG submission 203882) | Bovine rumen microbial communities from Lethbridge, Alberta, Canada - RJG_04 (v2) (version 2) | ecosystem: Host-associated > Mammals > Digestive system > Stomach > Rumen | place: Canada... | reverse complement strand
ATCCCGTACCGTCGCGCTGACCGGCGAGCAGGTCAAGGAGCTCGGCCGGCAACTTGACGGCGTCCGCGTGACTCTGCCGCTGGACGGCAACCAGATCAGCTCCTGGAACTACTACAATCCGGTGTGGGACGGCGAGAGCGGCGGCCTGGAGTTGTGCGCCTCATATCCAAGGCGTATCTTCCGCGGTTGGCGCGAGATGCCGATTCTGCGCGTTTCCGCGCGGCTGAAGGGAGTCATGAGGAAAGAGGACCTTCCGTTTAAGGATGGCGAGAAGAACCTGCGCCTGACTGGCACAATCAGAAAGTCGGACTTCGACAGCTCGTTGAAACTCAAGGATGCTGTCGTTGAGCAGGTAAAGCAGGGCGCAGCTGATTGACCAAGGGGGGTGTGACATGTTCCGGTTTATGGTTTTTATTGGAGCTATTGTTGCGGTTCTTACCTTGATTCCGCTATCGGTGGCTATGCTTGCTCGCGCACGGTGGAAACCGCTGGTTTGGGCGCTGATCCTGTCGGCTTGCACTGCGTCTGTCGCCTGGTTTGTTCGAGACTTGAACGCGGAAATGTGGAAGAGCAATCAAAGCATGCATATTCGGTGGAACGTCACGTGGCTTTCCGACCAGTACGGACGGATTGACAAAATGGGCGACGAGAATCTGCGCAGGGATTATGTCACGAACTTCATTTACAATGCCTGCACCTTGCTCAATCTGGACAGCAAAACGGCTCCCAACACTTCAAATCTGGTCGAGCGCTACTATTTCGACTGGGATGACCGAATTGACGATGCAAAGCAAGGCGATCAGCGCGCCGATTCGCTATAAAGGATATTGGAGTTTTTGACAGGAACATTGGGGAACATTGGGGATACACCCCATTTTCGTTTCGCTTTTCAGCGCCGATTTCGCCCATTGTCGCCGCTTATCGCAATTTCCCCAGGTTTCCCCCTTGCCTTTTCTCGCCCATTATGCGATAATCCTTCCGTTCCTCGGAATTGAACACCGTCGGCGGACGGATACAAGGGGGAACCATGGAGAGTCTGCGGGTTGAAACGCCAGTAGTCCTTGGTCATCGTGCCGAGGGTGTTGATCGGCGGAACCGCAGACACCGCGTCGCGCGAGGGCCGGCTGGCCCGCAGCCCGCTGAAAGGCGGTGCACAACGCGCGCGGACTGGCCCGGCATGGCCCATTCCAGATTGCCGGACGCATGGCCGCGTGGCCGTGCGCGTTCGGAAACTGCAATCGGAGGGCCAACAGATGGCAAGAACAGCAAGAGTCAAGAGCGTTGGCGAGGGAACGGCGTACTATCACCTCGTTTCCCGCGCCAGCAACAAACAGTTCCTTTTCAGGAAATCGGCGGCGAAAGACCGCCTTGCGGAGCTCGCGCGGAAGGCGGCCGAGTTCAGCGGGGTCAAGCTCGTCGCGTTCGCCGTGATGGACAACCACTACCACATACTCTGCAAAGTGACGCGGACCGGCGATCCGGTTTCGCAGGATGAGGTTGTCCGGCGCGTGGGTGTCCTCAAGGGGGCGAAAGCCGCCGAGTCCCTTGCTGAGCGCTGGAGGGAGCTCTCAGCCGCTGGCTTTGATGCGACGCTCGAGTCCGAGCTCGGCCGCTACCGCGCACGCATGAACGACATAAGCGAGTTCATGAAGACGATGAAGGAGCTCTACGCGATATGGTACAACCGCGAGTACGACTACAGCGGCAGCATCTGGAGCGGGGTGTTCAAGTCGACTATGGTCGAGGGAGGCCGATACCTTGAGTACTGCCGCCGGTACATCATGATGAACCCTGTCCGTGCCGGGATTGTGTCGCAGGCGAAGGACTATCGCTGGGTTTGGGGCGCAGATCCCGAAGAAACGGAAGGCTTCGCGGGGTGTCTCCCCGAATGGAGCATGACGGCGAGGGTGGCGCAGGTCGGGGCGGGGAAGATCTTCGGCAGCGAGGCGTTCGTGCGGAAGTGGATATGTGGGCTCGGCGACAAGTTCCCCGCGGCGCGGACAGCGGCGCACGCCGTGGGGAGCATCGGCTTTTCGTCGCATGGCTGGCGGCTGGCGAAGAGGGACGAAAGGGCGGCATAGGCGGGATTGTGACTCTTTCTGCTTGACTCTTTCGTCCCTAACCGACGCTATTCGTCTCTAATCCAACTATGTACGCTTCATCGCCACTCCTTCGCGGCAAATCCACCGCGCTTCGCGTCATGGGGATTTGTGATATAATACGGCGTAGCCATGCCTGTGAATCTCATTAGTGCCGTCACGCTGCCGAGACGCGGTTCCTCGAAAGCCGCGATTGCGGCCGTATTGCTCTTGCTGCCGCAGGGGGTGGTGGTTGGCGCCATTGCGTGGTATACGAACTCGGAGGGTCTTGAGCTTTGGATATCTGGAGGCATTGCCCTGTGCTGTATCGTTTCAGCCGTTGTGCTGGCAAAGAGGCGTGTCGCATTTCCACTCGTGTTTCAAGGGTGCTTGATGCTTTTCGTCGGGTGGATTGTCATAGAGGGAATCTCTTACTTTACCAATGACAGGCACGGAAGTGTATGGGATTTCATGCTGGTCTTGTCGATGTTAATTGCCGTGTTGCTAATGGGGGTAATGGCGCTCTTCCTTGTGCAGACGAAAAGCGCCCTGAAATGGTTCTCGGGCACTGCAATCGAGCAGGGGAGCGGTCTTGCAGAGAAGATTAAACGCGGCGTGTGGACGGTGCTGATTGCCGATGTCCTTTTGCTGGCGTTTGGAGCTTGTCTTGACTTGGACACGGCAATATGGAGCAAGGGCGATCTTCCGGATGTGATTTTTATGTGCGAGGATGAGTTTCTGGATGATAAGTTTGTGATAACTGATTTTTTCGGAATTCCTATGGGCGAGAAGGTCAATGTCCGTATTTGGGCGAAGATGTATGGCATCGAACGTGTTGAAGAGCCTCATTGCAGTCGCACTTTCTTGTCTGAAGATTCAATTGCGTTCGGGGTTCCGGGGCCGTGGGAAGTGACGGAGCAGATCAACACGACCAACGGATGCGTGGAAGTCGTGTCCGCGAGCCGCGCTCCCATTGGCTACGAAGCCGTGTCGAATATGTTTGACACCGTCGGGCAGCGCTTCTGGAGCGCGTTTGACATCAACTGCCAGCTTACGGACGACGGGTCGCCTTGCGTGGGCAGGTGGTCGGATGGCATCCAGACGGTCGAAATCGTCTCCGATGCGCAATCCCTCCGTATTTCCATCCGCCAAGAGTAGCTGGTAGAAATGGCTGTAGCGTGTAGTTAAGTGCTGCCATCCTCATCGCATCATATTTGCACCAATGCTCGGGGCCTTGCGGTTGCTTCGCAGTTCGTGCTTTGCACCCACCCAACCCGACTCCTTTGGCGCGGGCGAATTTCGCAGCTCACTTCGTTCTGGGGCTATGCGTGGTTGATTTCGGCGCGACTGTTTCGGTATAATAATATCACCATGCTGCGGCGAATGCGCCGCGGTTCGCAAAGAAGGATGGAATATGAATGATTTGAAAAAGCCATTGCCGGTCACGATTGTCGAGACTCTGGGCTGGATATATGTAATGCTGTCAGTCCTGTTGTTTATACTGGCGATTGTGAATGCGTGTCGAGGCAGCGACGAGTCTTTGTCCGGCATTCTCTTTGTCTTGCTGTTTGGACTTTGCCTGCTGTCGCTGCCAGTTGGCATGGTTTTCGCGCTGCGGCTCGGTAGGCGCACGTGGTTCCTTGCGCCGAATACGATTGTCATGAGTCTTTGTCTGATTGGCGCAATAGAAGCGCTTTGCAGCTCCGCGACGGCATTGCCATTCGTGCTTTTGGCGTTGCTTTTTGGAATCGGGCCGATGGTCCTTCTCTTTTTGCCGTCGTCAAGTCGGTGGTTCAATGAAATGTCCGGCGATGACTCTCCCAGTCCTTTCGGATGTGCCGGTATAGTTGTAGTAGGAGTGCTCTGGTTGGCTTTCGTCGGACCGTGTTTGTCCGACTTGTACTTTTCCAAACAGCGGATGACAACTGCCTTATCCAGCGCGATGGCCATGCGCGGTCGCAATCTGAACATCTCTATGATTGAGAATCAACTTGCTCACGAATCGGGTGAAGATTGGATAGACCCGGCTTCATTCACGAACTCGACGCAATATGTCAAGGCGCTGTGGGCGAAGTTTAGCGATGACAAAGGGTCGTGCCCATATCCGGACAGTTGGTGCATCGCCGTAAATCCTCCGGACAATGACAAATTCCCTGTAATGGTCACGGCGAACATCGATCCGCGCGAACTGCTGCGACCGTCGAACGAGGACCAGCCCTTGAAGCTGACATGTCCGAAGGAGTGGGGCGGCTCCTGCTTCAAGTTTTGCGAGAAGGCGGGCATGATTGTCTACAAAGGAGGAGCCTCGCAAATTTTTAGAAATAAGTATGCGCGTCCAAAGCTGATATTTCACGACGGCATACCCAAGCCCAATCCCGACACCTACTTCCTGACCCCGACCGGCCGCGTCGACTTTGTTGAAAGGCAAGCGGCAGTTTCGCTATAATACACGCACCACCTTGAAATGAGGAATGTGAAAGAAAACATCGGAATGGGCGATAAAAAGAGCAACGCCAAAGGGGTGTCTCCCCATTTGATCGTGCGGCTGCCTAGAAAGGGTGGGATGGCCGAGGTGTATGAGGTCGAGAACGCATGGCCCGGAAGGGAGAGCGCGATATTGTGAAATTCAACTGGAACCAATCTGGAATGCCCGTGTCGCTCGTCAGCCGCATGGGCAGAAGAAGCGCGGTCGCCGAGTTCAAGTCGGTTCTGAACGACGCCCAGAACCAGGTCATGGTGTCGGTGGACGCGGACGCGATGGCGAATGATCTCGTGGAATCTGGCGGCCGGGAGTATGTGGAGATGGTGCGGGCGTTGTCAGCAGATCTTGCGAACGCACGCAAGGAGCTTGAAGCCGCGAATCTGCGATACGAACGGCTCGTAGCGAACCTTAGGCAGCGGGGCATCAGTCTCGACGCGGATCCGCGGGCTCGGCAAGAAACGCCAGGGGCGCCAGTCCAAGAGCCCACGCCAGTGGCGGATGAACGAGATGACTGGGATACATGGGATCAGCGCTTCAAGGCTTTGCTGGGCTGATTCTCGGAACAGCCGGGGACAGACCCCACGATAGGCCCGTTTTTCGCCTGTCCGCCGTAGTTTTAGCGAAGGCGGATGTGTTTCGTGTATTTCGTGGTTAATCCTCCGCGGCGCATTCCCCCAAAAAATCGTGAAACTCCAAGTCGCATTAGTGTGGATTATGCTATAATTATCCCGTTATGGGATTTTTCAAGGCATACGACATGCGCGGCACCTTTGGTGTCGACTTCGACCTCGATACAGTCTACAAGGTGGGGCTTGCCCTGCCGAAGGTCGTAAAGGGGAAACGCTGGCTCGTCGGGCGCGACTGCCGCACGACTTCGGGTGCCGTTCACGACGCGCTTGTGAAAGGGCTTTCCGAAGCTGGCGCGGAAGTGAGCGACCTTGGGCTTTGCACGACGCCGATGGTCTACTACTTCACCGCCGCAGACGGCTTCGACGGAAGCGTGATGATTACCGCGTCGCACAACCCACCGACGGATAACGGCCTCAAGGTCTCAAAGGCGACTGCGCTCCCCGTCGGCTACGCGAACGGTCTTAACGAAGTCGAGCGACTGGTCGGCGAAATGCAGTCGACGGCCGACGGCCGACGGCCTTCGGTGAAGGATCTTCCCGATGCACTTTCGCGCTACATCGCCTGGCAAAAAGGCCGTGTCAACCTCGACTCGCTATCTGGGCTAAAGTTTGCCGTCGACTGCTCAAACGGAATGTCCTCGATTTTTGCGCGCGAGCTGTTCCCGAACGCGGAGCTGCTAAACGACACTCCCGATGGAACCTTCCCCGCGCACTCGCCTAATCCGCTCAAGGCCGAGGCGCGAGAGCAGATTGCCAAGGTTGTGCGCGAGAAGGGGCTCGACTGCGGCGTTGTCTTCGACGGCGATGCAGACCGTGCGATGTTCGTCGACGAGCGCGGTGAATTTGTCCAGCCAGATTATTTGATTCCAATTGTGGCGAGGGCCACAATTGGAAGTTTAAAGTTTAAAGTTGAAAGTGAAAAGTTGAGAGGTGAGAGTGAAAAGTTGCAGGCGGGCAAGGTCAAGATCATTCACGACGTCAGGACTTCTCGCGGCGCGATAGAGACGCTGCGCGAGGACGGTTTCGAGCCGGAGATGGTTCCGGTCGGCCACGCCTTTGCAAAGCCGATCCTTCGCAAGATTGGCGCTCTTTGCGGCGGCGAGCTTGCAGGCCACTACTATTTCAGCGAGTTCTTCGGATGCGACTCCGGTCTTCTCGCGGCGACACGCATCCTCGGCGAGATTGCTAAGGCAAAGCAAGCGGGAAAGACATTCTCCGAGATGATGAAGCCAATAGTTTCGCGCTACGCCAACTCCGGCGAAATCAACTTTAAGGTCGAGGATAAAGAAGCCGCCATAGAGCGCGTCCTCGCAGTCGCCAAGATGCTTGGCGAAGAAACTGGTCGGAGCGAGATCGACGGCTATCGCCTTGAATACCGCGACGGCTGGATTTCCGTTCGCAAGTCCAACACCGAGCCGTATCTCCGCCTTATCGTCGAATGTCGGACAAGGGAAATGCTCGATAATTGGGTTGGCCGTCTCTCTGGCGCAATTGAGGGGAAGTGATGATCGTTGACTTCCACGTCCATTCTACGGCAAGTGACGGCACATTTGCGCCGCGCGACATCGCGGCGGATGCGGCGCGCGGCGGATTTGCCGCGATCGCGCTTACCGACCACGACAACTGCGACGGAATAGGCGAGTTCTTTGGCGCGGAGGCGGGGCTAAAGAAAGTCGCGGGTGTGGAGCTTTCGATAGAGCCAGGGGTTGGGTTTGACAAGTTCCATCTCCTTGCGCTCGGCATAGACCCCGCGAACGAACCTTTCAAGGCGTTCCTCAAGAGCATCCTCGTCGGGCGCGACGCGAGGAACGAGCGCATCGTCGGCAATTTTCGGCGCATCGGCATCGAAATGGTCGATGTCCCGAAGGGCGTTCGGCCGGTCTACGACTATGCCCATGGCGATGTCCTCGCGCGTCCGCACTTTGCTGGCTGGCTCGTCGACAACGGCTACGCGTCGGATATAGGTGAGGCGTTTGCAAAGTACCTTCTCCCCGATTCGCCGTCCGACACGCGGTGCTACGAGGAACGCTATCATCCGTCGCAGGAAGAGTCGTTCCGCGTCGTCCATGGCGCGGGAGGGTTGTGCGTCATGGCGCATCCGAAGTATTGGCGGCGCGAGTGGAAGACGATGGAGCCAGACTATGCTGCGGCTGCGCGCGAGCTTGCGCGGCTGAAGGAGAAGGGGTTGGACGGGCTTGAGGCGCTCTACCGCGCGAATTCCGTCGAGGAGAATGTCGCCTTCACGCGCATAGCCGATTCCATTGGCCTTCTCAAGAGCGCTGGAAGCGACTTCCACGGAGCCAACAAGCCGACGATTCCGCTTGGTATGCAAGTGTCGGAATCGTTTATCGCCCCACTGCTTGAGCGGCTTTAGCGGCATGCTCAATTCATAGTAGGCGGGTCTTCGCCTTGGGCGGCTATTTTTGGTATAATATGGGCCAGTTATGAATACTGTACTCGTTGGTGCCCAGTGGGGCGATGAAGGCAAGGGCAAGGTTATCGACTTCCTGACGGAAGAGGCGGACGTCGTAGTCCGCTTCCAGGGCGGCTCGAACGCGGGTCACACCGTCGTCGTCGGAGACAAGAAATACGTTCTCCACCTCGTTCCCTCGGGTGTTCTGCACGACGGCAAGCACTGCGTGATCGGCAACGGCGTCGTAATGGACCCGTTTGACCTCATGAAGGAGCTTGAGCAGGTCGAAAGCTGGGGTTTTGAGCTCAAGGGCCGCTTCCATATCTCCGAGCGCGCGCACATGGTCATGCAGTGGCATCGTGCGATCGACAAGGCCGAGGAGGCCGCGCGCCCCGAGGGCCACAAGATTGGCACTACCGGTCGCGGAATCGGTCCCGCCTACGCCGCTAAGGTCGGTCGCTACGGTATGCGCGTTGGCGACATCTTGAAGCCCGATTTCCTTGATCTCGTCCGCGCACAGGTCGCAGAGGCGAATCGCGCGCTCGCGGCGCTTGGTGCCCAGCCGCTCGACCCCGAGGAGATGGTCAATCTCTACACGCCGATGGTCAAGGCGCTTATGCCCTACGTGACCGACACGATCCAGTTCCTCCACGAGAACCTCGACGAGAAGAAGTCGATTCTTTTCGAGGGAGCCCAGGCGACGATGCTCGACATCGACTTCGGAACCTACCCGTTCGTCACGTCATCCAACCCGACGGCCGGTGGCGCATGCACTGGTTCGGGCGTTCCCCCGCGCGCGATAGACCGCGTGATTGGCGTCCTCAAGCTCTACACGACGCGAGTCGGAGAAGGGCCGTTCCCGACCGAGCTTTTCGACGAAGACGGCGAGACGCTCAGGAAGCGCGGCGGTGAATTTGGCGCGACGACTGGTCGTCCGAGGCGCTGCGGATGGTTTGACGCGGTTGTCGCGCGCTATGCCCAGCGCGTAAACGGCGTAGACTTCTGGGCGATGACGAAGCTCGATGTCCTCGACACTTTCCCTGTCGTGAAGATCTGCACTGGCTACAAGCGCGACGACGGTTTCGTCTACCAGACGTTCCCCGCCGACCTCGCGGTCCTCAAGCGCTGCACGCCGGTATACGAGGAACTTCCCGGCTGGCAGTGCGAGACGTCGCATATTACTGACTATTCCGAACTTCCCGAAAACGCGAAGAAGTACGTGAATCGCATCCTCGATCTCGTTGGCGGCAAGCTCGGCGTCCTCTCGGTCGGCCCTGCTCGCGAGACCACTCTGAGGATTAATATATAGTCGTTAGTGTGAAAACAACATTGACAACTCGTGAAAACAACTTTTTTACAGCGGGCAACATGCCCGCCGATTCAAGAGCGCCGCGAGGTTTCGCGGCGAGAAAGAGGCTGTTGTTTTTACACGTTGTTTCTGTTGTTTTCCAATAACTTATAGGCAACTGGTTGGTGGTTAGTATGGGATTGCAGCATCTTGCGGTGATTATGGACGGGAACGGCAGGTGGGCGAAGAAGCACCATCTGCCGCGGCTCGCGGGCCACAGGGCCGGAGCCGAGTCGCTTGACCGCACGATGCACTGGTGCAAAGAGGCTGGGATAAGCTACTTGACTGTCTATGCTTTCTCCACCGAGAACTGGAAGCGCTCGAAGGGCGAAGTCGCGGGGCTGATGAAGCTCCTTTCCCACTTCATCAAGGCGAAGGAGAAGGAGCTTATAAAGAATGGCATCGCGTTCCGCGTCATCGGACGGCGCGAGGATCTTTCGCCAAAGCTTCAGAAGGAGATTGCCGCGCTGGAGGAGAAGACGAAGGGCGGGGATTTCACGCTCGTCGTCGCGCTTTCCTATGGCGGGCGAGACGAGATTGTGCGGGCGGCGGAGATTTTTAACGCAGAGGCGCAGAGACGCAGAGAGCGCGGAGAGAGTTTGGAGGATATCTTCTCGAGTTGTCTTGACACTGCGGGGATTCCCGATCCTGATCTGATTGTGAGAACATCGGGCGAGTTGCGGATTTCCAATTTCCTGCTCTGGCAGGCGGCGTACGCCGAGTTCTATTTTACTGATGTCCTCTGGCCGGACTTCGATAAGCAGGAGTTCGACAAGGCGATTGCCAGCTTCTCGAAGCGCGAGCGCCGAATGGGAGGAAGACTTAAATGAATCCGGTTCTCAAGAGAACGCTAACGGGGTTGGCAGTTGGTGCGGTGGTGATTTGTGTCGCACTCTTTGCTCCGCCGATGGCAATAACATCGGTTGCCGTGTGCTTGATTTTGCTGTCGGCAATCGAGTTTGCTTTCTTGATGCGCAAGAAGAAGCCGAGCATATGGAGCTGGGAAGTCTTGGACGCACTGGGGTTCATTTTCGGAGTGGGGCTGATTGTAAACGGACTTTGGGCACTCGCCAAGATCCCGGCTCTGTATGGCGATGCAATGTGCGGAGGTTTGCGTCTTGGCAATGTGATGCTGCTCTATGTGATTGCAATCGTCAAGTTCTCCGATGTCGGCGGGTTTGCGTTCGGTCTCACTTCCGCGAAGCTCATGAAGGGCGGCAACCACAAGCTCTGTCCGACGATCTCCCCGAACAAGAGCTGGGAAGGGCTCTTCGGTTCTGTCTTCGCGTCGTGCCTCGTCTCTTGCTGCTTCATGGGCGCGACCGGTTTTGGCGTTGTCAAGTCGCTTGCGTGCGGCGTAACTGCTGCGCTTGTGGGGACGGCAGGCGACCTTGTTGAGTCGAAGTTCAAGCGCTGGGTCGGCGTCAAGGACTCCTCGACGATGAAGATCACAAACGGAATGGGCGGGTTTCTCGACATGGTCGACTCGCTTCTCTTCGCGCCAGCGGTACTCTATTTCCTCATGGGGCTCGAGTTCTGAAATGACGCGTTCCCGCGAGGCATGGATTCTCTTCCTGGCGACGCGTGTCGTCGGTCTCGCGGTAGATGCCGCAGTAATCGGCTTTGCCTATCTCTGCGCGTTTGCGCTAAGGTTTGATTTTCAGGAGCCGACGTCGCTCGGCGGGTGGGGAACGGTCGCGCGGCTCTACGTGACGGTTTGCGCCGTCCACCTCGCTTCACTTCTCTTCTTTGGTTGCTATCGCCTTGCGTGGCGCAGGATACGTGGGAGTGAGCTTCCGCAATACATCGGTGCGATGATGTTTGCATGCGGTGTCCTGACGCTGATGCGGTATTTCCTGCCGAATGTCTCGCTCTCGCATATCCGTCCGCCTTATTCCGTGACGGTCATATCGTTTTTCCTCGGTACGATAGGCATCATTGGCGTCCGCGTCCTGTGGCGCGTCTACTGGACGAGCCGCGTGAAGGAAGACGAGCTACTTGAGCGCAATGTCCAGCATTTTGGCGGCGCGGCTGCGCGCAAGTTCCTCGCTGACAAGGTCGTGATGGTGACTGGCGCGGGCGGGTCGATTGGTTCGGAGATCGTTCGTCAGGTTGCGGCGGCAGGGGCAAAGAAGATTTTGATGGTGGAGCGCGGCGAAAACGCGCTCTACGAGATCAACCGCAGGATGAACGACCCTCGCTGCGTGCCGCTGATGTACGACGTGAACGACCGCGGCAAGATGGACGCGCTTTTCGCGGCCGAGAAGCCCGAAGTCGTTCTCCACGCGGCGGCGTACAAGCACGTGCCGATGGTCGAGATGAATCCCGAGGAAGGGTGGCGCAACAACACCGAGGCGACGAAGCTGCTTGCGGAGCTTTCTGCCGCGCACGGCGTAAGGCGATTCGTCCTCATTTCGACTGACAAGGCCGTGAACCCAGTTTCGGTAATGGGCAAGACGAAGCTCGCCGCCGAGCAGGCAATCATGGCCTTGAACAACTCCCCCACTCCCCCACTCCCCAACTCCTCCACTCCTCCACTCCCCCACTCCTCCACTTCTTTCTGTGCCGTCCGCTTTGGCAATGTCTTCGGCTCGTCGGGCTCTGTCGTCCCGCTCTTTAAGGAGCTTATCGCAAAGCGGCTTCCGATTACCGTGACGCATCCCGACATGAAGCGGTACTTTATGACGATTGAGGAAGCGGTGTCGCTCGTCCTTCAGGCGGCGTCGCGCGACGAGCGGGCGATCTATACGCTCGACATGGGCGAACCGGTGAAGATTCTTGATCTTGCGGAGGGGATGATAGAGCAGGCGGGCTACCGCCCATACGTCGACATCCCGATTGTGTTCACGGGTGTTCGCCCCGGCGAGAAGCTTTTCGAGGAGCTGGACGTCTCAGAGCGTTCCTGCTACAAGACGGACATGGCGAAGATATACATTACAAAGGGTGTTTGACACTGAATCTGGTGAGGGGGGGGAATGATGCATCCTAAGTTCAAAAAAGAATACAACATGCCGGGGCGCGAGCTTCTGCCGCACCGCGAGCCGTTCCTTTTTCTCGACCGCCTCGTGTCGGCTGACGAGACTGGCTGCCTTGGCGAATATACGTTTACCGAAGAGAAGAACGACTTCTTCAAGGGGCATTTCCCGGGCGCGCCGGTAGTCCCCGGGGTGGTGCTCACCGAGGCGATGTGCCAGTGCGCGGGCGCGGGGATCGTCGCGCAGAACGTCATGGGGGGGATGGATCGCGACAGGAAGAACCGCTTTGTGCTCGCGGCGGTGACGTCGGCAAGGTTTCGCCGCCCCGTCGTTCCGGGCGACACGTTTACGATGATCGCCGAGAACGTCAAGGCGCGCTCGCGCATACGGACTTTTGCCGTGAAGGGCTATGTAGGCGACGAAATCGCCGCGGAATGCGAGATTACATGCCTTCTCGACACACGCCCCGTGGCGTGTTAACCTCGGCTAAACCCTTCACATTCGAGGCAAGATTTGGTATATTAACCCTCACGGTTTC
>Ga0310695_10011708_pt1 | contig 12465 bp, 9 predicted proteins | sample RumenRJG_04DNA_FD_203882 | JGI IMG/M metagenome (GOLD analysis project Ga0310695, IMG submission 203882) | Bovine rumen microbial communities from Lethbridge, Alberta, Canada - RJG_04 (v2) (version 2) | ecosystem: Host-associated > Mammals > Digestive system > Stomach > Rumen | place: Canada... | reverse complement strand
AATGGTTCTACACATGTTTTCTGAGTTCTCAGACACGGACGGTCCGCAGCATGATAATAACAGCGGATCAGCCTTCTGTACATGGAACCTGCGCTAGTACAACACACGTTTTGCAAAATCTCAGAGGAGGTAATTTAAATGGGATGCTTTTATTGCGATGAACACCATGAAGGCCGCGAAGGAATCATGTTCAAAGTCGGCGAAATGAAGGCGGGAGTCCTTTATCTTTTCAAAGATCAGGCCCATAAGGGACGCTGCGCGCTGGCTCTGAAAGCTCACAAAAAAGAGCTCTGCGAGTGCACAGACCAGGAGAGGACCGATTTTGCTGCAGATCTGGCTGCCGCTTCCGGCGCTGTCAAAAAGCTGTGGGGATGCACCAAGATCAACCTCGGCTCCTATGGTGACTCCAATCCTCATCTCCACTTCCATATCGTCCCTAAATATGAAGGTGGCTTCGAATTCGGCGGCAGCTTTGCCATCACCAATCCCGATCCTGTATTCCTGAAAGACGAGGAATACAAGGAAATGATCGCCGCTCTTCAGAAAGAACTCGGAATCTGAGATTCAGAATTCCGGTAAACCGGACAGAATCCGTCATGACTAATCAGCCATGACTCGCTGCGGAGTCCACACGGACACCTGTTCAGCGAAGCAGGGCGTAGTTTAATCATACATGTCAGCGGGCACTCGCCCAAAACCACAAGTATAAAGAACCGGCCACGCCCACTCTTTTTGGTGCATGGCCGGTTTTTCATAACCAGGTTCCGTTTGCGTTTTAATCACTGTTTTGATTACTGATGTCCCCTTTTTTACAGGTATGCCAGCACGCAGATCCACTTTTATTCAGGTACTCCGGTACGCAGATCCACTTTTGTTCAGGTACTCCGGTACGCAGATCTACTTTTGTTCAGGTACTCCGGTACGCAGATCCACTTTTATTCACGTACTCCGGTACGCAGATCCACTTTTGTTCAGGTACTCCGGTACGCAGATCCACTTTTGTTCAGGACTGCCTTCACTCCAGAATGACTTCACGTCTCAAAAGGCCGTGCAGGATTGTCCTCAGGTTCTCCGCGTGTTCTGTTGCCAGGGGGCTCATTCCTTCGATCCTGCGGACGGTTCCGTCTGTATATCGCACAGACATTTCCTTGAGGACCATCTCTTCCCCATCGTGTTCTTTTCGCAGGCTGCCCAGGGCTTCCAGGGCAGGCAGACCGTCCTCTGTCGTAAGTGAGTTCTCCTCACGGACGCTGAAGACCTCCTCTGCGATCTGCCGGATCCGGTCATCTTCTTTTTCAGTCAGAAAGATCTCGTACTCTCCGTCTTCGCCGAAGAATTCATTTCCGATGATCTTGTTGCGGTAGCAAAGAACTGCCGCTCTGTCCGGATTCTCTCTTTCAAATAAATATACGTGATCACGGATTCCCGACGGATATGAAGAGGGATACACAGAGAAGCTGATCAATTCAATCCGGGCAGGAGTCTCGTTATTAGAAAAATCCGCTGCCGCTCCGGCTTCCATTTCTTCCATTCCCCTGACATGGACAGAGAGCACTTCTCTGCCGGGAAGAAGCAGATTCTCAACGCGATGTTCAATGGCTTCCTTCCACCCGGGAAGTCTCTCCATCTCTTCAACCCAGTTATCGCAGGGAAGTTTTTCAAAGACTTCCAGCTCCAGCGGTGTCGCCTTAAAGCCACGGTTCATAGCGTTGCGCAGATAACGGTGGATGAAATAGTGGCTCACCTTTTTACTGGACATATCATAGTAGTAGGATAGTCCTCCAGTTGTAGCGTTGTCGACACAGTAATAAACGAACCCGGTAAAAAGATCCATCTCAAGGCTGCGGACATACTCTCCTTCTCTCTTGTCGAGGATGGCCAGACATTTTCTGCCGCGTCTTCCGACTGGAATTCTGTAAGAACCGCGCTCATCATGATATTCCAAATGTCCTCTACTGACTTCTGCTGTCATATGATTCTCCCTTCGCCGGCTTTCCTTTTTTATGTGATCCAACTCCAGTGACTGAAATGCCGTCTGCTTCAGATCAGCTGCATTGCTCTGCCCGTACAACCCATAATCCACAAAAGAGTCCTGCTTCTGTGTTATTTGTCATCGTTATGGGTATAGCAGAACTGCAGATCCTCCGGTATATGATGCCGGTCCCCGATAAAACGCACAGTCGGTATTCCTTCAGGGCTGATCTCTACGCAGCTCACACTGACATTATACAAGAGGAACCGCTTCATCTGCTCTGCAGGAATTCCATTTGCAAAGTTCAAAAATGTCTGAATGGCTGTCCCGTGAGATCCCACGACAACCGTCTCACCCGGATGCTCCCCGGCAATCCTGAGAATGGCATCCCGCACTCTGTTATAGACCTGGACCAGGGACTCTCCGCCGGGTGCCTGTGAATGTCCCCTGTCCTCATTCAGGACATACATCCTGTAAAAATCAGGATAGCGCTGGCAGATCTCTTCTTTCGTCAGTCCGTCCGCATCCCCGAAGTCAAACTCTATGACATCCGGTTCCACGATCACAGGAACAGGTCTCTGCTGGGAAGAGAGGGCATACTCCAGGGTTCTGGAAGCCCGGCAAAGGGGGCTGGTGACCCCAAGATCCACGCGGATATCTTTAAAATAATCCCTAAGCAGACTTCCCTGCCTCTCCCCCACTTCATCCAGCGGGTTATCAGCCCTGCCCTGATAGCGCAGCTGCTGATTCCATTCTGTCGTTCCATGGCGCAGCAGATAAAAAACAGTATTGGCAGTCTTGTCTATCATAGATGGCTTTCTTCCATAAAAAGTACACGCAAAAAACGCAGGCAGCAGTTCTTTGTCGTCACGTGAGAACGCCTCCCAAAAGCCGTTTTCACATGGCGCAGATGGGTATTAAAAACCACTTTCCCCTTCCGGCTACTGAATGACTGCGGCTTTGTATTCCTTTTCCAGCCCCAGAAGAAGTCTGATATTATACTGTTCGATTTCGCTCAGTTCCTCTTCCTTTACTGCCTTCCCGGAGACAGGTTTATACCACTTTTTGCCTTCAAAGAATCCGCGGATTTCTTTATCCTGGAAATCCTGGCCTTTTCTTGCATAGATCTCATTGATCGCAAGACGAATCTCATCAGCGGTTTTCTTCGCCCCAGCCAGCCTGTACTCTTTTAGAAATCTCGCTGCGACAGCTTCCCGGTTCAGCTTCTCCGAACTGCTCTTTTCAAACAAATATCCCGTCTTCAGATACTGGGCAGCCTCCTTGTCAAGTCCCGAGAGGTCCTTTCTGCCGGCTATTTCAAAAGACGGATATTTCGCAGTCATAGAATAAACACGACTGTTGTTCTCAGCAGCCTCAAAGTTCTTGATATACCAGTCAAAATCAATGGTCTTCCTGTCCTTATCAATTCCTTTTACCTTAGCGTAACAGCAGGAACCTTCCATTGAAGGAAGTGACATAATCTGTTCGACAGGACTGTCATCAAGTTCTTTATAGTTCTTACCTGCATCCGCCGAAATAACAGGCACGGATACCATTTCCATTCCGATCCCGTCAATATACATGATATTGCCGTCGATAATATACATATCGCCCATCTCCAGGGCTCTGTGGAACTGGTTTAGCACCCAGGTATTTCCTTCATCTTTCGAGACCAGCTCGTATCCGTAGAGCTGGTTCATTCCAGGGGACGTATCCGCTACAATATAAATAAAATTACCCTCTGTGTATGCCGTAATCATGTCTCCGACAGAAACGAGGTCAAGATCACTGAATCTGTCTATGCCCAGTTCATTATCGTTCCCCGACAGTACGTCTCCGATCACTTCCCTGCATCTTTCAATATCATTTTCATCAAAGGGTCCGTTCTGAGTGATCTTAATATTTTTCAGCGCAGGATCTTCAGAGCCTTTAGTCTCTGTTCCTGATTCAAATGAGATCGCATCTGCTTCCTCGCCGTCTTTTTCATCTTTGGCAAAGACAGACAGGGACACAACCAGAAGAGCCATCACCAACACAAATGTATATTTCAGTATCTTACCCATTTTTCCTCATCTCCGGAGTTTCTAATAATATAGTTTTCCCGTCACAGCCATGCTGCAGTCACTTGCAGCATGGCACGCCTTCACACGTCACATTGGCCGTAAAGCATCATAAATGGCAATAATCCCCATAAAGGGATTCTGTCATTTCTTTCTGTCATTTCTTTCTGTCATTTCTTTCTGTCATTTCTTTCTGTCATTACTTTCTGTCATTTCTTTCTCAGAACATATTCGAAAAATCCGGAACCAGATCTTCCGCGCTTTCCACTTCCTCTGCCTCCAGGGCTTCCGCAGGAATCTCGATCTCGCCGATTTCATCGTATCTGTCTATCGTAATATCCACGTCAAAGGTTTTGAATTCAAACTCAACCCCTTCCAGCATTGTATTCTCGGTTTTGTCAGCAATCACATTTTCGAGAATCTCTCCTCCAAGCTGGGAGCAATCCATCTTGATCCGCGCCGGAAGTGTGGACTCTTTATAGATATAGAGTTCTGTGGGAATGGATATCGAATCCCAGTCTATGGACTCCAGATCTATTTCGTTCTTGCCGGTTTCCTCTTTTGTCTGCATGAGCAGTTCTTTCACAAGATTTCCGCCCACGTTCGCATTGATCTGGTAGGCCTCCTTGCCGTTTATCTGGACAAGTTCCTCTTTCAGTTCAGCATCCTTCAGTGAGTCTCCGGCTTTTTGTAAAAGACCGATCATTTCGAATGTGGAAAGTTTTTTTACGGAACCTGAACCTGCAGAGCCGTCTCCGTCACCATTTGCATCTTCACCGCTTTGATTCTGAGCAGTGCTCTTCCTCCACGGAGTGCCCTTTGTACGCACATAAGTTATTTTTGATCCGTCTTCAGTCTTTTCAGTATACTGCTCATAATTTACACTCAGGTTTTGTCCAAATCCGGAAACAGACATGGTGTTATTTTCTTTCGTGCGTTCAGGATTCTTTGTCATCTCTGCTTTGTTGTCAATACCAAGGTTCATCTCCATACCGACGTCGATCGATTTGACCTTTACCCCGATGAGGGAATCAATCTTTGTATTTACTTCCGCGGAATTTACCTTCTGAAGCTCTTTCAGCATTTTCGCAGTCAGAGAAGCTGCGGTCGGTTTGAACAGACCGCACCCCTGAAGGAGCATAGCTGTAATAAGCATTATTATAATTACTGTTGAAATTTTCTTTCTTCCTGCAATTAATCTCATATCGGAAATCGTTCTCCTTCCTGCCTTCTGCGTCAGCTTTTCTGACCGGTAAGCGAATCCTTTCTACTTCCTGAGTCAGCTTTTTTGACCTGACAATTACTCCTTCTCTTCAGCCTTTTTTTCTTCTGTCTTCTCTTCAGCCTTGTCTCCGGAATTGTCTTCCGCTTTCTCTTCAGTCTTATCTTCAGCCTTATCTTCAGCCTTGTCTTCCGCTTTTTCTTCTGTCTTCTCTTCGGCCTTATCTTCAGCCTTATCTTCAGCCTTGTCTTCCGCTTTTTCTTCTGTCTTCTCTTCGGCCTTATCTTCAGCCTTATCTTCAGCCTTATCTTCAGCCTTATCTTCAGCCTTGTCTTCCGCTTTTTCTTCTGTCTTCTCTTCGGCCTTATCTTCAGCCTTGTCTTCCGCTTTCTCTTCAGCCTTGTCTTCGCTCTTGACTTCCTGCTGCTCTTCGGCCTTCAGTTTCTCTTCTGTCTTCTCTTCTTTCTCTTCCGGCTTTGTTTTATCCTCTGACTTTTCTTCCTGTTTTTTATCATCCCGGGCTTTGACAGCAGAAAAACCTCTCGGATAAAGTATGTCTTTGGAGAATTTGTATTCTTCGTTTAATGCAGGGATATTGACCGGAAGAGTACCTTCGGGGGTAAACTCCCCGAATACCGCACAGATTGCTGCCGGGAGATTGGGGGAGACAGACTTTCCGCTCTCAGCATTCTCCATCATTCTGGCGGATCCGTATGTAACGATCAGAGCATCCGCTTCCTGGTATCTGGCCGCGTCATAAGGCAGCTCGGCGCTGATCACTGTGATCTTTTTGTTCTCTTTATGTACTTCCTCGATAATCTGATCCAGAACCCTGCCGGACTCTCCGTCCTGTGAATCGGGAACCATCTCGGTCACTTCGAACATAGTGGTCACTGCGATCACATGATCTGCCTCCCTGACAGCCTGCAGGCATTGCTGCGCGTTGTCAGGTTCATAGACCATTGTTTCCCAATCCGTGCCCCCCGGGATGATCTTCTCTGCCTCGAGCCTCTGCCTTGCATATTCCGCAGTGTTGACTCTGCTCTGGCCAGGATAAAACACAAGTACCCGGTCTTCTTCTTTCAGACTGAAGGGAATGACCTCTCCTTCATTTTTGAGGAGAGTCAGACCCTTTTTCATCATTTCCCATTCTTCAGCCCGGTTCTTTTCAGACCAGAGCCCGGCTGCCGCCTCCTCGACCTGCTTGTCCGTGACAGGTTCGATCTTTTCGTCAAGAAGTCCATGTCTGGCTTTCAGCGTCAGGATCCTGCGGACAGACTCATCGATTCTCTCCTGGGAAATCTGACCATTTTCCACCATTTCGACGATATTGTCGATGCATTCTTCAAGCTTGTCGAGTGTGTCTGAATTATAGACTGTACGGGGAGCAAGGAGCAGGTCCACTCCGGCGTTGATTGCCATCCTGTAGACATCCTCTTCCCTGAAATGTTCAGTGAGTGAAACCATTTCAAGGGCGTCTGCAACGATAACACCGTCGAAATTCATCTTTCCCCGCAGGATATCGGTGAGGATCGTCTTGGAGAGGGTTGCCGGAATCTCTACCTTCTCGCCGGTCGATTTGGAAACATAGGTCTCTTTTTCTATTTCCGGGTATTGGATGTGGGCAGTCATGATCATTTCCGCGCCGGCTTCAATTCCCGTCCGGAAAGGAACCAGTTCCATGTGGTTGAGTTCCTCGAGTGTTTTTTCCACTCTGGGAAGTCCTGTGTGGCTGTCTACGCTCGTATTTCCGTGGCCGGGGAAATGCTTCAGCACCGCAATAGTACCGTTTTCACTCATACCCTCGTAAAAGGCCTTCCCATAATCCGCCACTGTTTTGGTATCATCCGAAAATGCACGCACCCCGATGATGGGATTATCAGGATTATCATTTACATCCAGCACTACACCGAAATCCGTATTGATCGAGAGCAGAGAGAGTTCCTCCGCTATTTTTTTACCGGTCTCCCTGGCATTCTCGATGTCTCCCGACGCCGTGACAGCCATATTGCCAGGCCACTGTGTACCCTGTCCAAGGCGGTTTACAATACCTCCCTCCTGGTCAATAGCCACGAAGAGGGGGATTACATTCTTTGAATCCGTATCCTGATTGGCTGTCTGCATATCATTGACAAGCCTTATCGTATCCTGGGTGTTCTCGCAGTTTTCCGCGTACAATAAAACACCGCCAAAACGATCCCGGGAAATTGCCTCGCGGATCCTGCTGTTCATCCTGGTAAAGCTGTACGAGGCGGGACCATGATCTTCGGGCCATCCTCGAAAAGTGGCGATGATCATCTGGCCGACCTTTTCCCTGAGAGTCATTTCAGCAAGAATCTCGTCTACTCTCCCCTCCGATTTCAGCATTCCCAGCTCTTCCAGGGAGTCCGTTCCCGAATGCATTTCCTTTGGGCTCTCTGCGGGCTTGCCTGTGTCCGCAGTGTCTGACGATTCCAGCCGCTCATATTCGTCAGAAGTCTCTTCCGCTCCGCAAAACAAAACGCAGAGCCGGGCTGCCAGCATAAAAACGGTCAGGAGGCAGATCAATTTCCGGAATCCTGTTTTAGTCATTTTCGTTTTCCTCAGTCATGTAGTGCCTTTAAATAGGGCAGAGGCGGCCCTGCCGCCCTCTGCCCCCGGCCGGCCCGCGTCCGCCGCCAGGCAGAAAAAAACATTGCGCGGACCGTGTCATAAACAACAGACCTGCATCAGGGACTATCCTGATGCAGGTCCTGATCACTCATCAAATGTCCTGTTCACTCACAGATCCTTCTTTTCGGCGGAATGGACGCACATCTGCCTGCCGTCCGCCTGATCCGTGTGTCATCAGGTTAACAGCTGTGTGATTACTTGTAGTTGACGATCTTTCCGAAGTCTTCCTTCAGGGAAGCGCCGCCGATGAGGCCGCCGTCAATATCGGGCTGTGCGAACAGCTCGGGAGCGGAAGCGCCGTTGACAGAGCCGCCGTACTGGATGCGGATCTTCTCAGCTGTGTCAGCATCATATATCTCAGCGATGAGCTCGCGGATCGCATGGCAGACTTCCTGAGCCTGCTCAGTGGTAGCGACCTTGCCTGTGCCGATAGCCCAGATAGGCTCATAAGCGATGACCATGGAAGCAGCCTGCTCAGCTGTGACGCCGATCAGATCGCTCTTGAGCTGCAGACGGATCCAGTCGATGGTCACGTTTGCTTCGCGCTGCTCAAGGGACTCGCCGCAGCAAAGGATCGGAATAAGGCCATACTCGAATGCCTTCAGAACCTTTCTGTTCAGGAAAGCATCATCCTCTTTGTAGTAATCTCTTCTCTCGGAGTGGCCGATGATGACGTACTTGACGCCTGCATCTTTGAGCATTGCGCCGGAGATCTCGCCGGTGAATGCGCCGCTGTCCTTATCGGAGATGTTCTCTGCGCCGACAGCAACGTTGGAACCCTTGACAGCCTCAACTACGGGAACGATATCAACTGCGGGAACGCAGTAGACGACATCGACATCATCATTCTTTACCAGGGGAGCAAGCAGCTCGACAAGAGCCTTCGCCTCTGTGGGAGTCTTGTTCATTTTCCAGTTGCCTGCAACGATTTTCCTTCTTGCCATTTTAATTCTCCATTCCAGAGCGCCGTCACTGAATTACTTGCTCAAAGATTACTGTTCCGCAAAACACGGTTTTTCAGGGCTCACCTGCAGGTATCGCGGGAGGAAGAATAAAACCGATATTCACCACACTCAGCCGGCTGCGCGCGGCGCTCCCTGTGCGCACCGGAAGTGTCTTCCAAAGAGGGAACTTTTGAAGCCCGGAGAGACAGAAAAAACCCCCCGGACATTACTATTATATATCATCCTCAAAACTGTTGCACCCCTGTTTTTTCGAGATCACGGATTATTCGCGTTACTGTTCACGCCCTCTCGATGGCGTGAACAGTAACTTATTCGCTTCTGTCGTGTCACTGTCCGCAGGCAGTCTGCGATGCGGACAGCAGCACGTGGGAATCGGGTTTAGATGCGCCTGCGCGCCCGTTTATGGTCCCGGAGAGCCAGGGGATGTCTTATGTCTTAAGGCAGGATCGATCTGTTCTCAGCGATCGTTTGCGGCTGCGACGCCGGGAAGCTCCTTGCCCTCGAGGAATTCAAGGGATGCACCGCCGCCGGTGGAGATGTGGCTCATCTTGTCGTGGAAGCCCATCTGGTTTGCTGCCGCAGCGCTGTCGCCGCCGCCGATGATGGTGGTAGCATCTGTGTCGGCCATAGCCTGAGCGACTGCCTTGGTGCCCTTGGAGAGGATCGGGTTCTCGAATACGCCCATAGGTCCGTTCCAGACAACAGTCTTGGCGGTCTTGACAGCGTTGGCGAAAAGCTCGATGGTCTTGGGGCCGATATCCATGCCCATCTTGTCAGCGGGGATCTTGTCGATATCGACGATCTCGGTTGCGATCTCGGCATCGATGGGGTTGGGGAACTCAGAAGTGATAACAGCGTCTACAGGAAGGAGCAGGCTCTTGCCGAGCTCTTTCGCCTTCTTGATCATCTCTGCGCAATAGTCGATCTTGGTCTCATCCACGAGAGACTTGCCGATCTCATAGCCCTGCGCCTTCGCGAAGGTATAAGCCATGCCGCCGCCGATGATGAGGGTGTCGCACTTCTCGAGCAGGTTGTTGATGACAGCGAGTTTGTCAGCAACCTTAGCGCCGCCCAGGATCGCCACGAAAGGACGTACCGGATCTTCAACGGCCTTGCCCAGGAAGTCGATCTCTTTTTCCATCAGATATCCGACAACGCAGGTATCGATGTACTGTGTAACGCCGACGTTGGAGCAGTGCGCGCGGTGAGCGGTACCGAAAGCGTCGTTTACAAAGACATCAGCCAGGGAAGCGAGCTCTTTGGAGAACTCCTCGCCGTTCTTGGTCTCTTCTTTGCGATAACGGGTGTTCTCAAGGAGGACAACATCTCCGTCCTTCATGGCAGCGACTGCAGCTTTGGCATTCTCGCCGACAACATTGTCATCTTTTGCGAAGACAACTTCCTGGCCCAGGCACTCGGAGAGGCGCTTTGCTACAGGAGCCAGAGACATCTCGGGCTTGGGCTCGCCCTTCGGCTTGCCGAGGTGGGAGCAAAGGATCACCTTGCCGCCGTCAGCGATCAGCTTCTTGATGGTGGGAAGAGCTGCGACGATACGGTTGTCATCGGTGATGACGCCTGCCTTGAGCGGCACATTGAAATCGCAGCGGCAAAGGACGCGTTTGCCCTTTACGTTAATATCATCAACAGATTTCTTGTTAAGACCCATTCTAAAAATCCTCCGTTTGTAAAAAACACGTCCGCAGATGCTTTCCGCCCCCGACGCCGCCGGGCGCAGAAGGCATTACTCTGCCGTGTCATAAAAAAGGGCCCGGTCCATTATAGACCGGACCCTCCTCATCTTTTCAGGTCAATAAAACTCCTCTATTTCAGCAGCTGGAATTATGCGCCCAGAAGCTTGCCGAAGTGCTTGATGGTGCGGACCATCTGGCTGGTGTAGGAATTCTCATTGTCATACCAGGAAACAACCTGAACCTGGGTTGTGCCATTGTCAAGAGGCAGAACCATGGTCTGAGTTGCATCGAACAGGGAGCCATAGCGCATGCCGATGATATCGCTGGAAACGATCTCGTCGGTGTTGTAGCCGAAGGACTCTGTGGAAGCTGCCTTCATAGCTGCGTTGATCTGATCCTTTGTCACGTTGCCTTCGACAACAGCGGTAAGGATGGTGGTGGAGCCTGTAGGGGTGGGAACACGCTGTGCAGCGCCGATGAGCTTGCCGTTCAGCTCGGGGATAACAAGGCCGATAGCCTTTGCAGCGCCGGTGCTGTTGGGAACGATGTTGATAGCTGCAGCGCGTGAACGCCTCTTGTCGCCCTTCCTCTGAGGTCCGTCAAGAGTCATCTGGTCGCCAGTGTAAGCATGGATTGTGCACATGATACCGGACTTGATGGGAGCCAGGTCATTCAGAGCCTTAGCCATGGGAGCCAGGCAGTTGGTTGTGCAGGATGCAGCGGAGATGATCTTGTCATCGCTGGTCAGGGTCTGGTGGTTAACATTGTAAACGATTGTAGGCAGATCATTGCCTGCAGGAGCGGAGATGATAACATGCTTTGCGCCTGCATCGATGTGAGCCTGTGCTTTAGCCTTGGAGGTATAGAAGCCTGTGCACTCCAGGACAACGTCTACGCCGATCTCGCCCCAGGGAAGCTCAGCTGCGCTGGCCTTTGCATAGATCTTGATTTCCTTGCCGTCGACAGTGATGGAATCCTCGCCGAAGGTCACAGTGTCAGCCTTCTCATATCTGCCCTGTGTGCTGTCATACTTCAGCAGATGCGCAAGCATCTCGGGGGAGGTCAGATCGTTGATTGCTACGATTTCAAATCCCTCTGCGCCAAACATCTGACGGAATGCCAGACGACCAATACGACCGAATCCATTGATTGCTACTTTAACTGCCATTTTCGTTCCTCCTAATATATTAGAGATTATATGCAACAATCTGACTTTGCCCGCCTGAGTAAATGGAAGTCGTCAGATTTTTGTCAAAAAATATTTTACAGTATATACAGGGTAAAATTCAAGTGCTATTGTCAAAAATCGTGCAGGAATGTATTAAATTTACCTTAAATCCATAAATATTGCACAAGACCGGGGAATGTCCTTTTTCCTCAAAAAGGAAAATCCGCCTTGAGGACGCATAGCAATGCCGGGCTGCCGCGTCGGACAAAGCAGGGCGTGGTGCGGATGTGTTAAGTATTGCGGGAGCGCGGGTCGCACGAAGCAGAGAGAAGTTTGATCCTGCATGCGGTTATGGGCATGGCTTACAGACTCATAGATATAAGTAGCTGCGCATATGATCCTCAAACAAAAAAAGCGGAAGGATCTCCTTCCGCAGTAAAAAGTGCACTCGACAGGAATCGAACCTGCATTAAAGGCGTCGGAGGCCTCCGTTCTATCCATTAGACTACGAGTGCTCATTGGGTTCGAAAGCAAAAGAACTGTTTTTCGAACACGAGATATGATACCACACCTTTCCCGGACTGTCCAGAAAAATATCTCCTGTGGTCTCCCGGTGTGATACCCGGGGTTACAGTTCAGGCCATGCTGAAAACAATACGCCTTTTGTGCATCACAGTTTCGGCGGGACGCTCCCGCTCCGTGAAAAACGCAGCGGATACTAAGCTTTTTGCTGCG
>Ga0310695_10011707_pt1 | contig 12465 bp, 9 predicted proteins | sample RumenRJG_04DNA_FD_203882 | JGI IMG/M metagenome (GOLD analysis project Ga0310695, IMG submission 203882) | Bovine rumen microbial communities from Lethbridge, Alberta, Canada - RJG_04 (v2) (version 2) | ecosystem: Host-associated > Mammals > Digestive system > Stomach > Rumen | place: Canada... | reverse complement strand
GCCATGGCGTTGATGGTGAAGTCGCGGCGGTTCTGGTCGTCTTCGAGGGTTCCGTCCTCCACGTGCGGCTTGCGCGAGGTGCGGTCGTAGCTTTCCTTGCGTGCGCCGACAAACTCAACTTCTATGGTGGGTGCTACTGTCAGCTGCGCTGTCCCGAAATTGCGGAACACTGCTAAGTGTGCCTTGTGGCCCAAACGCTTCTTCAGGGCCTTGGCCAGGGCTATGCCGCTGCCCACTACCACCACGTCGATGTCCTTGGAAGGGCGTTCGAGAAAGAGGTCGCGCACGTAGCCTCCCACCACGTAGCACTCCAGCCCGAGGCTGTCGGCAGTCTCGGAAATCAGGTGGAAGATGTCGTGGGAAAGCAGCTGGGCGAGCTCGTCGTCGGTCCAAAGTTTCATTGTGTGCTTTGTTTCAATTATTGAAGTTTCGGAAGTTCGAGAAAAGGCGGCCTGAAAGGCCAGCAATCCTATAGCCCAGGGCACCGCCCTGGGTGTGTATGCCAGTGTTGCTACGCCCTGAAAGGGCAAAAGCTTTTCTTGCGCTGGAATGTTATTAATATATACATAACTTCCGAGAACTTGAGTTCTGTTATTATTTTATGCCTGCAAAGGTACGGCTAAGTGATTGCAATACAAAGAAAAGGATTTTCTTTTTTTGCCGGACGTGAGTCTATAGATAGGTTTTTAGGCCAACCATTTTCCGTGCGTTCTCCATGCGGTAGCGCACAATGTCGCGTCTCTGCTCTTCGGTCAATGTGCGGTTGCTCATAGCTTTATTCCCTCGTTTTCAACGTTTATGTAGAAAGGACTGATATGGCGTCCCCATTCCTGTTTTGGCATGATTATCGGATTGATCATTATGCCTGTCTGCAATTCAATTTGGTAGAGAGGGGCAAATATCTTGTCTTCATCACTGTCTGTTACCGCTGGCTTGTCTACGAGTATCAGCAGGTCTATGTCTGAGTCGGGCCGTGCTTCCCCACGGGCTTCACTGCCGTAAAGCCGTGTGTCGAGTTGCATTGGCAGCAAGCGCAATGCCTGGCTGATGGATTGTCGGATGGCGGTACGAGTCATTTCGGTATTGGTCTTTTTTCTGTTATGGCTTAAATACTTCAAACATTCAGTTGCAATAATAGTGGAATTTGGTCGAAAAACCAAATTTTCATTTGTTTTTTTCAATTGCTTTATGGCACACAAACCGATGGGTATCAATACTTCCTCTTGATTCATATCTTTATTTTTTATATTTATATACAGTATTCTACTTCTCCGCTATAATCTTTGCCATCTTTAATAGCGAAAGCAGGAAGTCCATAAACATCTTTAAGCACTAACTCTAAGCAAAATGAAACTTTGTCAGTACGTCGGATACAAGTTACTTTTCCTAAGCTTATCCTCTCATTTGTTTCCATGATAATTCTTTCTTTTTTTAAGTGTAACGGTGCAAAAATAATTATTTTTTTATTTTCTCAAACTAACTAACTTTTTTTCGGAGAAAATATGTAGTTTTGTGCTTTGTATAGCTACCTCAGATATGATTAAAGTGTCAAGCCTAAATAAAGACCAACTACAAATAGTCAACCAGACTGAGGGTCCTGTCCTCGTTATCGCGGGTCCTGGTTCCGGAAAAACCAAGACTCTCGTTGACCGTATCGTTCACCTTGTTCAGACAGGTGTTCAGCCCGAGGAGATTATGGTCGGTACTTTCACGGAAAAAGCTGCAAAGGAGTTGATAACTCGTATATCGAACCTCCTTCTGCAAAACGGCATACAGGCGAACTTGAATGAAATGTACATCGGCACATTGCATTCTATTTTCCTCCGCTTTCTGGAAGAAAACCGTGAGTTCACACGTCTTAAACGCTCTTACCGCCTTTTTGACCAATTTGAGCAGGTTTTTACTATCTTCCGCCATATAAACGAGTTTATGGCAGTGGAAAATATAACTGAGCTGATAGGCGACCACCGCGTATCTTACTGGAGGAAAGCAACAAGCATCGCTGAAAAGCTGAATACCGTTTCAGAGGAAATACTTGATGTCGAGCAGCTGAAACGATCTGACTATCCTTCTGTAAAAGCTCTTGCTGCTTGCTACACTATCTATGAGCAAATTCTGGAAGAAGAAAACGCTCTCGACTTTTCTTCAATCCAGTTTGCTACATACCAGCTCTTCACCGAGCACCCTGAAGTCTTGTCCAAAATCCAAGACAAGGTTCGCTACTTCATGGTGGACGAGTATCAAGATACCAATACCATTCAGGAGCGTATCTTATTGATGCTTGCTTCAAAAAATAATAACATCTGTGTTGTTGGTGATGATGACCAAGGTCTCTATCGTTTCCGTGGTGCCACCATCCGAAATATCCTGGAGTTTGACAAGAACTTCCCGAAAGGTGAATGTAAGTTCTTCTTCCTGCAAACCAATTATCGCTCTGACCCTCAAATCATCGAGTTTTACAACCGTTGGATGCAAAACCAGTCCTGGACTTTCGACGGCAAGACTTTCCGTTTTGATAAGACAATCGTTCCTCGTGAAGATATTTTCCCTGACACGCCTACTGTCCTGCGCCTAAGTGCGGAAGATGACACCGAAGATTATCATGCAGAGGTACTTCGTTTCATTCGCTATCTTGAAAGCGAACACATCATTACTGATTACAACCAAATTGCTTTCCTTTTTCGCTCTGTAAAATCGGACAAGGCTAAAGCACTGGCGGACTACCTTGAAGAAAACGGCATAAAGGTTTTCTCTCCTCGTTCTGGCATGTTCTTTGAGCGTGAAGAAATTCGTCTCATGCTGGGGTGCCTCGTTTCACTTTTCCCACAAGTAGAAACACTTTTTGAACAAGGTACGACTATTTCGGGGCTTTGCCTACAGTGGTCTGACTTCTTTATACAGACATTACAGGAAAACCCGGAAGGTAACAAGGAACTTATCAGATGGGTGATGGCTACTCAGCAGAAACATGCTTTCCTTGATAAGGGTACAGACTACGGTATGACTTCTTTGGTTTATCGTATGTTCCAATATCCTTTATTCGCAAAATACCTAAAGGTTGATTTGGATGCAAACAAAACCGACCTACGCGCTGCTTATAACATCGGTATGTTTACCAGCCTTGTATCGAAGTTTGAATATCTCTACGGCATCACCATTTTCACGCCAAAGAACATCGAGAAGGTCCTGAAAAACTTCTTCAATTACTATCTTCGTTTCTTGGTACAAGGTGGTATGTCTGAGTTTGAGGACTTTGATGAAACGCTGCCCTCTGGTTGCGTCTCATTTATGACCATCCACCAATCTAAGGGTCTGGAATTTCCTATTACGATTGTTGGTTCGATGAATGCTGTGCCAGCTAAGTCGTACACGGATCTTGATGAAATTCTGCAAACGCATTATTTCCACAAGCCTATATATGAGCCACTCGACGAAATCAAATACTTTGATTTTGCCCGCCTCTACTATACGGCTTTTTCGAGAGCGCAGAACCTTCTCTTGTTGACAGGATGCGAACAGGCGACGGGGCGAAAAACTCCTTCTGCCTACTTCGCTCCCTACTGGAATAATCTTCCTAAATGGAACGCCTCACAAGTTGATTTACACAAGGTCGATTTGGCTAAGGTCAAGCCGACTAATGTAAAGCATGAGTACTCTTTTACTTCTCACATCTTGCTTTACGAGAACTGCCCACGCCAGTACGAGTTCTATAAGGAACTTCAGTTCGTGGAGGAGCGGAGGGGTTCTACCATGGGTGGCTCGCTGTTGCACCAGACCATCGAGGACATCCATAAAGCAGTCCTAAGAGGTGAAAGTAATTTGCTGACCAACGAAAATATAGAATCGTGGTTCAATACAAATTACCAGCTTCTCATAAAGCAACTACATTCTTACTTGAATGAGCCACAGCGTGAAGCCATCCTTCGACAAGTCTTGAACTATCGCGATGTGAATGCTAAGTTCTGGCATCGTATAAAAGAGGCTGAAGTGGATGTGTCGCTCGTGAAGGAAGATTACATCTTGAAAGGCAAAATTGACCTCGTGGAGGGCGAGAATGGTACAGTGGAGCTTGTAGACTTCAAATCTGGTGACAAGCCGGATGTGAACACTCGCGACGAATACAAACGACAAATCCTTAACCAGTATCGAAGGCAACTTGAAATATATGCATATTTGATTGAACAGCGCTATGGCCACAAGGTGAGTGCTATGCATCTGTACTACCCTAAAGTGGAGGATGGCAACCCTCGAATTACGTTCCGCTATCAACAGCAGAACGTAGACTCTACAATACAATCCTTCGAAGAGGTGGTTTCCAAAATTGAGAAGAAAGACTTCTCCATGGAGAATGTCAGAAGAAACGAACGTCATTGCTCCGACTGCGACCTACGCTTCTTCTGCAACTTTAATTGTTAAACGTAAATGAAATTAAATATATGAATGACCTGAATCTTAAAGCAGAGCAAAACATCGAGTCCGTAGAAGACTTCAAGTTTGAGCCAATTAAGGGGCAGCCGATGCTCAACTGGCGCGGCAAGCGTCCCTTTACTTCTACCCAGTTCTATCCGGCACAGCTGAAGGAATCCTTTGGCGAAGAAACTAACGGCTGGATTAATAAAATCTTCTGGGGTGACAACCTGCAAGTGATGTCGCACCTCCTAAAGAAATACCGTGGCCAAGTAGATTTAATCTACATTGATCCGCCGTATGATTCTAAAGCTGATTATAAAAGAAAAATTACTTTGAGAGGGAAAAATGCAGAATCATCTAATACATCTTTTGAGGAAAAACAATATACAGATATTTGGAGCAACGATGAGTATCTTCAATTCATGTATGAAAGAATAATCCTTATGAGAGAACTTCTTTCATCAAAAGGTGTTTTAGTTTTACATTGCGACTATCACAAAGTACATTTGTTAAGGTGTATAATGGACCAAATTTTTTCGCCACAATATTTTAGAAATGAAATAGTTTGGTGTTATTCTACTTTAGGTAGACCAAAGGACAGGTTTGCTATGAAGCATGACAACCTTCTTGTTTATGGAAAGACAGAAGATAGTTTTTTTAATGTAGAAGGAGCGCTTGTACCTTATTCAGATGAATATATAGCAAGCCATTTTAGAGATGTTGATGATGAAGGAAGACGTTGTAGAAAAAGATTTGATGCTGGGAAGTGGCGTATTTACTATCCTGATGCGGGAATGATACCTAATGATTATTGGGAAATACCTTATGAAAATTCTATGTCATCTGAAAGAACAAACTATCCTACTCAGAAGCCAGAAGCCCTTTTGGAAAAACTTATTAATGCTTATACAAAAAATGGCGACCTCGTCTTCGATTGCTTCATGGGTAGTGGAACGACTCAGGCTGTGGCCATGAAACTTGGTCGCAGGTTTATCGGTGCTGACATAAACCTTGGTGCTATTGACACCACCGTTAAACGTCTTAACAAGGTGGCGAAAGAAATAGATGAGTCATTGCCCGAAGAGGAACCTCGTTACACTGGCTTTGAGGTTTACAACGTCAATAACTATGACGTTTTCCGTAACCCAGTTCAAGCAAAGGACTTGTTGATTCAAGCACTCGAATTGCAGCCGCTTCCTGGTAACGACCTCTACGACGGCGAAAAGGATGGACGTATGGTGAAAATCATGCCGATAAACCGTATCGCTACAAAAGCAGACCTTAATGAATTGATAAATGGCTTCCCACGTGAGAAATTTGATAAGCTGAAGGCAGAATCGCCAGGAAAACCTGTCGAACTTGTTACGCTTATCTGTATGGGACACGAGCCTGACCTCGCTGCTAACTTAAAACTAGCAATGCAAAACGAAGGCTATAAAATTGATGTGGAAGTAATTGATATTCTTCGTGACAAAATTAACTTGGAATTCAGGCGAGACTCGGAAGCTGACATCCACATCGAAGGTGACCGACTTGTTATACGAGAGTTCTACCCGATGAATCTCTTGCAGAAGCTCTCCATCGAGAAGCAAGATGTTGACAACTGGCGTGAGTTGGTAGATTCTATCAAGATAGACTTCAACTTTGATGGTGCCGTTTTCTCGCCTTCTGTGATAGACATCCCGGAAGGTTCAAACACCGTGAAAGGCATCTACAAAATACCTGCTGATGCAGGAACCATAAAAGTGAAGATTACAGACGTACTTTCTGAATCTTGCGAAGTTGTACTTAACTCTTGACACCATGGCAAAGAAAAGAAAAACTGCTACGATTGATTTCCCATTCTACCAATACCTTCAGTTGTTTGTTAGAATGGAGCATAAAAAGGTGTATGCTGCTTTCAAGCCTCTTTCTAAGAAGTTCTTAAACTTCAACAACCCGAAAGAGAACGCCAAAGCATACCTTCGCGTGCCTCAGTTTGAAGCACTCGAAATGTATGTCTTCCTGAAAGAGTTTTGTGAAAACGAAAAACTCTGGCAAATCTTCAACGAATGGTATGCTAAAACTGGTAAATTTGAAGGACGTACAATTGCTGGTATAGACAAAAAAGGTCAAACAACGCTGTTTGGTCCTACTGAAATCGGACAGGATGAGACCAAAGGTTACTTTCAACAAATCTTCGACCAGATCAAGGCCATGGAACAGGATTACCCAAACTACATCTTTGCCCTTACTATGGGCTTAGGTAAGACTGTCCTGATGGCGACATCTATATTCTATGAGTTCTTGTTGGCTAACAAATATCCTCGCACTCCGCTTTACTGTCACAATGCTCTAGTCTTCGCTCCGGATAAAACCGTTCTCGAATCCCTGCGTGAGATACAGACTTTCGACAAGTCTAAAGTCGTACCTGCCGAATATCTCTCGTGGCTTGATGCCAACTTGAAGTTCCACTTCCTTGATGATACTTCTACGCAACTATCTACGATAGATAACTCGAAGTATAACATCATCATTACGAACTCACAGAAGATTATTCTCAAAAAGGAGCACAAACAAAAGTCTGCTGCTCAGACGCTCTTCGGTGAAGCTACGGGTAAATATACCGCGCTTTCCCTAATGAGCAAATTCGCTGCCCTGGGTGAGGAAGCCGGCATTGAAGACATCGAGAAAGAAATACAGTTAATAGACAACCACCGTTTCACAAAACTCTCTCGTCTGAAACAGCTGGGTATCTACGTCGATGAAGCTCATCATGTCTTCGGCAACAAGTTGTCTGAGGACCTGATGACCACATCTAAGACTACAAGCCTTCGTGTTACTATCAACGAACTGGCGGCAAGCCTCGCACAAGCAGGTTCGCGCGTCGTTGCTTGTTACAACTATACAGGTACTCCATACGTCAAAAACCGCCTCCTTCCTGAAGTCGTTTATGCCTATGGCCTTCGCGAAGCGATAGACCACGAGTACCTGAAGAAAGTTCTCCCGTTTGCTTACGAGAACATCCGGGAAAACGTACAGGCTTTCTGTCGGGCTTCAATCACCGACTTCTGGGAAAAGTGCGGTGAAAAACGTGTCGAGAATATGCTGCCTAAAATGGCTTTCTTCGCATCATCAATTGATGAAGCCACTCACGAGCTACATCCTGCAATAGAGGCAGAACTTATTCGTTTAGGAATCCCTACATCCCGAATTCTTGTGAATGTGGGTGACACTACCGTTACTTCTAACGATGACCTAAGAGAATTCAACAATCTTGACACACCACGCTCTAAAAAGCAATTCATCATCCTGGTTGGTAAAGGTAAAGAAGGATGGAACTGCCGTTCTTTGTTCGCCGTTGCAATGTACCGCCGTGCGAAATCTACTGTTTTCGTCTTACAGGCTACCATGCGTTGCTTGCGTCAGATAGGCGACTACCAACACACGGCATATCTCTACTTCTCGAACGAGAATATGGATATTCTTAACAATGAGTTGAAAGAAAACTTCAACATCTCACTTGATGACATGGCTGGCACAAATGATTCGAACATCGCTGAAGTTCGGTTGGTTCCACCGCCCATCAAAGTGACTGTTAAGAAAATCCGCAAGCTATTCCAAATGAAAAAGAAAACGCTTGCAAACAACGTGGACCTTCAGCTTGAAACAGTTGATGTTGAGAAATACCGCATAAAGAAGACAAGGCGCTCTATCGACAACCTCTCAACTGTTGTCGGCCACGCTGAAGATATATCGGAAGTGAAGGATCAACGTCATTTTTCTCCGTTTACTCTTGTTGCTGAGATTGCAAGATACTTGCAAATGTCGCCAGTAGAGATAAAGCGCATCATGTCTTCAGCAAAAGAGTCACTTGAAGATGTTTGCACTCGCGTAAACGAGTTCAACGAACTGCTTTACGACGAAGTAATACCACGCCTTTTCAAAGAGTTATATGACATCGTAGAAATCAAGCACGTAGAAGACCAGGTGCTTGAACTCGTAAAAGACCCGAAGGAAAAAGGCATGGACTTCTACCAAGTTAAATATAAACACGGTTTGCTTGCTTCGTACAACTCCGACGAGTACAAAGATTACAGAGAAAAGTCCTTCAATGTCGACAACTACTGCTTTGACTCGAAGCCTGAAATTGAAATGTTCTGGACGCTCCTCAAAGATGAGCGACTTACCAAAGTTTGGTTCACGGGTATGCTCACCGCCGGACAGACTGATTTTGTAATTAACTACATTGACCCAGAGTCAAATGCTGTCCGTTCTTACTATCCTGATTTCCTTATCCAAAAGAAAGATGGTTCTTACGTCATCATTGAGGTTAAAGGCGACCACATGATTGATGATGCTGTCGTTCAAGCGAAAAAGGAGTACGCTCAACAAATTGCATCTTCATCGAAGATGGAATATATTATCGTGCCTGGTACAAAAGCAAAACAACAATTATCATTATAATTCTACAAATATGAAATTCAAAAAATTATTAGATGTTATCAAGACAACTAAATTCTGGGTGATTGTCTGTGCTGCTGGAATATGGTCACAATTTATATATAATATTGCGACTTCAGAAAAAGGAGCACAAAATGTATATGTTACTGGTGGTGAAGTTGACGTACCTAACGGAGTAGAAGTTAATGGTTCTGTTGAAGTTGATAACATGGTTGACATAAATGTTTCTGCTATCAATGGTTACAGCAACTGCTTTTATAACAGTTATTCAAAACATCCTAGAGAATATTTCCGCATACCGGTAAATACTAATTAAATTTTTATATTTCGCAAATATGATAGAACATTGGTATGAATATCTCCCTGCAGCTTGGTTCATCCCTGAAGGACGATGGTACGTTGCTTTGTCGGTGTTCCTGATTTTCCTTCTCGGCTTCTTTCTGGGCTTTATGCTCAAAGTCTTCTTGACGAACAGGTGGCTTCGAAAGAACGACATTGACCTGCGGAAATTGAAACAATAAGGCGCAGACGTTAGCATTATTCTTGGATTGTCTTTCATAGAAAATGCATGTTTCTAAATCGTTAATAATAAAAAACAATTGTTATGGCTAGAAAACTATTATTACTTATTTTCCTATTTTCATTGAGCTCGCTCCATGCTCAAATTTACAACGAGAATAATTCTCTAATGAGAAAGGCATTAGTTTTGTATCAAAAAGACGCTAAAGGCTTCTATCAAAAGACTGAAAATGTTAGCCTTCCAGTGGTAAACAATATCTCTGAAAGTTATGCCTATGACAAGAAAGCTCAAGAGTTATATGTTCAAACGGCTAATGGTAACTATGTTATCACTGTTGACAAAGACAATGCAAAAATCTACAAAAAGAGTAAATCAATACCGCATCTGAAAGGCGATGAATTGACGGCTGCAATTACGAAGATTAACCAATCACTCGCATCTAAGTTTGAAAGATTAAACATTGAAAGACAACGTTATATCGATGACTCTATCAGAATTGCTAAAGAGGATTCAATAAGACGAGCTAAAGAAGATTCCATCCGAAGAAAAAAAGCAGAACAATATCGACAGGTACATCGTTGGTTAGATGTACCGACAAAAGGTATATCTCTTAAATGTGCTTTTTGCGATGAAAGAACCTATAATGATTCAATTTTCTGTGTCAGGGCAACAACAGACAGTATCTTCTGGGCAACAAAAAGAGAAGTTAAACTGGGGTATGAAGTGGATGTACTGCATGGCACTAAAATTCCAGATGAATTGATGAGGTCTGACAAGTATCGCTATCACTATGAGATTTTCAAGGATAGCTTAAACAAAGGTATATCGTGTGATACTGGTTTCGATTATTCGAAAGAGACGGTTGACGAATTTAATGATTTATCGTTGCGCGGTGGTATTAGAAAAATCGTATCTGAAGCCCCATATGGCTTTGTTGATGAATGGCATTGGGACTGTGAATATGGCTCGGTTTCCTTTGATATAACATACACTAATATGAACAAGAAAACCATTAGGTATCTTGATGTATATTGGACTATCACCAATGATGTTGGTGATGTAAGGAAGACTGGCCACTTCGAAGGGACTGGTCCCGTAGAGCCTGGAGATAGTGCGAAATGGGAATGGGATTATTCCTCTTATTATGTTGCAGGAGATGCCTCTAATATGCAACTTACAAAGCTCATAATTACATATATGGATGGTAGTAAGAAAGTTCTATCCAAAAACCAGATTGTATGCAATTAAATTATATCAAGGTTCGAATTACTCCAGATAACTAATTAACAATAGTCTATGCCCCAAATAGGAAAATCAGATTTATTCAATGGTTGGTTCACAGGCATACTGACCGTGCTCCCATGGTGCCACCGTCAATGCTTATAGGCTCTCGCTGGCGGAATCTACGATTAAACGAGGGCTATTTTGTAACATAAAACATATATTTATTATGAAAAGATTTACGATTATTTTCACATTATTACTTCTTTCGCAGGTTTTGTATGCTAAAACCACATATATTCCTCACTACAATAGTTATATCCACCTGGAAACGGCAGATGGACATATTCTAAACGAGCAATCTTTAAAATGCTCTACCTCGCTGACAGATGAGTCAGGGACTTTCCGATTCTCCATAATTCATGAGGAGATGACAATAGACAAGGTAAAATCTATAAAACGTGCAAAAAACGCAGCTGGGTGGCAAGCTGCTTCAGCCATACTTTCATCTGTTGCAGCCTTGTCAAATGGTAGTCGCAAGACATTTCAAAAACGCTTGTCTATCGCAACAAATGGAATTTGTGCAGAACTGGCTGATATGTATGCTAAAAACGCTCAGGCTGAAAAGGTACTTGCAATCGAAGTTGTCTTTGAAAATCTTAGCGATCATGAAATGATGCTGCATGACATGGAACGTGGATTGGTTTGGTTTGTTCGCCCTGGGAAAAATTTTGTCATTCAACTTAATAACCCAGATGCACTTCTTTTAAGAATTAGCGATGCTAAAGATGTAACAGCGAATGTTCATTATGCAACATTGGCAGCAGGAAACTCTGTCGAAAAAGTAGTTGTTGCATTTGAAAACGAAGAATATATGTTAAGCTTTCAGAAAGGTTCGACTGATGGAATGTATGTACCAGCGGTTGGTGAAGAAGATAAGTATTGGTACATTGATAAAGTTGATTTTATCTCACGTCGCATTGATAAAGAAGAATTTATCCGTCTTCAAGGTTCTAAATAGACTGACTTCCTCCTGCATGGCTCGCCACCGCGCTTTCCTCGGCGGTCTGCTCTGCGCCCGTGAAGCCGTGCCAACACACCACGCAAGCACCTCTCGCTGACAGAACTCCGCGCCACTTCTCCTGCTTCATAGGAACATACATACTTCATTGCCCTTGCTCTCCGTGAGAGAGTGAGGGCTTTTTCATGTCCGATATTGCCCTGCACACTTCTTTGCAGAAAGGAGCGCAGTAACCGCCATGTTTGCACCCTTGCGCTTGTCGGGCTACTCCACACGAACCGGTTTCTCAACAGCCCCGTAAACTTTCTCCGGGGCTGCTGTAGCAACCTTACGGGGCTGTTGTAGCAGTTCTCCAGCATAGCTGTAGCATTGCTCCGGGGCTGTTGGAGAAAGTTTACGGAGCCCTCCGTAACAGTCCGTAAACAAGAAAAGGCACCCTTGCGGAGTGCCTTTTCGGGATGCTTTTCGGCTGTCGTGGGTGGTTGCCGGCTCTGTCGGCGGCGGCTTTCTCAGCCGTTAGGGAAGAGCGTGACGCGCTTGTAGTGGTCGAAAACCACGGGGGCGGTGAAGCCGTTGCGGCTGAAGAGCTGGGCTATCCATTGCTGCTGCCGCTCGGAGAGCGTCTTCTCGCCGTTGTTGTAGCGGTAGTAGGTGGACTGTCCGCAGAGGTATTCCATCACCGCCGCCTTCATTCTGGGATATGCCATGCGCGGTATGCCGTCGTAGAGCGAGCCGAAGCCCCATGCGCGCTTTTCGCTTCGGGGTTCGGTGAACATGATGCAGTGGCCGTCGCGGTAGGCCAGTGGGGTGACGCAGGTGGCCTTGAGCACCGGCTGTGGAGCCATCTCGG
>Ga0310695_10011706_pt1 | contig 12466 bp, 11 predicted proteins | sample RumenRJG_04DNA_FD_203882 | JGI IMG/M metagenome (GOLD analysis project Ga0310695, IMG submission 203882) | Bovine rumen microbial communities from Lethbridge, Alberta, Canada - RJG_04 (v2) (version 2) | ecosystem: Host-associated > Mammals > Digestive system > Stomach > Rumen | place: Canada... | reverse complement strand
GTATACCTGCTTTTTCAAGAGTTGCAAGATTATTGCCGTCTGCACTAAGAACAGCGCAATTTAGGCGATTGGCTAAATGTCTTGCTGTTTCTTCGTTGTTTTCGATAATGACAACATCATTTCGCTCATTTATCAGTCTGCGTGCGAGCTGCATTCCTGTAAGCCCGCCTCCTACAATCACCGTCTTCATATATTATATATCGATACTATTTCTGCACTTTGTAAATCGCGCTGAAATCTCTAGCATAAAGAGGATATCCTTCATAGCCTGCAAAGTCTTTGCTGTAAACTGCAAACTCGCTGATGTCTTGAATATACACAGCGGCTGCTTCTGAGCTTAAAATGTGCTGTGCTGATTTGAAGAATTCGACTTTCTCGTTTTCGTCAACTGTAGAAATAGCCTTTGTATACACGTCGTCGAAAGAAGGGCTTTTGAAGTTCAAAAAGTTATTCTTTGCACTTGACACATAGCGAGAAAGGAAAGCCGTAGGATATGCCAAAGAGCCGTCGAGAGAGATAATAGTAGCCTCGTATTGTCTTCCCTTGTAGACGTTTGAAAGCCAAGTTGCCCAATCTACCTGCTTAATTTCTGCCGTAATTCCTGCTTTTGCAAGCTGATTTACGACGACAGCGGCTGTGTCAACGTGGACAGTGTAAGAAGATGGAACTGTAATTGTGAACTTAAAGCCGTTTGCATAACCTGCTTGAGAAAGAAGCTCTTTTGCCTTTTCAACGTCTACGCTATAGGCAGAAGCGAGAGATGAATCATAGTATTTTGAAAGGGCAGGAATAAGACCTGAACCAACAGTAACGCCATAACCATAGTTTACTGTGTCGATGATTTCCTTGCGGTCTACGAGATAATTGAGAGCTTGGCGGACACGAGCGTCTTTGAAAGGTTCAAAATCGTTGTTTAAAGCAATGAGCTGAACGGCGTTAGAGTTTGACTGATACTTTGTGATTGACTTTTCGTCAAGCTGCATAACTGTTCCAGCCTCTGCGCTAAAGCCGTCGATTGAACCTGACTGGAAGCTGATAACGAGGTTTGCTTGACTTGCGACAAATTTTAATGTGATTTTGTCGAGATGAGCGGCTTTTCCCCAGTAATCAGTATTTTTTTCGAGGGTAACGTGGTCTTGCTCTGCGTATTCTGTGAGCTTGTAAGGACCTGTACCGATTGGAGCTAATGCGTGATTGTCGTAATCTGCTGGCACGATTGCATTTGTGAGATATGCGACAAATCCTGCGTCTGCTTGCTTCAAAACGATAACGAGGTTATCCCCATTCATTCCGAACTCTTGGATTTCTGCGTAGCCTGCAAACTTTTTATCGATAGCTTTCTGCACAGAATAGAGAATATCATTCTCTTCTAGCTCTTTGCCGTTGTGAAATTTCACGCCGCTTCTGATGTGGAAAGTGTAGACTTTTGCGTCTTCTGAAACAGTGTAGCTGTCTGCGATTGCTCCAACAAAACTGCCGTCTGGCGCGACTTTTACGAGTCCTTCAAAGATATTGAAGTTCACTCCGCGAACATCTGCTGTAATGCTTTGGAATGGGTCGAAGTTGTTAAGCTCGGTTGCAACACCATAAACAAACTCGCCTCCGTCAATAACAGCACTACTGTTCTCTTCTACAGTAGTACTATTTTCTGCACTATTCTTTCCTTTCTCTCCTCCACAAGAAAAAAGAAGACCAACAGATACAAGAACAGAGGTAAAAACCAAAGTCTTTGAAGAAACCTTTGAGAAAAGTTTCATTTTGTAACTCCTTAATGTGTATCTATGTAATGACATCTTACAAGATGTTCATTTTCTCCGTCTTTGGCTACATTTACGAGCGCGCTTTCTCTTTTGCACCTTTCGCTTGCATAAGGGCATCTCTTGTAAAATCCGCAAGCCTCGCTTTCTCCCTCACAAGCAGCCTTGTATTTCACAAGAGGCTTTTTTTCGGCTGTGTCGTCGTCTAAGTCGGGAACAGCGGACATTAAGAGCCTTGTGTAAGGGTGTAGCGGATTGTTGCAAACATCTTCTGCTTTTCCAAGCTCGACAATTCTGCCCTTGAACATCACGGCGATACGGTCGCAAAGATAATATACGATGTTTATATTATGCGATATGAAAAGAAGTGACAATTCCATTTCATTGTGGATTTTTTGAAATAAATTGAGGATTTGAGAGCCTATAGAAACATCAAGCGCGCTTATAGCTTCGTCTGCTACGATTAGTTTGGGAGAGAGCATTAAAGAAGAGCCGATACAAACTCTCTGTCTTTGTCCTCCTGAAAGTTCAGAAGGATAGCGGGAATAAAAACTCTTGTCTAATCCCACTCTTTCAAGCATATGCTCTACTTTTTCTCTTCTTTCTTTTGCGTTGCCGATTTTGTGGATTTTGAGAGGCTCTGTCATAGAAAATCCGATTGTCTTATGTGGATTTAGAGCGGCTAGGGGGTCTTGAAAGACAGCTTGCACTTCTTTTGTGAAATCTAAGCGGTTTTTCTCACTCAAAGAAATCCCGTTCACCTTTATAGAGCCGTCAAAGTCTATTAAGCCTAAAATGGCGCGAGAAAGAGTTGTTTTGCCACAACCAGATTCACCCACAAGCCCGAAAAACTCATTGTGTTTTATCTGAAGCGAAACGTTTTTTAGCACACCTTTTAAGTTTGAGTAACTAGCATTTACATCGCGCACATCAAGAATATTTTCTGTCATTCTTTTGCTCCTGTGATGTTAGAAAGCTCATTTTCTGCGGCAAAACAATTCACTTTGTGTGTTTCATTTGCAAAAACAGCCTTGGGATTTTTTGAGAAACATTCTTGTCTTGAAAACTTACATCTAGGCGCAAATTGACAGGGCAATCTTGCTTCTGTGATAGAAGGAACTTTTCCGTCTATGCACTCTAGCAAACTTCCCTTTTTCTTTCGCATAGGAATGGAGGCAAGAAGTGCTTTTGTGTAGCAATGAAGAGGATTTTTCAAGATGTCTTGTGTCCGTCCGCTTTCCACAATCTGCCCTGAATACATCACGATTACTCTGTCGCAAAGCTGACGGATAACGCCGATGTCGTGAGAGATGAAAAGAATAGATGTGCCTTTTTCCCGATTTAACTTTTTGAGTAGCTCCAAAACTTGCGCTTGAGTTGTAACATCGAGGGCAGTTGTAGGCTCATCGGCGATTAAAAGACGCGCACCACACACGCTAGACATGGCAATCATCGCTCTTTGTTGCATTCCGCCAGACATCTCAAAAGGATAGGCGTTTAAAACTCTTTTTGTTTCTGTCAAACCCACTCGGCTAAGAGCTTCTGCTATGATTTCTCGGCTTTTGTCTAAAAACTTCTTGTGGATTTTCAGCGGCTCTTCCATCTGCACGCCTATTTTTAGCAGGGGATTTAGAGAAGTCATAGGCTCTTGGAAAATCATAGATATTTCGTTGCCATAGATATTTCGTCTTTCCTTTTTGCTTAATTTTAGCAAATCTTTGTCTTCAAAAATGATTTCTCCAGAGCTTACTCTGACGTTTTCATTGAGAAGATTCATTATAGAAAGAGCTGTGAGGCTTTTGCCGCAACCAGATTCCCCCACAATTCCCACGATTTCGCCTGCATTTACCGAAAAGTTTGCATTGTCTACAGCAATATATTCGCTCTTGCCTAAGCGCACCGAAATAGATAAATCTTTGATTTCTAAAAGCGGCTGTGCCGCCTGGGTCACTTCCATATTTTGCGTAATCCTTCGCCTGCAAAGTTAAAGCCTGCGATTGTAATGACAATGATAAATCCGACAGAAACAGCATACCACGGCGAGCGGAAAATGGTGTTCTGAGCTTCTCCTAGCATCCAACCCCAAGACGGCGCGGGTGGCTGTATGCCCAAGCCTAAATAACTCATACTTGATTCGGCAAGAATTGCGTTTGAAAGCCCGATTATTATTGAAGACAAAAGCATGGGGCGCAGATTTGGCAGAATATGCACAAATAAAATGCGAATATGACTTGCGCCAAATGTGCGATAGTAGTGAACGAACTCGCTTTCTTTGTATTGCAAGACGCCCATTCTTGCGATCCTCGTAAAGCTGGGGATAAACATAATGCACAAAGCAAGAATTATAGTGTATTTGCCATAATCTAGTACTGTAACTATGATTAAAGCCGTCAAAATACCAGGAAAAGATGTAACAGCGTCAACAAGGCGCATTATAGCTTCGTCTAAAAGTCCTCCGATGTAGCCAGAGAAAAGACCTAAAAGCGTGCCTAAAAAAGAACTTGTTGCAACTGTAACAAGAGCTGTGAGAAGAGTAAAACGAGAACCTACCATAAGACGAGAGAAAATATCGCGTCCAAAGCGGTCTGTGCCTGCAAGGTGTTTTAGCGATGGCGGTAAATCTCGTTCGGCTGTGTTCATAAAATTGATGTCGTAGGGTGTATAGAGTACACTGACGAGAGCGAGCAAAACGACAATCGATACTAAGAAAATGCCTAGATTTAATTCAAAATAGTTATTAGAAAAACTTTTGCGAAAAGTACTCATTTTTTTTCCAAACGTATGCGAGGGTCAAGAAGCTGAACGGCTATGTCTACAAGAAAATTGATTATTACCACGATAGAGCCTACATAAAGCACGAGAGCTTGTGTGAGAGGAAAATCGCGGGAAGAAACAGAGGAGATTAAAAGCCTACCGATTCCAGAAATGCCAAAAATCTGCTCTACGATGATAGAACCAGAAAACACACTGCCTGCAATCATACCTAAAAGCGGAAAGACTGCAACAATGGCATTTTTAAGGATATGACGAAATAAAATCGCTGTTTCACTGTTGCCTTTGCTGCGGGCGGTTCTAACATAGCCTTGATTTTTTTCATTTAAGACGGCGGTTCTAACATATTTGACGAGTATTGCAGTTTCGGGTATAGCGATTGTTATGACAGGGAAGAGCAAACCCGCGGGGTTTTTGGCAGAAATCGCTTTCCCGGGAACGAAAAGGTGTAAGGTTAAACCGAAAAACCAAATTACGATGACGCTTAAATAAAAGTTGGGAATAGAAGTGCCTAGCATTGTAAGAAAATTGAGTATAGGACGGTCGTTTTTCTTTGCCGAATATATGCCGAGCCCTATTCCAAAAACGATGATGACAAAAATAGACATAGTGCCGAGCGCAATGGTTACTCCTAAGCGGGAAGCAACAAGGCTTTTAACACTCTTTTTGTATTTTAGAGAGGTTCCCATATCGCCGCGGAGAATACCAGAAATCCAAGAAACATATTGCTCTTTTAGGCTTTTGTCTATGCCCATTTCGTGCCGCAACTCAGAAAGCTGTTCTTCTGTTGCTTCTGTGCCAAGAATTAAAAGCGCACTATCTCCAGGAATAATATGAAAAGAAGCGAAAGTTAAAACGGAAATAATGAAAAGAGTGAGAAATAATACAAGTACTTTTTTTATGAAATAGCGCATAAAAGAGCCTTATAAAATAATTAGACCTGCCAAAAGCAGCACTATAAAGATGGGTAAAACGATTTTTAGCAGCAAAGTGAGAATTGCAAAGCTCAAGCCTAAAACGATTTTCAAAACTAAGCCCACAATCCACAAAGCAATAAGCAACATAAGTATAGAAAGCAAAATCATACGCTATTTATACTCTAATTTCGCTTTTTATTCTATAGGGGTAAACGCTTGCCCTTACTGATTTCGCTTTTTAAAAGTTCGAAAGTTTGTGAATAAAATATCGTACTACGCATAAATCCAAAGTTTGATGTTAATTAGTGCTTTATTTTTCGTGGTTTTGGCTGTAGAATGTATTTGTTATTTTGATATGACAGGAGAACTGTACTGAAATGAAAGCATTTATGGACGAGAACTTTTTGCTCGACACAAAGACAGCACAAGACTTGTTTAAGGCTTGTAAAGACGAGCCGCTTTGGGATTATCACTGCCATTTGCCACCAGAACAGATTGCAAACAACAAGAAATTTGCTGACCTCACAGAGATTTGGCTCGGCGGAGACCACTACAAGTGGAGACAGATGCGCACCTATGGTATCACAGAGGATTATATCACAGGCGACAAACCAAGCTACGAGAAGTTTTTGAAGTGGGCAGAAACGATTGAGCATCTCATCGGAAATCCTCTCTATCACTGGACACACCTTGAACTTCAGCGATATTTTGGTATCTATGAGCCTTTGACAGTGAAGAGCGCACCTGCAATTTGGGAAAAGGCAAATGCTATGCTTCAGACTGATGATTTGAGCGTGAAAGGCATTTTCAAGAAGTTCAATGTCTTTGCTGTGGGAACAACAGATGACCCTGTAGACGACCTTGCAAATCACAAGGCGATTGCAGCGGGAACTGCACCTATCGGCAAGATTGACACAAAAGTGCGCCCGTCTTTCCGCCCTGACAAAGCGATAAACATCACTGCTATGACATTTAAGCCTTACATAGCAAAGCTATCTGAAGTTTCAGGAATTGACATCAAGACAAGCGACGACGTTATAGCAGCTCTTGAGAAGCGACTCGATTACTTTATCGAAAACGGTTGCCGAGCTTCTGACCACGCGCTTGAATATCCTCCTTGTCGTGTTGCAACAGATAAAGAAATCGATGCGATTTTGACAAAGGCTCTTAATGGCGAAACTGTTACAGAGTGCGAAGCAGAGGCTTATCGTACAAAGATACTTGTAGCTCTCGGCAGAGCATATGAGAAGCGCGGTATTGTGCAGCAGTGGCATATGAACGCAATTCGCGACAACAACAAAGCTATGTTCAAGAAACTTGGACCTGATACAGGATTTGACGGAAGCCATGATTATCCGATGGCGAAAAATCTTGCGGGGCTTCTTTCTCTTATCGAAGAGGCTGGCGGCACTCCAAAGACAATTTTGTACACGCTCAATCCAAAAGATTACTATTCAATCGCAACGATTATGGGCTGTTTCCAAGGCGGTGGCATAAAGGGAAAGATTCAGCTCGGTTCTGGCTGGTGGTTCTGCGACCATAAAGACGGTATGGAACAGCAGCTCAAAGTTCTCGGCAACCTCGGAATGATTCCTGCATTTATCGGAATGCTTACCGACAGCCGCTCTTTCTTGAGCTACTCTCGCCACGAGTATTTCCGCCGTATTCTCTGCAACCTCATCGGTGGCTGGGTGGAAAACGGCGAGTATCCTGCTGATATGGAAATGCTTACAAAAATCGTAAAAGATATTTCTTTCGCTAACGCATTCGAGTATTTCGGAAAGTAACAGGCAGAGCCTGTTTTGTAGGCACAGCCTGTTTTGTTAGGCTAAGCCTGTTTTGTGGCACAGCTTGTTTTATAAAAAACGCTTCTAGTTTTTGATTACTAGGAGCGTTTTTTTGTGTTTATTCAGAAAGTTTTTCTTTTAGCTCTGCGATTTTGGCTAAGATAGGGCTTTTGTCCTTGCCGTTGTAGCGGTCGCAGAGTTTTTTCAAAGCGAGAAGCTCGCTTGTGAGCGCGGTCAACTGCTTCATCGGGAGCTTGTCTGGCTCGTACTCGATTAAAACGCTTCCTGTCACAACGTTATGCTCGATGTTCGTGACAGATTCGTGCCACTCGACAGCCGCACGCAAAGCAGCAGAAATCTCTTGGTCTTTCAGCACTTTGTCGCGAAGGCGGATTCTGCCGGGAAAAAAACTTGAAATTGTCATTTTTTATGCTCCTTATTTTGTTTCGATAAGCGGTCTCATTGCGCTCATGCTGATTGCGACGGTTGACGTGTTGTGAAGCAAAGCCGCTGTTGACGCTGTAACCGTTCCTGCAAGGCTCAAGCCGATGAGAGCTGTGTTTATGCCGATAATCGCCGTGTTGTTGTCGTTGATTCGCTCCATAAGCCGTCTTCCGATAACGCGAAGCGCAGGAAGAGATTGAAGTCCGTCGTCTGGGAGTAAGATATCTGCTGTCTGGCTTGCAATCTGGCTTGCCGCTCCCATCGCGATACCGACATCAGCCGCAGAAAGCGCAGGCGCATCGTTTATGCCGTCGCCAATCATTACAACTTTGTGCCCTTGAGCTTGCATTTTCTTGATGTATTCGACTTTTGTGTCTGGAAGAGCTTGGGCAAAATATGTGTCGACTCCAGCCTTTTTTGCGATGATGCGGGCTGTGTTTTCGCCGTCGCCTGTAATCATCACGATGTTTTTCACGCCGAGTTCACGAAGCTGCTTCAACGCCGTAACGCTTTCTTGTCGGATTGGGTCCTGAATGACGATAATGCCCGCAAGTTTTTTTCCGATTGAAAAATACAAAAGCGATGAGCCTGAATCTGCAAACTTTTCAATAACGGCTTCGGCTTCTTTTGTCTTTCGGATTTTCTCATCATCAAAGATAAAATGCGCGCTACCGATACGGAGCTTTTCGCCGTTCAAGCTCGACGCAATTCCGTGCGCAAGAACATACTCCACTTTTGCGTGCTCTTCACTGTGGTCGATTCCGCGGTCTGCGGCTTCTTTCACAACAGCGCGGGCAAGGGAGTGCGGGAAATGCTCTTCAAGGCAGGCTGCAAGTTTCAAGACTTCTCTTTCGTCGCGCTCGCCGAACGGAATGACGTGCGTTACTTTCGGAGTGCTTTCGGTGAGAGTGCCTGTTTTGTCGAACACGAAAGTATCAGCTTTGGCAAGGTCTTCGATGTATTTTCCGCCTTTGGTCAAAATGCCACAGTTTGCGCTGTCACGCATTGCAGAAAGAACGCAAATCGGAGCAGAAAGCTTCATTGCGCAAGAGTAATCCACAAGAAGCGTTGACGCGGCTTTGACAAAGTTTCGGGTGCAAAGATAGGTCAAGCCCGCAAGCAAGAAGTTGTAGCCCACAAGGCTGTCGGCAATGCGCTCTGCACGCACTTGAGAAGCGGCTTTGAGGTCTTGCGATTTGTCGATAAGAGCAACGATTTTGTTCACCTTGGTCTCTCCGCCCGCGCTCTTTACGCTGATTTGGATTTCGCCTTCCTCGACGATTGTTGAAGCAAAAACAGACGCGCCGTCTTTTTTGTGAACAGGAAGACTCTCGCCCGTCATTGAAGACTGGTTCACCATCGCTTCCCCACTGATAACCGTGCCGTCAACAGGAATAACGCTTCCCGCGCGACAGATAACAACATCGCCTGTTTTCAAGAGATTTGCAGTGATAGACTTTTCCTCGCCGTCCACAAGAATCTGCACGCTTTCGTCCGCGTTGAGAAGAGATGAGGCAAGGCTGTCGTAGCTTTTGCGCTTTGTGTAATCTTCGAGTGTGTCGCCCATGTTCAAAAGCAAGCGGATAGAACTTGAAGTGTCCACATCGCCCGTCGCATAAGAGAGGATAATCGCCGTCGCGTCGAGAGTGTCGGCACAGAAAAGTTTTCCGCGAACGATAGAGCCCAAAGCCTTTCTTGCGCGCGGAAGAATGCCGAACGCAGACAAAATGCGGCGGATTGGGAACGGAATCAAGAACTTTTTGATGTAGTGCGTCGCGACCATTTCCAAAAGCACATACAAAAGGCTTTCTTGCGCCACAGGAGTCGCAACGCTCTTCAAAAGCTCCTCGTTCTTGAGATACTTGTCGTCGATAGCGCGCAAATAAGAGAGCGCAACGACTTCGCTGATGCCCTCATATTCGATTAAAACGCTGCCGGAGATTATATTCACAGCGACGCTTTTAATTCCCTCTTGAAGTGAGATGAGCATCTGAACAAGAGCCGCCTGCTTTCCGTCAAGAAGATAGCGAGGATATCGCACGCGGACTCTGCCTTGTAAACTATGTACTATGTTAAACTTCATTGAAGTAGCTCTCTTTAAGATTGGATTTGTATAAAAACGGAGGTCTTTTTTGGAAAACCTCCGTAAAAAAACAGGCAAAGCAAGAATGCTTATGACTGTGCCTCGTTGTTATGCTTTGCCTCAGCAACGATGTCCTCGGCGTCCTCTTTCACTGTTTCAACAAAAGCCTGCGCTTCGTCTTTGAGAGCAAGACCTGCTCCAACGACCTTTGCACAGCACTTTTTGAAGCCAGCAGTACGAACGATAGCAACTGCTGTAACCCCTACAGCACAGCCGATAGCAAAAGCACCAAGTTTAGAAATAGTCATCATTGACCTCCAAAAGTCAAGGTAATTTATATTTTAACAAAAAAGGCTTAAATAACTCAATAAATTATGCTAAAGAAATGAAAAAAAAATCTCAATAAGAACTTGCTTTTAACAGAAAAAAAAATACCCGTGTTAATGTAACACAGGTATTTTATAAAACCTCCAGTGGCTTTTACAAAACAGCCTTAGGCTAGGACTGTTGAGAAACAGCCTATGGCTGTTATGTGCGGAACTGATCGATTTCTTCTCCGATTTGCTCGATACAATCTTTCACTTCACCAGACATATTGGACAAAGCTGCTCCTGTTTCATTTATGCCACGAGCTCCGATGCCCATTTCTCGCATACTGTCTTTGATAACAAGAGTTGCATTCTGCAAATTCTGTATTTCGCCCAAAATAAGCTGATTGCCTTCGCTCATTTCAGTTGAAGCTGTACGAACTTCAAGAGTAGAATCGTTCATCATCTTCAATACATCAACGATTTGATGACTTCCCTCTTTCTGCTCTTCCATAGCAGCTCGAATCTGTCTAACAAGTTCATCTGTAGAAGCAATCATATCGCTAACTTCTTTAAAGCTCTTTGTAGAACTCTGGGACGCTGCAACAACTGCCTCAATGGTAGATTCGATTTTCTTAAGCTCTGCACCGATTTTCTTAGACTGCTCACTTGAGTTTTCAGACAATTTGCGGATTTCGTCAGAAACAACAGAGAAGCCTCTTCCTGCATCTCCTGCGTGTGCCGCCTCAATAGCCGCATTCATAGCAAGAAGATTTGTCTGACTTGCAACGCTTGCAATGGCTTTGTTTGCTTCTTGCAAAGTCTTTGATTGCTCCGCAACCTCGTTAATAGCAGAAGCAACATGCTTTTGTTTTTCAACTCCGATAGTTGCATTTTTAGAAAGTTTCTCAAATGAAGCTGCCATTTTTTCAACGCTGTTATTAACGCTTGTGATGTTTCCAATCATCTCTTCTACAGCTGCGCTAGCTTGAGTTACTCCATCGGCTTGATTGCCAATCATACGCTCAAGGCTGTTGATGTTTTCTGCAATCTCTGCAACAGCAGAAGATGTTTGAGAAACTACCTCTGCTTGATTGTCTACCTGAGTGCTTACAGAATTGATGTTCTGTAAAATCTCTGTGATAGCTGTTGATGTGTTGAGAATATTTATCTGTAAATCGCCCTCAACGTTCTTGAGATTGTTCTTGCTGTTTTTTATCTGTGATACAATGCCCTGCAATTTCTCTACGAATAAGTTAAATCCTCTTACCATAGAACCAACTTCATCATTGTGAGTAACTGTAATGCGATGTGTGAGGTCTGCATTTCCGCTTGCAATGCCATTGATTGTTTTATCAACTGTTGCAATCGGCTTTACAATAGAGTGTGCTGCAATGAATGCGAGAATCAAAGCAGCTGCCATAGCGAAAACTGCAAAAAGAACTACGAGCATTACATTTTTCTGCACATCTTGGAAGATTTCGTGGCGAGAACCTACTGTAACAAGAGTCCAACCACTTTCTTCAGAGATGTTTCTTGCTGCAAAATATTTGTTTCCACCTGCGTTCAAGTTTACATAAACAGATTCTGTTGAAAAGTTTGAACGATATTTATCAAGTTGAGGGTATTCTTTGAAAAAGTTATCTTTTCCGATTTTGGAAGAATCATCGTTAGTGATATAATCTCCGTCAGCATCGAGAAGATATGATTTACAGCCCTTGGTAAGCTTAATTTTATCAACCTTGTCTGTCATACCATCAAGACTTACATCAATAGCTACAACACCAACGAACTGTCCATTTTTCATAGCCTTTCTTGAAACAGAAGAAACCATAGCATTTGTAACCATATCAAGATACGGTTCTGAAACGTTAAATGTTTTAGCGTCTCTACCAGCTTTAAACCAAGCTCTTGTGGTTTGGTCATAATCTGCGGGAGGCTGCCAGTGGTCGTTTGACCAGAAAAAGCCGCCCTGACTAACGGGAGTTGTGCCAGAAAAATAAAGCTCAGAGAACATATTTGAGCCTTTTAGTATTTCTTCAAGCATAGATTCCATTGTATCTTTATTTAAGTCTTGAGTCGCAACATAATGGACAACGTTTTCTGTAATTATTTCAGGTTTGCGCAAAGAATGTTTAATTTCTCCGCAAGCGGTAGAAAGCTGTCCCTCTGCCACTTTAGCGATGTTTGCAGTCATACTTTTTACTTGTACTATCATAACAGGCACAGACACGACAAGAACTGCAAAAAGCACCATAGCTAAATTACTTATTATAAGTTTTTGCTTAATTTTCATAAGAGCCCTCTAAAAATCTTCACAGAAAAGAAATATATCTAATATTCTAATCGGCTTTTTTTTCTTTTCAATTCCATATAAAAAGAGATATGTTATAAAATG
>Ga0310695_10011705_pt1 | contig 12467 bp, 11 predicted proteins | sample RumenRJG_04DNA_FD_203882 | JGI IMG/M metagenome (GOLD analysis project Ga0310695, IMG submission 203882) | Bovine rumen microbial communities from Lethbridge, Alberta, Canada - RJG_04 (v2) (version 2) | ecosystem: Host-associated > Mammals > Digestive system > Stomach > Rumen | place: Canada... | reverse complement strand
CTGGTGAAATAACCTTTCCAGCCTGGGCAGAAATTGATGTGCCAACGCCAGAACTTACCTAATAATGAATTGGGCTTATTGTCGTAGTGTGCCCTGAATTTGCAGTTTTCGCAATTATGTGCCATAGTTGTAATGTTTATTTTTTCCACGCATTTACTGCTTCGCCGATATACATTGGGCGTGTATGTTGGCAGGGATGGCAGCATACATCCGTTTGGGAACGTCACTCTTGAAACACTGTGGGAGCGGAAGGTGCTGCGTGCATTATGTTATAAAAGTTGTAGTAATTCGGTACAAAAATAATAAAAATCGGTTTAAATCAGCCATATTGCAAGTGAAGTTGTCTTGTTTCGGCAAATATCTAATGGGAAATGAGTAATTTTGTCCACCAGATAGAAAGAATAATAAATCTTATGGAACAATTTGAAGAACGGCTCGGCCCGACGAAACATCCGTTCGAAAAGGAACTATGCCAGGACTTGCACCAGTACCTTTTGTCTGTGAAAGAGATAGATGCACGTCTGCCCGAGTGTCCCGATGTGGAAGAGAAATGGGAGCAGATAGCAGAAGCCTATATTCCCGACGGAATCAGGGAGTTCAATGACTTTCCGTCCGCTTCACTTGGATGGATGATGTATATAGGAATGGCTGTTGCTAAGTTCTGGGATGCAGAATGGACCATCTACTCTAAGGTTGACAACCTTTATGTCTACATGAGAGACAAGAGGGGCTACGACAGTATGGATGAATATATCCGTGAAGATGTGCTGTTGCTGAGAGGTGAGGACTATGCAATGCTGGAGAAGCTGGTAGGCGAATGTGCCTCGCGTGTCTATAATGCTCTTCGTCACCAGAACATTGAACCAGGAACCAAAGAGGCTTTTGAAGCCTACGTCTCATGCCTGCATCAGCTCTACCTGTTTGGTGCCGCTATGCAGTTGAACAGGATGGGCTATCACATGACTAAGATGTAATAGACTTCAGTAGGTTGTTCTCAAAAAGGAATGATGCAAAAACTAAGCCTTCTACATATCGCCCTTGTCTACCTCGCTGCCATCAACGTGGTTGCTTTCTTCATGTATGGCATAGACAAGTGGAAAGCAAAGAAATCCAAGTGGCGTATTTCAGAGGCTACGCTACTGTTGATGGCTGTCTTAGGCGGAAGCATCGGAGCATGGCTCGGGATGAAAGTGTGGCACCATAAGACACTGCATAAGAAGTTTCGGTATGGTGTGCCAGCCATCATCATAGTTCAAATCGCAATAATTGTCAGTTGTCTCTATGAATAGCAATATGGATCCGATGGGCAGAGCTATTGCCGATTACCACAAGGTGGGGACGGCAGACAGGCTCAGGGTGTTCTCCCCGATGTTTGAGGAGGACGAGATTCCCTTGGCTACGCTCTTCCGCAGATATGAGGATATGCCGCTGATAGAACGCAAGGCTCTTGATATGGCAAAGGGAAAGACGCTTGATGTAGGGGCTGGCGCAGGCTGTCATTCGCTTGTCCTCCAACAGCGAGGTGTAGATGTGACAGCCATTGACATTTCTCCTCTTTCCGCAGCGACCATGAGCGAACGTGGAGTCAGGAATGTACGAGAACAGGATTTCTTTGATCTGGAGGGAAAGTACGACACCATTCTAATGCTTATGAATGGAATTGGGATTGTCGGAACCTTGGAACGAATGTCCGAGTTCTTCCGTCACGTCGACAATATACTGGCTCCTGGAGGTCAGGTGCTGTGCGATTCGTCAGATATAAGCTATGTCTTCGAGGATGAAGATGGTATTATAGAATACCCCGATACTGTCGGTTATTACGGAGAACTGAGTTTTCGGATGCAGTACAAGGACACCATTGGAGAACCTTTTGACTGGCTCTATATCGATGCTGACACACTGAAAGTGCAAGCAGCAAGAAACGGATATAATGTCGAAGTAGTTGCAGAAGGGGAGCATTACGATTATCTGGCAAGAATAACGAAGAGGGTTTAAGCCATCAAAGTCCTTTAAGTTGATGATAAGCCATTCTTTAATACCTTAGATATTATGGAAACAAGAAAACAGATAGCTGCAGAGAAGAAGAGGTGCAACAGCCATAATTGCGCACAGGCTATCCTTCACACTTACGCTGATATAGCAGGGATTAGTGAGGACGAGGCCATGAATATTGCCGGAGCTTTCGGTGGTGGCATGGGAAATATGGAAGGAACCTGTGGCGCACTGGTCGGGGCTGGCCTTGTCTTGGGATTAGTCAACAAAGACAAGGCTGCGATTGAGCGAGAGGAGGGTAAAGCTTGCTTTGACTCTCCCGAGAGAGAGCAGGCTCGGCTGAAAGCCAAGGTGAAGTCTATGAAGCAGATGCGGCAGATAATGACCAAGTTCCAGGAAAGAAACGGAGCCACACAATGCAAGCTACTTAAAGGTGTCGGTACAAAGGTCGTCTTGCGTGAGTGCCCACTGTGTGTAGCCGATGCAGCCGAATTTCTTGAAGAGCAAATATCATGCGGGTAGTGCTCGTTTTAAAGATAAGAAAGGTCGACTGATGGCTTGGAAATATAAATATCGCTGCAAGGAATGTGGATATGAGGCTGATGTGTATGAGGGACGCGGCTTGTTTCGTCAGCAGATAACGGCTATGATATGTCCAGACTGCAATACAGTCCAGAACATCGTCGTTGGTGGCATCATAGCCGACGTCGCCCCATCATACAGAAGTGAGGTAGGCCGCTTGTGCTTACAATGCGGAAGCGACAATATCAAAATCTGGGATATGCACACCTGCCCGAAATGTCAGGGAGAAGTAGAACCTACTGGCGAAAAGGAGTTCTGGACGTAAATACGGCTTTACATACGGCATGAAATAGCCAAGCATAGCTTTGTCCGTTGTTGCATCATCTGTTTGCTTGAGTGGTGAAGCAGTTGTTCCAGAGTATAACGATTTCTAATACTGATACCCCTCTGTAGATATTATTTAGCACCCCTCTACAAGAAAACCTGAACCTCAATGGTGAATAAAAAGAAAGAAGCCCGCAGAAAACCAGCGGGCTTCTCATTGAGAGTGCGGAGAGAGAGGGATTCGAACCCCCGGTACCTCTCGGTACGGTAGTTTTCAAGACTACTGTAATCGACCACTCTACCATCTCTCCTTTGCTTTCTGAGTGCGAGAGTGAATACACTCTTTGTTAAAAGCGGTGCAAAGGTAGGCTGTTTTTTTTGTTTTTGCAAATTTTGCTTAATATTTTTGTACTTTTGCGGCATGATTTATCCGAATAATTTTGAAATAAAGATAGGCTTCGACGATATTCGGCACATTCTGAAAGGGTTTTGTCTGTCGCCGCTTGGCAAGAGCTTGGTCGACGAAATGGCTTTTTCTGCCGATGCCGCACAGATAAACGAATGGCTGCAACAGGTCGGCGAGTTCCGAAAGATACAGGAAGGCGCAGAGGAATTTCCGCTTGAGAACTTCTATGACTTACGGGAACAGATTGCCAGGCTTAAGATTGCCGGCACTCATCTTGAAGAACAGGAGCTGTTTGACCTTAAACGCTCGTTGCAGACTGTCAGTCAGATAGTCAGCTTCCTTCGTCGCAATCCCAATGGCGAAGGGCTCTCGGCTGCCGACTATCCTTTCCCGGCACTCTATAGGCTTACAGCCGACATACTCACTTTTCCGGAGATAGTCCAGGCAATCGACAGAATATTGGATAAGTTTGGCCGTATCAAGGACTCTGCCTCGGAAGAGCTGCTCAGGATACGCAAAGAGCTGTCGCGCTTACAGGGCAGCATCTCCCACACGCTCAACTCCATACTCCGCTCAGCACAGTCGGAAGGACTTGTTGAGAAAGACATTACCCCCACGGTGCGCGACGGTCGTCTGGTTATACCTGTTTCCCCAGGATTGAAGCGCCGCATATCGGGCATCGTTCACGACGAGTCTGCATCGGGTAAGACGGTGTTCATCGAGCCCACTGAGGTGGTAGAGGCCAATAACCGCATACGTGAACTCGAGAACGACGAGCGCAAGGAGGTGATACGCATACTGAAAGAGATAGCCGCCGCTATCCGTCCTCACTGGCAGGAGATGCTCGTCTCGTTCGGATTGTTGCAACATATCGACTTCATAAGGGCGAAAGCTGAGTTTGCCCGCCATGCACGGGCAACCGAACCTCATGTTGCCAGTCAGCCGCTACTCGACATGATACAGGCCCGTCATCCTCTGCTTGAGCAGTCGCTCATTGCTCACGGTAAGCAGATAGTGCCCCTCGACATCAACCTTTCCGTCAAGGAAGATGGCGAAAAGCGTGGAGCGTTTCCGCATATATTGCTGATTTCGGGTCCCAATGCAGGAGGAAAGTCGGTTTGCCTGAAAACGGTCGGACTGTTGCAGTATATGTTGCAGTGTGGCCTGAGCATCCCCGTTAGTGAACGGTCTGCGGTAGGAGTCTTCAACGACATTATGATAGACATCGGCGACGAGCAAAGCATAGAGAACGATCTCAGTACCTATTCTTCGCATCTGACCAACATGAAGCAGATGATGCGTCATGCCAGTGACCGCACGCTGTTGCTCATCGACGAGTTCGGCACCGGCACCGAGCCGCAGATAGGCGGAGCGATTGCCCAGAGCGTGCTCCACCAGTTTTGCCGCCGCAAGGCATGGGCAGTGATAACTACCCACTATCAGAACCTGAAGCATTTTGCAAAGGAAACTCCCGGCGTTGTGAACGGGGCGATGCTCTACGACCGCAGCGAGATGCGCCCCTTGTTCCAACTTGCCATAGGCCGACCGGGCAGCTCGTTTGCCATTGAGATAGCCCGCAAGACGGGCCTGCCCGAGGAGGTTATCAGCGAAGCCAGCGAGCTTGTGGGTTCCGACTACATACAGAGCGACAAGTACTTGCAGGACATCGTGCGCGACAAACGCTATTGGGAGGCCAAGCGGCAGACAGTTCATCAGCGTGAGAAAGAAATAGAGCGGACTATCCAGCGATATGAAAGCCGGCTTGCTGAGATTGAAGAGAGCCGCAAGGAAATTCTGGCGCGGGCAAAAGAACAGGCTGAGAACCTCTTGCACGAAACAAACCGTCGCATAGAAAACACCATAAAGGAGATACGCGAGGCACAGGCCGAGCGCGAGGACACCAAGCGAATACGCGAGGAGCTGCGTGACTATCAGCAGCAGGTGGAAACGACGGACAGCGGACTGATGAGCGACGACGACTTCCAGCGCAAGCTGAAGCAGATTGCTGAGCGCAAGGACCGACGCGAGAAACGACGCAAAGAGCGTGCGCAACAGCAGCAAGAGGCTGCCGACCGACTGAAGAGTGCGCAGCAGAAACTGAAAGAAGGTATGCCGCTGCAACCGGGCGACACCGTCCGCATAAAAGGGCAGACCTCGGTGGGCACCCTGGAGCGCATTGATGGCACGTCGGCAGTGGCCCTTTTCGGAGGTATGCGCACCAAGTTGCGCCTCGAGCGCCTCGAACACGCCGACCCGTCGGCACTCGCCTCGCAGACTAAGAGTTCGCAAACCGTATATACGCCTACCGAGAGCCGCATGACACGCACCACGATTGACGCACACCGAAGCACATTCAAGCAAGACCTCGACGTGAGGGGGCTTCGTGGCGACGAAGCAATCAATCAGGTGCAGTATTTCATTGATGATGCCATACTTGTCGGTGTGAGTCGTGTGCGCATACTCCACGGCAAGGGCAACGGCATATTGCGCCAGCTCATAAGGCAGTATCTCGCCACTGTGCCCAATGTTGTCGACTCGCGCGACGAGCATGTGCAGTTCGGGGGAGCAGGCATCACTGTTGTTGATCTCGAGTGATAAGCCCTATGAAGTGGCTTTAGGGCTTATAGGACTTATTTGGTCTTATATGACTTATGGGTCCTATAGGCCCTATGAGGAAGTAATTAAATAAAGTAAGAAGAGTGTAGAGTGATGCAGGTTTTGGAATATATAGCAGTTGGATTAGCTGTAATAGCAAGCCTTGTATATGCGGTTTTCCGCATATACAAGGCTTTCCGTGGTTGCAGTCAGGGCAAGTCGGGGTGCGAGGGATGCCCGCTACATCCCGGCGGTCGTGGGTGCGGCAGCCTGCGCAAGTAGCTCGCGCGCATTGTTCATGGCTGCTTCCGATATGCTGTCGCCCGAAAGCATCTGTGCTATTTCGCCCACTCTCTCTTCTTCTGACAGCTGTAGCATACGGCTTACGGTGCCTTGCAGGGTGTCTTCCTTATACACTTTATAGTGGTTCTGGCCCCCTGCTGCAATCTGTGGAAGGTGGGTTATGGAGATCACCTGCCGTCCTTGGCTGCCCATCTCGTGCATTATCTGTCCCATCTTCTGGGCAATCTTTCCGCTGACACCCGTGTCTATCTCGTCGAAGATGATTGTAGGCAGCTTCACAACGCCGCTGATCATGGCTTTCAGGGCAAGCATCACACGGGCAATCTCGCCGCCCGAAGCCACGTTGGCTATGGGTTGCAGGGGCTGATTGCGGTTGGCTGTGAAGAGGAACGAGGTCTTGTCGGCTCCCGTAGGAGTGAGTTGTGGGGTGGGGGATATGTCGACAGCAAACTTCACGTTCGCCATTCCTAATGCCACGAGCCTGTCAGTGATGTGGCTTTCTATTGTCTTGGTGGCCTTCTTGCGAGCGGCGGTCAGCTTGGCTGCTTCTTTCCTGCATTTCTCGAGCTGGTTGTCCACCTGTTGTTGCAGTTCTTCGAGCTGGTTGTCGCTGTCGGTGAGGTGGGCGAGCTTGTCTGAAATGTCGTTGCGTATGGCTATCAGCTCGTCGACCGATGCCACGTGGAACTTCTGCTGAAGCGAGTAGATGCGGTCGAGCTGGCTGTTTATCGCTTCGAGGCGGTCGGGGTCGAAGTCCACGTCTTCCATCTTTGCAGCCACGTCGTTGGCTATGTCTTTCAGCTCAATATGCGTTGTCGAGAGCCTTTCGGCCAGTTCTCCCACGGCGGGAAACACCTTGGCTATCTGTTCCAGCTCCTGTGCCGCGCTCCTGACGGCCTCCACTGCGCCCCTGGCAGTCTCGCCTTGCAGCGAGTCGTTGGCCGCATAGAGTGCCGATTTTATTTCTTCTGTGTGCTCGAGAGTGGAACTTTCCTGTTCCAGTTCCTCCAACAAGCCTTCGCGCAGCGATGCTTTCTCCAGTTCGCCAAGCTGAAAACGCAGGTATTCCTCATCTTTCTGGCTCTGTGCAATCTCCTCTTTCAGCGCGGCAAGGTCAGCCGTCAGTTCCTTGTACTTGGCAAAGTCGGCAGCATACTGCTCCATGAGTTCCCGGTTGTCGGCTATTATATCGACCGTGTTCAGCTGGAAGTCTTCCTTTCTGAGCAGCAGGTTCTGGTGCTGTGAGTGTATGTCTATGAGCTGTTCGCCCAGTTTTCGCATTGCTGTGAGAGCCACGGGCGTGTCGTTGATGAAGGCGCGCGACTTGCCTTGTGCCGTCAGTTCGCGCCTGACAATGCAGTCGTCGGCATCGAAGTCGATGTCGTTTTCTGCAAAAAATGGGTCGAGTCCGTAGCCGTTGAGGTCGAAGTGGGCCTCAATGGTGCATTTCGCAGCCCCGGCCTTCACGGTCTTGGCATCTGCCCTCTGTCCGAGAAGCAGTCCCAGGGCACCCAGGATGATGCTCTTTCCGGCTCCCGTTTCACCGGTTATCACCGAGAAGCCGCGGTCGAAGCTGATGTCAAGTTCCTCTATGAGGGTGAAATTCTTGATATATAGATGTTTCAGCATTGCTGTGTTCTGATGGTTGTGTGATGTCGGTGGGCATGGCGCAGCCCGTCATGGGCTATTGCTTGATCTGTTCCCATGAGTTGTTCTGGCTGGCGTTTATTCTGAAGAGTATGTCATAGACCGACTGTTTCTCTTTCTGCGTTCCTTTACCTTTATATATATTAGCCAGTTCGTCCTTCTTATAGTCGGTCCATATCTGTGGAAGCATACTCATCGGTCGGTCTTCGTGGGCTTTCTTCAGGTCGTTCTCGAGCGCGGTGGTTATGTTTGTGCGTCCGCGCTCTGCATTGTTGGCCATCTCGTCGAGCCCGGTGCGGTAGTAGTCGTACTGCAACTTGCGGAACGGCTGCATAGCTCCCTCCAGATAGTCGTTGATTATGGCAAAGCGGTTGCGGCTGTTCTCGAAAGCTTTCCAGCCAGTGAAGTTCATGTTCTGCGCGTTGTTGGTGAGATTCATGCACCGTTGCAGAACGTCCTCGCCGCCGTTGGGCGAGAAACTGTCGAGGTCGAGTCCGATGATGAGCAGCGAATAGTAGCCAATGAGTGCCACAAGCTGGTTGTCAATGGTCTCTTCGTTGAAGCTGAGCTGGTCGAATTGGGCATATTCAAAGTTGAAGTCGCGGTCCTGAATGTTGAACAGGGTTGTGGTGTACGACGAATTATACACCGGGCGGTTGGCCTGAATGGTGGCCGTGCAGGTGAAGAGGTTGGTGGCTGGGTCGTGTTTGGTCACGGTGATGTTGAAGTTGCACACTATCCGCTCGTTTTTCTGGAACTGCAGGCTTGTCCACTGGGTTCCGTTGATGAACTGTTCGAGCTGCTGTTGCAGGTTGTCGAACACTGATGCGTCGGTGCCTTGCACCTTCGAGTGGTTTATCGTCACCTTTGCCTGCAGCTCCTGAGCCGCTGAGGGCAGTGTGGCGCATAGCATCAGTGCGAGCACCACGGCTGTGAAGAGTTGTCGTTTCATGCTAACAGCAGGCTAAGTCGGTCGATGATGTCGGCAGCCACCTCGCGTTTTGGTTTCTTGGGATAGGCTGTTGCATCGTTGGCCGTGATTATCGTTATCTGGTTGTCGTCGCTTTGGAACGTCGTTCCCGGTATTCGTGTAGAGTTGAGCACTATGAAGTCTGCATTCTTCCGGCGCAGTTTGTCTTTGGCATTGGCTTCCTCGTTGTCGGTTTCCAGTGCAAAAGCCACTATGCGCTGCCCCGGCTGCTTCATGCGTCCCAGCTCGGCGGCTATGTCGTGTGTGGGCTTGAGGCGCAGCACCAGGTCGTCGCCCTCGCGCTTTATCTTGCTCTGTGCCGTTGACTCGGGTTTGAAGTCGGCCACGGCAGCGCAAAGGATGGCGGCATCGGCTTGGGCGAAGGCTTGGGTGGTGGCTTCGTACATCTGCTGGCAGCTCTCCACGTCGATGCGCTCAATGCTGTCTGAGCACTTCAGGGCCACCGGACCGGCAACAAGCGTCACTCTGGCACCTCGTGCGGCGCACTCCTCGGCAAGGGCAAAGCCCATTTTGCCGCTCGAATAGTTGCCGATGAAGCGCACGGGGTCGATGCGTTCGTAGGTGGGGCCGGCTGTGATGATGATGTGCCTGCCTGAGAGTGGCTTCTCCTCGGGCTGCTCGAAGAAGTTGCTCAGCGCGCTCACTATGTTCTCAGGCTCCTCCATGCGACCCTTTCCTTCGAGTCCGCTGGCCAGGAAACCAGTTCCCGGCTCTATGATATGGTTGCCGTAGCTTCGCAGCACGTCGAGGTTGTGCTGCGTGGAGGGGTGCCGATACATGTCGAGGTCCATCGCCGGAGCCACGAACACCGGTGCTTTCATCGACAGATAAGTGGTTATGAGCATATTGTCGGCAACGCCGTGGGCCATCTTTCCGATGGTGCTTGCCGTGCAGGGGGCTATCAGCATGGCATCGGCCCACAAGCCGAGGTCTACGTGCGAGTGCCATGTGCCGTCGCGCTGAGCGAAGAACTCGCTTATGACAGGCTTGCTTGTCAGTGCTGAGAGGGTGATGGGGGTGATGAACTCCTTGCCTGCGGGAGTTATTACCACCTGCACCTCGGCTCCCTGCTTCACTAACTGGCGAATGATGAGGCAGGCTTTGTAGGCTGCTATGCTGCCTGTTATGCCCAGAACTATCTTCTTTCCTTTGAGCATTGTGTGGAGATGTGTTATGTTTTGTTGCTTGGTTCTGACTGATTACTGCTTCTTGCTGCTCAGTTCGCGCAGCCGTATGCGTGTGAGCACCTGCTTGGTGTTGTTGGTGAAGTCGCCTGAAATCATCCAGCTGTAGTATCCCGGGTCGCGGTGAAGCACGTCGGTCACGGCGTGTCCCTTGTATTTTCCGAAGTTGAAGTATTCCTTCTTCACTGGTTTCCCTTCGCTGTCGGTCAGTGGATTGCCGCTGTTGTCGGTGAGCTGCTTCCACACTATGCGTCCTGCAAAGTCCACGTTGTCGTTCATCTTCGAGAAATCGGCCAGGAAGTCGATGTCGTTTTGCAGCACCCTGTCGGCCTCTTCCTGCCGTCCCGGGGCATACATATCGAGCTGTCCTTGAAGCACGCGGTAGGTGGCTTCGGTGTCCTGGTCGGCAAGGTGGGCCTGGAAGTCGTCTTCCATCTTGTGGCCGGTGTAGAACTTATATGCTGCGGCCAGGTTGCGGCGTTCCATCTTGTGGAATATAGTCTGCACGTCGATGAGTCGGCAGCTGCCGAAGTCGAAGTCGATGCCTGCGCGGAGCATCTCCTCGGCAAGCATTGGTATGTCGAAATGGTTGGAGTTGAAGCCGGCAAAGTCGCAGCCCTTGAACTGCGTGGCCAGCTCGCTGGCAATCTGCTTGAAGTGTGGCGCATCCTTGACGTCCTTGTTGGTGATGCCCGTGAGCTGTTCCACTTCCTTCGGAATGGGCTTTCCGGGGTTCACAAAATAGTTCTTGCGCAGCTCCTCGCCGTTGGGCATGAGCTTGATGAAGGATATTTGTATCACTCTGTCCTTGACTATGTCGAGCCCCGTTGTTTCGAGGTCGAAGATTATCAGCGGACGTTTGATGTTTAGTTTCATGTTCTGTTTCTGCTGAATGGGTTAGGTTCGTATGGGCTGTCTGTATGCCGAAATTGGCTGTCGGCAATCCTTTGCGGATGCCAACAGCCAATAGTCTTCTGGTCGTTGCCCGCTGCCGAGGTGTCAGTCGTTGAGCAGCATGGGCATTATGAGCATGAGCACTTCTTCGTTCTCAGGCTGCTGGGCAGGCACTATCACGCCCGCTCTCGACGGGTCGGCCAGCTCGATGATTACTTCGTCGCCGTCGAGGTTGTTCAGTATCTCAATCATGCTCGAGCCTTTGAAGCCGATGCTCATTGGCGTACCGTTGTAGGAGCAGGTGATGTTCTCCTCGGCATTGGTGGCAAAGTCGATGTCTTCGGCCTTGAGGTTGAGGTTTCCGCCTTCGATATGGAAGCGGATGAGCTGGCTGCTGTCGCTGGCGAAGGGCAGTATGCGGCGCAGTGTGCCTATGAGGCTGCGGCGGTCGATGCTGAGCTTGTTGGGATTGTCCTGCGGAATGACGCTGTTGTAGTTGGGGTAGCGGCCTTCGATGAGGCGGCACGACAGCATGGTCTCGCCGTAGGTCACTTCTGCCGAACGCTCGTCGAAGCGTATGATGACCTCCTGGTCGTCCTTGCCCAGGATGTTCTTCAGCAGGTTGGCTGGCTTCTTGGGCATGATGAACGCTGCCGGAGTGTCGGTCTTGAAGTCGAAGTTCTTGTTGCGCACCAGCTTGTGGCCGTCGCTGGCCACGATGGTGAGCCCGTCGGTGGTAAGGTCGAAGTAGATGCCGTTCATCACGGGGCGCAGCTCGTCTTGTGCGGTGGCAAAGAGCGAGCGGTTGATGTTGTCGACCAGTGCCTGAGAGGTGAGCTGTATGGTTGTAGCATTGTCGCTGATGGGCTGCGTGCGCGGGAAGTCGTCGGCGTTCTGGATGGGGAAGTTGTTGGAACCGTTCATGTAGCTGATGTAAATCTTCCACTCATCGTAGTTGATGTCGATTGTCAGCGGCTGCTCGGCAAGCTCTTTCACTGCATTGAGGATGGTGTTGCTGTTCACGCAGAAGTTGCCCTCGCCCTCACAGTTGTCCGGGTGGAGCGTGGTGCGCATGGTATTTTCGCTGTCGGAAGCTGTTATGACCAGTTGCCCGTTGTGTACCTCGAAGAGGAAACTGTCGAGTATAGGCAGCGAGTTCTTGCTGTTGATGACCTTGGCAAGGCCGGAAAGCTGACTGCTTAGGGTGTTGCTCGAAATGTTGAATCTCATTGGTATGCGGTTTTGTTGTCTTTATTTGAATGTTGTTACGAAGCACAAAAATATAAAAAAACGTGTTCTCAGGCAAAAAAATGATTTAAAACTTTCAGCGTGGCGGCTTTTTTTATATCTTCGCACTCGGAAAAACAAAATCATCAACCATGCTTCTTGCCCGGCACGGGGCCACCGTTGGTTCACAGGCCGGGAGCGGGAGGCTATAAAAAGTTACCAAAATGGATATAGAAGGAAAAATAATTGCAGCCCTGGAGCCCCGTAGCGGCACGTCGGCTCGCGGCGAATGGAAGGCTCAGACGTTTGTCATCGAAACACAGGACCAGTATCCGCGCAAGATGGCTTTCGACGTTTTCGGAGCCGACAGGCTGGCTCAGTT
>Ga0310695_10011704_pt1 | contig 12469 bp, 11 predicted proteins | sample RumenRJG_04DNA_FD_203882 | JGI IMG/M metagenome (GOLD analysis project Ga0310695, IMG submission 203882) | Bovine rumen microbial communities from Lethbridge, Alberta, Canada - RJG_04 (v2) (version 2) | ecosystem: Host-associated > Mammals > Digestive system > Stomach > Rumen | place: Canada... | reverse complement strand
TTTGAGCACTGCTTTGGTATAGCACAGCGTCGGAAGTATTCCATCGTCGTTCAGATACTCCTGCCAACTACTCCAAGTATATTCTTCTGCCTTGACGCATATCCCTGCCTTAACTGGATTTTGATGAATATATCTTAATAGTGTTACAAAATACTCGATGTCATTTACCGGCTCACTTTTGAACCTGTCCTGAAACAGGTGCCCTACCCTTTGATAACGCTTGTTGTAGTATGCTGCATAGGAAACGGTAAGGCGTTTCAGGCTGATGCTAATGCTCTCGGTACGTTCACGTAGCAGTAGATGTACATGGTTTGACATGAGGCAGTAGGCATACACATGGAAGTAAGACGGGATATGTTCGCCATTGTCATTTATCGGATCTACGAGGTTCTGAAGACGAATGAGAAACTGTTGGTAGTCCTCTTGCTCTTCAAAGATATCTTGTCTGTTGATGCCACGAAGCATCACATGGTAGATACCTGTGCCTGAAGATGTTCGAGGTTCTTGCGTCCCGTTCTTGCTCTGGCAAGCGAACAAGTTCGAGCGGGTAGCAAGCGAGCAAAACTCGAGCGGGCGGGGCATTGGTTAAACCACCTTTATTCCTTTATTAGTTAGATTCTGTATTACCATTGTCTTCCAAGAGGGTAAAGCGGCCTGTGCTTGCTTTATCACATCTTCTTTGTCAGAATCCTTTATATTGGGAAGTGTTCTGAAACTGACACATGCGTTTTCGAAGAGGAAATCAATGCTCTTGTCAACAGTGTCCTTCTCTACTTCGCCTTGCTGAATATCGACGTCATACTGATCCCTATATTTCTTCAAGACGGCTGACTTGAAAAGGTTGTACAGGGCTTTCTCACCCTGACTCTTTGCTTTTTCAATCAGCAAGTCAGCCTCTTTTAGTATAGCTTCTTCGAGTTGTTTATATTTTGCATTCATCAACTTCTTATTTATATGTTTATGTATGAAGGAACGCCATAGTCCGATGAACGAAGGATTATGTTTGAAGTAGGATGGATGATGTGTATAAGATGGATGATGTTTGATGGATGATGGATGATGTTATTCCACGCCATATAACTTTTTACATCTATGAGTTAACACCTTCACCAACTCTTCACAATCGAATTTTTTGTTTGTTTCATTGAGAGGTCATATATTATAATCCCGCGGGGATTAACCGATTTTTTTCTTTTAGTATGTCTTCATACACACAGTGCAATGCTGATGGATTGTCTTTGGATTAGAAACAAAAATTGGGGTCACCACACATCGTTGTGCGGCGCCCTAAACTATCGTCCTTTTGTTTCATCGTCATCATATCGCTCTGATTTTCAGTGGCTTTATGACTGGGATTTATCATTGTTGGTCTCAATGACCTCATATTAGGGTGCAAAGATACTAATTTTATTTTTCAATATCACTAGTGTCCACATATTTCTTTATATCGTCATTATTCATAGAATTGCTTCTTATATGATTTATAAGCTCAGTATGCTCTATTGTTGCACCTGCGGCTTTCCATCAACCCCAAAACGCCAATTGTCAAAAGGGAGAGTATACCGACTCCAGCAAAAAAGGCATGTTTATACATCTTCGCCTTCGCTTCAGCATCCCTATCCTGCACATATTTCACCCGATACTGGGTCATCTGCGCAATATTGAGAAATGTAGATGCACTGTCCTTTACCTGATTTATCGTGTCTCTGTTCATCGTTACTTAAACTGCAATTCCTTACTTTAAAATTTATATAGTGCTGCTTTGTAATATATAACATTTCCAGTTAAGGAAAAACTACTCAGATTGAACAAATCGACTGATTTCTTCAATTCTCATAGCAAGGTATTCACCTTCAAAAGTGTCCTTTTGAATGGATATTGTCTGCAAGTAAGTCAGCATAGATTTCGCTACGGCATCACTCTCGGCATGCTTATAACGAAGATTATACTTTTCCATCTGTTCTATCCAATACTTAAGTAATGAATCTAATGCACTTAAACCACCCTCATCAAATTTCTGACTGAGTTCCTTGACAAGTTTATCCAAGTCATTCTCTGCTTCATATGGCAAGGTAACTCTATCTACTATGTAATTGCCAAACCCTTCTACATCCATAGCCTTCCAAGTACGGACTTCACTGTCTTGTCTAGAAAGGCGTGAGAAATAATTACTGGCCTGTGCCGCCACATTGGGTTTGTATATAAAGACCACCTGTTCGTTGATACGCTCGGGGTTGAGTATATCCCGCGAATGTGACACTTTTTGCTTCATGTTCCCCAGGTCAAAATTGGAAGTTGACCGGTAACCGAATCTCAATTCTATCAGCAGATGCCGATTGTTGGAGAAATGATTCTTTTGCCAGTCGGCCATCCCTGCGGCAGCATCCATTGTTGCATCATTGTTTCCAGTGCATGAGGCCTCGTAGGCATCAAGGTCGAGACAGACTATCGACACTGGGAAATATGACTGTTCATAATCGCGCTCGCACAGTTCGTTGAGTTCGGCAAGACATGAAGTAGCTAACTTACTCTGACGGGTAAAATCCGGGCTATATACAAACATATTGTCACACCATTGAATTGCCATACTGCTCTATACGAGACAGGGCAATATTGAACGACGTAAAAATATCACTAATGTCTGTCCCTTTGTCAGAAAACACGTAATGTGGTTCATCCTTTCCTCTCTGAGCAAGATAGAATACAGTCTTGTCAATCACCTCTTCCTTCTGGGCTATCGACTGGATGGCGGCTACCATGTCAGGGTTATGACTTGCCACAAGAACTTTCACCCCAAGCTCTTTGTGGATCTTCACTAGCAGACGGGCGAACTCAACTATCCACTGCGGATGAAGATGAGCCTCTGGCTCGTCAATCATAAGAAGCGTCTCTTTGTCAAGCCATCCGTTACGAAGGAGTTGTGACATATAGGCAAAGGTCTTGACTCCTGTTGCAGCATCTTTGACATCAATGTCTATACCCTGTTCCTGACTGACGAAATGCAACTCACGCTCAAGACCCATATTATCTTCTGCAAGTTGGATGCGCCCACCAATGACAGATTGAATCTGAATATCAAGAAGCTCGGTTGGGAGACCATTCTTCTGAGGATTCTCTCTATACAAGTACGAGACAAAGTCGTCCCAGATGTCATTACCTACAGCATTTCCTCGTTTTGTCACGGCCATTGGAGTATCCACATAAATGGCACGACTCAACAGGAGTGGAGGTGTAAATGTTTCTTCCTCTAACAATGAGGTCTCTCCCTCCGTAAGACTAATATTGGCTGGCATCTGCTCACCATCACTATACTCAGATGTAATCACCTTAACCAAATCTTCCCTGCGATAAGATTCAACCTTCTGCATGTACTTATAAAGCCCTTTATCGAAAGTCTCGCTACATCCCTGAAGGTAAGTATTAATAAGTTCTTCGAGTGTCAACTCTTCCTGAACTTCTCGCTCTAACAGGAAATTACCAAGCCGTCTGCTGAGTGGATTCACTCCTGCATATTCACGGAGGTCTTCTTCGGCTTTATCAATGAAAGCATAATACACACTTTTCAGACCTTCCCAGTCTAATTCATCCTCATGCAAGAAAAACCTCAATTGGCGTTTCACGGCTGAATAGTTAGTAATCTTAGGGGTCGGTCTGAAGACACGGCTGACTTTCTCGACTTCACGAATGAGGGCGTCCACAAAATAACTCCGCTGGAATCGCTCGAATTCGTGCGTAGCATTGACAAGGTAATAGAGCCATCGCGACAAAGTGCTCTTACCACAGCCATTTATTCCAGCCAAGACTGTTATGCCATCTATACGAATCTTAGCATCCTTAATGGCATGATAATCATTTATCGAAAACGTATACATAATATACAGAAATTCAAATCAAACAATGAAATTTTTCAATTTTCAATCTCTACAACCACACGCTTACAACGCTTGACGCGACAGATGTTATTGGGTGCAAAGATACTAATTATATTTCTATTAACTTTCTTTTCTATAAGAAAAGGTAGAGATCAGCGGGACGGTTGACTTTCCCTATCGGAATTCTCTGCTGAAAGGTATTTAGGTAGATAGACTCTCAGGTCATCAAGTGGCATCATAGCATTTCCCAGAAATGTTCATCAACTATCTGCTGTATGTCAGGATCAACTCCTGTCATATTGCCAGCCAAATTCTCAGCAAATTGCCTTATTACTTCAACATTAATCACATCTGTCATTGAGATACTGCTATTCGATTCTGGCTGTTCGTTATATGAATAATTGACAAATGAGTCCCACTTTCCCGTGAAAATCAGAGGTCTTGTTTAACCATATTTAACAAGAATCTCCCTCTCTCTCTTCTACAAGTATTCTACCTGTATTCTATGGTGTATTCTTACCCCAACGAAACACAACCTCTAGTGACAAGAGTGACAAGGGACAGACTGTCCCTCTCTTCTCCCTTCCATCTCCCTTGCATCTCCCTTGCAACGAAAGGTAAAAACCAGAGGCTCCACTTAACTATTTTTAACATAAATTACCTGCCCTCGCAGCTTCGCCACTGTGCCCTGCGGTTCTGCGCAGGGTTAATTCAATGATTCCTTGTACCTTTGAAGCCCCTTGGCAAGGGGCTGGCCTAAGCCAGGGATTCTTTATACCAATCGAATAGGCGTTGTACGCCCTCCTCTATCTCCACCTTATGCGTCCAGCCCAGGCTGTGCAGTTTGGTGACATCGATGAGTTTGCGCATGGTGCCATCGGGCTTGCTGGCATCGAATTCCACTGTGCCCTCGAAGCCTACGGCCTTGACAACGAGTTCAGAGAGCTCACGGATGGTGAGTTCCTTGCCTGTGCCTACATTGATGTGGCAGTTGCGGATCTCGCCAAGGCTGGGGATATAACCACCACGGCCAGCACTGTGATTGCGATCCACGGCACCATCGGTGGTGGCACCATAGTGTACACTCGAGTATTTCTCGATACCAATGATGTCGCTGAAGTTCACGTTCAGGAGTACATGGACTGAGGCATCGGCCATATCCTCGGACCAGAGGAACTCACGCAATGGCTTGCCGGTGCCCCAGAGGACAACTTTGTTGTCGGAGATGCCGTACTTACCTAAGACATCCAATACTCGTTTCCTTTTTTCTAACATCGAAAGACCCGAAAGACTCGAATATTTGTTATTTTTGTGATTTTCGATGTTCCCTTCATAAAGGCCTTCGCCGGTGACGCCCTCAACAGGGCGCTTGTTCAGGTCGATAGCTATTTTATCCCATGCACCATCATGAATCAGTTTTGCCAGATACACCTTTCGCATCATGGCGGGCATGACATGGGAGTTCTCGAGGTGGAAGTTGTCGTTGGGGCCATAAAGGTTTGTGGGCATGACGGCAATATAGTTGGTGCCATACTGCAGGTTGTACGATTCGCACATCTTCAGGCCGGCAATCTTAGCGATGGCATACTCCTCATTGGTGTATTCCAGGGGTGATGTCAGCAGGCAATCCTCCTTCATGGGCTGAGGTGCATTCTTAGGATAGATACAGGTCGAACCCAGGAAGAGGAGTTTCTTCACGCCATGGGCGTAGGCTTCGCTGATGACATTGCACTGAATCTTCATGTTCATCATGATGAAGTCGGCACGATAGAGCATATTGGCCATGATGCCGCCTACAAAGGCTGCAGCCAGGACAACAGCATCGGGCTGTTCTTCATCGAAGAACTTCTTGACCGCCACCTGATCGGTCAAATCTAATTCATTATGAGAACGTCCGATAAGGTTATTATAACCTCTACTCTTCAGATTGTTCCATATAGCAGAGCCCACCAATCCGTGGTGCCCTGCTACATATATCTTACTTTCTTTACTTAACATCTTATCTTCTTTGTTTTAACATCTAAAAGCGCTTCTTTTTTATTTTAACATCGAAAAACGCTAAAAACACTAATATTGAATGTAGATAACAATCATTGTGATGATTGCTTTGCTTGTGAGCAAAGGTCTAATTTTGTTTGATGAACTTCTGAAAGCTAGCTTTCAAGATTCATCCAATAAAATGAGACTTCATCATCAATAATAAAAAACCTTTCGTCTATTTCGTGTATTTAGATGTTTGCATCAATATCTTACTATGCGCTGGGGTTTAACCTTTGTAGCGTTGAAGTTCACAAGCAGTCCTAACTTATAGCCTGTAATGGCTAAATAGTTAATGACTTGTGCTTGGTGAACTGGAAGAAGTTCATCGACCGCTTTTAGTTCTACAACAATCTTGTTGTAACATACAAAGTCGGCAATGTACTTCTGTTCGAGCTCTTCACCTTTATACATAATGGTGAAGCTCTTTTCACGCTCAAAAGGAATACCCTGAAGTTTTAGTTCCTTTTCGAGGGCTTCTTGGTAAACCTTTTCCAAAAGCCCAGGACCTAATTCTTTGTGAACCTCGTAAATGGCACCTGTAATCTTGTATGACTCCTCAGGGTACAACAGCATAACTTTTTATTTCTACATCGAAAAACCCTAAAAGCACTAATTTAATTCGTCTTTTTCGTGTCTTTAGATGTTGCAGCTTTAGATGTTATACTACTTAACGATGCCCTTTTCGAGGTACTCGGCGAGGTTGGTGCGGACTTTGGCAGCGGCGCCTTCTGCGGCTACCTTAGCAATATCGTGCTCAACCATTATCTTCACCAACTCCTCAAAGCTCGTCTTATTAGGGTTCCAGCCAAGCTTCGCCTTGGCTTTTGTGGGGTCTCCCCACAAGTTAACCACATCTGTTGGTCTGTAGAAATCCGGGGAGACTCGTACTACGACGTCTCCAATTGAGAGTTGAGAGTTGAGAGTTGAGAGTTTAGACTCATCGATGCTGTCGATGATTCCGACTTCATCGATGCCTTCTCCTTCGAAACGAAGGGTGATTCCTGCGTGTTTGAAAGCGAGCTGGGTGAACTCGCGGACACTGTGCTGAACACCGGTGGCAATCACGAAGTCCTCGGGCTTGTCTTGCTGAAGGATCAGCCACATGCACTCCACATAGTCCTTGGCATAGCCCCAGTCACGGAGACTGTCCATGTTACCCAAGTACAAACAATCCTGTAAGCCTTGGCTGATTCTTGCTGCTGCAAGGGTGATTTTTCTTGTTACAAAGGTCTCGCCACGACGCTCGCTCTCGTGATTGAACAGGATGCCCGAGCAGCAGTACATATCGTAGGCCTCGCGATACTCCTTGACAATCCAGAAGCCGTACTGCTTGGCCACGGCATAGGGGCTGTAGGGATGGAAGGGGGTGTTCTCGTTCTGAGGAACTTCCTCTACCTTACCATAGAGCTCAGAGGTTGAAGCCTGATAAATGCGGCAGGTCTCTGTCATACCCAACTGACGAACGGCTTCCAGAATACGGAGGACACCTACGGCGTCCACGTCAGCCGTGAACTCAGGTGAGTCAAAGCTCACCTGAACGTGACTTTGTGCTGCCAAGTTATATATCTCGTCTGGGCGTACCTTTCCAATCACACCCAACACACTCATTGAGTCGCCCAGGTCGGCATAGTGCAGATGAAAGTGGGGTGTGCCCTCGAGGTGAGCAATACGCTCACGGAAATCGACGCTGGAACGACGTATCGTGCCATGCACATCGTAACCCTTCTCTAGAAGAAGTTCTGAAAGATAAGAACCATCCTGACCTGTAACACCTGTAATAAGTGCTGTTTTCATAAATATCTTAACACTAAATAATTATTTCTTTTGTTTTAAACACGGATTGATATTTTCTTTTTCTGAACACGAATTCTTCGACTGACTCAGGAGACGCTTGCACGAATTGCACGAATCTATTTCGTCATAGTGGAAGCGGGAGAAGTGAGGGAGTTGAAGACGCCATAAAATGGCAACAAACAGGACGAAGAGGGGCAGCGATGCAATCGCAACACAAAGGACGAAGGGCACACTTTCCGAGCGACAAAACCGCTCGGCACACTACTTGGAGCGGAGAAGCATTTCCCGAGCGACAAAACCGCTCGGCACACTACTGGGAGCGGAGAAGCGCTAATCGCGCTTGAAAATGTCGCGCGTGTAAACCTTATCTTTTACATCATCAAGGCAGGCGTCATAGCGGTTGGCGATGATGGCCTTGCTCTGAGCCTTGAACTTATCCAAATCGTTGATGACCTGAGAGCCGAAGAAGGTGGTGCCGTCTTCGAGGGTGGGCTCGTAGATGATGACCTCGGCACCTTTGGCCTTGATGCGCTTCATGATGCCCTGGATGGCGCTCTGGCGGAAGTTATCGCTGTTGCTCTTCATGGTGAGGCGATAGACACCAATGGTGACGGGCTCCTTGCTGCCATCGTACTGGTTATCAGTGCTGTAAGCATACCAGCCGGCCTTGCGAAGCACCTCGTCGGCAATGAAGTCCTTACGGGTGCGATTGCTCTCGACAATGGCTGTCATCATGTTCTGAGGCACATCAGCATAGTTTGCCAGCAACTGCTTGGTGTCCTTAGGCAGGCAGTAGCCGCCATAGCCAAACGAGGGGTTGTTGTAATGGGTGCCGATGCGGGGGTCGAGGCCTACACCTGAGATGATGGCCTGAGAGTCGAGACCCTTGACCTCGGCATAGGTATCGAGCTCGTTGAAGTAGCTGACACGAAGGGCGAGATAGGTGTTGGCGAAGAGTTTGACGGCTTCGGCTTCCGTCATACCCATTAGGAGACAAGGGATGCCTTTTTCACATTGACCATTGACCATTGAACATTGAACATTGGCTGCCGCATCGTGAGAGTCCTTGCTGGGGCCGAGGGCACCCTGGAGGAGCAGGGACGCAAAGGTCTTGGCCTTCTGCTCGGCATCGGGGGCGCCAATGGCGGTGATGGCGGCATTCTCCTCGTCCCACTTCGCACTGCGGTCGGTGGGGAATATCTTGGGATAGCCCACAATGATACGCGAGGGGTAGAGGTTGTCGTAAAGGGCCTTGCTCTCGCGCAGGAACTCTGGTGAAAAGAGCAGATTGAACTTTTTACCTTTCAGTGCAGGGTCGGTCAAGAACTTCAGGGCATACTTCACATACAGAGAACGGCAATATCCCACAGGGATGGTACTCTTGATGACCATCACGGCATCGGGATTGACACTCAACACCAAGTCGATGACGTCTTCGATATGGTGTGTATCGAAGAAATTCTTCTGAGGATCGTAGTTGGTAGGTGCAGCTATTACGACGAAGTCTGCATCTTTGTATGCGGATGCGCCATCGAGGGTGGCCGTAAGGTCGAGTTCCTTTTCCGCAAGGTATTTTTCGATATAATCATCCTGAATAGGAGAAATCTTTTTATTGATTTTCTCCACCTTCTCAGGGATTACATCCACTGCCACCACGTGATTGTGTTGCGCCAACAAAGTGGCGATACTCATACCGACATAGCCGGTTCCTGCTACTGCTATATTAGCCATATTTGAATATTGATACTTGTTATTTGGATGGATATTTCTTTTTTCCCTGCGGGGAAACCGCAGGGCACAGTGGCAAAAGTGGGAGGAAGCGCAGGGGCGCATTTCCCGAGCGGGGGAACCGCTCGGCACACTACTTGGAGCGGGGAAGCGCAGGGGCGCATTTCCCGAGCGACAATGCCGCTCGCACACTACTGGGAGCGGAGAAGCGCAGGGGCGCTCTTTTCCCGATGGAGAACCATCGGGCACGGTGGCTGCGGAGAAGCGCAGGGAGCTGTATGGAAACAGAGGGGCAGGACCTCAGAAGGGGGTGCCTGCGGGGACCTGCCCCTGAGTAGTTTAAAAGGTGATGTGGGTCTCGCCCGCCCAGTCGGTGTTGATGGTTACACCGGTGATGGTGGTTGACGAAGAACCAAAGTCACCGAAGAAGGGACCTGAGAGCCACGTGATATAGTTCTGCTGCATGGGCACATCGAACTCACGCTGGGTTATCTCGACGCCCGAAGCGTCGAGCGCACTCACAGTGAGGTGGATGGTGCCCTCCAAGTCATGCAGGAAGGTGTATAGGTCGAACTGCTTATGGTCAGCAGAGACATCGAACTTCACGTCTTGCTTGCTGTTGACACAGCCTAAGCCGGTCTGAGCATTGAAGGCGCCAGAGCCTCCGGTGTAGTAGAAGCGGAGTTTCTTGACCTCGGAAGGGATCTCGGTGTCTGTGAGCACGAAGCGACAGAGGGCCGTGATACGATCCAAAGACACGTTGTAGTCCACCTTTTCCTCACCGATAGTCACATTGGCACAGCAGAGATAGGTATCTGTGTAGCCTGTGGCATTGGTGAACTGGACCTTGGTGGGGTCCGTCATCGTGGGGTTGCCATTAGCGCTATGGCCTACGACTACCAGGAGGTAGTCGCCCTCAGCGAGCTGGAAGGAGGCCTTGCCGAAATCGGCTTCGGCAGAGGTCTGGTTGACCTGCTTGACGCGGGAGCCGCCTTCATCGTAGATGGCGAAGTTAAGGCGGGTACAGGCCTCGGAGGCAGGGGTTGCAGCACGCGTAGCAGGGGCATAAGCCCTTGACGTGAGGGTGCCGAAGGGCGTCTTCTCGATGCTGAACACCGTGACTGTCAGGTTGGCGTTTTTGTCAGCGGGTGAACCGCTGACCACACTGTCATCGTCGGTGATGGCCTTCTCGCAAGAGAGAAGGGACAGGAGTGTGCATAGAATGCACACGCAATGAACGAAGACACGAGCACCAGAGCGAACGAAGGCACGGGCGCCAAGACGCACAGAACGGACGAAGGCACGGGCACTAGGGCAGAGCGAACGAACAAGGAGTGTGCATAGAATGCACACGCAATGAACGAAGGCAAGAGAGCCAGGCCGAACGAAGGCACGGGCACACATACTGAACAGCTTTTTCATAGCTGATCCTCCCGAGGGTTAGAAGTTGACGGTTTCGTCATCGAGCCAGGAGGTCTCGAGCTTGAAGGCTGCGGCGGATGCATCTGCCGTGAAGACGGCACCGGTCAAGATGGTCTGACGGTTGCGCTTGAACGGGACGTTGTTCACGACCCGGGTGGCGAGCACGTTGTCATCGGCATCGAGGGCCTCAATGGTGACGGTCATCGACTCCTCGTCGGTGTAGAGGAACGGTACTGCGTTCACTTCGATCGTGGCACCTACAGCCGTAGAAGGGTTGTTGGTCTGCGAGAAGCCAGTGTCAGTAGTGGCGAGACCCGTGGTGGGGTTGAAGCCCTTACCACCCTTGGCAAAAGTCGTTCTAATCTTCGTAGCACTGGCTGGACGACCATCGGTGGAGACAATCTTGAGCCAAGAACTGATACGGTTGAGGGTGACATCCAAGTCTAGCGCAGATGCGCTGGTCACGGTGACAGCCTGAGTCAGACAGAAGGTTTCGCGAGGGCGCTCACTGGTGTAAGCAGCAGCGGTGGGGCTTGTGAGCGTAAAGGCATCGCCTGCATAGTAGTAGCGGGCCACGGCCACCATGGTGTAGGTACCTACCTGAAGATTGGCTGTGAATTCGCCAAAGGTAGTGTAAGAGCCGTCGCCCTTGATCTGAGTAGTTTTGTACACCTCATTACCAACGGCATCGTAGAACGCCAGCGTAATGGCACCTACATCCGTGTAATCACCAGGATTCTGTGCTGCACGGGTCGTACCTCCTCCCGAAGGCATCTCCTCCTGTGTGATGGAGAATCCACTGACTCGCACCGTGACTGGTGCATAGCCCTGCTCTGCGTTGTTCTCTACTACATCGTTAACACTCTCGTTAGTGCAGCTTGTGACTGCGAGCAGTGCGAACACTGCTACAAAAAACTTTTTAAACATAAAATAAAATAATTAAAAGATTAATACTAAGGTAAGACTTCGTGTCATTACCCAAATCTTTTAACGTTTTATCTTATGAAATCGTATTGTCTGGAGAGGTGTTTATCCGTAATACTGTTTGTACCACTCGGCGAACTTGCGGAGGCCCTCACGGAGAGGAATTTTCGGGGTGAAGCCGAAGTCACGCTCCAGGGCGGAGGCATCAGCATAGGTGGTGGGGACATCACCCGGTTGCATGGGGACAAGCTCCTTGTGAGCCTCGAAGTCGAAATTCTGGGGCAAAACCCCAGAACGCACTAGTTCTCCCTGGAGAATCTGTACAAAGTCCAGGAGGTTCTCAGGCTGGCCGCCACCTATATTATATATGGCATAGGGGGGAATGGGAAGGCCATCCTCACCCTTCTTGCGCTCGGGAGCACCAGCCATCACACGGACAATACCCTCGACGATATCATCGACATAGGTGAAGTCACGACGGCAGTTGCCGTAGTTGAAGATTTTTATCGTTTCGCCCTTCAAGAGTTTATTGGTGAAGCCAAAGTAGGCCATATCGGGACGACCGGCAGGACCATAGACCGTAAAGAAACGCAGGCCTGTGGTGGGGATATCGTAGAGTTTAGAGTAGCAATGCGCAAAGAGCTCGTTGCTCTTCTTGGTGGCAGCATAGAGGGATACAGGATTATCCA
>Ga0310695_10011703_pt1 | contig 12470 bp, 10 predicted proteins | sample RumenRJG_04DNA_FD_203882 | JGI IMG/M metagenome (GOLD analysis project Ga0310695, IMG submission 203882) | Bovine rumen microbial communities from Lethbridge, Alberta, Canada - RJG_04 (v2) (version 2) | ecosystem: Host-associated > Mammals > Digestive system > Stomach > Rumen | place: Canada... | reverse complement strand
GATGATATCACCTTCGGCTTCGCACCCTCGGCCATCCTCTTCAGCTATCTCTGTTCGTTCCATACCGAGAGCGTCATCCTGCCGTTCCTTGCCTTTATCATGGCGGCCTTCTCTGCCCTGCGACTGGCAAAGTTCAACCTCGACGAGCGTCAGGCCTTAGGTTTTATCGGTCTGCCCACACCTGCCAATGCCCTCTTCTGGGGTTCGCTGATAGCCGGTGCCGGCGACGATCTCGAAACCATTCCCTATATCCCCTATATTCTGTTGGCAGCCATGCTGCTGAGTTGTTATCTGCTCGTGGCCGAGATTCCCATGTTCGCCCTGAAGTTCAAGCACTGGGGCTGGAAGGGCAACGAGATCAAGTACATCTTTATCCTCTCCTGCATACCCTTGCTCCTGCTCTTGGAGGTGACGGGTTTTGCAGCTATCATCGCTTGGTATATCCTACTATCTGTTGCAACTAAAAATCCAATTAAAAAATCAGACTCAGCATGAAGACATTTGTCGCAGTCGTCGTTTTCGGACTCATCATCTTGGCCATCATCGTGATGTTGGTGATCAATTTCTCGTATAAGGGCATCAAGAAGATCAAACAGGAAGCCGAAGAGAAATACTATCGTAATCAGCGTATCAAGGAACAGAAAGAGAAGAATCCTTTTGGCGAAGACTATTTCAAGAGTGCCACTCCCACGAAGAAATCGCAGCCGAAGAAATCGCAGCCGAAGAAGGAGAAGCCCAGGAAAGAGGAGCCTAAGAAGGAGCAACCCAAGAAGGAACAGCCGCAGCCGCAGGCAGAGCCCGACAACACCATCCTCAGGGAGGCCGATGGCAGTACGGTGACCATCATCAACGAGCGTGAACCTGAAGACAAACGAAAAATCTTCGATAACTCCGACGGCGAATACGTCGAGTTCGAAGAGGTATAAAAAGAAAAACCCGCCAGATGGCGGGTCTTTTTAATTGTGTACCAGCGTGCCAATAGGCTCGCCCTCCATCACCTTCTTCAGATTACCCACCACATCCATGTTGAAGACATAGATCGGCAGGTTGTTGTCCTGACACATGCAGATCGCCGTCAGGTCCATTACCTTCAGACCGCGTGCCAGCACTTCCTTATAGGTGATCTCGTCGAACTTCGTGGCAGTGGGATCCTTCTCGGGGTCTGCCGTATAGACACCATCCACACGGGTACCCTTCAGCATCACGTCGGCCTCGATCTCGATACCACGCAGACTCGAACCTGTATCTGTCGTGAAATAGGGTGAACCCGTACCAGCCGAGAAGATGCAGACGTAGCCGGCCTCCATGGCCTCGATGGCCTTCCACTTCGTGTAGAACTCACCGATAGGCTCCATGCGGATAGCCGTCAACACCTTGTTCTTCACACCTACAGCACCCAGCGCCGAGCTCAGTGCCAGCGAGTTGATCACTGTGGCGCACATACCCATCTGGTCGCCCTTCACACGGTCAAAACCCTTCTGCGAACCCGACAGTCCGCGGAAGATGTTACCACCGCCGATCACGATACCGATCTGAACACCCATCTCACTGATCTCCTTGATCTGCTTTGCATAGTCACTCAGACGCTCAGGGTCGATGCCGTAGCCCTGCTTACCCATCAGACTCTCACCTGAGAGCTTCAAAAGAATCCTTTTAAATCTTGCCATATCTCTAATCGTTAAATGATAAATGTCACTTCCTTAAAGGCGTACATACGGGCGGTGCCTTGTTCGTCGAGCAGCACCAGTCGCCCGTCCAGCAGCACGTTCAGCAACTTGGCCTTGAACGGGCCCTTCGCATCCTCATACGCGTAATATCCGTCCTGCCGATACAGCAGCTTGCGGTACATCAGGGGTGTTATCTCACTCTCAAACGCCCTCCCCAGCTGTTTGAGGAAGTCGTTGAGCAGCGCCTCGCGGTCCACCTCGCGGCCCAGGATCTGACGGAGCGACACGGGGTTGGGTGCATCGCTCAGAAACGTCTCCTGATTCACGTTGATGCCGATGCCGATGATGCTGTCGATGATGGTGCTCCCCTGGAGCCGGTTCTCTATCAGCATCCCGCAGAGCTTCCTGTCGCCGTGATAGATATCGTTCGGCCACTTGATGCTCAGCCAGTCTTCCTGCGGGAGATAGGCCGACAGCGTATCACAGAGTGCCACCGACACCGCCTCGGAGATCAGGAACTGTCGGCTGGCAGGGATCTCCTCGGGATGAATCAGGAGTGAGAATGTCAGATTCTTGCCCCGTTCCGATTCCCATCTGTTCTCTCCGCAGCCCTTCCCTGCCGTCTGATACTCTGCCACCACAGCCAGCGCATCATCGGAACGATGATTCGCTAACCACTGGTTCGTGGAGTCCGTTTCTTCGAGATGAATAATCTTAAAATCCATATATCCGACCACAAAGATACATTATTTTTCAGACATAAGTACATAAGAACATATTTTTTATGTTTCTTTTGTTCTTTTGTCTAAAAAAGAGTACCTTTGCAACATGATAAACGAAGAACAGCAAAAAAAAGATGAACGCTACATGCAGATGGCCCTCGATGAGGCCCGTATCGCCTACGAAGCCGGAGAGATTCCCGTCGGTGCCGTCATCGTGTGTAAGGACCGTGTGATCTCCCGTGCCCACAACCTGACGGAGACCCTCTGCGACGTTACTGCCCATGCCGAGATGCAGGCCATCACCGCCGCTGCCAACACCTTAGGCGGCAAATACCTCACCGACTGCACCCTCTATGTCACCGTCGAGCCCTGTACGATGTGTGCCGGTGCCATCGGGTGGGCACAGATCCCCCGTATTGTCTATGGTGCTGCCGACGAGAAGCGCGGCTACCACGAGTATGCACCTCGTGCCCTGCACCCCAAGGCCGTTGCCATCGGAGGCGTCCTCGGAGAAGAATGTCGTCAGCTGATGGTCGACTTCTTCAAGTCGCGTCGTTAGTGGAGTGTGCCTTTCTGCCGGATCCAGGTTGAATCCAGCGCCACGAAGTTCTTGTGCTTGTCATAGATGCCCAGCATAAACAGTGCTGCGCGGGCCGTCCTTATGTTGTTGGGTGTTACGATGACCGTTTTCACCTTGCCGTCCCAGATCTCCGAACGCGTGCTTTCCACAGAGTCCTTGAACGCGTACCACTCGAACTTGGTATAGCCCAGATACAGCCGTCCTCTCTCCACGTTGGTCTCGAAGCCTATGTTCACCTCTCCGCCCGCTTCCTCCACCACGTATTCCTGCGAGTCGAACTGTGCATAGTCGTCGCGCTGCAGGATCTCCACCGTCTGGCTCTTCCCGTCAGAGGTGATGATCACCTCACCCCTGCGCAGCTGCTTTGTCAGGTTGGCAGCCGTCGTACTCACCGTCACGATGTTCTTGCCCCCTTTACCCGTCGAGGGTTTCAGCCCCAGCCACTGGTCAGTGGTCTGTGCCGTCCACTCTCCGCTGGCGTTGAAGATGATGTTCGTCTTCTGGTTGGCCACTGCCATCAGGGTGTCTGTCGGCTCCGTGATCACATACACGCCGCCCACCTCATCGGCGAAGCAGCCAACGAGGGCGAGGCTCAGTACGAGACCCCATAGCAAGTGTCTGTAAAAACGATATCGCGACATGGTTTTTAATCTTCTGCTACAAAAAAAGAGGCGCTTGGCCTCTCTTTCCTGTGATCCGTTTGGGGCTCGAACCCAAGACCCCAACATTAAAAGTGTTGTGCTCTACCGACTGAGCTAACGGATCAACCTTCTTGCGCTATCTTTCGAAAGCGGCTGCAAAGGTAGGCATATTTTTTGAATCTACCAAATTTATTCCGATGATTTTTCCTCTGGAGGCTCATTTTCACCCTCTTTCGTCACATATCGCTGGTAATAGGCGATGAGCAGGGTAGTGGTAGGCAGGGCGATGATCAGTCCGATGAAGCCCAGCAGCGCACCCCATATCGAGAGCGAGAGCAGCAGGATGGCAGGGTTCAGTCCCATGGCCTTTCCCATCACCTTCGGCGTCACCACCATGTCACAGATCAGCTGCACGATGATGAACACGGCGAGGGCCATGGCCAGGATCACCCAGAAGTTCTGACCCGTATCTGCCGACTTCAGCAGTGCCAGCAGCACCGTGGGGATCAGGGCAAACGTATGCAGATAGGGCACCAGGTCCATGATGCCGATCATGATACCCAGACCGATGGCCATCGGGAAGTCGATGATCGTAAAGCCGATACAGAACAGCACACCCATGATCAGCGCCACCAGACCCTGTCCTCGGATATAGTTGTTCAGCTCGCGCTCCACATCACCCATCAGCTCCTCCCAGAACGGCCGCACCTTCTTGGGGAAGATCCTGATCCAGTTGTCCGTCAGGTACTCATAGTCGAGCAGGATGAAGAACATATATAATAAGGTGATAAACGATGCGATCACACTCACGATCACGCTGTAGGTCTGTCCCAGCACGCTGAAGAGCCCGGGCATGATGGTCTTGATGCTGTCGGTAAACGTCTCGCTGCGGAAGAAGTTGCCGATATCGTCCTGATTCTCCAGCCACCACTGGGTGACAGCCGCTGGGATCGACGAAATGTGGGCCGTCTTCTGGATATAGTCGCTGGCCAGCTGACCCAGCTTCTCGAACTGCTCGATCATCGGCGGGATGATCATATACACGATGCCGCTGATCACGGCGATCACCACGATCAGTGTCAGGATGATGCTCAGTGCCCGTGGCAGATGCATGTGGCGCTCCACGAACTTCACCATCGGGTAGAGCAGATAGGCGAAGAACCAGGCAATGACAAACGGCAGCAGAACGCTGCTCAGATAGTGGATGAGCAGGAGGATGGCCCCGACGAGCAGTATGCCGCCAACCCACCTCACCAGGCGATCAAGGGTGATGGTTTCTTTTTGCATTTTCGTTGATTTGCTTTCTTTTCGGCGCAAAATTAACAATTCCTTTTAAAAATTGCAAAGATTTTGCCGCTTTTTTTGTGTATTCTGATTATTTGCGTTAAATTTGTCGCCGAAATGGGCATATTATACATTGTTCCGACCCCAGTAGGCAACATGGAAGACATGACATTTCGTGCCGTCCGTATCCTCAAGGAAGTGGATCTCATACTGGCAGAAGATACCCGCACGTCGGGCATCCTTTTGAAACATTTCGAGATCAAGAACTCCCTGATGTCCCACCATAAGTTCAATGAGCACGGTACGTCGGCAGGCATCGTCAGTCGTCTGTTGGCAGGCGAGAATGTAGCCCTGATCAGCGATGCAGGCACCCCCGGCATCAGCGATCCCGGCTTCTTCCTGGTGCGCGAGGCCGTCAGGGCTGGGGTAGAGGTGCAGTGTCTGCCGGGCGCCACAGCTTTCGTGCCTGCACTTGTGGCCAGTGGTCTGCCCTGCGACCGGTTCGCCTTCGAGGGTTTCCTGCCCCAGAAGAAAGGCCGTCAGACGAAGCTTGAGAGCCTCCGCGACGAAGAGCGCACGATGATCTTCTACGAGTCGCCCTACCGTCTGGTGAAGACCCTCCAGCAGTTTGCAGCCGTCTATGGCGGCGACCGTCAGGTCAGCGTCTGCCGCGAGATCTCGAAGATCCACGAAGAGAGCGTCCGGGGCACCCTCGACGAGGTCATTGCCCACTTCCTCGAGAAAGAGCCCAAGGGCGAGATAGTCATCATCTTAGAAGGAAACAAAATAAAATCATAAAAACCAATCGTGAAAATGAAAAAAACAGTATTCTTTGCTGCCTGTGCATTGGCAGTGGCAAGTTGTAACAACGACGCCGTCAAGAAGGCCGAGCAGGCCGCAGCCCAGCAGCGCGACTCTCTGGAGCAGATCATCTCCCAGAAGGATAACGAGATCAACGACATGATGACCACGCTGAGCGACATCGAGGAAGGCTTCCGTGAGATCACCGAAGCCCAGAACCGTGTCACCCTCGCTAAGTCAGGCGAAGGCACCAACACCCGTCAGCGCATCACCGAGAACATGCAGTTCATCCAGTCGGCCATGAAGCAGAACAAGGAGCTCATCGCCAAGCTGAAGCAGCAGGTGCGTGAGAGTTCGGTGAAGGGCACCCAGCTCAAGAAGATCATCGACAACCTCACCCAGCAGATGGAGGTCAAGGACAAGCAGCTCGAGAGCCTCCGTGCCGAACTCGACAAGAAGGACATCCACATCGCCGAGCTCGACGAGCAGGTAGCCACGCTCAACACCAACGTCACCACGCTGCGTGAGGAGAACACCCAGAAGACCGAGACCATCTCTACTCAGGACAAGGCCCTCAACACCGCCTGGTTCGTCTTCGGCACCAAGCGTGAGCTCAAGGAGCAGCACATCCTTGATGCCGGTGAGGTGCTGCGCTCGAACTTCAACAAGGACTACTTCACGAAGATCGACATCCGTATCGACAAGGAGATCAAACTCTACAGCAAGTCTGCCGAGATTCTGACCAGCCATCCTGCCAGTGCCTACACCCTGACGCGTGATGCCAACAAGCAGTATGTGCTTCGCATCACCGACCCGCAGGCCTTCTGGTCCACCAGCAAATACCTGGTCATCCAGGTCAAATAAACACAGCGATCCCCGCTGCAAACAAAATCTGGGAGGCCGTTTTGGTCTCCCAGATTGCTGTTTAGAGGCTATCAGCCCCTCATTTAGCCGTAGCCGACCTGATCGCCGGTCGTTGGGAAGTAAACTGTCGATCCGCTCCGACCTGATTGGCCACCATCAACCTGACGAGTCGATAGGCGGTCGCCAGGAAGTGTAAAAAGAAAGCAGGGAGGCCAAATGAATGGTCTCCCTGCCATGTCTGTAAGGCAATGATACCCTTATTTGTTGGCTGGGTGATCGTAGGTTGAAGTACGAGCGTCCCAGAACATCTTCGAGTAGTAGTTATTCGTACCGTCCTGCAGCTTGGCAACAGCAGCGTTCCAGCTGGAGCTGTTCAGCGTGCTCTCATCGGTCGGATACTTCACACGGCTGATGATGTCGCCCTTAGTGTCAGAGAGGGGCTCGAAGTAGTAGATTACGTCGCCGAGAGCGGCACAGGCCTCACCCGGACGGACGATCTGGTTGGGATAACCCGTACGGCGGATCTCTGTCCAAGCCTCGGTACCGTTGGCGTAGAGGTCGATGTACTTCTGGATGGCATAAGCCTCGGCATCGACATTGGCGCTGACAGCAGCGAGATAAGCTTCCACCTCATCAGGATCGAAGGCCTCACCCATCACATTGTACCAGTAGTCGATGCTGGCTAAAACGCCCTCCTGATAGTCCTCAACGCTGAAACCGTTGTACTCACCGATGATGAACTTCAGCTCAGCATAGGTCATGAGGGGCACAGCGAAGGTCTTGTAGAGGATGGGGGGCTGGTTGTGGTACCAGCTGGCAACACCGTCCTGAGTGAACAGCTTGGCCTGCACACCGGTCTGGGTGGCTACGCACATACCGTTCCAGATACCGTCGTCGACGGTGAAGATGTGGATACGGGGATCGATGACACCCTCCCAGGGGTGAGACTTCACGTTCAGCGTGTCGGGCTGACCCTTCAGCAGGTCGGCGAGCACCTTGTTGATGGCAAAGTCGTTACGACGGTCTACATAGAAACCCTCATAGAACTTACAATACTCAGAACCTGCGTTAGAGTACTGGAACTTGGCAGCGTCGTCGTTGCTCTCCATCACACCGCTGGCCAGGGCCTCGGCGATGTAGGACTTCCAGTTGCTGTCGACCTTAGACATGTGGATGGCCAGACGGCACTTCAGAGAGTTACCGAACTTCTTCCACTTCGAGGCATCACCGCCGTAGATCACGTCACCGCTGATGAAAGCAGTTTCGTCCTCGTCGATCATGTTCACAGCCTCGGTCAGCTCCTTCATGAGCTGGTCGTAGATGTCCTTCTGGTCGTCGTACTTGGCATAGAGCACATCGTCACTCTCGAGCTTCAGGGCCTCAGAGTAGGGGATGCTTCCCCAGGTGTCGGTCATCAGGTCGGCGAGCCATACTTTCATGATCATGGCAGCAGCGATCTGGTTGCAGTTGGCACCGTAGACTGAGCTGGCGTCCTTCGTGGCTTCGTCGGTGTTCATGTTGATCACCTTCTGGAAGTTGTTCAGACCCATGTACATGTACTTGAAGTAGCTGTTGTTCACAGACTCACGGATCTGGTAACGGTCTTCCTCAGTGTAGTTACGCTGGCTCCACTGCTGGCAGTAAACCAGGCACTGACGGCCACTGAACCAGTTGTCGTAGATATTGTCCATCGTCCACTTCTCGGCAGCGTTCATCACCATGTTTGAAGGCACGTTCGAAGCGGCGTTAGGATTGACATTCATGGCTTCCTGATCCGAGCAGGATACGGCTGCGAAACAGAGAGAACCAATAAGTGTATATTTTACAATTTTCTTCATATCTTGTTTCCTCCTTCGTTTTAGAATTTCATATTGACGGTGAAACCATAGGTAGTAACCATCGGGGTAGCACCACCCTCGATACCCTGGATGTTACCGGAACCGGTGACGATCATCTCAGGATCGAAGTGCTTCACGTCGGGACCCCATACAGCCAGGTTACGGCCGAAGGCTGAGAGGCGGAGGCTCTTGACGAACCACTCGGGCTTGAGGTTGAAGGTGTAGCCAAGGCTGACCTCGCGCAGTTTGAGATAGTCGCTCTTCAGCAAGTTCTGAGCGGCTGGGCCGGAATAGAAGTTCTCAAAGTAGTCACGTGCGGCAACGACCGTGGTGTTTGGTGTTCCGTCCATAGTGTAGCCTTCAGATACGATACCTGTTTCACGGACATTGTTGGCAGCAGTCTCTTCAAACATACCGCAGTAATTACCCCACAGATACGTGGTGGAGTAATACTGGCCACCCTTTGAGAAGTCGAGCTGGAAACCCAGGTCGAAGTTCTTGTAACGGAAGTTGTTCGACCATCCTCCGGTGAAGTCGGGGAAGATGTGGCCGATCACCTCGTTACCGTCGGTAGCGATATAAAGGCCATTCTCATCGACGAGTTTATTGCCATTATCGTCATAGACGTAGTTGGTACCCATGATGACACCGTACTCCTCGCCTACCATAGCACCGATCTCTACCTGGAAGGGAGCACTGGTGATGCGATAGTAGTCGACACCCTCTGCCAGTGACTTCACCTTGTTCTTGTTGTGAGCCAGCGTCAGGTTGGTGTTCCACTCGAAGTCGCGGGTCTTGACAGGTGTGGCGTGGATGCCCAGCTCGAAACCTTTGTTCTCGATCTCGCCGGAGTTCACGTACTTGTAGATGTAACCAGTGGTACCAGATACTGACAGAGGCAGGATCTCGTCCTTGGTGTTGGTCTGATAGTAGGTGATATCGAAGCCCAAACGGTTGTTGAAGAAGTTCATCTCAAGACCTGCCTCGAACGAGTTGGTGCGCTCGGGCTTCAGATCGGGGTTCTGCATGGTGTTAGGCAGACGGTAACCCGGGGTCGTGGCGTCGATGTTGGTGTACTGTGAGTAGGTGTTATAGAGCTGATAAGGATCGGTGTCGTTACCTACCATAGCGTAGCCGAGACGAATCTTACCGAAGCTCAGCCAGCTGGCCTTGTCCTTCAGGAGCTCAGAGAAGATGAAGCTACCGGTGACAGAAGGATAAGCATAGGTGTTGTGATCCTTCGGCAGGGTAGAGGACTTATCACCACGGACAGTGGCTTCCAGATAGAGCATGTTCTTCCAACCGAGTGTCACATCAGCGAAGAGTGAGTTGATGGACTTCTCGCGACGGTAGTTGTAGGCAGCTGCCTGGGTCAGAGAGTTGGCGAGGTTGTAGAACTCGGGGATAGCCAGTCCGCCAACGGTCTCACCATAGACATACTCGTAGTGGTTCTTCATGATGTTGGCACCAACGTTGGCACTGACGGTGAAGTCGTTGAACGACTGGTTGTACATCAGCATGAACTCGTGGTTGATCTCGTACTGCTGACGAGAGATCTCCATGTAACGAGACTCCTCCTGAGAGCCGACGGCATTGCGCTCGTACTGCTTGTCGACGAAGAAGTCGAGGTTCACCTTGTACTGAGCCTTCAGCTGCGGGATGATCTGATAGCTGACACCCACATTACCGTAGACACGGTTACGGGAGTCGTTCTCATAGTTCTTGTAGCGGCTCCAATACTGGTTGTTGTGATAAGCAGGTGTAGGATCGTCTGCAGCGTTACGGCTCCAGGTAGCCTGGGTGCCGTCGGGATACTGATACATATCCTTCAGCTCGTTCATATCGAGCTGGCGCTGACCCCACTGGGTGAACTTCACCATGATGTTGTTGTCGCCATAACCGGTGTCCTGACGACCCTTGGCACGGCTGTTGAAGTAGTTCACGCTGGTGAAGACGTTCAACTTCTTGTCGGGGCTCATGATGTTGCCGTTGACGCTGAAGATGTTCTTATACAGCGAGCTGTTGGGCAGATAGCCGTCGAGCGAAGTATTCGTATAGCTGATACGGAAGGCACTGTTGTCATAGACCTGAGAGATGGCTACGTTGTTGGTGAAAGAGACACCTGTCTCGAAGAAATCCTCATAGTCGTGGGCAGATGCACTCCAGGGAGAAGTGGTGGGATCACCCTTCTTGCCGTTAGCCTCCCACTTGGCCAGATCGTACCAGGAGAGTACGGGACGACCGTCGAACTTCGGTCCCCAGCTCTCGTCCATAGCGTAATCGGGAGTTGTGTAGGTCTTACCGTTGATCTCGATCTCATCGAAGTCATCCCACTCGTCGAGGGCCATATAGCCGTAACCGCCACCATACTGGTTCTGCAGCTTCGGCAGCTTGCTGACGCTTTCGAAACCGATGGTAGAGGTGAACTCTACGCCGAGGCCCTGCTGCTTCTGTGCCTTCTTGGTGGTGATCATGACCACACCGTTGGAGGCGCGGCTACCATACAGAGCAGAAGCGGCTGCACCCTTCAGCACCGATACATTCTCGATATCGTCGGGGTTCAGGTCTTGAATCAGGTTACCGTAGTCGTAACCACCGGCACCACGCTGAGTTTCGGTAGAGTTGTAGTCCTTACCTTCGATGGGCACACCGTCGATCACGAAGAGGGGCTGATTGGAACCACTCAGTGAGTTGTTACCACGGATGAGCACCTTAGAGGAACCACCCATAGAACCTGCGCCTGAGCTGATCTGCAGACCTGCGACCTTACCCTGGAGGGCATTGACGGGGTTGCTGAGACCACCACGGCTCTTGATCAGATCTTCGCCATCGACCTCAGAAACGGCGTAACCCAGGGCTTTCTTCTCACGGGAGATACCCATAGCGGTTACCACCACCTCGTCGAGGGCCTGAGCGTCGCTCTTCAGGAAGATGCGCATGCCGTTCTTAGCCTGTACGGTCTTGGTCTCATAACCCAGGTAAGATACCGTGAGCTGGTTCTTACCCTCGGGAAGAGTCAGCGAGAAGCGACCGTTTACATCAGTCAACATACCAGTACTTGTGCCTTCCACTTTCACGGCAGCACCGATGATGGGCTGACCGTCTTCCTGTGAGAGCACTGTACCGGAAACTTTGGTTTGAGCCATCGCTGTACCCATACAGAGCATGAGCGTGGCTAAAAACATCGTTAGTCTCTTTTTCATAAATTCTCTCTTTTTGTTGATAATATAAATATAATAATGTGTAAGTGTTATTTTCTCGCTTCAGTGTGCAAAAGTAATGTATAAGATTTATAAAAACGAATAAAATTATAAAAAGGTTACAATTCGGGGCTATTTTATTAACACAGATGAAGAAAAATGGTTGATTTTGCACTATTTATGCACCAAATTGGCTAAAAAATGACACCAAATGGCAAAATAATTTAAAAAAAGTTTGTTTTTTTGAAATATATGCAGTATTTTTGCAGCCTAAAAAAAAAAGGTAACTACACATTACATTCATTATTAATTAATAAAAGAGTATGAAAAAAAGACTAACGATGTTTATTGCATGTCTGTTCCTTTGCGTAGGATCAGCACTTGCACAAACTAAGGTTTCTGGTACAGTGCTCTCACAGGAAGACGGTCAGCCCATCATTGGTGCCGCCGTTAAGATTGATGGTACAAGTACCGGTATGTTGACTGATGTAAACGGTCGCTTCTCGCTGACTCTTCCTGAGGGTAAGAACCAGATTACAGTGACTTATCTGGGCTATGCCAGTCAGACGGTGCAGGCCAAGAATGGTATGCGTATCTTCCTGAAGAGCGATGCCGAGACTCTTGACGAGGTGATCGTCGTGGCTTACGGTACTGCCAAGAAGACTTCGTTCACCGGTGCCGCTTCTGCCATGAAGGCGAAGGACATGTCGGCTGAGAAGGGTTCGCTGGTAAAGTCACTCGAAGGTAAGGTGGCTGGTGTACGTGTAGGTTCTTCTATCGGTGACCCAGGTGCTGACCAGAACATTCTGATCCGTGGTATCGGTTCTATCAATGGTTCTACACAGCCTCTGTACGTTATCGACGGTGTGCCCG
>Ga0310695_10011699_pt1 | contig 12473 bp, 10 predicted proteins | sample RumenRJG_04DNA_FD_203882 | JGI IMG/M metagenome (GOLD analysis project Ga0310695, IMG submission 203882) | Bovine rumen microbial communities from Lethbridge, Alberta, Canada - RJG_04 (v2) (version 2) | ecosystem: Host-associated > Mammals > Digestive system > Stomach > Rumen | place: Canada... | reverse complement strand
GTATTCTTTTTTATGAAGACCTTCTTTGTTTTTAAATGCGAACTCACTTTTCAGAATATTTTTTAATATTTCATCTTGAACCGGTATATTATCATCTTTGCTTGCACCGGCTCCCATAATAAACACATATTTTTTATTCGGGTCTATTTTAAATTTATTCATTGTTCCAAAATGATATTATAGTCTTCCATTTTAACATCATCTGTAGGTATAATATCTATTTCTTTTTTGAATAACTCATATAATCTTGAAGTTCTTTGCTTAAAATATTTTGCAACTTCAGGATGCAATTTTATTTTAATATTGCCTGAGAAATTTTCAATTTTCATTTGTTCTATTTCCTGGCATACTTTAATAAAAATTGATTCTTTTGATAAAACAAGTCCGAGCCCGTGACATGTCGGACAAGTGTCTCCCAACAAAGAAAATAAAGATTCTTTTTTTCTTTCTCTGGTCATTTCTATTAAACCGAGATGTGTTATAGGCCATATTTTTATTTTTGCTTTATCATTTTTTGTTGCTTGCTTTAAAGCTTCAAGAACTTTCTTTCTGTTCTTTTCTTTTTTCATGTCTATGAAATCTATTACTATTATTCCGCCGATATTTCTTAATCTTAATTGTCTTGCTACTTCTTGTGCTGCTTCAATATTTGTAATAGTTCCGACTTCTTCTTGAGTATTGTTGTTTCCTACGAATTTTCCGCTGTTTACATCTATTGCACATAAAGATTCTGCTTCTTGTATAATTAAGTATCCGCCTGATTTAAGTCGGGCTTTATTTGATCTTAGTCTTTCAATTTCTTCTTCTATACCGTAAGCTTTAAAAATAGGTTGTTTTCCTTCATATAAGACTATTCTGTCTTCAAGTTCGGGGGAAACAGTTTGAACAAAATCCACGACATCGTTTAATTCTTTTTGATTATCTATATGCATAAATTCAACATCTTCGGTGAAATGATCTCTTACTGTTTGAAAAACAACTCCTAAATCTTTATGTACACAAGTTCCTACTTTTGAATTTGCAAATCTGTTTATTATTGAGCCCCATAACCTGGATAAATATTGAATTTCTCTTTCCAGTTCTTGTTCTGTTGCATCTTCGGCTTCGGTTCTTACTATAATACCGCCGGCCAAATTGGAATTTGTTTTTAAATCTTTTACAATATTTTTTAATCTGTTGTATTCTTGTTTATCTTCTATATGTTTTGATACGCCTATGTTTTTGTTAAAAGGCATATATACGAGAAGTCTTCCCGGTAAAGATATTTCCATTGTAACTTTAGGTCCCTTTGTGCTTATGGGTTCTTTATATATTTGAACCATTATATCTTGACCTACTTTAAGCATGTTTTCTATTTTTTTCTCGTTTTTTGAGCCGACAACATCCGCAATACCAAGATATGCACTTTTACCGAAGCCAATATCTATAAAAGCCGAAGAAAGTCCGGGGACAATATTTTGTACCTTACCCTTATATATGTTGTTTAATATTTTTTCACTTTCTCTTCGTTCTATAAATATATCGGATAGTTTAGAGTTTTCCAAAACGGCAACTCTTGTTTCTTCAAAAGTTCTGTTTACTATTATTTCTTTTGACATAAATAAGACCTTAATTTAAAATTCTGTTGTTGATTAAAAAGTTGGACATGTTTTCTGCAAGACGATATATTATTAATAAATCAATACCTTCTTTGTTGTTAATATCATTGTTTATGTAATAAATATCTTTATTGTTATTTATATAAGTTTCTATAGTATCTTTTATTTTATTTGATTCCGGATAACTTGCATAAATTAAAGGTATGTTATTCTTGTTACAGAAATCTTTTATTCTGCCGATATCATATAAAATCCAACTGTTTATAGCTTCAACTTTTTTATCATATTCCGATGAATTTAACATTACAATTGTCGTTATTTCATTTGAAATATTTTTACTGCAAAAATCCAACATCTTTGCAAAATATAATATTTCCGTAGTAACTTCACCTTTATACATCATAAATAATAAAATTAAACCTTTATAACACAAATTATCCGCATTTAACGGATCTGCCAATATTCCGCTTTCTAACCATTTTAAAGCTTCAAGTTCATTATTTTCCTTTTGCTCAAGTAAATATGTTGAAGCCATTGCATAATAAAACATACTTATACTCGGCTTGTCTTTTATTACATGATTTAAGAATTCTCTTGCTTTATCAAATTCATTATCTTTCATTAATTCCCATGAATATTTGTAGGGTTCTATTACGGATATCAAATTGTTGTCCACTTTGAAAGAATCTTCAAGCGCATAAAAATCCGGAATAACTTTAGGAGTATATTGATTTTGAGTGTTTATTAACTGTTTATATGCCACATTAAATATGTTATTTATAAACTTAGTATTCTTCCCGTAAATACTTGCCATTTCTTTATTTATTTCAAATAAATCTTTTGTCTCTTGTTTATTACTTATTATCTTTTTATTTCCCGACATAAAATTTGAAAAACCGTAAATATTGTAATAGTTTGCTTCTCCGATCATCAAAATAACGGCATTAGGTACGGTTTGTTTTATTGAAGAGTTTATAAGTTCAAACGATTCCGTGGTATTTATGTCAAATCTTGAAAATTTTATAATATCTATTGAATCTTTACCGTATTTGTCTTCTAAGAAACTTTTTAATTTATTAACATATTGATTATCAAACTTTTCAGACATATGAATATTGTCGCTTACATAGAAAATACTTTTTTTATCCGCGAAAGAATAAGATAAACAACAAGTTACAAAAAATAAAACCAAGAAAATTTTAAATTTCATAAAATATTCCATTTTTTTCAATAAATAAATCTTTCCTAATAGTATATAATATTTTAACTTGATTTTCTTCTAAATTCAACAATTTTTGTAAAATTTTTTCCAGTTTTATGTTTTTGTTTTGAGAAAATCTTAATATTATTTCAATTTTATCGTCTGAAATTTTGTTTATACTCAATATTAATTCTTTTGCGTTTATTAATGTCCTTTTTTCTTTTTTTATTTTTTCTATAATAATTTCATCCTGTGATAAAAAGTTATTAATTTCCTGCTGTGTTATATTTGAATATTTAATATGATATTTTGCCGAGTTTACAAGGTTTTCTATAGCGGGAAAATTTAAAGGTATTTGTTTTGCGGATATAAGATTGTAACCTTCAGGTAAAATTTTTGTAATTTCTTTTTTTATTTCTTCCGTGTCAACTTTTTGTGTTAATGATAAATCAACATATTCACAGTCACTTTCGTATCCTACCGCTATTGCCGGACCGAAAGCTGCTTTTACTTGCGGACTAAAACCGTTTGTGTATGCTAACGGTAAAGATGTTCTTTTTAGGGCTCTTCTAAAAAAATCTATCTGTTCAAGTTGAGAAACATATTTTACATATCCTTTTCTTGAAAATTTTAACAAAACTCTAAATTTTGCTTCAGATATTTCTTTTTTTACGGAAGAGATATTCTCTGGAAGTTTTGTAACTTGTTTTTCTTTTCCCAAAACGGATGTTGCGGTTTCTTTTATTCCGTTTTGATAATCGTTATATAAAAATTGTTTGTCTACACCTAAATTTATATGTTGCCAAGGTAATACTTCGTCAAATCCTCTTCTTCTGTAAACATAAAAATTTAAGTCAAAACCTGCTTCTTTTATGCTTTCCAACCAAACTTCAAAATTAAATTTATCTTTCCATTGATCAAATCTCATTCCTTTTTGCCAAGCAGTATATATAGCTTTTGATACTCTTCTGTCTGCTCTTGCCAAGAAAGCTTCTATTATACTTGAACTGTGATTATGTGCTCTGATATCTGCCGGTACGAATTTGTTTATATCCCTTATCACATTTTTAAAATATTCGCTCGGGAACATCGGTTCCCATTGAAAAGCGGTTTGTGCTTTAGGAACAAACGGGGATACTGTTATACTGAAATTTAACCTGTTGGCTGTTTTTCTAACTTTATTTATAAGTTCTTTTATTGCTGTTATGTCTTCCGGTTGTTCCGAGGGAAGCCCTATCATAAAGTATAACTTTATTGCTCGCCATCCCATTTGATAAGCAAATAATAATGTGTCAATAATTTCTTGTTCGGATAAATATTTTCCTATAACATTTCTGAGTCGATCCGAGCCTGCTTCGGGTGCAAAAGTTATTGACGGCTTTTTATCTCTGTTTAAATATTGTGCTACTTTTAAAGAAAATTTATTACATCTCATTGAAGGTAATGTTACATTGAGATTTTGCTTATAATATTTTTCGTTTGTTTGTAATAACAAATCTTCCAAATCTTTATAATCGGTACATGATAATGAAGAAAACGAAACTTCTTCATAACCGGTATTTTTTAAACTTTCATCCAATAATTTTATGACAGTTTCTACTTTTCTTGCCCGCCAGGGTCTGTAATATTTTGATGCCTGACAGAATCTGCATCTTCCTACACAACCTCTTGCAACTTCAATGTTCAATCTGTTATGAACCGTCTCTACAAAAGGAACAATTTTGTTGTTATGGAAAAAAACTTTATCCAAATCTACTATTGTTTTTTTTATTGTTTCGGGAACACCGTCAATATTTGGTTTTATTTCTTTTACTGTGTTATCATCATTATAAGTTACATCATAAAAAGACGGTATATAAATACCTTCTATTTTTGAAAGTTCAAAAAGAGTTTCTTTTCTGCTCAGTTTGTTCTTTTTGCATGTTCTGTAAGTTTCCAAAATATTAACGAGAGATATTTCACCGTCACCTATTGTAAATAAATCAAAAAAATCGGCATACGGTTCCGGGTTTGCCATTACCGGTCCGCCGCCAATAACAAGAACATCTCCGTCTTTTCTGTCTTTTGCAAAAACAGGAATATTCGATAATGACAACATATTTACTATGTTTGTTCCTACAAGTTCACATTGTAAACTAAAACCTACAATATCAAATTTACTGAGCGGGGTTTTTGATTCCAAAGAAAAGAGTTCTTTTTTTTCTTGCCTTAAAATTTGTTCCAAATCCACATCGGGAGCATATGCTCTTTCACATCTGGCAACTTTTTTTTCATTGACCAAATGGTATAATATTTCCAATCCTAAATTTGAAGCTCCTATTTCATAAATATCAGGAAAACATAAACATAAAGATACATCGTTTTCCATATCCGGTTTATAGGAATTTATTTCATGATTTATATATCTTGAAGGTCTTTGAACCAAAGGTAATATTTTATCTAAATCATTGTTGTTCATATTGTGTATGATTATACCATATTTTCAAAAATAAAAATTTCTATTTTATAAGATTTTCAAGAATAATTTCTTTAATTTTATTATCAACTGTTCTTTTCGGTAAAGCAAATACACTTTTTATAATAAAATCGTTGGTTAAATCTTTTAATTTAATTAATTTCGTATATTTATTTGCATTTGATAAATCCAATGCTGATATATCTGTTGAATCCGTAAATATGACAAATGTTTGTATAAACGGTCTGAATTTTTCATCTTTATTGAAGAAATTATGTTCCTTTAATATTTTTTCTATTCTTTTGCTTACCTGTTTAAATTGGTTGTCAGATTGTTCAAAAAGATTTTTTCTCTTCTCCGATATCGTTTCTTTTCCGTCAATTGTAATTTTTATTTGTTCGTTTACACTTCCGCTTAATTTTGCATTAGGGAAATATTTTGCTTCAAACAATAAAATGGTAAACGGTAACGGCGGTTTTGTGAAAGCGATAGTATCTATTTCTTGTCCGTTTATAATAATGTTTTGTTTAGGTGCAAATTTATCCTGCATAATTATTTGTGTCATTTTAGATATTTTTTCATATACCTCGGTTTCAAACATTGCACCTGCACCTTTCGGTTTTGAATTCTCTTTTTCCAACATAGAAGAAAGTATAGTGTTTTGTGATTGTATGTTTTTTATTTCCTGATTTATATTGTTTTTTGAACTTAATGCTTTTTTTACTTTAATAACCAGCTCTGTTTCCGTAACCGGTTTTGACATGAAATCAAAAATTAAATCTCCCGCTAAATCCGTAACGGATTCACCGTATGTTTTTTCCATTGCAGAAAGCAAAATTATTTGCATTAGCGGAGCAGTTTGTTTTAAATAAGGTAAAATATCAATTCCTGTTTCTCCTATACCGAAATGTATATCCAATATAAGTAAATCCAAAACATTCGGGTTATTTAATACGAATTTTTTTAGTTCAATAGTTGATGAAAATTGTTTAATTTCAACATTGGGGAAATGTTTTAAAATTGTCCTTTCCAAAGCATTCCTGATATTTGCATCATCATCCGTCAATCCGATAATCTTTTTTTCTTTAATAAAATTATCCATTTATTTTTCCTTGTATACCGGTAATATTATGGTTGTTTTTAACCCTTTTTCTTTATTTGTAAAAATATTTTGTGCTTTTATTGAACCGTTTAGTATTCCTATAAAGTATGCACTGTGAACGGTTCCTTCGCCAAGTCTTTTTCCTTTGGAACTGTTTAAAGGTTGTTTATAAATTTTTGAAATTAAATGTTCATCTATACCGCCGGCATTGTCGGTAATTGATATGTTTAAAAATTTTTTGCTTTTATCAACGGATAAATTTATTGTTATTTTAGGAACAAAATTATCATCTATTAAAAGTTTTTGTAAAGCAAATATTGAATTGTCTATCACATTGTTTACTGCAATAAACAGTAATCTGTTAATATAGCAATATAAGTTTGTGTCTGATTCTTTGAAAGTGTTTAATTTTATTTCTATATAAGGTTTTAATTTTTCATTATAAAATTTTATCTTGTCATTTATATTTGTATATATATTTATTAACGGGACTTTGTTTAATTTTCCGTCACTGAGTTCTTCCAAATGTTCTCTTGTTTTCTTTTGGTTTTCCAAAATATCGTCTTTATATTGTTTAACGATTTTTTCATAAACTTCATACAATAAATCATCAAAACCGGTTTTTGTTTTTTCCAGTTGATTTACAAGATCGTGTCTGCTGCTTCTTAATAATTCAATGGTGTCTTGAGACCAATTTAATTCCAATGCCTGCAATCTTTGTCTTTGTATATCAAAGGATTCTTCCACTTCATTTACGGTTTGTTTTTTTATTAGTTCATTTTCCAAAGTTATGTTTCTGGTTAAGTTATTGTTGTATTTGTCTATTAATATAAATGTAAACAAAAGAATAATTAACCATAATAAATTGCTCGTGTTTACAGGTGTTGAAAATATGGAATAATAGTATTTAATGGGGGTTATTCCGGTAAGATGTATTATTATTGTTAAATAAATGACAACTATTGCAAAAGATAAAACAAACAAAGATAAGATAAATTTTGTAATATCCGATTCGAATTCTTTTTTGTTTAAAACAGTTCTTTTTAAATATAACAGTTCTTTCATTATATTTACTTTATTTTCCGGTAAAATTATTTTTAAAAACAAAATAATAATTATTATTATCAATGGAACAGTTATCATTTCCAAAAAAAGAACATCGTTAACCGCTTGAGTTGATATTTGTGAAATTATGTTACCTAAAATATTATTTGAAATCTTTTTTACGGTTGAAATATAAATGTATCCCAAAATAATTAGAATTATAATTTCCGTCTTTGATATGCTTGATAAAAAAATCGAAAACCAAGATGTTTTGTCTTTTTTCAGTTTTGCTTCATAGTGTTGGGTAAGCATAAGAGTGTTGTATTTTAATATTGTTAATGTTATTACGGAACCTATAAATACCGTAATAATCGTGTTTGGTATTTCTATAAATGTTTCGGCAATATAATTTGCAACAATATAATCAAATCCGGAGTTTGATACATTAAAAATATTTTTAAATAATTCCGTAAAGTATATTGAATACGGTTGCTTAAATATTGCATCTTGAAAAATTACATTTTTAACTACGGAAGAAGCCAAAGAAATGATAAGTCCTGTTGCTATACCTGCAAACAGGATGAAATTTCCGCTTATTATAAAATTTTGTTTGAAACTGTTTGTTAATTTTGTTTTTGTATTAAATATAACCAAATTTCCTGTTTCCGCAAGCCATCCCCAAAACAAAGCGCCTGTCATATTTATAACCGCTAAATAAATAAAATGCGGGGAGGTTATGTTTGCAAGGACTATAGCTGTTGTTATTGCCACTATTATTGCCCATACGGTTCCTAAAGTTATTGCAATAACAAAAGTACCTATCATATCAAAAGTTAAAAATCTGTAAGTGTTTTCATATACGAAACTGTGTCCTGCCCAATTTAATAAAACACAAAAACAAGCTATTAATAACGGAATTTTTCTCTGATATAAGGTTTGATAAATTTGCAAAATAAATTTTTGTATAAACATATTAATATAATAGAATTAAATTGCGGTTTTTTCAAGATAAAAATATTTGACTTAGTAACTTTAAAAGTATTATAATAAACTCTTAGTAAAATTTTAGTGTTAATAATTGGTTTTTGGAGGGATAATGGCCGGCATTGTTTTAAAAAATGTTTGCAAAAATTACGGCAATTTAAAAATTGTTAAGAATTTTAATTTGGAAATACCCGATAAAGCATTTTGTATATTTGTCGGACCGTCAGGTTGCGGTAAGACAACAACTCTTAGAATGATAGCAGGATTGGAAGATATTTCTTCCGGTGAAATCTGTATAGACGGTGTTAAAGTTAATGATGTTCCTCCAAAAGACAGAGATATTGCCATGGTATTTCAAAACTATGCATTATATCCTCATATGACCGTTTATGCAAATATGGCTTTTGCATTGAAATTAAAAGGTTATGACAAAAAGGAAATAGATAAAAGAGTAAAAGAAGCAGCAGAAATATTAGGTATTTCTCATTTGTTGGATAGAAAACCTAAACAACTCAGCGGCGGACAAAGACAAAGAGTTGCCGTAGGTAGAGCAATTGTTAGAAAACCGAAAGTATTTTTGTTTGATGAACCTCTTTCTAACTTGGATGCAAAACTCAGAGTTCAAATGAGATCCGAACTTAAAAAGTTGCATGAAAGATTACAATCAACAATGATATATGTTACACATGATCAAACCGAAGCTATGACGATGGGAGATAAAATTTGTGTAATGAAAGAAGGTGTTATTCAACAAGTTGCAGGTCCGTTGGAATTGTACGATAATCCTTCAAATAAATTTGTTGCAGGATTTATCGGTACGCCTCCTATGAATTTCTTTGATGTTGATGTTGTAAAATCAGGAGAAGATATAATATTAAAAGAAGGTTCTTTTGATGTTAAAGTTCCTGATTTTATGAAAGAAAAAGTTGCAGGATATGTTGATAAAAAAATTGTAATGGGTGTTAGACCTGAAGATATATACGATAAACTTTTTGTAAAAATGATGCACAACGATTATGCATCGTTTAGTGCAACCGTAGAAATTGTTGAACCGTTGGGAAGTGAAATTTATTTGCATTTTTCAACAGGCAAAAATGTAATGGTAGCAAAAGTTGATTCTAATAATAAGGCAAAAACAAATCAGGTAATAGAATTACTTTTTGATTTAAGAAAAATTCATTTGTTTGAAAGTGAAGACGGAAAAACTATAATATAGTTTATAAGGTATTGCAAAAAATAATATTTTTTTGTATAATTAAGAAGATATGAACGGAATAGTGTTAGCTTGTATAATATTAATTACTGTTGCAATCATCATTACGGCAGTTTATTTTATTATAATGATGGTGCAGTTAACACAAACAGCAAAAGAAGCTGAAGAAGCATTGAAAAAAGTAAATGCTGAAATGGAACAGGTTCAAAAAATATCAAGTACTGTTAGAGATACTTTAAATTTTGTTCCTAAAGCTTGGGTAAAAGTTGCATCATCCGTTTTACCTGTTTTGATGACCACTTTGTTTAGAAGAAAGAAGTAAAAAAGAGGAGGATTGTTTTTATGGATAACAGAAATGATAGTCTTTTTGCTTTTTTATTAGGTGCGGTAGTCGGAGCAGCAGTAGCTTTATTATATGCTCCTAAAACAGGTAAAGAAACAAGAGCTCATTTAAAAAAATTAAGTGAAGATTTTGTTGATTCTGCCGAAGATTTCGGTGAAGAAGTTAAAGTTAAAGGAAAAAAATTATTTGCAGAAGGAAAAGCAAAAGTTTCCGAAGTAGTTGAAAAAGGTAAAAATTCTTTGAAAATAAAAAAATCTTCTGTTGAACAACCGGTAGTAGAACCGGAAGAAGATACAATAGTATAATAGCATGATTTTTAATATGCTGAGGTAGCTCAGTCGGTAGAGCAAAGGTCTGAAAAACCTTGTGTCGGCAGTTCGATTCTGCCCCTCAGCATATTTTTTTAAATTTTGTTTTATGGAGAGGTCGCATAGTTGGTCTAGTGCGCCGGTTTGCTAAACCGGTGTACAGGTGAAAGCCTGTACCGAGGGTTCGAATCCCTCCCTCTCCGTTTTTTTTATGCCCTTTTAAATATTCTTTGTATTTCATATAATACAATCACTATGTCAATAAAAATATCAAATCATTTCAATATTTTGCCCGGATTTACACCTAAAGATTCAATTGATGAATATGTTTTGAAAAACATAAAAACAATATATGTCGGCTTTTATGACGATTACAGTGAAAAAAAATGGCCTGTCGCTTTTAATACGATAAACAGAAGAGGAGAAGGCGGAAGTTTTTTTGGCAAGAAGGCATTCTCTTCTTTTATAAAAAAAGCGGAAAAATATAATTTTTCGGTTTATGTCGTGTTTAATGTAAATTATACCAAGCAACAGATTCCTTGGATTATGAAAAGCATAAAATTTGTTTCAAAGTTTAATGCCGTAAAAGGAATAATAGTTAATGATATAAATTTAATTCTTTTATTAAAAAACTACAAAAAGGAAATTATTATTTCAACGTTGGGAACAAATTTAAACAGTTATGTTATAGAATTTTATAAAGAATTAGGAGCCAAAAGAATAGTTTTGGACAGACAATTAACGGCAAAAGAAGTTTTTAAAATATTAGATAAGTTTCCCGAAATACAATTTGAAATCTTTTTTCTTATGGGAGACGGATGTTTTTTTATAGACGGTTATTGCACTTCCGTTCATATTCAGGAAACGGATTCTAATGCAAGGTACGATAATTGTATAAATTCAACATTATGTATGAAAGTTTTTAACGATTTAAAAGCAAAAGATAATAAAATTGTTAGCAATATGTTGTCGTATAAATGTAATTTATGTTTGTTGTATTTCTTAATAAAATATAAAAATGTTACCATAAAAATACCAAACAGAACTATTACGGATTCTACCGGAATATCTATTATAAATACAATACAAGATATAGAAACGCAACTGAATAAAAAAAATATGACTCTAAACAAATTAAAAAAGTATTGTTCGTCATTGTTGTTGAAAAATAAAAAAACAAAATGTAATTCTAAAGTTTGTTTATGTAGAGATTTATATGAAAAAAACAATAGTAGCAAACATTAAATTAGATGATAAAAAATTAAAAAATATAGACAGAGTTTATATCGGTAACGATTTTTGTCAGGAAAGAATTAATGTTAACGAAATAAAAAAATTGCTTCAATATTACGATAATAAAGTAAATATAACATTATTGTTGCCTTTTTTTACGGATACTTCTTTTGATAAATTGGAAAAAATATTGCTTTTTATAAAAGAAAAAACAGATATAAAAAACTTTGAGATTGTATTTAATGATTGGGGGACTTTTTATTATTTAAGAAAAAAATATCCTGCTTTTAAGTTGGTTATGGGAAGATTGCTTACAAAACAAAAAAAAGATCCGAGAGTTAATATTATTCTAAATAATCTGCAGGAGAAATTCAGAATATTAAAATCAAAAGGAAATAAGAAAAAAATTGTTTTTACAAAAAAAGTGCCGAATTCATTATCTGATATATTTTCGAGAAACAGTATAGAAACAAGAGAAGTTTTTGATTTTTTAATCAAAAATAATGTTAACAGAATAGAAATAGATAATATAAAGCAAGGTATAAAAACAGAAAAAAATAAAAAAATAAAAGTAAGTTTGTATTATCCGTATTCTTTGCTTACTCTTACCAGATATTGCGGAGCACTTTACAACAAAACAAAAAGAGTTTGTAATAAAATTTGTAATAATAAACCTGTAAATTTAAAAGATGGCTTTTATATTAAAGCAAATGCATTGTATTATAAGAATGAAGTTTTACCTAAAGAGAACTCCCTTAAATTAAATAATATAGATAGAATTATTTATTATGATTTTCTTTGATAATATATTCATAAATTTATAAAATATAAAGAATTATTATGACAATAAAAGTTATTATTTTTGATTTAGGTAAAGTATTGTTTGATTATGATTTGAATATTATTTCAAAGTCTTTTTTGCCGTATGCACAAAAAAAAGAAACTTTAAAAGATATCAATAATTTTATAAAAGATAATGATGCTTTTTTTTC
>Ga0310695_10011698_pt1 | contig 12474 bp, 7 predicted proteins | sample RumenRJG_04DNA_FD_203882 | JGI IMG/M metagenome (GOLD analysis project Ga0310695, IMG submission 203882) | Bovine rumen microbial communities from Lethbridge, Alberta, Canada - RJG_04 (v2) (version 2) | ecosystem: Host-associated > Mammals > Digestive system > Stomach > Rumen | place: Canada... | reverse complement strand
TGAAATCATAGAATGATTTTAAAATAATAAAATGATTTTATAATTCATAATAAAATTTATGAAAATTTTTTTATTATTTTGACTAAAATTATTTAACATTTCCTTATTTTATTCTTATTGAATGAATTAATAATTATATACATAAAAAGATTAAATAAATAAATAATTAGAATAAATAATTATATTTTATTATTATCCTAAAAAATAATGAATTCTTTAATCATCTTCTTATCATTCTTTTTAAAAATAAATTCAAAAAATAACTATATTTCAATCCCAATATATCATAAAAAACCAACAAATGAAAATTTTTACCTTGATTCAAAACTAAATCCAGCATTAGCAAGAATAAAAATAGGTTCATCAAAACAAGAACTCTCAATAAAACTTTCAATTAAATATTGTCCATTAAGTATAGCAGGTACAGAAACATCAATAAAAGAATCAAAATACGATAAATCAAATTCAAATACTTTTAAAAATGAAGGTCAAGAAAATCCAACAAATATACTTTTTGAATCATTTAAAACATATTTAAATGCAACTGATACAATAATTTTTGGAAAAGAAGAAATTGATAAAATAAAATTTAATTATGTAACTGAATTATCAATAAATGAAGATAATTCTGGAATATTAGGTTTAAGTAAAAGTACTTTTAATTCTGGATTAGTACAATATAATTTAATTATTCAATTAAAAAATAGAAAATTAATTTCTTCATATACTTATTCTTTAATTTATGATAATTATGAAGAAGGAAAATTAATAATTGGAAGTTATCCACATGAATATGATTCAAAATACAAAAAAGAAAATAAAGTTTCTTCAAATTTAGAATTTGATAATTATGAGCATATTAATGTTGATGTTTTTAGTGTTAAATATGGTGATATTGAAACTTTAGATAAAAATTCAAAATATAATAAGATTCATTTATCCTTTTATGAAAGTTTATGTTATGGTACTTTAAATTATGAAAAAGAAATTTTAAAAGATTTTTTCCAAAAATATTTAGATGAAAAAAAATGTAATATAGAAATAATTAAAGAAAAAAGTGATTATAAAAGTTATGTTTGTGATAGTAGTATTGATATTAAAAAATTTAAAGATTTAAATATTACAATCAGAGGAAAAGAAGAACATGAAAAAATAGATTTTATATTTACTTATGAGGATTTATTTACAAAAATTAATGGAAAATGGTATTTTCTTGTTTATTTTTATGGAGATTCAAAAGTTGATATGAATGTTTTTCAAATTGGAAGACAATTTTTTAAAAAATATATTGCTGTTTTTGATATTGATAATAAAGTAATTTCATTTTACAAAAAAGTCCCAAGTTCTTTTCCTCATTTCATATCATGGTTTTTATTAATTATTGCTGTTTTAGTTATTGGATTTTTAATTTATTATATATATAAAATGAGATTAAATAAAAGAAAAATTAGAGCAAATGAATTGGAAGATGATTTTGAGTATACACCTAAAAAAAATAATGGAGATATTAATGAAAAATATACTAAATTATTAGGTTAATTTTTAAAAATGAAATGATTATTTAATATTATTTAATATTTTATTTAGTTTTATTGATTTTTTATTTTTTATTACTTTATTTCATATATAAAAGTTTTTTATTTTATCTTTTATATAATCACATATAAAATAATAAAAATATAATTTTATATTATCCTTAAAATTCTATCTAAAACTTGATCTTTATTAGAATTATCTATTTTATTTCCTATTAATGCCCCTTCATTTTCATGTTTATTTTTATTATTACTAAAAATAATGGTTTTAATTCCAGCATATTCAACAAAAATATAATAAGGTTTAGCTGGAGAATATGCTTCATTTAGTTTTAAATTTATTTTATATCCTTTTTCTTTTAATGGTTTAACAATCACTTTTTCAAAATTTTTGATTTTGGAATTACATCAATCACTTGGGAATTCACATATTATATTAATTTCTTTATTTTCCATATTTTTTCTATTAAAAAATTAATTCTTAATACTTGATGAAATTTAAAATAATTATTGATATTTATAATAAAAGATTGAAAAAAGATAATATATTTTTAAGATTTATTTATTTGAAACAATCTTTATTAAGTATTTTTAAAAATAAAAAATTGATTGGATGAAATTATGAATTTTATTAGAATCTAAATTTTAATTTTTAATTTAATATCTGAATAATCTAACGAAATTATTAATGAAGAAATTGCAATAAATGAAGCAATTGCTTGAGAAAGAATAAAAAATAAAAAAAAGGAAATGAAGAACAAAAAAGATTGTAAATATATTTCATATTTTTTGATGTAATTTAAATGAATAATGATAATAAATATTTTAAAAGATAATTTATTAAAAAAAATAAAGTTAATACAAAATTTATTTCATATCTGAATTTATATAAAATAATCATAGATAATATAAATAAAAAATAATATTTAAATAAAACAAATAATATTATTTAAAATATTAAATTATCAATTAATAGATTATAGAAATATTTGATTAGAATAATTCAAAAAAAGAAATATTTAGAAATGAAAATTAAAAAATAAATTTAAAAAATCCTTAAAGAAAAACATTTTAAATAATTATTATATAAAACATTTATTAAATCTTAATAAAAAGATATTTAATCTAATGATTAAATTATAAAATTATTGAATATATCATTTAAACAAAATTTTTTAAAGATACAGTATTTATTCTGAAATATAGTATTTTTTACAAGAGTAATTAATTTTTAAATCATATTTTATTTATATTAATTTTCATATTATGAAATAAAATAAATGAAAAATACATATTTCCAAAAACCATATAAATTATTATTACCAAAAAAAAAGATTCAAAAAAAAAAAAATTCATATAATAAAGAGATTAAAAATTTTCTTATGGTAAATACAAAATTTGAGGAATATTCAAATGATGAAAACAATGAAAATAATGATGAATATAAAAAAGTTGTAAACAGACTTCAACAAATTTTTATTTCAAAAACAAATTGTTCAAAATTTTCATATCATCCATTAATAAGTTATTCAATAGGAAAATATGGAGAATATATATTATATTTAAAAACAATATTCGTAGAAATAATAAGTTCTAAAAATGGTAAATTTGAAAAAAAGGAAAAAACATATTTCAATCCATCATCAAATTCATTTAGTATAAATTACAATAATTTAACATTTATATTTTACATATATTATAATCAAGTTCAGATATTTTCAAATTTTCAAGATAATTTTTATATTTATGCAATTTCAGATTTAAAACAAATAAGAAATAATTGCATTGAATTAATGAGTATAAATAAAAACAATAAAAATTCTAATGATTCATATAATTTGAATACATCTTTATTAGAAACAAATACTAAAAATATTAATATTGATGGAATAAAAAATCCATTTAATAAATTGATAGATAAAAAACTTGGATTTTCATGTAAATTAAATAATAATTTTTTAGAAATAAAATATGGTTTTGAAAAAATTTATTTAGATGGTTTATATGAAGCAAAACAAAATATAAAATTACCATTCACTGAACCTAAATTTATAGAAATTCCAGTTGATAGTTTAATTTTTTTAGAAATAGGAATTAATAGTAATATAAAACAAATAAAAAAAGAAATTTATAAAAAAATTCAAATTTTAAGATTATTAGGTTTTTGTGATGATGAGATTTATTTTATTGGAATATTATGTAATTTAAATAATAATATAAATAATAAAAATTACAAACAAGATAATGCTGAAAATAATTCTGATTTAGAAAATGAAAAAATATATTATATAGAAGAAAATTTTTATGTATATATATATATATGTGAAAAATATTTTTTAGGTCAAAAAATTACATTAATAAGAAGAATTTTTTCAGATGAATTCACAAATGAGAAAAATGATATCATAAAACAAAAAAATAATAATAAATCTAATCTTATTGAAAGAAATGCTAGTTTAGATAAAGGGAAACAAAGAAATTATCTTTTTCAAATAAAAAGAAATGAAAATATTGATAAAATGAATAAAATGAGACAAGAAATAAATAATAAATTAAAGGATGAAGAGGAAATGAAAAAGACTGAAAATATTAATAACATACCATTTTCTTTGTTAAAATCATTAAGTAATAATTTTTCATTATTTGAAGACGATATTTTATATTATCAAATGAATATATAAATTAAAAATAATTTGAATATATATATATTAAATAAATATTTATTTATAAAGGAATTAATATTATCCTTGATTAAGTATTAAAATAATTATTGTTCAATATTCATCAAAAAAATATATTAAAACTTGTATTTACAAAAATAAAAAAATAAATAATTTAAAGAAAAACATTATCTTTTGGTAAAGAAAAATGTCTTTTACCTAAATGAGATATACATTCAATCGTTTCAATATCAATTCTTCTATTTTTTACTTTTCCTCTTTTTTCGAAACCCATATAATTATTATTATCATTATTAATATTCAAAATATTATTTTTATTATCATATGAATTATTTCTTCTTTTTTTCCCTTTAATAGGAATAATTAAAGGAGTTTTATCAATTAAAGATTTAAAATTTCCTTTTGTAGAATGTCTTTCTTTATCAATATTTTTTCCTTTTATATTTTTTACGCCTACTTCAGGTTCATTATTAAAAATTGGATTTAACACTCTTTTTGATATTATATTTCTTTTAATTTCATAATTAAGATTATCTTTATTTTGTTTTATTATAAAATAATTATTATCTATTGATTGTAAATATTTTCGATTTAAAAAATTTCCTATTCCACCTTCTAAATTATCATGAGGTCGATTTATATTATTTTTTATTTTTATATCATTTAGATTGAAATATGTATTTTTATTCTTTTTTGAATAATATTTATTTTTTCCAAAAGGATATTGTTTTTGGTGTTCTAATGATAAATAGTTTTTTATTATTTTTATTGTTGATTGATTTAAAGATTTATTTTTTTTATTGTTATTTGAATTATTTTTTAACATATCATATGGATTTTTTCTCTTCATTTTTTATTGATATATTAAAAATTTAATTAATATTTATTTATTAAAAATAATTTATTTAATCTTAAAAATATCAGCTTCGACTGTAATATTTAATTTTTCAATTATTTCATGAAATATTTTTCTAACTTTTTCAATATATGGAATAATTATATCAATACTCATGTAATATTGATAAATATTTTCATAAATGTGAAAAGTATAAAATTTTTTTATTTTTTTAATCAAGAAAAAAGGCATAAAATAATAGAAAAAAGAAATTTTATATTTATCTTTTTTATAATTAAATTGATAAATAGAAATATAAATAGATCTATCTTTAGATTGTTCATTTTTATTATTTTGGATTTTTTGTAATTGTAATTTAGGTAATTGTGGTGATTTAGATATTTTAGATAATTTTGAAAAATTTTTTTTTTCTAATTTTAAAGGTTCAATACATGAAGCTTGTCTTTCATTCATTTGACTTGATTTTTCATATGAATTATAATTTATACTTTTAAAACAATTATGATTAAATTGACATTTTTTTTTATAATTATCTGAAATTAAATTATTTATTATTTCAATCATAAATGATTTTTCATTAAAATATTTTGTTATATATTGCATTATTAATGAAAATAAATATAAACAACCTCCAAATTTATTTATTATATCTATTATTTTTTCATAATTTTTTATGTATGTTTTTCGATATTTTGATGTTGTAAAAATAATTTCGAATAAATTATTTGATGAGTTTTCTTTATTTAAAAAAAAATTATAATGAAATTGAAAAAAATTATATGTTTTTTTTTTAATCCTTTCATTAATGAGATATTTAGATGATATAAAATAATAAATATATTTTTTGGAATATAGAGTAGATAATTGAATGAAATCAGAATATGGATATTTTTTAATAGGGAAGTTTTTATCTTCATAGTCAGGAAGATGATCTAAATAATAAATGGATAATAATTTATTTTGAAGAAAAGAATTTAATTCTGTTAAATCATTATTACAATTTTTATTTAAAGTTGAATTACATTGTTTTACTTCAATATTAATATAATTATAATCATTTATTCCATCCCCATAAAATCCTTTAATAAATATATCCTTATTTAAACACAATAATTTCGAATAATTTATTTTTTTATATATATTATAAAAATCATCACAATTATTGAATTCTATTTTTGTTTTGTTTTTTCTTATTTCATTTATAGAAGATTCATGGTTATAAATATGATAAACAGAAATTAAATTCATTTCAAAATTTATAAAATTATTATCAATTTTATAAGGAATTCCATTATTATCTATTAATCCTATCATAATATATGCATTTTTTAAATTTATTGAAATAGAAGATATACTTTCTTTGTAATTTGTAATAATTGTAAATTTGTTATCTATTATTAAATAAAAGAAAAACAAAATAAAAAAAATAATTGAAAATAAGCTAAAAAATAATCCAATTGAAGATATAAAAATTTCTTTTGATTTATATCTTAAAGGAAAATTTAATCCATAAAAATTAAATTTTTCATAAAAAGACATTATTAATTTTTTATATATATTAAATATATTTTTCTTATTATAAAAAAAATTAATTTTATATTTATATTACAATTTCAATATAACATATAAATTAAATTATATTTAATATTTTAAAAAATAGGAAAAAAATATCTATATTAAAATAAAGTTCCATAAAATAAGACAAAAATTTTTTAAATATAGGATAATTATTTTTTTCAAAGATTTTATATTAAATAAAGTATTCAAAGAATAAAATATAAGAAAATTAATATTTAATAGAGGTTAAATTTCATATTGATTCTTTGAATATTTTCTGAAGTATATATTATAAATAATACTTTTAATAAAAAAATTTAACATTAAGCATTATTTATGTTATCCTATTTTAATATCTATTATAATTTTAAATTTTAAATTCTTAATTTTTAGTTAAAAAATAAACACTTTTAAACAACTTTTTATTATTTTTTCATCAATATTTCATTTCATAAAAAACTTATAAAAATATTATATTTTTTATTTTTCAAAGGGAAATAATAATGAATAAATTGATATTTCCTAAAACTAATTTATATGACTGTTTCAAAATAATAATCATAAAGTAAAATGAAAAGATTAATTATTCTTAATTAAAATGTTTATAACCATCTTAATATAATAGTTTATAGTTTTCTTTAATTTCTTTTTTAAATAATAGCAAAAAATGTCCTGACGTTATATGAAATTGTATTATATTAGAATAGAATATAATTTTTTATTCATCTTTTATACTTAAATAAAATATAATATTAAATTAATCAATAAATATTATTTTTTAATATAAAAATATTATTGTTATGGATTTAGAAAATAAAAATTATTTTTTAAATAAATTTTCTTTTTAATACCCTTGTTAAATTAATAAAGAATTATTGAATTCAATTCAAATTTAATTTTTAAATAACATTTTTAAACTCAATTAAACTTTCTTGCCCTTCAGTAATATAAATTCTTTTTTTAATATTTTTACTAAATCTTTTATACATATTATAATCAATGAGAAAGTCAACAATCATAAAAACAAGAATTGATAAAGATAAAAGTGCAACAGTCATTTCACTAAGAGTCATATGAAATAATTCATTAAGAATATAAATTTCAATAAAAAATCCTGGAATTAAAGTACAATTATAATAGAATTTATTTCCTCTAAAACCTGTCATTTCATATTTTGACTTTGCATTTGCAATATAATTAATTGCAAAAAGTATTAATAAAATAATTTGAAGATTTTTTGTTTTACTAATATCTGATTCTTTTACTAAAATACTATTATCATAAATATTTTGCATTTGGAATATTGTTATAATAATTAAAAATAAGATGAATGATTCAAAAATAAAGAAAAGTTTTTTTGTTTGACTTAGATGATTAAAAAACATCTTTAAAATAAAAATTATTTTTTATTTTAATTAAATTATTATTTTATGATAATATTAAAGATGATAAAAAATTTTATATTTTTCTTATTATTTACTTCATTTTAATATTCAATTTTGTTAATGCTCAAATTACATTTTCATTTAAATAAATAAATGATTTTTCCAAATCAAATATAATATCAATTTATTTTTTTTATATAATAATTATTTAGAAACAATTCTCCAAAATTGAAACACTATAACAAAAAAAATTCTAATATGGAATTTTTTACAAACTTATCAAATTTCAGTATCATGTGATAAAATGAAAGAAAATTTGATTAAATTCCATCAATCAAAATAAAATTCATATTCAACAATTAAATCAACTCAATTTTTTGGAGAAAAATTTGACCTTGCTAATTTTACAAAAGAAAATTTGATAATAGGAAATAATAAAAGGAGATAATATAGGTTTTTTATAAATAACAAATGGAAAATATAATATAAGTGGAATGTTTGGTTTAAAAATAAAAATAGAAAAATATAGGTATAATAAATTATAATTTAATATATCAATTAAAAAAAAAATAATAAATTCATATATATTTTTATTCAATATATACTAGTATTAGAAGGTCAAATAATAATTGAGGAATATCCACATAATTTTTTAATAAGAAATTATATAATGATATAGAATGATAATGAGTAATTATTTGGTTATTTTAAAGTTGAAAATATCTTAATTGGAAGATCAACTTTGTATCATCAAATCATTAGAGAAAAGTATTTTGATGATTTTAATAAAAAAGATATTTGTGATTTAATTTTTTTTTGATGATTTAAAATTAAAATGAATGTTATTATTATATGATGAAAATAAAATTGATTTGAAGAAATTTTCTAGTTTAAATTTTACTTTATATGATATTAATATGAATTTTATTTTTTCCAGATGATTTATTTTATAAATTTAAAGGAAAAATATCTTTTCTTGTATAGTTATTAATAGAATGGTTTTTTAAAAACCTTCTTTTAGAAAATATTTAACTAGTAAAATAAAAATTTTTCAATTTACTATATTTTAATTTGCATAATTGTTTTTCATTGTATTTAAAAATATGAAAAATAATGAAAAATAAGAATATATGAATTAGAAAATAAATTTATCTATGAATCAAAAGATGTAAATTAAAAAGGAAGTAATAATGATAAAAAAGATAGTATTTGAAGTTATTTAATTAATTAATTTAAGATTTTTAATATTTAATTAAAAAAAATGTTTTGTAAAAAAAATACTTTTTCTCTTCGAGATAATTTTACAATTTCTAAAATATTAAAATCCTATAAATCATATCAAAAACCCTTAATTGATATGTTTAATCCATCATCATATAGAGCATACAATTCAACAAAAATAAGTGAAATAAAATTAAATCAAATAGAATCAAAATTAAAAAACAAAAAAGAAACAAATCAAATAAACATAAAAAAGGAGCATAATATCTTAGAAAACGAAATAAAGGAAAATTTAGACATAAAAATAAGTCATACAAATACATTAGAAACCAAAACTCATGAATTAAAATTAGAAAATAAAAAATCCTCAAATCATATTCCAAAACATGCAAAAACATATAAACATTCCTTTTCAACAACAGAAAAAAATTATATAAATGTTCATAAAACATATACAACAGATGACACAGATGAATATAATTTAATAAATTTAATAAATGAAGATGTATCAAAAGGAAATAAATTTGGATGGGAATTATCAATTAAATCAAAAGAAGTTGAAGTTTATTCAAAAAAATCAAAATTAAAAAATGGAGATAAATCAATTATTACTAAAACAATTGCAATTTTCCCATATCCAATAAATATTGTTATTCAATATTTAGAAGATTTTGAATATAGAAAAAGATATGAAATGATGATGAAAAGAGGAAAAAGTATAGAAAAAATTAAATATGATGATAATTTAGAAAAAGAATATTTATATTTATATTTAAAAATGCCTTTAATGTTTGATGATAGAGATTTTGTTGAAGAAAAAAAATTATGGATTAATCATGGTAAAAAAGATAAAACTGCTTTATTTCTTTTAAAAAGTGTTGAAAGAGATGATTATCCTATTAAAAAAGGTATTGTAAGAGGAGAAATGATTATTAATGGGAATTATTTAGAAGAAATATCAAAAAATAAAACTAGAATTGTTATGGTTTGTGAAATGGATATTAAAATGAGTTCTAGTATTGCCACTTCTCTTATGGCAAAGGAGGCACCTAAAGGACAAAAAGAATGGATTAAAGATACTTTAAAAAGATTACCTGAATATATTAAAGAGAAAGGAATTGTAATTAATTAGTTTTTATATGTTTTAAATGATTTATGTTTTTATTATTTTTAATTGTTTTTTTAATGTGAGTGATGTTTTTGTTTTTATGAATTGATTTTATTTATTTATTAAAATGTATAATGAAATTGTTTTATTTTTTTTTATATTTTTTTATTTAAATTTAATTTTCTTCTATAAATTATGCAGGAAAATTTTATATTTATTTTAATCAACAATAGAAATAGTCTTTATTTAATTAATTTGAATATATAATTCAGAGATTATCTAGAATATTATATTTTTAATTATTGTTTTATTCTTTATTGTATTTCATTAAATTATATTTTTTATAATATAACATATCTTTTAATAATTCATTAAATATATTAATGTTTCTATAAGACTATTGTCTAAGGAAAAATAATTTATGTCTATAAGGGTAATTATTTATTTAATTATATGAATCATTAAAGAATGATAAAAAAAAAATTAAAATATTAATCAAGAAATATATCAAACAAATTAAATTAATTAAAAACTTTTATTTTAAATTGAAAATTATATTTATCAAACTTTTATTTTAAAAAAAAAATTAAATATATTTTTTTTATTAGTCATCACTTAACTTTAATTTTTAATTATTACTATTTTATTTATACTTCTTTTAAATAAAATATATTATTTGATTTTTTTTTAAATTGATGATAATAAAAATAATTATTTCATAAATAATGTATAATAATACTCTAAAAAAAATTTAAATAAAATTATTATGGGAAATGGAGCTTCATTCAACTGTGGTTCAGAATGTTTTCAAAAAACTGATAACAAAACAATTACTCCAAATATTAGAGTAAATAATTTTGTTAGAGTCAATTCAATATCAAATTCTTTTATAAATTTAGATAATTCTTTATATGATTTAATACTAAGTTTTTTTAATAGAAATATAATTCCTATCAACAATTTTGAAATATCATTTATGCCAAAAATAGCAAATTATATATTTAAAAATAATAACACATATGTAGTTAATGAATCACAATCAAATCATCATAGTTTAAAAAAAGAAGTACAATTCGAAACTCATAAAAATGTTAAAGAAAAAGAAATTGATTTAAATTATTATACTTCTAAAATAAATTCAATAAATTCTTTTTATTCTAATTATTCAAATGAGAAAGAAAAATTTAAATTTGAAATGAAAAAAAAACAAAGTGGATTTTTAAAAATAAATTCAATATATTTAAAACATATTAAAGAAGAATATGATGTTCATAAAAAAATAAGTGATCAAAAATTAAAAAGATTCAAAATACATCAAGATGAAATAGAAGCAAATGATGAAAGTTCAAATGGAATAATCCGTCCATTTATACATTTAACAAGTCAAAATTTAAAAAGAAGGAAAAATTCCTCAACATCTATATTTTCAAATATTTCAAACGCATTAATAAACCATCATCCAAAAGGATATTTCCAATATAAGCATTTAAATTATAGATACATAGGTAAAAGTGATAAAGAAAATAATAAAAAAGGATTTGGTATAATAACATATGAAGATAAAAGTAAAATAATAGGAATATTTAACAATGATAAATTAAATGGTTATGGAAAATTTATAGATTTACATTCAATATATCAAGGATACTATATTGATTCAATACCAAAAGGTTTTGGAATATATATAAAAGATCATATATCAACTGTAGGAAATGATTGGGAAAAAAATCATTTAAATGGTGTTGGTATTCAAATATATGGTTATTATACTTATTATCAAGGTGAATTTGTTAAATCAGTTAAAGAAGGAATTGGTTTATATCATTGGAATGATGAAACTATTTGCTTTGGAGAATGGATTGATGATAAAATGAATGGTTATGGTGGAATTAAATATGCTAATGGAAATATTTATATTGGAGAATTTAAAAATAATATTATTGATGGATGGGGAGAATTTTTATGGAATGATAATCAATATTTCTGTGGAGAATATAAAAATGGGTTAAAACATGGTTTTGGAATATATGTTATTGATTTTAAAAAATTAAATGTTTATCTTGGATTTTGGGAATATGGACAAACTTGTGGTTTTGGAATTAAAATTAATGGTGATGATATGATCGTTGGT